>WNFY01002400.1_pt1 | contig 26317 bp, 25 predicted proteins | sample 5400091 | NCBI WGS metagenome assembly WNFY01 (sample SAMN13153364, study PRJNA577476) | soil metagenome | isolation source: 60 cm soil or saprolite under grassland replicate 1 | place: USA:California | collected 2016-06-15 | reverse complement strand
CCCGCTCCACTTCCGACGCTTCCACCGGATTCTCGAATAGCTGCTTCTTCTTCTCGAACATCTCCTTGTATTCCGGGCCGCGGAACAGTTCGAAGTGGTCGAGTATATGATCGGGATTCTGGCTCATAGCGATCTCCTTATGATTTCGTTAGTAGTGATTCAGCGAGTGCAGCGAACGGATACTGAGCCTAGTCTTGCTTCCACGGCGCCTTGGCCAGCTTCCAGACCGGAGCGTTGATGGCCATGTCCATATCGCGAGCGAAGATGGCAAAGCCGTCGTAGCCGTGATAGGGGCCGGAGTAGTCCCACGAGTGCATCTGGCGGAACGGAACACCCATCTTCTGGAAGACGTACTTCTCCTTGATCCCGGAGCCGACCAAGTCGGGCTGAACCTTCTCTACAAACTTCTCGAACTCATAACCGGTTACGTCGTCGTAGATCAGAGTGCCGTCTTTGATATAGTGCGTGGTGCGCTGGTAATCGTCGTTGTGGCCGAACTCGTAGCCCGTGCCGACCACTTCCATGCCCAGGTCTTCGTAAGCTCCGATTACGTGCCGCGGGCGCAGACCGCCGACGAACAGCATGACCTTCTTGCCCTCCAGACGCGGCCGGTACTTGGCGATGACGCCATCCGTAAGCGCCTGGTACTTTGCGATGACGCGCTCGGCGCCTTCCTTGATCTTGTCGTCGAAGTGGCTGGCGATCCGGCGCAGCGACTCGGCGATTTTGCTGGGGCCGAAGAAGTTGTATTCGCACCACGGCACGCCGAACTTCTCTTCCATGTGGCGCGAAATGTAGTTCATGGACCGGTAGCAATGCAGCACGTTCAGCTTGGCTCTGGGTGTGGCTTCGAGCTCGGCGATGCTGCCGTCGCCCGACCACTGGGCGATCACGCGCAAGCCCATCTCTTCCAGAAGAATGCGCGAGCTCCAGGCGTCGCCACCGATGTTGTAGTCGCCGATAATGGCAACGTCATAGGGCGTGCTCTCGAATCGCGCCGGCTTGCCGTCGAGCTTGTTGAAGACCCAATCGCGGATGGTGTCGTTGGCGATGTGGTGGCCAAGCGACTGCGAGACGCCGCGGAAGCCTTCGCAACGCACTGGCACGATCGTCTTGCCGCCGTACTCTTTGGACTTGGCCTTCGACACTGCCTCGATGTCGTCGCCGATCAGGCCGATGGGGCACTCCGACTGCACGGTGATGCCCTTGTTGAGGGGGAACAATTCCTGAATCTCGTCCATCACCTTCGCGAGCTTTTTGTCGCCGCCGAAGACGATGTTGTTCTCCTGAAAATCGGAGGTGAACTGCATGGTGACGAAGGTGTCGATGCCGGTCGTCCCGATATAATAGTTGCGCCGTGAACCCCAGGAGTATTGGCCGCATCCCACGGGTCCGTGGCTGATGTGGACCATGTCCTTGATCGGCCCCCACACCACGCCTTTGGAGCCGGCATAGGCACAGCCGCGAATCGTCATCACGCCGGGGATCGACTTGATGTTCGATTTCACGCCGCAATCGGTCTTGCCGTCTTCAAACGTACCCAGATGCTTGGCGCGCCGCTTGGCGGTCTTCTCCGGATAGACCTCCAGGACCTCCTGGATGAGCTGCTTGTTCCGTTCTTTTGTCTCCTCAATATCTTTGCTTAAGCTCACAGTTCACCTCTCCAATGGATTAGGAAGTCCTGCTTTGAATTTCCGGCGCCAGGTCTTGGTTGAGAGCCCGGCGCCGGCCTGCGGTTTGCTTCTTACGCCACCGCCTCGGCGGTTTTTCCGACCAGAGTCTCGTCAATGCTCTTCATGATGCCGTGCTCCATGAGCATCTCTTCGAGTTCGTCCATGGTGATGGGAGTGGGGATTACGCCCTGGCCTGCATTGTTGTGAATCTTCTCGGCCAGAGTGCGATAGTGCTCGGCCTGCTTCGAGTCCGGCGCATACTCGACCACCGTCATGCGGCGGAGTTCGGCATGCTGCACCACGTTGTCGCGGGGCACGAAGTAGATGAGCTTGCTGCCCAGTTTCTGGGCCATGTTCTCGGCTAGTTCCAATTCCTTGTCGGTCTGGCGCTCATTGCAGATCAGCCCGCCAAGGCGCACGCCGCCCGAGTTGGCATACTTGAGAATTCCCTTGGAGATGTTGTTGGCGGCATACATCGCCATCATCTCGCCCGACATGACGATGTAGATCTCCTGCGCCTTGTTCTCACGAATGGGCATGGCAAATCCGCCGCAGACCACGTCGCCGAGAACGTCGTAGGAGACGTAATCGAGGTCTTCATACGCGCCGTTCTCTTCGAGGAAGTTGATTGAGGTGATGACACCGCGGCCCGCGCATCCGACGCCGGGCTCGGGACCGCCCGATTCGACGCAGCGGATACCCTCGTAGCCTTTCTTCAGTACGTCTTCGAGTTCCAGGTCCTCGACGCTGCCGCGCGCCGCGGCGAGGCTCAGAATGGTGTCCTGTGCCTTTGCGTGCAGGATCAGACGCGTCGAATCAGCCTTCGGATCGCATCCGACGATGAGGATTTTCTTTCCCATCTGTGCCAGCGCAGCCAGAGTGTTTTGCGAAGTGGTGGACTTACCGATTCCACCCTTGCCGTAGAATGCGATTTGCCGCAGTGATGACATATTCCTCCTCGTTGTGTGCTTCGGGTTCCGTGTCCGGAGCTGCTCAGTTACCGCGCGGAATCGGACTGGGTTTTTACCGGTGATGCGAACCAGGACTTATGACTGTGTGACTCCGGTATTTGACTTTGATAAGAGCAATTGGCGTGCCATCTTCGAAGACGCCAGGAACGCCCATGTTTTCAGCATCATCAGGCTTCCACCGCGTGTTCTGTGGCGGTGTGCCGAACGCTACAATCGGCCGCTGGTTGTAGTGAACACGACGACGACGCTTCCGCAGTCTGCTCTAACGCCGCGACAAACTCCGGCAACGGCATGGCGAGCCGCTCAATGTTGTATTGGGCCAGGAAGCGGCCCTCATTGCGGGTTGGCTCTTCCGGCAGGACCGCCCAGTGCTTCTCCGAGGAACGCTTCATGATCTGGCGCGCAAAGAGCCGCTCCAGTTGGGTCGAGAACCTGCAACCGAGAAAGAGGAAGCTTCGGTCGCGCCGCAATTGCTGCACCGGCTCGGGTATGGGAGTCTGGATATCGATTTCCGTCAGCACCTCGACAAAGTCGGAGTCCGAGACCAGGTAGTTGCGCGCCGGCCAGACCGAACCCAGCGGCTGATAGAGCATCGTCTTCCAGGCATCGGGCTTGCCCGTTGTCTCCGCGTCCACGCGCGATCCGTCGGCGTGGAAGTAGTGGACCCAGGTGCCGAAGTGCTCCGCCTGGCTGACCCCCTGCACCATGCCCCATTCCGATTGCGCACGAAGCGCCTTCTGCGGAAGGTCGTCGTACCACGCATGGACGATGAGGGGAATCATGGGCATGGTGGCAAGCAGGGTATGCAAGGAAGTCGGTTGGGCCTCGCCGCCGAAGGCCTCGGTCATGGCAGTGCTCACGGTCTTGCGGTGCTTGAAGTTCTCAATAAACTGGGTAGCCGCGGTGAGGTTGGTCCGAATCTTGTGCGGCACGCTGGTCTTTGCCGTGAGGCGCCCAACCAGAGCGCCAGGCGAACCCGGTAACGGGCTATCTCCCTGCGATAGCGCCAACACACCCGGGCCGAGGTACGGAATGACATGGCCCTCTTGCAGCCGGGCCGTGATGAATTCGATGGCTGCTTGATTCATGCGTGTACCTTCCTTTCCCGTTTTCCCGATCCCGGCAGCCGCGCCGGGAGAGCTACTGCGCGATCAGGCCGCACCTTCCTGAATCTGACTTTCTTCGCTCCCGATCCCCGCGTGGCCGTCGCCGGTTGCAGCCTCTTTCGCCGCGAGCCAATCCGCCACAAGTACAAAGAACCGGTCTATGCTCGCAGGCGATCGGTCTTCCACACCAACATTCAGGTCGTATGCTTGGGGATGCTCCATTCGAAATCTCCTTAACTTCCGTTTCCGCGGCGATCGTTCCTACCCGCCAACAAGCCAACTGCAGGCTCGTCGGGCTGCCCTACACAGCCGCCTGATACCTGGGTACATTCGGGTTGACGATGCACGTGCCATCAATTGGGCACAGCGCCACACATTGCGGCTCGTCGAAGAAGCCGATGCACTCCGTGCACTTGGCAGGATCGATGACGAAGGCAGAACTTCTGGCGGTTATGGCTTTGTTCGGACACTCGTCCAGACACGCCGAGCAGCCGATGCAGGAATCCTCTTCGATCATGTAAGCCATGGATGGTTTCTCCTTGGAAGTGCACTCTGTCTGCCCGGCAGTTGGGTTGTGCCGCATGCAGGCCTACGGAAGTACAAGGCAACTGGGTTGCCAAAGTGCAAGTTATTGAATAGTCGGCGCATACTGCGTACGCAACGAAAAATGGCCCTGTCGCAATCGCAACAGAGCCATCGAACAGACTTGATTTTGTCTTGAAACCGCCACTCGGCGGGATGTTGGACTCCGAAGGGTGCGGCGAATGGAACGGCTGCTGGTGCCCCAGGTTCCGCGCCGCGCGTTTTGCGGGCGCTAACCTGGGAGAGCAGGACACAGCAATCCCGCATCTGGACTAATGATCAAAAGCGCTTGATTGCAATATCGTGCTTGCGCAAGGCATAGCCCATCTGCCGCGGCGTCAGTCCCAGGATGCGGGCGGCTTTGGCCTGAACCCATCCCGCTCTCTCCATGGCTTCAATCATGCGCTCGCGTTCGGGCTGCGCTTCGTCGCCGCCTTCCGTGCCTGGTCGATGAGTAGATGGCGCCGCCGAACCGTAGCCCGGGACCGATTTTTGCGGCTCCTGAATCTTGCCGGCCGTCCTTACGCAACCCTCCGCCGGCTGGATGACAGAGACATTCGCGTAGCTGTCGTTTTTGGGATTCATCCGGCCCATCGACTTCCCCAGGACCATGGATAGACAGCTTCCATCGCTGCAGGCGAAATCCGCCGGAGTGATTGTAGAGCTCTTGGCCAGAGCTGCGGTCCGCCGCACACAGCTTTCCAATTCCCGCACATTGCCTGGGAATTCGCAGCTGACTAAAACTTCCATGGCGCGCTGCGAGAAAGCAACCGAAGCGCCCTGTTCCTTGTTGAAACGGCGAAGGAATTCGCGTGCCAGTAAAACCACATCCTCGGACCTCTCCCTCAGCGGAGGAAGAAAGATAGGAACCACGCTGATGCGATAGTAAAGGTCGGAACGAAACGTGCCCGCGAGCACGGCCTCTTCCAGTTGTTTATTGGTGGCGGCCACTACCCGCACATCCACCTTAATGGTGTGGCTTCCGCCGACGCGCTCAAACTCGCCCTCCTGCAGCACCCGCAGCAGTTTGGCCTGAAACGCGGGCGAGATCTCCCCGATCTCATCCAGGAACAGGGTGCCTCCGTCAGCCAACTCGAAGCGGCCTTTGCGCATGGCGACCGCGCCTGTAAAGGCCCCACGCTCATGGCCAAAGAGCTCGGACTCCAGCACCGACTCAGACAATGCCGCGCAGTTCAGGCGGATATGGGCCTTGTGCTTGCGTGGAGAGCACTCGTGGATCGCTCGCGCAAACAGTTCCTTGCCGGTACCCGACTCACCGCAAAGCAGCACCGGAAGATTGCAGCGCGACACCAACTGGATCTTCTTAACTACTTCACGAATGGCCGGACTTTCCCCAAGAATCCAATCGATTCCCTCTTCCCTGGGCTCTGTCTCCGTACGCTGTTCCAACTCCTTTTCCAACCGGTACCGCTCCGACATCAACCGCTCGCGATCGCGCGCCACCAGCGTTTGCAGCGCAACCGTCTGCCCCACGAGGTTGGCCACCATGGTCAGGAAACGCGCATCTTCGTCCAGCGCATGCGGAGCAGAGTTTCCGTCGAGACGCTCGATCATGAGGATCCCAACCGTGCGGCCATCCCCTTTGATCGGCACACCGACAAACGATCTCACCGCCGACGGATCACCGGATTTCAACTCCGTCCAATCCGTGAACAGAGGGCTCTCGGCGATGTTGCGCACCACCAGGGGCATGCCTGAGACAACGATCTGCCCCACGGCCTGTTCGGGAAGCCGCTCGAAATGCTCCCGCGCAGTTTCCTCGCTCCACCCTGACCCCACCACCGTCGTAGTCCGGTCCTCGTCGTCGAGCAGCGCAATCAGGCCGTTCTGCATGTCGAGAAAGCTGGCCAGCAGATTGATGACTCCGGCCAGCGTAATCTCCAAACGCGCCGGGCGTGCGAGCGCTTTCGATATCTCATAGATCCCGAGCAGCGCGGAATTCGCGCGAGTATTTAAATGCATGGTCGGTTCCTGACTCGAGATCTCGTGTTGCTTTGGCACGCCCCCTCCTTTCGAAGAGTAAAACAGGGATATGAAAGTACTTCGCGTTATGAGGTAGAGTTCATCCTGCTCAGGATTAGAAGAATCCCCGGAGCCGGTCTGCGAGGGACGAGCGGGTGACCGCAACCGTCCCGGTTCTTTGGCTAACTGTAAGTTCGTGGAATTGGGATTCGTCCAGCCGCGCGAACAAATTTGGCTCGGACAATCGCTCGATCGGGGAGCAGATGTCATCACACGCGAGCTGCAGCGCCGCGTCGATCTGGAGAAGGTACCTGGAGTGGTAGACGGCCTCGGTCTCACTCGGGGCAGCTCTGGTGCTTAGTAGCGTGGCAGAATCATCACGACATGTCAAACGAAACCGCGATGAGAACGATCGGGCTGCCGGGCTCAATTCACGGCTAAATCATTGAAGTACGGCCATTTTTCGGCTACGCGACTCCCTGGCTGTCGGGCAATCGATTCTTTCTATGGGAGGCATAAAGAAGTTCGGCATGAGGGGGCCAGTGAGCGAAGATGTGAAACTGCTGGCGCACGGACTATCGCTCGCTTGACACTGAAAAGGGGCAGCTACTTATCGTTTGCCGCCGGAATCGGGCTTGGGACGTGGAGGCCGTTCCTGGCCAAGGCCCTCGACGAGCAGCACAGCTTCTGAAACTTCGCGCATACTGCGCCGCAGGCGGCGGCTCTCTTCGCGCAGACGTTGATAGGCTTCTTCCTCGCTGATTCCGAAACGTTGCTGCAGAACTCCCTTGGCGCGCTCGATAATTTTGCGCTCCTCCAACTGCTGCCGAACCAGAACGGCTTCTCTCTTGAGTTTGCGATTGTGTTCGGCCAGGAGTGAGTACGCAATGGCAACGCCCATCTGTTCGCCCAGAAAACAGAGCAGGGAGATTTCCTCTGGGGTGTGCTCGTGGGGATCGCGGTGGTGCACGTTGAGCACGCCGATCACTTCTCCGCCTCGCACCAGTGGAACGGAGACAAGGGCCTCGAAGGTGTCTTCTATGAGAGTGTTGAAGTGTTTGAAGCGCGGGTCGGCGAAGGCGCGGTTCGAAAGCGCCACGGCTGATTTGTGCTGAGCGACCCAGCCGGCGATTCCTTCGCCAACGGTGAGGCGGACCGCGCCGATTTCGGCATCGTGGGGTAGCTGCGAAGCACGGAGCACGATGTCTCCGGTCTCGTGGTCAGGCAGATAGACCAGACAGGCATCGCAGCGCGTCACTTCGACCGTGAGCGAGACGAGTTCTTCCAGCATGTCGTCAATGGAAAGACCGGAGCTGACAATTCGGCTGGTGCGGTGGAAGATCGCCACTTGCCGGGCGCCCGCGTCGTTTTTTGCATTACCCATACTCTATTCACAACTCTCCCCCGGCCCCCACACGCGGGATTACTGCAATTAAGCGAAGAGTAAGCGGACGTGCACGGGTGAGGCCAATTGAAAGTTCTTATGACTCCCATAATCTTTTTTGCGGTCAGGATACTAGGGATCAGGCTGCGCGCGAGCAGTTATGATAGGAGAAGCACAACAGCGAAATCCTAAGGAGTGACCAGCCCATGTTCAATATGGTTGCCATCAACCTGCCAGATGCAAATGGGAAGTATGCCCATCATTGCCACAAAGAAAAGTGCAAGCTCGACGGCCGCTACCAGATCTATAGCGCCATTGAGGATTCGGGGCTGCCGGACTGGGAAGGCAACGCGATCTGCTCCCGGCATCTGATGGAAGAGGCGCGGCACCGACCGGAAATTGTCATGTCTCTCATCGATATGCTGATCGATACGATGGAAGCAAACCATATGTTTCCGGAGGAGCCTGCGCAAGGCGCGGATGGCCGGCGGGTGATTCAGTTTCACCGTCCCCCGCGCCGGAGCGAAAGCCAGACGCTGAGCTGATGGAATAGGAGATCGGGAGCCGGAGTATGAAGATCAGTGCACGCAACATGCTGGCCGGAAGCGTGAGCGATGCGAAGTTCCAATACTTTGGCGCAAGTGCAGTGAGCCAGCTGTAGCCGGCCGATGGAGGATCGAAGGGAAGCAAGGAGGGCGTGGCAAGCTCGTTCCACAGTTTCTTGAGTTCCATCGCTGCATTGCCGCACTTGGGGCCGGCGATCACGGCGGCATTGATCGCTCCATTGGAGATCCACCTGGTAAGCTCCCAGCGCGCCTCCACCCTGAAGAAGCAATACGACGCGTTTGCCGCGTAAATCGAGGGACTCATCATCCCCGTTCTTACTCATAAGGATTCTCCAGTTCTTGCGCCTCACAGCATAAGCGCATTGATGCAAGCGTTGCTAGGACACTCGTCGGCAGAGATTACGCGCGATGTGTACTTGCATTCGGTTCCGGCAGATGCGCGGCAGGCAGTGCAGAGGGTGGAGGAATTGATTGGACCCAAGTTCCGGCATGGCCGGAACCCGTGACGAATGTAACTCACTGATTCTATGGGATTAGATGGTCGGGGAGAGAGGATTTGAACCTCCGACCCCTTGGTCCCGAACCGGATTTCAAAAGCTATTGAAAATAATCGAATTCTGTTGATTCTAAGTGATTGCTGTTGAATCGTTTGCGGCCGGGCTGTTGAACGGTATTGAAAAGTGGTGAAGCTTGGTGCTTTGACCTCTACAGAATCATCTACAGCCGCACCGTGAGTGCACCACTTCATTGCGACAATTTCACCCTCTCCGTTTGAGCACGAATACCGTTCACTTTGCCGGTGTTGACGGCCTCAGCGCTTGAGCTACAGTGCGTAGCCCGAGCGGAGGATTATCGCCGGAACAGTTAGAATCAGCGCAATTGAAACCGAGATCCCTCTTGCGCAGCAGGGAGATGATCGGTACATGAGGCAGGCACGCGCGGAAATGCAGGTTAGTTCATGATCTAGCATCGCCTAATGACAGAGCCGAAGATTACGAGCGGGTAATTGGCGCTATTAAGTCTGAGTTTTCTCCCTAGGCTAATATCGAGCAATCTGTATGGCTCATCGACACCGCAATGGATGCCGGTGAGACTCGTGAGCAAGGGCTTAACGAGTGGCTCAAAAACAGTCCGTCGAGCGCAAGAAGGAGCACAAAATTGCCATGCGCGCTCGCTGCTGCGAAGTCAGCTCGGATGCTGTTTTTGGAGGGTAGGAAGATTCCAAGATAAAAAACACTGCGCTTCGACCATTTACAAAATCATCTACATGAACCCTATGAGCGGGAGCACCTCCCCCTTGACGTGCCGAACCCTATCGAAAAGGCCGGCTTCGGCAGAAGCGCTGTATAGGCAGAAGAAAGCTCAACCACAGTGAAAGTAGCTGAGAAGCAGCGCTCGTTTATCAATTCAGAGTGGCTGTGCTGAGCAGGCCAGCACCGATTTGAGAATTAATTGTTTGGGCATGTTGAAACCGCAGTACAATGCCTCAGCCCGCGTGCTCTGGGCCCGCAGTGTATCTCTCCCTGCTGTCACCATTCTGGACTAACCCAGTGCACCAGAGGGAAGCGTAAGTTTACGCTCCGAACCATTGTCCACGGGGGCTCCGCGGATACGCCGGAGTTGGGCGTGCGTGCCTTGACGGGTACTTCTTCGACACACGCCTCCGAGCGGCGGAGAAAGGAGAAGTAGCCATGGTTACCCCCTTCCGAGTTAACGTTACTGAACAGACACCAATCAGCCGTTGGTGGCGCGTAGTGGGCGGGATGTCCATGAATCTTGCTCTCGGCACCTTGTATGCCTGGAGCGTGTTCGTAGCGCCACTTGAGAAAGAGTTCGGATGGAAGCGAACGCAAACCTCCATGGTGTTCACCATCGCGGTGGTAGTGTTCGCGATTTCGTTTATTTTGGCCGGACGCCTGCAGGACAAATTTGGTCCAACGTGGGTTTCGGTCACCGGAGGACTGCTCGTCAGCCTCGGGTTTTTTGCCTGCGCCTGGACCCACAGCCTGAACTGGCTCTATTTTTGGTTCGGCGTCATGGGCGGGATTGGAAACGGCTTCGGCTACGCCACTCCCATTCCGGTGATGGCCAAATGGTTCCCTGACCGGCGTGGCCTGGCGGTGGGTCTCGCGGTCGCAGGCTACGGAGGTGGCTCGGCCATCTTTGGACCGCTTGCGAACCTGAAGCTCATCCCCGCATATGGCTGGCGCACCACGTTCATCGTCCTGGGTTGTATCTTCGTAGTGATGACGATGGTCGGGGCGTACCTGTTGAAGAATCCGCCCACCGGATACAGGCCGGCGGGATGGGCGCCGAGCCCTGCTGCCAAAGCTTCCGCGACCACCTATGAATTTGCTCCCCACGAAGTGCTGCGCACGCGTCCTTTCTACTTGATGTGGGTTGCGTACGCGCTGGGCGCTTCCGCGGGCCTTATGGTGATCAGCCAGCTCGTCCCCTTTGCCAGGAGCCGCGGGATCCCGAGTGCAGCGCTGGCCACCATGGGTCTGGTCGTAGGCGCGCTTGGCAACGCCAGCGGCCGGATCCTCTCGGGCTGGTTGTCCGATGCTCTCGGTCGTCTCAACACTCTGCGATTGATGATCGGCGCCTCCGCGCTTGCCATGCCCATCCTCTATTGGGTGGGCGGATCTGCGCCATTGCTGTACCTGACGGTGTTCGCGGTCTACTGGTGCTACGGTACCCAGCTCTCCGTGAATGCCTCCACTACCTCCGATTTCTGGGGGACAAAGAATGCAGGTATCAATTACGGCCTGCTCTTTACTGCGTGGGGAGTAGCCGGGATCATTGGGCCCAGGATCGCGGGCGTGCTGTTCGACAAATACAAGAACTATGAGTATGCCTTCTATACTGCGTCAGTCCTGGCGGCGATCGCGCTGATTTGCGAGGTGCTAGCCAGGCGTCCCGAGATGCCGGAGCAGGAGAGGGTCATTCGGACACCAGCAGCAGCTTAGTTTGGGAATATAGTGTCGCTGCGGGGCATGGATGGCTCCATTCCCATCATAGGGCGGGATTGGAAACGGCGTCGGCTACTCCACTCCCGTTCGGTGATGGCCAAATGGTTCCCCGGGTTTAGGGAGTGTCTGGGTTGCTGTGTCCTGCCGTCCCAGGTTAGCGCCGCAAAAAGCGCGGCGCGGAACCTGGGGCACCCGACGGTCGCCGTGCGATACAGCTTGTCTGAAATTGCTTTAGCGTCAGCCCAGTACGATATCCGGCAGCTCGGCAAGTGTCGTGATTTGCCCGTCCGGCGTCTCCGGAATTCTTTCGGGCGCCTGTCCGGAGCGGTTGCACCACAGGACGTGGAGTCCAGACGCTTTAGCGGAATAAGCATCCCAGCCATTAGAAGACAGGAAGCAGATGCGGCCGGCAGAGACGTTGAGTCGCTCGGAGGCCAGCCCGTAAACGGCAGGGTGCGGCTTATAAACCTTCACTTCCTCCACCGACAGCACTGCATCGAGCAGGTCAGCGATGCCGGCATTGGCGGCCGCTGCAGCGAGCATGGCGGGAGTCCCGTTGGAGAGGATGGCAAGCTTCATGCCGGCTGCCTTCAGGCGCTTCAAGTTGCCGGAGACTTCCGGATAGGCGCTTAGAACCAGGTAGAGATTCATGAGCCGGGCGGGTAGCGCCGGGTCCTCGAGCTTCATCGTCGATAGGGCGAAGTCGAGGGCATCGGCTGTCACCTGCCAAAAATCCGCGTGGTGCCCGGCGAGACCGCGCAGCCATGTGTATTGCAGTTGCTTCGCCCGCCAGAGTTCGGCAAGCGGCTGCCACCGCTCTCCCAGCGAGTCCTGGGCGGCACGAGCCGCGCTGTTGACGTCGAACAGCGTGCCGTAGGCGTCAAACACGCAGGCCTCAATGCCGGAAAGCTTCAGCGTCATGATCGGGAATCTCCAAACTCAGCCCCGTGGCTTTCAATGGCCGCTGAAAGACGAGAAGTCTGCAGCAGGTTCGCCACCCCACTCTGCTATGTAGGCACGTGTTTCCGTCAGGCAATGGAAGTCGCTGTCGAATTCCTGCGCGACCACACGCTGGTCCTGCCCATCATAGTAGCGAAGGACGTAGCGTCCTTCGCCAATCGCGAGCACGTCAATGGGCCGGATATCATCAAAACTAATCCCCATTTGGGCCAACAGCTCGGAGGTCGAATAGACTCTTCCACTGATAGTCAGACTCTGGCCGCCGTTACCCAGCGGGCCATAGCGGCTTTCGATCACCAGGCGGCCTTTCATGCCAGTGTTCTCCACGTTGGGGTCGCTCAGAGGTTGGCGGGACAGCTGCCTCGGACAGCGCTGAACGATTCGAAATAGGCTTCCTCCCCGATCCACTCCGCAATGTGCGCCCGCGTCTCGCGCAGAAACCTGAAGTCCGTGTCGAACTCATGAGCCACGACGCGCTGGTCTTCGCCATCATAATAGCGGACGACATAGTGCCCATCGGAAACGGTCTGCACATCGATTGACCTGCTGTCTTCAAAGTTGAGCCCCATCCTCAGCAGCAGCGCGGGCATCTCGTATTCCTCCCCATTGATAACGAGCGACTGGGCGCCGATAAACAAGCGCCCGAAGCGGCTTTCGATCAGAGCCCTGCCTCGCACCTCAGGCATACATCCCTCACAACTCCGGTCCGGCCGTGACTAACTCCCGTTTGAATATCAAATGCACGCCGATGGTGCCATAGGCCATGCCGTCCTTGTTCGGAGCAATCAGCGGGGCCGAACTTACCAGCTCCCACCCATCGGCGCCGGCCGTGTTGATCCACGACTCCAGCCCGCTAACCATTCCCTCTTCGGTTTCGCTGAAGACGACCATCCGGTCGAAGTATTCCCACTGCATTGACCCACCTTCCAATTCGTCCGCCCGACGGCGCGCTTAAACAGGCTGAGCGATCGTCTGCTGCTCTGCCACCCAGCGAGAAGCAGACTCGATCACCTCGCTGTTCAACTTGAGTTCTCCATGGTTGAACCAGCGCGGCAGGTAACGGATCAGGCCATTCTCATGTTGCACGTCCGGCCGCAGGTTCATCGTGATGTAGTGGAGCTCTGCGCGCGGCAGCACCGCCTTCAAACCAGCAGCGCCATCGAGAATCGCCGGGATGTCGCGTTCAGCGTACAACAGCAGGCACGCGCGTTCGTGGCCAGAGACAGGGCCCAAGAGATCGAGCAACTCAATCGCGTAGCCGGGGTACGGCTCACGCACCGCGGGGCTGGGGAAGTTCTCGAACATCCATTTCCCCTGGGGCGAAACCTCGGCAACGACTGCCGGCGAGATCGCGACCATGTAGTCCGCGGAACTCATCAAAGCCAGCCTCCCCCCCAGGCTGATACCGATTGCGGCAGCGCGACCGAAACGCCTGACGTATCCCATACCCGCTTCGACCTCTCCGCTCATTAACGGACCGACGGGTGCTGTGTTCCGGCCGTGTCCACAAAGGTCGATCGCCAGCGCGGCGACTCCCCGTTCAGCGACAGCCACCGCCATCGGGTACATGTGTTCCAGTGCGGCGCCGTAGGGGTGTACCAGCAGAGCGCCGCTACGGGGCGACTCGGGCAAAAAAAGAGTTCCAGGCACCGTGTGACCGTCGGGAGCAGTCAGGTCGTTTACCCGTTGAAACTTCATTGTTGTGTCCTCCCAGTTGCCTTCGATCGGCGCTGAATCACATGCACAAACCGATGTTTTGCGCCCGCTCGATCCCGGTCTTCACTTTTTATCGGTGACCTCCCTAGGCGAGGTTTTGCCGATTTCCTGTAGCTTGGCCTCCGCTGCGGCCAGGCGCTCTCGCAGCGCCTTGTCCCGCTCCCAGCGTGGGGTGACGTCCTGAATCGTAGCCGCCGCGCCCAGCACCTCTCCGGTGGGAGCGCGCAGCAGGGCAATGTTGAACTCGATTGAAATCCGTCTGCCGCCCTTCATGATGGCGGGAACAGCGAGGACTTGGTGACCGTATTTTGTGCTACCGGTTTCCATCGTCCTACCGTAGCCTTCCCAGTGCTTGGCGCGATGGCGCTCCGGGATGATGAAATCCATGGTTTGTCCTAGTGCCTCTTCGGCCTGGTAGCCAAACATTGCCTCGGCACCTGAATTCCATAAGCGAATTACGCCATCCCGGTCGGCAAAGACGATTGCAATCGGGCTTTCCTCCACGATTCGCTGACAAATCCATTCGTGAGTATGGGCGAGTGTCATAAGGGTTGCGCGAAGTGAGAAGAGGGACTGGTGCGTTTGCTCCTCCGGGGAGTCGAAGAGCGTAAACTTGCTTCGAGAGCAGACCCGCCAGCACTTCTAACAAGAGCCGCTCAAGCTATGTTCCGCTTAGCTATGTTCCGCTTAATGCTAGGCGGCCTTTGGCACGCCCTCCTTCTGCCGCAGGACCCGACGCAGCAACTTGCCTGTAGGGGTGCGCGGCAATTCGTCAACCATGACCACCTCACGCGGCAGCTTGTAAGTGGCGATTTTGCCCCGACAGTATTCGATCAGTTCATCGGAGGTAATTTTCGCCGCGGGCTTGAGGACGACGAAGGCCTTTGCAATTTGGCCTCGCACCTGGTCAGGCACGCCAATAATGGCGGCATCGAGGACGGCAGGATGCGTTGCCAGCGTGATCTCAATTTCCTCCGGGCCAATGCGATAGCTCGAGCTCTTGATGATGTCATCCTCGCGCGACACGAACCAGTAGTACCCCTGTTCGTCGGCATGCACAAAATCACCGGCTCGATTCCAGCCGTCGGGGGTAATGGCATGGCGCTGTTTTTGTTCGTCGCGCCAATAAATTGTGCCCGTAGGCCCACGGACGACAAACAGACCGATCGTGCCGGGCGGCACGTCGGCGCCATTTTCGTCCACGACCCTAAGTTCGTACCCCGGCACAGCTTGGCCGAAGGAACCAGGCTTGGCTTCCTCCTTCACCACATTGGAGGCGAAGACGTACATCATCTCCGTCGTGCCCAGACCCTCAAAGATCTTCAAGCCAAACTTCTTCTCCCATTCGTAGAACGTAGGCGCTGTGAGGCTCTCACCGCCGCCGGTGCAGAGCCGGAGACTGCTCAGGTCGAACTTTTTCTCGGCATCTGGCACCTGGAGCATCTTCCGATACGCCGTCGGAGCCAGACTGAGTACCGTGATGCGATGTTTCTGGATGATCTCGAACATCTTCTCCGGATCGAATTTGGCGATGAGGGATGCGGCCGCACCGAAGCGAAAAGGTATCGTGGCGTATGTCGAATAGCCGGCACCGAAGGCCAACGGCGCTGATCCGCCAATGACGTCGTCCGGCCTGATCTTCCAGCCATACTTTCCGAAAGTGTCGGGCACGATCAGTGTTTCTTCGACCAGGTGAACTGTACCCTTGGGGGGTCCTGTGGTGCCCGAAGTGTAAAGCAAGACAGCCACATCGTCGCGTCTGCGCCGGACTGGGTCGAGGGTCGCCGCGCCGGACTGCAGCAGCTCGCCGTAAGGAATGTAGCCTTTGGCTTTAATATCGGCCGGTTCGCCGCCTACAACAATGATGTGCCGGATGGTTTCGAGGTTCTCACGCACGGCTTCCAGTTCAGCCAGAAGCGCCGCACTGACGATGATTGCTACCGCCTCCGAATCATTGGCGACATGAGCAATTTCCGTCCGTGAGAATAGGGGTGATGTGGGCGTGTACACGGCGCCCAGTTTCAGGATTGCGAAGTTGGCGACCAGCGCCGGCGGGATGTTCGGGACTCGCAGCATCACCCGGTCGCCTTCCTTCACGCCCAACTCGCGCAGAGCATTGCCCAGTTTGTTGGTTTGAGTCAGCAGTTGGGCGTAGGTTATACGCTGGTCCTCAAAGAGGATGGCCGTGCGCTCCCCCCGACCGGCTTCTACCTGCTTGTCCAGCAGTTCTTCGGTGGGGTTGAAGCGATCAGGGTAGGCGGCGAACTCCGGCAGCGTGTAGGTGCGCGTGGGCCAGAGCTCACGGGGCGGTAAGTTCTCAGACATGAAAGCCTCCTCATCCCGCTTTGGCCATAGGCTTAGATTCTTCGACCAGCAGATCCTCCAGCGCTTGCTCAACGCGAATCATCCCGCGTTTTGCGTCGCTCCGAGGGAAGGCCAGCACAGGATAGCGCTCCTCCCCCTCGAAGACGAGAAGCGCCGGGACGGTCGTTCCAAAGTCATCGGCCAGCGCACCCTTGAAACCAAAGCAGGGACGCATGGTTGCATCTGGTCCTGTGACGGATTTGTGATAGATCGGGAAACGATCGTTTATCCCAGCCACATCGATGGCTTTGCAGACCACACCGGTCTCCGCCTCCAATCGCTTCATGAGTGCAAGCGCCTTGTTGACGTCGCAAGGGTACGTCTCGCCCGGTTTGGAGGTGCTGCTGTAGTAGAACTCCACACGCTTTGGCACTTTCTTCCCGGCCTCGCCGGCCGCAACTGCGGGCTTGCCAACAGGTAGCGCGCTGACTGGGACTTCGGGCGGGACATACTTTTTCCCGCTCTCCTCGAAGACTTCGCACTCTGTCCACCCCTGCAGCGTTATGGCCAGCGTAAACGGCCACTCCCGCTTCATGCACTTACCCAGATAGGCCTGCTGGATCATCGGGTCAAGCGCCGCTTGCAAATGCTTGCAACGCACGCAGAGACATTCCGTGTTGTAGTGGGCCATACCGCGCCTCCATTTTCCTCACTTTGCTCTGGCAGCCACTATGGCCTTGGGCCGGCTGCCGATCAGTTCTTCTTTCTTGAGCGGATGCCCGCTGATTACCTGGCCGCGAATGTTGACCGCTATAGGTATGGGGCGGCAGACCGAGTCTTTGCGGGCGCGAGGCGCCGGGCGGGTCAAGCCCGGACCGGAGACTGCTGTGTAATCAGGTTTTTCAGCAAAGCCAGGCAACAGGTCAGGCTCGCCCTTGGCTGCTTCCGGTCCGAAGACACAGGCTCCACCTGCCGTCTCAATCCGCCAAATGCTGTTGCATCCGGCACACTTGGTCGTCCCTTTGAAATTCCAGAAAGGGTACGGATCCAGGAAATTCTTGGTCTTGCAACTTGGGCAAATGAGCAGCATAGGCAGCCTCCGTTCAGATGCACTCTTGCTCTTCAAGCCGACGCAGGTCTTCCGCGCTGAGCCCGGCAAGCTTGCCCAGCACCTCTTCGTTGTCCGCGCCCACCGGTTTTAAAGCCCACTTCAGGCGCGGCGGCGTTTGCGACATCTTGTAGGCCGGTCCCTGGTGCATCAGATCGCCGAAGGTCGGATCATCCAGCCAGCGAATTGCTCCTCGTTCCTGCCAGTGCGGATGGTTGGCTACTTCTTTGGAGTTCCAGACGGGCTGGTTAATGATGTTAGCTTTGTCCAGGATGGTAGCCACCTCCTCCTTCGTCTTGTCGGCCGCCCACTTCTCCAGACCAGCATAGATTTCCATCTGGCTCTCGGCCTTGACGCGGTTTTCGGACTTGGCGTACTTCGCCGTCATGTTGCCGTCCCCGACGACCTTGCAAAGACGAGCAAAGTCCTCGTCCTGATATGCGCTGATCATGATGTAGCCCTCCTCCTGCTCCTGGGGGTTCTCCGAACCCGGGTAGGAGGACTTTCCGCACTTGATAATCCCATGCACGCACAACTGGGTGTCCCAGTTGCCCCAGCGTTCGCGGGTCACGCCCTGTCGGCCGTAGAGTGGAAGCGCGTACTCCAGTTGACGGGTGACCCCGTGCACCTGTGAGTACTCGATAAAAGTCCCCTCGCCAGAGACGCGGTCGCGGTAGTACAGAGCGGCGAGGATCTGAAGTGCGCCCATCATGCCGCCCCAGTAGTCGGCGAGCCAAATGGTGTGCTTCGACGGCGATCCGCCAAGGTATTCCTGCTTGCCGGTCATGCCGAAGTTGCCACCCTGCGACTGGCCAAGGATGTCGTAGGAAGCGCGCACGCGCCCCGGTCCCCAGCCACCGAAGCCGCCCAGCCAGCAATACACCAGTCGAGGATTGATTTCCTTCAGTTGGCGAAAGCCGATGCCCCAGCGGTCGAATGTACCGGGACGATAGTTCTCCACCATCACGTCGCATTTTGCAGCGAGTTTCTTCATGATTTCCTGCGCTTCGGGACGGTGGAAATCGAGCGAGCAGAAATACTCATTGGGGTTAGCGCCAAGAAACCCCAATCCGGTGCCGCGCTCCGGCACCCATTTCGAAAGCGGGTACAGGAACGGTTCGTTAAACGGCGTAGTGTGGCGCATCGCCTCACCGCGGCGCGGGGCCTCGATCTTGATGACCTCGGCGCCAAGTTCAGCCAGGTAGGAGGCGCAGGACGGGCCAAGGATGTACTGCGTGCACGAAAGCACGCGGTAGCCTTTCAGCACTTCGGGCTTGCTGAACTCCTTCTTTGGGTCGAAGGTCTTGCGGCAGAACTCTTCGAAAGGCATCTGCGCCGTCTGCGTTGTTGCACTAGGTTGTGTAGCCATTACCGACCCCCTCTTCGCGCCAACCTCAGGCGGCCCGCGGTTTTGCGCTGACTTCTTCTTTTTTCTCTATGACACCTGCTCGGCTCAACCGCGCAAAATCTTCACGCGTGAAACCGAGCAGACGGCGATAAACATCCTGGTTGTCGTAGCCGACGGGGCGGCCCAACCACTTCAGGCGACCCGGGGTTTTATGCTGAAGGAAAGGCGTTGTGCCGTACAGGATCTTTCCGTAGTGCGGCGACTCGGTCTCAGCAACGTGCCCGCGGTACTTGAAGTGTGGATACTCGGCCACTTCGTTGGTGTACAGCACGCCACCCGAAGCGACCTGTTGCTTGCCGAGTTTGCGTTCGGCTGCGGAGCGGGGATTATCTTTCAGCCATTCGCACAGCATGGTGTAGGTCTTGACCTGCTGGTCGTGGGCCAGCCGATCAGCCACCTCGCGCAGGTGAGGATCGCCCAGGATATCCTCTTCCACAGCCGGATACTCGTCGCCGACAGTGCGCCAGATGCGATACCACAGGCGATCATGACCGCCACCGACCATCATGTAGCCGTCCTTGCAAGGATTGACGCCATAAATATTGATCGCCAGGTCCCAGTTGCCATAGCGCGGACGGATGCTGCCATCCATGGAGTACCAAGCCCAGTTGTAGTCGAGGATGCGGATAATCGCTTCGGCCCCGGTTGCCTCGACGAATTGGCCCTCCCCGGACACGTTCTCACGGTAAAGCACTGCCGCAAGGATGCCCATAGCGGCTGCCGTCCCACCCACGTGATCCGCCATCCACAGCGCGGAACGGGTAGGCTGCCCGCCGAACTCCTTGGGATCACCTGTACCGTGGACAAAGCCGCATGCGGCTTGCGCCACCGGATCGAGCATTCCCTCCTTGTCTTTGAGCGGACCCCATTGACCGCGCTGACCAACCCAGCAGTAGATCAGCCGAGGATTGATTTCTTTCAGTTGCCGATAGCCAATGCCCAAGGTGTCGAACTGGCCAGGCGGGGCATTTTCGATCAGCACATCTGTGTGAACTGCGAGCTGCTTTAGGATTTCGCGTCCTTCCTCCATCTCCAGGTTCAGGGTTATGGAAAGCTTGTTGCGCATTTCATGGAGGAAGTGGGGGCCAACCGCTTCGCCGCTCTCCTTGTCACTGAACATGTACTCGCGCCTGCCAAACGGCGTGAGCTGTCGGAGTGGGTCTCCACCGGGCGGCTCCACTTGGATGACTTCAGCACCCAGCTCAGCCAACATGGAAGAGCACCAGTGACCGATCATCATGCGGGTCGAACAATCAAGCACGCGCAGGCGGGAGAGCGCCTCCGGTTTTTCGAAGTTATGCTCTTGACGCACGATGGATTCAAGAAACAGCGGGTAATCCTTGGCCGACTCGCTCAGCCCGGCGTACACGTCGTCCGGTGTGGCGGTGGGAACAGCTGGCCAGGGTAGGACTTTTTCGCTTGCCATGTTCATTGCCTCCTGTGCCCGTCGGACTTTGCGAACAGCACAGGAAATCCGCCCGGGGGAATGGGAGGACTGATGGCGTAACTCGGCCACCTCCGGCTCGAGAACCTGGTCGCATCCGCACCTAATAAGGGATGTGCAGCGCGCGAAGAAAGTTCCCGTCGTCCTCTGTAAGCCTTAAATCCGCCGGGTTCTCCAGGGGTGGGAACATACCCGGGCGGGTATTGAGCAGTAACACAGAGTCAGCACCGGCATTAATGACGACAATATCCTCACCGTCGGCTTCTTCTAACTGGGGCATTAGTGCCAGCAATTCCCAAACCTTCATGGGCGCCTCCCTTTGGCGCCGAAGCCCAACTTCACACGGAGTGCAGAGTGCAGTTCCCAAGCTTTCCGCCTCACCCGCATGACCTGATGCCTTGATACGTTGCCGAGTTGTCTATCAGCAGTACCTCTCGCGCGTCTGAGTAGGTCTACTCCCGCGAGGCATCCCTCACGCGGCCATCTCAGCCATCTGAATTCCCACGGCGTGCAAGCGCCGGCGAAGGGAGCTCTTCGAGAACTCGATCATCTCCTCGCGCAGCGACTCGGGGGTATATCCCGGCCAGGCCTTTTCCAGATGCTCGCCACCGTAATAGCTCATATCCCCGCCCGGAGGTCTCATCGTACTCTCGAGTAGAGGGAGTGACTCCTGAACCGCCGCTAAAATCACCGGCACAAACCGGGCCGGGTCTTCCCTTACCATATCCCGCAGGTATCTCACGCCGAACAGCACATGCCGGGACTCATCCCGAGTTGCGGCGGTGAAGCCCTTATAGTAGGCCCAGGTTCGTCCCCAACGCCGCGCGCCCTCAAGCTGATAACGCATACCGGTCAAGAATAATGCGTTCTCGACGACCAGGTGATACACGGTAACGAAACTTACGCTCGTATCCAGGTCCTTGGGATGCGACGCCAACCGATCAGCCAGTTTGGGGAGCCACCGATAAAACAGGTAGTCATAAGCGGCATCTTCCTCCGGCCTTATGCCGACCTCCGCCACCAACTCGTCCAGGTTTCGCGCCGAGGTACCTACCACCTCACGCCAGTAGCGTTCGAAGAAAATAGTGTGCCGGACCTCGTCTGCCAACTGGCTGGCGGCAAAAGCCTCAACCTCTTTATTGGGTGCAGCCCACACGAAGGGGGCCAAAAGACTCGCCACCCGTTCCTCGCCATCGAAGAAAAGCCGATTGCTCCAGATCCGCCGCTTCTTGGTCTCGGCAGACAAATGCTCCCACTCTTCTTTGTCGCGGGAAAAATCCAACTCATCGGGCGACCATGCTTGTTTCACCGATTTGCGGTACAGGTCCAAGTAGGACGGAAGGTTCCGGATCCCTCCATCCACGGTGGCCAAGACATCGTCGATGTATAGTTTATCCATCGCCCTGAGTTGGGCACTTCCGATTTGCGCTTCAATCTCTTCATTCCTGAGCTGCCGTACCTCCATCATCGCGTTACCCTCCGCAGTTCTTCTGCTTCCAACGCGCATGCTCTGTTGCCGATGGTTGTAGCCCGTTGTAAACTCCTCATCCTGTATGGCTCCATGTGCATGCGTGGGCTATACGCTCTGCGGTGCGCTCTATAGCATAGATACAGAGTTGTTTCAAGCTGATAATCGTGTCTAATTTTTTGCCCATCTTTCAAGGGCTTAGCTGCAGTCCGGCGCGGCGACCCTCGACCCAGTCCGGCGCAGACGCGACGATGTGTTCACTTCGGGCACTACGCCCCCCAAGGGTACAGTTCACCTAGTCGAAGAAACGCTGTGATCGTGTCGGACACTTTCGGAAAGTATGGCTGGAAGATAAGGCCGGACGACGTCATTGGTGGATCAGCGCTGTTGGCCTTTGGTGCAAGCTATTCGACATACGACACGATACCTTTTCCTTCGGTTCAGCTGCATCCCTCATCGCACATCCAACATCCTGTATGCCCGTGAAGGTTCCCATGCCAAACGGCGCTTCGAAGAGTGTTCCCTTTCCCACGCCCGCAGCCGGGGTTGAGCTGAGCTTGGGACCGGAATTCAATGTTGCCGTTGCTTTCATCGACCGCCATATGCGCGAGGGGCGCGCCGCCAAGCCCGCCATCCGCACCGCCCACGGCGAGATCACTTACGGGCAGCTCTTTGCCAACGTGAATCGCTGCGGCAATGCCCTACTCTCGCTGGGCGTGGCACGCGGTGAACGAGTGCTCATGATCGTCAAGGACTGCCCGGAGTTCTTCTACTTGTTCTGGGGTGCGATCAAGGCGGGCATAGTGCCCGTGCCGCTCAACACCATGCTGCGGGCAGGCGACTATCAGTACATGATCGAAGACTCGGGTTGCGCCGCCGTTTTCTGGTCGCCGGAATTTGCGGACGAGGTGCGGCCGGCGATTTCCACCGCCGCTCCGCCTTCCAGGCTGAGCATGGCCGTGGACGAAGCAGGCGAGTTCGCAACTCGCATCGCGAATTCGCCCGACCAGCTGGCGGCGGTGCGCTCGCGGCCTCTAGATGAGTGTTTCTGGCTCTATTCCTCGGGTTCGACTGGTCGCCCCAAGGCCGCTGTCCATCGCCAACGCGACATGGTGGTGACCAGCCAATACTACGGCGTCGAAACCCTCGGCGCGCGCGCGGACGACGTTTTCTTCTCGGCCGCCAAGCTGTTCTTTGCCTACGGTCTCGGCAACGGCATGAGCTTCCCGCTGTGGGTGGGAGCGACCAGCGTGCTGCTGGAAACGCGCCCCACGCCGGCCAGCACATTTGAAGTGATCGAGCGCTTCCATCCGACTCTCTACTTCGGTGTGCCCACGCTTTTCGCGGCGCAATTGCAGGCCATGGAGACGCAGAAGCCCGATCTGTCATCGCTGCGCCTGTGCGTCTCCGCCGGCGAGGCCTTGCCACCTGACATCCTCAGGCGCTGGAAGGAAAAAACCGGGACGCTGATCCTCGATGGGCTCGGCTCGACCGAGGCCCTGCACATCTTCGTTTCCAACCGCGCTGACGACTACAAGCCCGGCGCCAGCGGACGCGTGGTGAAAGGCTACGAGTTGCGCATCGTCGACGATAGCGGAGCAGAAGTGCCCCCGGGAACCATGGGACGGCTGCAGGTCAGAGGGCCCTCGACCGCCGCCCGCTACTGGGACAACCCGGAAAAGACAAAGTCCACCATGCTTGCGGGAGACTGGCTTGATACGGGCGACACTTACTGCCGCGATGCCGAAGGCTACTACTATTATGGCGGCCGCAACGACGACATGCTGAAGATTGGCGGCATGTGGTGTTCGCCCTTCGAGATCGAATCCGCGCTGCTCTCGCACCCCAAAGTGCTGGAAGCGGCAGTGGTGGGCCGCGCCGACGAAATAGGCCTGGTGAAGCCCGAAGCCTGGATCGTGTTGCAACCTGGTCATCAGCCAGGACCGCAACTGGAAGAAGAACTCGTCGAACATTGCAAGAGCAGGCTCGCGAGCTATAAGTTTCCAAGGCTTTTCCGCTTCGTCCAGAGCCTGCCCAAAACCGCCACGGGAAAGATCCAGCGCTTCAAGCTGAAGCAGGCGCCGTGAAGGCAGAGTGCCCGCCGCCATGCTCCATCAAGCTAGTGAACCGCTTCCAGGGCCACCTTATTGCGTACCAGCGTCTGCGGATTGGTGTACTCGAGCAGCCCGGCTACGCCATTTTCAACTCCGAGCCCCGATTGCTTTTGGCCGCCGAAGACGCTCGTGGGTGACACTTCCTGGCCGGTATTGATCCAAACAGTTCCGGCTTCGAGCTGGTCTGCGACCTTTTGTGCTTCGTCAAGATCCGTGCCCCACACCGACGCCGCGAGGCCATAGATCGAGTCATTCGCCCTTCGCACGACCTCTTCCGTGGTGGAATACCTGAGCAGCGGTCGGACCGGTCCAAAGGCCTCCTCGGTTACCAGTCGCGAGGCGTCGCCGGGGTTGTCTGCAATGGCGATGGGAATGAAGTATCCCTTGCCCGTATGGGGAACTTCGCCACCGAGAAGGAAGCTGATGCCCGCTGATTTGCATTCGCTCAGCAGCTTGCACAGACGATCATACTGAGACTTGTTCTGGACTGGCCCTAGCTGCACGCCATCTTCGGCCCCGTTGCCCATCCTGACGGTCTTTGCGTACTCAACCATGCCGTGGGCAAAGCGGTCGTAGATGCTTTCGTGGACATAGATGCGCTTCGAGGCGATGCACATCTGCCCACTGTTCATAAAAGCGGACCAGAACAATTTCGGGATGGACTTTTCCAGGTTGGCGTCTTTAAGGACGATGGCCGGGTCGTTGCCGCCGAGTTCTAAAGTGATCCTCTTCACGTTGACTGAAGCACTCCGCATGATCGCGCGACCGGTAGCCGTCGAGCCCGTAAAAGATACCTTGTCAATCCCCGGATGCTCCGTCATCCAGGGTCCCAGGCGGTCTCCACCACTAATGATGTTGAACACCCCTGGAGGCAGCAGGTTCCGAGTGAGTTCGCCTAGCTTCAGCGACGTCAGAGGCGTAAACGGCGAAGGCTTCAGGATAAGCGCGTTGCCCGTGACTAGTGCCGGCGCGATCTTGAAGGCTGCCAGCAGTAGCGGAAAGTTCCACGGAACGAGAGCGCAGACGACGCCGATCGGCACGTGCCGCGTCTCGATGAGACGCTCAGGAGTGTCAGCGACTACTTCCGTAGCAGGCTCCTGCCTCGCCACGGCGCGTAGCCAGTCAGCGGCAAGGGAAACCTCACGTCTTGCATCGGCGAGCGGCTTGCCCTGCTCTGTGGTCAAGAGACGGGCGAAGTCTTCCTCTCGTTCGGCCAGCCGCTCTCCAATTGCCGTTACGGCAGCTTGCCGCTTCGTAAGTGGGGTTGCCTTCCATCGTGGAAAAGCCTCGCGCGCCGCGGCGATTGTCTCATCGAGTTGTTCGCGGGAGATGTCTGGCACCTCTGCGATGACTTCCTCCGTTGCGGGATTGACCACCTTGAACGTCTCCGCCGAACGTGCTGCCTTGCCGTCGATCGTCATTGTGAATTCGCTCTTGAACTCCATAATTTCTCCTTTCTACAGTGCCGGCTTCACAATACTGCCGTGCTCGGAGCAGTTCGTTCAGGAAGTCGTTCAGTAGGCGAATATCGGCGAGTCCTGCCCGCTAGGAACTTGTCGTGCCCTTCGCGACACTGTTCAGCGCTAGCGTGCGACACTTTCATCTCGATTTGCTTTAAGGAAACCGACGTGTCGTGTCGGAAACCGTCTTTATCTCAGATTCAAATGAAGTTCCGGTTGGTGCCACCAGGCGTCCAGAATTGTCGCCGTCCTCTGACAGAAATCGAGTGGCAACGCGCAACGCCTCAACTTCGACCTGGATGCTGCAGCTCCGCTTCTTTTGGCTTCAACACCTCGACAATGTTCATCCGATCTACACGCCACCGTTTCGCTGGAAGGTTTGTGGGATTTGATAACCCCGCTAGTGATTCTGAAGCGACTCTCCCGCGATCATCCGCGCAACTTTATTTAACAGAGCTTTGCTGGCGCAAGTACATTGCGGTGCTGGCGCGAGTTGTACACGGCCAGTGCCCAAGTCCAAAGGGAAAGCTCCTGTCGCGGCCGGCAGGTGGTCTTTATCAAATGGCTGGGCAGTCACGCGGAGTATGAGGTTCAATCAGGTTCACTGCCGAGCTGCGGTTTCGCAGGCGGAGTGTAGACGTTTCTTGTAGGTGGTGATTGCATTCTGGATGGAGGGAGAAAGCAACATTCGCGCCCATTTAAAAGCTAGAGCACCTGGGCCAGTCCCAGGTGGCTTGAAGTAGATTTGGAAGTGATTGAAAATAATGGTCGGGGAGAGAGGATTTGAACCTCCGACCCCCTGGTCCCGAACCAGGTGCTCTACCAGGCTGAGCCACTCCCCGACTCTTGCGGAAGCGCCACTGATGGCGGCGCGCGATGGGTTCGCAACTGGATTATAGCAGAGCAAGACTGGTGCTGGTCGGCTCCCAGTGGGGCCACCCCGAGGGACTATGAGCTAAGCCAGTACGCGCAACTCCACCCCAGCATGCAACGAATGAGTGCGCTGGGGACCCCGGGCGAGCTCAGCTGAGATCTTCGGCACAGCCGCGACGATGGGCTGTTTACGCTCCAATGCGGCCCAAGCCGATTCCGATGATG
>WNFY01001035.1_pt1 | contig 26358 bp, 25 predicted proteins | sample 5400091 | NCBI WGS metagenome assembly WNFY01 (sample SAMN13153364, study PRJNA577476) | soil metagenome | isolation source: 60 cm soil or saprolite under grassland replicate 1 | place: USA:California | collected 2016-06-15 | reverse complement strand
GAGCAGCTCCCGCACGGTGCGCTCGAGCTGTGTCGGCACTCCGGGGTAGAAGCGCCCGCTCACGGCGGGCGCGCGCACGGCGTCCAAGCTTACTTGAAGCTCTGCCCGATCGCCCGACCGAAGGAAATCTCTCCGTTATCGATGCGTATGTTGAACCCGCAGTCCGGGTTGGTGCAGACCCAGGCCTTGTACGTAATCGGCGCCCCGTCGCGACCGTAGTCCGACAACGGGATCAGGAGACCTTGCTGACACTTCCGGCAGGCGGGCCATTCTTTCACGTCCTCCATGCGGCACCCCCCTTCGCCCCGATCCGACCCCTGCTACCCACCTTCCACGCCGGGCCAGCGGTAGCCGGTGCGGAACACCTCGGCGAAATCGTACACCCGCTCGAAGTCCTCGGGCTTGTCGCTCGGCTGGCGGGCCAGCAGTCCGACATCGATCAGCGTGAAGACGATGCGGCCGAGGTCGTCGGTGCTGGTGATACCCCAGTGCGCGAGGACGGTCGGCGAGAGCAGGCCGAATTGGTCGAGCGCGAAGTCGCGGCAGGCCCAGGCGAGCTCGGCTCCGGAGAGGTGGCGCCGTTCGGGGAGCTTGCCCTGAGCGTACTCCAGCGCCGCCAGCACGAACAGGTAGCCGCGCTCGGCGTAGCGCCCCTCCTGCTGCCCGATGCGCGCGAACACCTCCTCCAGCGTGGCGAAGTCGCTCACGGCCGGGCCTCCGTCGGCCCCGAGGGCCGGGCCCGCACGGCCACGGGCCGGGCGGGGCGCGGTTCGAGCAGCGCCAGGTCGAGCACTTCGTCGATCGTTTCCACGGGCGTGATCTGGAGCAGCTGCTTCACCTCGTCCGGGACCTCCACGATGTCGCTCCGATTCCGGGCCGGCACGAGCACCGTCTTCACGCCGGCGCGGGCGGCCGCCGTCAGCTTCTCCTTGAGCCCGCCGATCGGCAGCACGCGGCCGCGCAGCGTCAGCTCCCCGGTCATCGCGACATCGTGGCGCGCCGGGCGGCAGCACAAGAGCGACGCCAGCGCCGTGGCGATGGCGATCCCCGCGGACGGGCCGTCCTTGGGCACAGCACCGGCCGGCAGGTGCAGGTGCACGTCGGTTTGCGTGAACGCCTCGAGCGGGATCCCGAGCGGACCGGCACGGGCGCGCAGCAGGCTCCACGCCGCCTGAGCGGATTCCTTCATGACGTCGCCCAGCTGGCCGGTGAGGGTGATCAGCCCCTTGCCCGGCATCTGAATCGCCTCGATGAACATGATGTCGCCGCCCACCGGCGTCCACGCGAGTCCGGTCGCCACGCCCACTTCCGGCGTGCGGCCGGCGACCTCGCTCTGCACCTTGGGCTGGCCGGCGTACTTCTCGATGTTCTTGGCGGTGATCTTGACCGTGGCCGCGCGTCCCTCGACCACGTCCAGCGCGGCCTTGCGGAGCACGCCCTGGATCTCGCGCTCGAGCTGGCGCACGCCGGCTTCGCGCGTGTATTCGGCGATGAGCCGCTCCAGCGCACCGTCGGCGATGCCCGCCCGCTCCGCGGTGAGGCCCGTCTCGACGAGCTGGCGCGGGAGCAGGTAGCGCTTGGCGATCGCCAGCTTCTCGCCCGGGGTGTACCCGGGCAAGGTGAGCACCTCCATGCGGTCGAGCAGCGGGTCGGGGATGGGGGCGAGACTGTTGGCGGTCGCGATGAACATGACCCCCGACAGGTCGAACGGCACCTCGAGGTAGTGGTCCACGAAGGCGCCGTTCTGCGTCGGGTCGAGCACCTCGAGCAGCGCGGCGGTCGGATCGCCGCGCACGTCGGCACCCATCTTGTCGACTTCGTCGAGCATCAGCAGGGGGTTGCGCGTCTCGCAGCGCTGCAGCGCGTGGATGATGCGTCCCGGGAGCGCGCCGACGTACGTGCGGCGGTGGCCGCGCACCTCCGCCTCGTCGCGCACGCCGCCCAGCGACACGCGGGTGAAGCGGCGGCCCAGCGCCTCCGCGATGCTCTGGCCGAGCGACGTCTTACCCACGCCGGGCGGCCCGACGAAGCACATGATGCTGCCGCGCGCCGCCCGGTTGAGCGTGCGCACGGCGAGATACTCGAGAATCCGCTCCTTCACCGTCTTGAGATCGTAGTGATCGCGGTCGAGGATGTCGCGCGCCGCCTTCAGGTCGAGCCGGTCTTCGGACGTGCGGGTCCACGGCAGGGTCGCGAACACTTCGAGGTAGGTGCGCGCGACGTGGTACTCGGCCGACTGCGGCGACATCTGCCGCAGCCGCTTCAGCTCGCGCTCGGCCACCTTGGCGGCTTCCTCGGGCAGGCCGGCGGCGTCGAGCCGGTGCGACAGCTCGGTCAGCTCGTCGTCCGCGTCCTCTTCGCCCAGCTCCTGGCGGATCACGCGCAACTGCTCGCGCAGCACGTACTCGCGCTGGTTCTGGTCCAGGCGCGTTCGCACCTTCTCCTGGATCTGGCTGCCGACCTCCAGCACCTGCAGCTCCTGGCCAAGCAGCTCCGCCAGCCGCTCCAGGCGGCGATTGACGTCGTCGATGGCGAGCAGCTCGGCCTTGGCCGGGAGGGCGAGGTCCAGGTTCGCCGCCACGAAGTCGGCCAGCTTGTCGGCGTCGTTGATGCCGACGAGCACCTCGTGCAACTCCTCGCCCAGATAGGGCGCGATGTCGATGACCCGGGAGAACTGGGCATGCACGGTGCGCTTGAGCGCCTCGGTGCGCGCATCCTCCGGCTGGGCGCCAGCGAACGTCTCATAGGCCGCCACCAGCCAGTGCTCGGCGGGGGTGATCTCCTGGAGCCGGGCGCGCTCCAGGCCCTGCACCATGACGCGCACCGAGCCATCGCCCAGCTTCAGCATGCGCACGACCGTGCTGAGCGTGCCGACCTCGTACAGCTCGTCGGCCCGCGCGTGCATGACGGCCCCTTCGGGTGGCTCGGTCCCACCCAGCGGCTTCACCACGCCCAGCAGCAGGCGCTTGTTACCCTGCACCACCTCGTCGATGAGCTGCACGGCGAACGGGTCGGTGAGCGCCATCGGCAGCACGACGTGCGGGTAAACGACCAGCCGCCCCAGCGGCAGGACGGGCAGACGATCCACTTACTGCACCCGGACCGACGCCGGCCCCGAAAGGCGCGCCGGCAGTTTGGCGAGCCACACTTCGAGGAAGCCCTGCTCGTAGCTCGCGCGGATGCTCTCGGGGTCGACCGGGACGGGCAAGCGGAAGCGGCGCTCGAACGGGCCGACCTGCACCTCCATCGCGTGGTAGTGGGGCTTCCCCTCGTTGCGCCGGGCCTTGCGCTCCCCGGCGATCGTGAGGATCCCGTCCACGTACTCGACGCTGAAGTCTTCCGAGCGCATGCCCGCGATATCCATGTAGACCACGAGCGCCTCGTCCGTCTCGAAGATGTCGGTGGGGGGCTTCCACTTGGCGGAGGCGACGAAGCCCACGGGGCGGCCGTGGGCCACTTCGTTGAAATAGACCTCGAGCTCCTCGGCCGGATGGACCGTGAGCGAGCCCGAGCCGCGCGAGGGGCGCTGCCCCCCCGACGAGCCGCCGGTCTCAGCCATGGGGCGCCGCCGCGGTCGCGCGGGCCGGTGCCGCGTACAGTGGGAACTGCTCCGTCAGCTCGCGCACCGCCGCCTTGACCTGCGCGATGGTGGCGTCGTCCTTGCTGGTGAGCACGGTGTCGATGAGTGTCGCCACGGTATGCATCTCCGTCTCGGTGAACCCTCGAGTGGTCACGGCCGGCGTGCCGATGCGGATCCCGCTCGTGACGAAGGCCTTCTGCGGATCTCCCGGAATCGTGTTCTTGTTCACAGTGATCCCCGCCCGGTCGAGCAGCTCCTGGGCCTCTTTCCCAGTCACCTGCTTGGGCCGGAGATCCACCAGCATCAGATGGGTGTCGGTTCCCCCCGACACGATGGCGTAGCCGCGCTCCACCAGGGCCTGCGCCAGCGCCTGCGCGTTCTGCACCACCTGCCGCGCGTACCGCTTGAACTCGGGGGTCATGGCCTCGCCCAGCGCCACGGCCTTCGCGGCGATCACGTGCTCGAGCGGTCCACCCTGCAGCCCCGGGAACACCTGCTTGTCCACTTCCTTCGCGAACCGCTCTTGGCACAGGATCAGACCGCCCCGCGGGCCCCGCAGCGTCTTGTGGGTGGTGGTCGTGACGATCTGCGCGTGCGGCACGGGCGAGGGATGGATTCCCGAGGCCACGAGACCCGCGATGTGGGCCATGTCCACGACGAAGACGGCGCCCACCTCGTCGGCGATGCTCCTGAGCGCCGCGAAGTCGATCACCCGGGCGTAGGCGGACGCGCCACCGATCAAGAGGCGCGGGCGCTCGCGCCGGGCGATCTCACGCACCAGGTCGTAGTCGATCCGGCCGGTCTCTTCCCGCACCCCGTAATGCGTCGCCCGGAATAGCGTGCCCGAGAAGTTCACCGCCGCGCCGTGCGTCAGGTGGCCGCCGTGCGGCAGCGCCAGGCCGAGCAAGGTGTCGCCCGGCTTGGCGACCGCGAGGTAGGCGGCCATGTTGGCCTGCGCCCCCGAGTGCGGCTGCACGTTCACGTGCTCCGCCTTGAACAGAGCCCTGGCGCGGTCGATGGCGAGCTGCTCGACCTCGTCGACCACCTCGCACCCGCCGTAGTAGCGCTTCCCGGGCAGCCCTTCGGCGTATTTGTTCGTGAGGGCCGTGCCCATTGCTTCCATCACGGCGACGGAGACGAAGTTCTCGCTCGCGATGAGCTCGAGGCCGTGCTCCTGCCGCTCTACCTCGCGGCGGATGAGCTGCGCGATCGCAGGGTCGGCCTTGGCGAGCGAGGTGCGCCGGTCGATCATGACTCGATCTTGGCCACGCGCCGCTCGTGGCGCCCGCCCTCGAAGGCGGTGTCGAGCCATGTGTGCAGGATCTGCAACCCTTCCTCCTCGCTCACGAACCGCGCAGGCAACACGAGCACGTTGGCGTCGTTGTGCTTGCGCGCCAGCTCTGCGATCTCCGGGCTCCAGGCCACCGCCGCGCGCACGCGCGGGAACCGGTTCGCCACATACGCCATCCCGAGCCCGGTGCCGCAGGTCAGCACCCCGCGCCGCGCCTTCCCGGTGCTGACGGCCTCCGCCACGGGGCGGCCGTAGTCGGGAAAATCATCCGCCGGGTCCATCGTCTGCGGCCCCACGTCCACCGGCTCGTAGCCGAGCCGCGTGAGCTCATCCACGAGCTGCCCCTTCAGCTGGAAGCCGGCGTGGTCGGCGCCGACGTAAATCCGCTCAGGCAAGGATCGCCTCAGCCACGGGGATAGAGCCCGCGGGCGACGAGGATCCGCTGGATTTCACTGGTCCCCTCATAGATCTCCGTCACCTTGGCGTCCCGGAACAGCTTTTCCACGGGGAAGTCGCGCATGTAGCCGTACCCGCCGAACAGCTGCACCGCCTGCGTCGTGACCCACATCGCAGTCTCGGAAGCGAACAGCTTGGCCATGCTCGCCGAGGTGGTGACATCCTCGCCCCGGTCGCGACGCGCCCCCGCCAGGTGGGCCAGCGCGCGCGCCGCCTCCACCCGCGTGGCCATGTCGGCGAGCTTGAATTGCACGCCCTCGAACTCGCGCAACGACCGGCCGAACTGCTTGCGCTCGTCGCAGTACGCCACCGCATGCTCGAGCGCGCGCCGCGCGATGGCCACCGCCTGCACCGCGATCCCCAGCCGGCCGGCGTCGAGGCCCTCCATCGCGTACCCGAACCCCGCCCCGTCCTCGCCCACCAGATGGTCGGCCGGCAGGCGCACGTCCTCGAGCGCGAGCGCGACCGTGTTGGAGGCGCGCAGGCCCATCTTCTCCTCGGGCTTCCCCGGACGATAACCCGGCGTGTCGGTGGGCACAATGAAGGCGGAGATGCCGCGCTCCGTGCGGGCCATCACCATCATGAGGTCGGCCGTGGCGCCGTTCGTCGCCCACGCCTTCGTCCCCGAGAGCACCCAGTGGTCGCCGTCCCGCACCGCCCGCGTGCGCAGCGCGGCGGCATCGGAGCCGGACTCGGGCTCCGAGAGCGCGAACCCCGCCAGCAGCTCGCCCCGGGCCATCCGTTTGAGGAACCGCTCTTTCTGTGCCGCCGTCCCGTGGCGCACGAGCATCGTCGTGGGCATGGCGTTGTGGATGGAGAGCGACACCGCGATGCTCGCGTCCGCCGCCGCGATCTCTTCCAGTGCGAGCAGGTAGGTCACCGTGTCGAGGCCCATGCCGTCGCACTCCTCGGGCGCGCACATCCCGAGAAACCCCAGCTCCCCGAGCGCGTTGATCACGTCACGGGCGAAGTGGGCGGTGCGGTCCCACTCGGCCGCGAACGGCTCGATGCGGGTGCGCGCGAACTCGCGCGCCAGCTCGATGATCTGGCGCTGCGTCTCCGAGAGACCCGCGGGCTCAATCGCGATAGACATAGAAGCCGCGCCCGCTCTTGCGACCGAGCCGCCCCGCCGCGACGAGTTTCCGCAACAGCGGCGCGGGACGGTACTTGTCGTCCCCCAGGTCGCGCTGCAGCACCTCGAGGATCGCGAGACACACGTCCAGGCCGATCAGGTCGGCGAGCGCCAGCGGCCCGAGGGGATGGTTCATGCCGAGCTTCATCACGGTGTCGACCGCCTCGGGCGTCGCCACACCTTCCATCACGCAGAACGCGGCCTCGTTGATCATCGGCATGAGGACGCGGTTGGATACGAATCCGGGCGCGTCGTTGACCAGGACGGCGGTCTTGCCCAACGCCTCCACAACCTCCACAACCTTCACCACAGTCTCGTCGTCCGTCTCGAGCCCCCGGATCACCTCGACGAGCTGCATCACCGGCACCGGATTCATGAAGTGCATCCCGATCACCCGCGCGGGCCGCCGCGTCTGGGCGGCGATCGTCGTGATCGAGATCGACGAGGTGTTGGTGGCAAGGATCGCGGTGGGCGGCGCCAGCCGGTCCAGGTCGCGGAAGATCCGGAACTTGACGTCGGGCTGCTCGGTTGCGGCCTCCACGACGAGCTCCACGTCGGCCACCGCGTCGAGGCTCGACGCCGTCCGAATGCGCCCCAGCGCGGCGTCGCGCTGCTCGGCGGTGAGCGTCCCCTTCTTCACCTGACGCTCCAGGTTCGCCCGGATGATCCCGATCACCCGCTCGAGCAGGCCGGGCGCCACGTCGATCAGCGCCGTGTCCCACCCGTGCTGCGCGAACACGTGGGCGATGCCGTTCCCCATCGTCCCAGCCCCCACCACCGCCACCCGGCTCACAGCGCGGTCTCCCGCTCCACGCGCGGGGCGCGCCCGCTCCACGCGACCAGGGCCGCGCTGCCCGCGAGCATCACCAGCGTGCTGACGACGCCGCCCTCCGGCCCGAAGACCCCGCCGTCGATCCACGCGTGCGCACCCGGACGATACGCGAGCGCCGGCAGCGGAAACGCGTAGCCGCTCACCGGCGCCGCGAACCCGAGGGCCAGGGTCGCGTTCCACCCGAAATGGGCGCCCCAGGCGAGCGGCATCGCGCCCGGCGAGAACAGTGCGGCGGCGAGCCACACGCCCGCGAGCGCGACGTTCACGGTCGAAAACACCGTGGCGCCGGGATTCCCGAGGTGCAACAGCCCGAAGCCGAGCGCGCTGACGGCGGTGGCGGGAACGGGGCCCGTCGCGGCGGCGAGGCGACGGAGCGGGTAGCCGCGGAAGGCCAGCTCTTCGGCCAGGGCCGCGACCAGGAATCCGACGCCCAGCGGCATGGCTGCGGCCCTCCACCCGCCGCCGTCGGCCGTAACGGCGATCGCGGCGCGACCAGCGATCACCGCCAGGCCCACCGCGCAGACCGCCATGGTGGCGCCGAGGGCGGTGCCGCCCAGCAGAGCCAGGGGCATGCCGGTGCGCGGGCGCCAGCCCAGTTCCTCCCACGATCGCCGCTCGAGCACGCGGCCCACGAGCCAGGTCGCCAGGGCGAAGCCGGCTGCCCAGGGCAACGAGCTCCAGGCGAGCGCCCACCGCGCATCGACCTCCAGGGCCAGCGGCACGAGCGTCAAACCGTAGCCTGCCGCCGCGCCCACGAGGGCGAACGCCGCGATCCACACGACCGCGACGGCCGGGGCTCGGGCCCGGTGCGCAAACGAAACGCGCGCCGTCATAGGCGCGCGCGGAGGGGAGTCACCGTTGGCTTCAGGACCAGGACGGCGATCGCGACTTTTACCAAGTCGCCGATCAGAAACGGGAGCGTACCGAGTCGCAGCGCCCCCGTCGCGCTGCCCGTGAGAATCAACAGCTGGGCCAGGCCGCCGAGGTGAATCAGGACCAGGCCGGTGAAGACGGCGATGGTGACCCGCGTCCAGCGCGCGCCGTCTGCGATGAGCTTTCCGACCGCGAACGCGGCGACCGGGTAGGCGAGCAAATACCCGCCGGTGGGCCCGAGCAGCCGGGCGATGCCGGGGAGGCCGTACGGCGTGAACACCGGGAGGCCCGCGGCGCCGAGCGCGAGATAAAAGATCAGTGCGCCGGCGCCGAGCCGGGCGCCGAGCCACCCGCCCACCAGCAGCACGGCCAGCGGCTGCAGCGTCATCGGGACGGGAGTACCGGGGAGCGGGATCGCGATCTGAGCCGCGATCGCCACCAGGGCGGCGCCCAGCGGCACGGCGAGGGCGCGTCGCGCGGTGACGGAGGGAGCGGACACCAGGGCGGTTTGCGCCTGCATCAGAGCATCTCCACGCTGAGGGCCACGGCATTGCCGCCCCCGAGACACAGGGTGGCGAGTCCAGTCGTCTGCTTCCGGTCCTGCAGAGCATAGAGCAGCGTCGTGAGCACGCGGGCGCCCGACGCGCCGATGGGATGCCCGAGCGCGATGGCGCCGCCGTTCACGTTGACGCGCTCCCAGTCCCAGCCGAGGGCGCGGCCGTCGGCCAGGGCCTGCACGGCGAACGCCTCGTTCGCCTCGATCAGCGCGTAGTCGTCGATAGTCGTGTTGGCTTTCGCCATGAGAGTTTTCACGGCGACGATAGGCGCGAAGAACAGCTCCTTGGGCTCGCCGCCGCCGGTGGCGTAAGCGGTGATGCGCGCCAGGGGTGTGAGCCCGTGAGCCCTGGCGAACGCGAGCGATGCGACGACGAGCGCGCTGGCACCGTCGTTCAGGCCCGGCGCGTTGCCCGCCGTGACGGTGCCGCCCGGCTCAAATGACGGTTTCAGCGCGGCAAGCGCCTCGAGCGATGTGTCCTTGCGGGGCCCTTCGTCCTTCTCGATCACGGTCGGCGTGCCCTTCCCCGGAACCTCGACCGGCACGATCTCCGCCTTGAAGCGGCACGCCGCCATTGCGGCCGCGGCCTTCTGGTGACTGGCGAGGGCGAAGCGGTCCTGCTCCAGGCGCGATACGCCCGCCTTCTTGGCGGTGTATTCGGCCAGGCTGCCCATGTGGACGTCCGAGAACGAATCCCACAGGCCGTCGCGGATCATGCCGTCCACGAGCTCCCGGTTACCCAGCTTGATCCCACCGCGCATGCCGTACACGTAATGGGGCGCGTTGGACATCGACTCCATGCCACCGGCGACCACGCATTGCACGTCGGCTGCTTTAATCGCTTGCGCCGCGAGCATCACCGCCTTGAGCCCCGAGCCGCACACCTTGTTGATGGTGAGCGCGGGCACGGTGCCGGGGAGGCCGGCGTGGATTGCCGCCTGGCGCGCCGGCGCCTGGCCCACGCCGCCCTGCAGCACGTTGCCCATGATCACTTCGTCCACGGCGGCCGGCTCGACGCCCGCCCGGCGCACCGCCTCGCGGATCACGAGCGCGCCTAAGCGCGGCGCGGGGAGCGTCGACAGACCCCCCAGGTACTTGCCGACGGGGGTGCGGCAGGCGCTCACAATTACCGGGGTGGTTTCGTCGCTCATGGACATGCCGCATCCGGCCTTCGGTTCCACCCCGGACTTGCGTCCGGGGTTTAGTCCGTGTCGGGGTCTACTGACCCCGGGCGCAAGCTCGGGGTCCAAGCCCGTGGATCACTCTCAAACTAACGGGGCCAGTGAGCGGGTGCGAATCTCCTCACCCAGTTTCGCCACGAATTCGTCTACCGGTAGCACCACCTGCTTCTTCCCTTCCCCGCGGGCGCGCACCGCCGCGCTACCAGATTCGGCTTCGCGCTGCCCCACCACGGCCATGTAGGGCACCTTGTGGAGCTCCGCGTCGCGGATGCGGTAATTCAGGGTGTCGCTGCGCTCGTCCACCGACGACCGGATCGCCGCCGCCCGCAGCCGATCGTGCAAAGTGCGGGCCGCGGGCGCCTGGGCGGCGGAGATGGGGAGCACGCGCACCTGCTCGGGCGCGAGCCACAGGGGGAACGCTCCTGCGAAGTGCTCGATCAGGAATCCGACAAAGCGCTCCAGCGTCCCATAGATCGCCCGATGGATCATCACGGGCCGGTGCGGTCGGTTATCCTCGCCGGTGTACTCGAGCTTGAAGCGCTCGGGCTGCTCGAAGTCCAGCTGGATCGTGGCGCCCTGCCACTCGCGTCCGATGGCGTCGGTGAACTTGATGTCGATCTTCGGTCCGTAAAACGCGCCGCCGCCCTGATCGATGCGGTAGGTGGCGCCGCGGTGCTTCAGCGCCTGCTCGAGCGCGCGCTCCGCCTGGTCCCAGGTCGCGTCCGTGCCGAGCTTTTTGTCGGGGCGGGTGGCGAGATCGAGCCGATAGGAGAGACCGAACGTCTTCCCCAGCACCAGCTCCACGATGTCGAGCAGCTGGAAGATCTCCTGCTCGATCTGATCCTCGCGCAGGAACAGATGGGCGTCGTCCATCGAGAGCCCGCGCACCCGCAGCATGCCGTGCAGCGTCCCCGAGCGCTCGTTGCGATACACGTTGGCGATCTCGCCGAGCCGGATCGGCAGGTCGCGATAGCTGCGCTGCTGTGACGCGTAAATGAGGATGTGCATCGGGCAGTTCATCGGCTTCACCCGGTAGCGCACGCCCTCGGCCTCACCCTCCCCCGCCGCCATCGGCGGGAACTGGTTATCGGCGTACAGCGGCAGGTGCCCGGAGCGCAGGAACAGCTCCTCGCGCGTCACGTTGGGCGTGTAGACCAGCTGATAGCCGCGCTCCAGAATCACGTCCTCGATGAAGCGCCGCAGCTGGAAGTTGAGCATCGCGCCTTTGGGATGCCACAGGATCAGTCCCGGGCCCACGTCCTCCTGAATCGAGAACAGATCGAGCTGCTTTCCCAGCACGCGATGATCACGCTTCTTGGCCTCCTCGAGCCGCCGCAGATAGCCCTCGAGCTCGTCCTTGGTGAACCACGCCGTGCCGTAGATGCGCTGCAGCATCTGGCGGCGCTCGTCGCCCCGCCAGTAGGCGCCGGCCGCGTGCAGCAGCTTGAAGTGCTTGATCCGCCCGGTGCTCGGCACGTGGGGCCCGCGGCACAGGTCGACGAACGGGCCGTCGGTATAGACGGAGATCACTTCATCCGGGCCGAGGTCATCGATGCGCTCGAGCTTGAGCGGGTCGTCCTTGAAGCGGATCTTGGCTTCCGCGCGCGAGACCTCCTCACGCACGAAGGGGTAGTCCGCCTTCACGACGTCCACCATCTTCTTTTCGATCGCCTCCAAATCCTCCGGCGCAAAGGGCCGCACCACCTCGAAGTCGTAGTAAAAGCCGTCCTCGATCGGCGGCCCGAAGCCGATTTTGGCGAGGGGGAAGAGCTGCCGCACCGCGGTCGCCAGCACATGGGCCGAGGAGTGCCGCAGCACGTCGAGCGCCTGGGGGTCCTTGTCGGTGAGGATCGCGACGGTGGCGCCGTCGGGGAGAGGGCGCGTCAGGTCCCACACGCTCCCGTTGACGCGCACGGCGAGCGCCGCCTTAGCGAGCCCCGGCCCGATCGCCTTGGCGAGATCGGCCCCGGTGGACCCGTGGGGCAGGCGCTTTTCGCTCCCATCGGGGAGCGTGACCCGGATTTCGGCGGCGACCATCGGGTCAGGGAGCCGGCTGGGCGGCGGCAGCGGCCGGACTGGTGAGCGGCGGCAGCCGGCGCCCGTCGCGGAAGTAGAGCGCGACGGCGAACACGATCACCCCCGCGATCGCGATCCAGCGAGCGAGGCGGCTCGTGGGGAGCTCCGGGGCGTCGTCGGGCATGGGACGGAATTCTAGCAGGATGGGGGAGGACCGGGGAGGTTCGGGAGGTTAGGGGAGGTTGGCCCACTCGCGTCTCAACCTCCTCTAACCTCCCGAACCTCCTCTAACCTCCACAGTCCTGTCTATTATAAGGAATGCCGCGCCCCCGCTTCGAGCTTCCTCCCCAGTACGATCCGCACGCCGTCGAGCGCCCGTTGTACCAGCGCTGGCTCGACCGCGGCGTGTTCACCGCGCGCGCCGAGTCACCGCGCGAGCCGTATGTGATCGTCATGCCTCCCCCCAACGTCACGGCGATCCTGCACACGGGCCAGGGACTGAACAACGTGATCCAGGACGTCGTGATCCGCTTCGAGCGCATGCGCGGGCGCGAGGCCCTGTGGCTCCCGGGCACCGACCACGCGGGGATCGCCACCCAGAACGTCGTCGAGCGGCTGGTCGCAAAGGAAGGGAAAACGCGATTCGACCTCGGGCGCGACCGGTTCGTCGAGCGGGTGTGGGCGTTCATCCGCGAGACGGGCAGCACCATCCTCGAGCAGCTCAAGGTCATCGGCTGCTCGTGCGACTGGAGCCGCACCCGCTTCACGCTGGACGAGGCGTACTCGGGCGCGGTGCGCGAGGTATTCGTGCGGCTGTGGGAGGAAGGGCTCATCTACCGTGGCCACCGCGTGATCCATTGGTGCCCCCACTGCCTCACGGCGTTGTCGGACGAGGAAGCCGAATCGAAAGACACGGAGGGCAAGCTCTATTACATCCACTACCCCGTGGACGGCGGACCCGCGCCCTTCCTCACGGTCGCCACCACGCGGCCCGAAACACTGCTCGGCGACACGGCCGTAGCGGTCAACCCCAAGGACACCCGCCATGCCGGCTTCGTGGGGAAAGTGGCCCGGCTCCCCATTGCCGACATCCCGATTCCGATTGTGGCGGACGAGGCGGTCGATCCCGCGTTCGGAACCGGGTTCGTAAAGGTGACCCCGGCGCACGACGCGACCGACTTCGAAATCGGCCTGCGACACAAGCTGGAGATGCCGTTGGTGATGACCGAGGACGGACGCATGGAGCACGCCACCCGCGTGCCCAAGGCGCTCGCCGACTTGGACCGATTCGAGGCACGCGAGCGGATCGTGGACATGCTGAAGGAGCGGGGCCTGCTCGAGAAGATCGAGCCGCACCGCCACGCGCTGCGGCGCTGCTACCGCTGCGACACGATCGTCGAGCCGCGCTTGAGCGATCAATGGTTCGTGAAGATGCAGCCGCTCGCCGAGCCGGTGCTCGCGGCCTATCGGGAGGCGCGGTTCCGGATCGTGCCGGAGCGCTGGCACGCGACCTTCGAGCACTGGATGGAGAACATCCGGGACTGGAACATCTCGCGCCAGCTGTGGTGGGGGCACCGCATTCCCGTGTTCAAATGCACGCAGTGCGATCACCAGTGGGCCGACCGCAAGGACCCGGCACGCTGCCCCAAATGCGGCGGCCCGGTCGAGCAGGACCCGGACGTGCTCGACACCTGGTTCTCGTCGTGGCTGTGGCCGTTCGCGACCTTGGGCTGGCCCGATCGCACTCCCGACGTGGCGCGGTTCTATCCCGGGCATACGCTCGTCACGGCGCCGGAAATTCTCTTCTTCTGGGTGGCCCGGATGCTGATGTCGGGCTACCACTTCATGGATCGGCGGCTGCCGTTCACGACCGTGTACCTGCACGGCACGGTGCGCGACACCCAGCACCGCAAGATGTCGAAGTCGCTCGGCAACGGCATCGACCCGCTCGACGTGGTGCGGCTGTACGGCGCCGACGCGCTGCGCTGGACCCTGGTGGCGGGCAGCTCGCTCGGCGCCGATGTGATCCTCGACCCGAACGACCTGGAGACGACGTTCGCCCCCGGGCGCAACTTCGCGAACAAGCTGTGGAATATCGGGCGGTTCATCCTGGCGCAGCTGCCGGAGCGGGTATCGGCGATCGACGACCTCGCCTCCGGGACGCTCACGCTCGCGGACCGCTGGATTCTCGGCCAGGCGCACAAGACAATCGTGGCCGCCACGGAACATCTCGAGGCCTTCCGGCTCGACGAGGCCGCCAAGACGTGCTTCGAGTTCGCGTGGAATGATCTCGCCGACTGGTACGTAGAGGCGGTCAAGCCGCGTCTGGCGGCGGCCGCAGCAGGGGCCACTCCGGCCGGCGGCCCGCCGGGCTCGGCGGCTGTCGCGGCCCCTCCTGCGGTCGCCGCGCACGCGGTGCTGGCCTTCTGCTTCGACACGGTATTGCGACTGCTGCACCCGGTCGTGCCGTTCATTACCGAGGAGTTGTGGCAAAAGCTCCCCGGCAGGCAGTCGGACGACCTTCTGGCCGTCGCGCCGTGGCCCACGGTTCCGGCCGCGCTCTCGCGGCTCGAGGACTTCGCCTTCGCGCGCGTTCAGGAGGCGGTCTCCAAGATCCGTGCGATTCGCGCGGAGTACCGCATCGCGCCCAAGACCCGCCTCGCGGCGGCCATCAAGCCGAGAACCGACTCGATCCGAGTCGCCTTCCACGGAGAACGAGACACCATCGTCCGGCTGGCGCAGCTGTCGGAGCTGCGACTCGATGACGGTCTGGGTGGTCAAGGCGCCCACGCCGTGCTCGCCGACGGCAGCGAGGTGTTCGTGGCCCTGGCGGACGCGATCGACGTGCGGCAGGAGTGTCGCCGCCTCACGGGCGAGCTCACCCGGCTCGAGCAGCAGCTGGCGGCGCTCGACGCCAAGCTCAGCAACAAGAATTTCGTCGCGCGGGCGCCCGCCGAGGTGGTCGCCAAGGAACGCGAGAAGGAGCGGGCATGGCGAGACCAGCGGCAGGCGCTGGCCGACAAGCTCAGGTCGCTGGGCTGCTCCTGACCGCCCTGGTGGGCGGGGGCGCGTGCGCGAGCCAGGGCGATCCGCCCGGCGGCCCGCCCCGCACCACCCCCCCGGCCGTCCTGCGCACGGTCCCCGAGTCCGGGAAGGTGGTCCCCGACCTGCACGGCGATGCGGTCGTCCAGTTCGACGAGGTGATCGACGAGATGCCGTCGCGCGGGGCCGCCGCCGGCGCGATCGGCGGGCTCGCCCAGAAGATCGTCCTCTCCCCCGTGGGAGGCGACGTCAAGGTCTCGTGGCACCGCAGCTCGATCCACGTGTCGCCGCACGAGGGATGGCAGCGGGGCCGGGTGTACCACCTGCAGGTGCTCCCCGGGATCACCGACCTGCGGCGCAACGTGACCAAGACCGGGACGACGATCGTGTTCACGACGGGCCCGGCGATTCCGGCCGCGACGCTCATCGGCACGGTGCTGGCCTGGGCAGACCAGCGCACCCTGCCGCAGGCGGTGATCCGCGCCGCGCCGCTCCCCGATACGGTCGCCTACGTCACGCTCGCCGACTCAGGAGGCAACTTCCGGCTTCCCGCCGTGCCGCCGGGGCGCTACCGCGTGTGGGCCATCCAGGACGAGAACAACAACCGACGCCAGGACCGCCGCGAGGCGTTCGACACCGTGACCGTGACCGTGACCGTCGACTCGACCGCGAGCGCGCTGCTGTGGGCGTTCGTGCACGACACCGTGGGCCCACGGGTGCGCACCGTCGAGCCGATCGATTCGGTCGACTTTCGCGTGACGTTTTCCGCGCCGCTCGACCCGCGCCGCGCGCTCGACACGGCCATGGTGCGGGTGCTCACCTTGCCCGATTCGACGCCGGTCGCGGTGCGGGCGCTCTCCACGCCAGCGCGGTTCGACTCGATTCAGGCGCGCGCCCGGGCGGTAGCCGATTCGCTCAAGCGGCTGCGCGATACGACGCACCGAGACACGACGCACGCTCGACCGACGCCCCCCTCCGCAGCAGCCCAGCGGGCACCCGCTGCTCCGGGGGGCGTCGGTCGCGCCGCGCGAGACACCTCCGTCCACCTCGACACCGCCCGGGTCCGCAAGCTGCTGAGCGAGCGCCCCGTCCCCTACGACCGCCTCGTTGTCCAGACGACCCAGCCGCTCGCGCCCGGCGCCAAGTATCTCGTGCGCGTGCGCGGCGCCACGAACTTGAGCGGCGTCGCGGCCGATGGGCAGGGCGTGCTGGTCGTGCCGGTGCCCAAGCCAGCCCCGCCTGCCACCGACACCAGCAAGGCCCGCCCCAAGCCACCATGACGGACCCGCGCCGCCGCCTGCCTGCCGTGGATGCCCTGCTCGCCGAGCCCGAGGTCGCGGCGCTCGCGGCCGCCGGGCCGCGCAGTCTCGTGGTGCGCGCGGTGCGTGACACCATCGACGCCGCCCGTGCCAACGGCGGCAGCGCGCCGCCCGAGGGCTGGAGCGCGGCGATCCGGTCGCGCGTGCGCCGGCTCGCCGCTCCGTCGCTCGGACCGGTGATCAACGCTACCGGCGTCGTGTTGCACACCAATCTGGGCCGCGCTCCGCTCGCCCAACCGGCACTGGCCGCCCTGGCCCGTGTCGGCGCGACCTACTCCAATTTGGAATACGACCTGCTCCGCGGTGCCCGTGGCTCACGCCACGGGCTATGTCGCGATCTGCTCGTCGAGCTGACCGGGGCGGAGGACGCGGTGGTGGTGAACAACGCCGCGGGCGCGGTGCTGGTCGCGCTCTCGGCACTGGCCCGGGGCGGCGAGGCGATCGTGTCGCGGGGAGAGCTGGTGGAGATCGGCGGTGCGTTTCGCATCCCCGACATCATGGCCCGATCGGGCGCCACGCTCGTCGAGGTGGGGACCACCAATCGCACGCATCTCAAGGACTACGAAGGTGCGATCACGCCGGCGAGCAAGCTGCTGCTCAAGGTGCACCAGTCGAATTTCCAGGTCACCGGCTTCACCGCCCAGGTCTCGGCGCAGGAGATCGCGGCGCTGGGACGCGGGCGCGGCGTCGCCAGCCTGTACGATCTCGGCAGCGGGCTCCTGCTCGATCTCGCGCCGTGGGGCCTCGCCGGCGAGCCCACCGTGCCGCAGGCGCTCGCGAGCGGCATGGACGCGGTCGCATTCTCGGGCGACAAGCTGCTCGGCGGTCCGCAGGCCGGCATCCTGCTCGGCTCGCGGGCGGCGATCGAGGCGTGTCGCAATAATCCCCTCGCCCGGGCGGTGCGGGCGGACAAGCTTACACTCGCTGCTCTGGAGGCAACACTCGTCCTCTATCGAGATCCGGTGCGGGCCCGCCTTGAGATACCGGTATTACGTATGCTCACTGAAGACGTCACGGAGATACGTCGGCGGGGAGAGGCGTTGCAGAAAGACGTGGGCGCCGCTGCGGAGCTCGTCGAAGGTGAATCAGAAGTCGGCGGCGGCTCGTTCCCGGAGGCCAAGCTGCCGACCTGGCTCGTTCGCGTGACCCCCGACCCCCGACACCTGACCCCTGACACCCTGTCGGCGCGGCTGCGCGCGAGCGATCCGCCCATCATCGCGCGCATCGGCGACGACCGCGTGCTGCTCGATCCCCGCACCATCTTCCCCGATCAGGTCGAAACCGTCGCGCGCGCGGTGCGGTCCGCGCTCGATGTCTAAGCACGGCCACCGCGCTGTCTTTTTAGACCGCGACGGAACCATCGTAGAAGACCCAGGATTCCTGCACGAGCCGGGCAAGGTGTACCTCCTTCCCGGCGCGGCGGAGGCGATCCGCCGCCTGAATCACGCTGGATGGCTCGTGGTGACCGTCTCGAATCAATCGGGCATCGCGCGTGGACTGTACGACGCCGCGGCCTACGCCGCGGTGCAGCGCCGCCTGGTGGAGCTCCTGACCCCGCACGGCGCCCGGCTCGACGGCGCGTATTTCTGCCCCCACCACCCCGACGTCACGGGACCATGCGACTGCCGAAAACCTGGCCTGCGGCTGTTCCGCGATGCCGCCAGCGCGCTCGACCTGGACCTCCGAGAGAGCTACTGGGTGGGCGACCGGGTGAGCGACATCGAGCCGGCGCGCACCCTGGGCGCCGACGGGCACGGCCTCCTCGTGTCGACCGGACGGGGCGGAGAGCACGCCGCTGGAGCGCGGGCCATAGGCTTTCCGGTCGTCGCGGACCTCGCGGCCGCGGCAGCGGAGATTGTGCGCGGCGCCTAGCGCCCGCAAATTGCGGCGCCATGGAGTCCTGGATATGGCTAGAGACGGTGGTGCTGCTCACGCTCGTCGCGCAACGACCAACGCGCGGCACCATCGCCGTGGGCGACACGGTGCGCGACTCCCTCACGCGACACGATCTCGTGCTCCCGGCCGAAAGCACCTACGCGCAGCAATGGCGGCTACGCGGCCGCGCCGGCGAGACAGTGACGATCGACCTCGCGTCCACCGCGTTCGACGCCTACCTCTTCCTGCTCGGCCCTAATGAGAGCCCGAAGCCACCGCAGGACGACGACTCGGGCGGCCGCTGCAACGCGCGCCTCACGGTGCGGCTCCCGACCACCGGGGACTACCTCATCGTGGCGACGAGCAGCGAGCGGCGCGCCACCGGCGCGTTCACGCTGACCGTGACCGCGGGCCCCAAGCCCGCCGCGCTTGCCCCCTGCACGCGGTGACGCCGGTTCCGGTGGCCGTGCTGGTGTCGGGCGGCGGCACCAACCTCCAGGCGCTGCTCGACGCCCTGCGGGACTCCCCTATCGCACGTATTACGCGCGTCGTGTCGAGCCGGGGCGACGCGGGCGCGCTCGAGCGGGCGCGTCGCGCCGGCGTGCCTGTGCAGGTGCTGGCCGATCCCGCGGACGCGGCCGAGCTGGTGCGGGCCGTTGGCGATGCCCGGCTCGTCATCCTCGCCGGATACCTGAGGCGCGTCCCGCCCGTCGCGGTCGCGCGGTTTCGCTGGCGCCTGATTAATATCCATCCGGCGTTGCTCCCGGCATTCGGCGGCGACGGGATGTACGGACGCCGCGTGCACGAGGCGGTGCTCGCGAGCGGCGTCGCGCTCTCGGGCGCCACGGTGCATTACGTCGACGAGGAGTACGACCGCGGCCCCATTCTCGCGCAATGGCCGGTCCCGGTGCGCGCCGACGACACGCCGGATTCGCTCGCCGCGCGCGTGCTCGAGGTGGAGCATCGGCTGCTACCCGCCGTGGTGCTGGCGCTGGCGCGGCTGGGAGTGCCGGAGCGGCGGGTGCGACTCTCCACGCAAGGCTCGACCTTCGTCACCGGAGACGAGATTGAGATCACGTTCTCACAGGACGGTTAGAGGAGGGGCGCTGGCGGTGCTTCTCCTCACCGTCTATCCGTCGAACCGCCTACCCGCCCAGTCGCTCGAAGCAATCGCCCTGCGCTTCGCGGGCATGACCGCCGTCACAGGGCTCGAGCAGGCGATGACCGACTCGCTCCTCGCCTTGCTCCCCGGCAGCACGCACGACCGCGCCGGCAACGTCACGCTCACGCTCGGCCAGGGCGCACCCAAGCGCCTGCTGCAATGTCCGCTCGACGAGGTGGGCTACGTGGTCGGCAACATCACGGACCAGGGGTACCTGCTGTTGCGGCGCGTGGGGGCGCGCACCACGTATCCGCTGTTCGACCAGCAGCTCGAGGGTCACCGCGTGACCGTGTTCGGCACCAAAGGTCCCGTCCCCGGCGTGGTGGCCGTGAAGTCGACGCACTTGACACGCGGTCGGGTCGCGACCGGCGCGCCCGACCCGGTGTTCACTGTCGACAACGCCTACGTGGACCTGGGCGCCGCCACGGCCGCCCAGGCACGGGCGCTCGGCATCGACGTGCTCGCGCCGATATCGCTCGCCAAACGGCCGCTCCCCTACGGCGATCGGCTGCTGGCCGCGCCCGGCGCCGGCCGGCGTGGCGCGTGCGCGGCGCTCGCCGCCGCCGTGCAGGCGAAGCCCAAGGTGAGGGGCACCATCGTCGTCGCGTTCACGGTACAGAGCCTGTACGCGAGCAACGCCGGACTCGCGAGCGTCAAAGCGCAGCTCGGGCCGTTCGACGACATCAAGACGGCGAGCCTGCCCACGCGCTACACGGACACGGTGGTCGAGACGGTGGCGCTGGCGGACGTCGACAACCTGGCGCGAGAGATGGTGCAATGGATGGAGGGGCGATGAGGGCACGCGCGATTGCAGCGGCGCTGCTCGCCCTTCTGCCCCTCCGGCTTTCCGGGCAGGATTCCTCCCGGATCGCCGAGGCGCAGAGCGTGCTCGCGCCGCTGATCGAGTCCTACGGCGTCTCCAGCGCGGAAGGGCCGGTGCGCGAGACGGTGAAGCGGCTCCTGCCGGCATGGGCGAAGAGCGAGACCGACACGGCGGGCAACCTGTGGGTGCGCCTCGGTCAGGGAAACCCACTGGTCGTGTTCGTGGCGCACATGGACGAGATCGGATTCCGCGTGACCGGCGTCCGCGACGATGGGTCGCTCGAGCTCGAGCCCCGCGGCGGCTTCATCGCGTCGCTGTTCGAGGGCCAGCCGGCGCTGGTGCATACCGACAAGGGCGACGTGGCCGGCGTGTTCATCCCGCGCGATTCGGGCTTCACGCGTCACACGCCGCCTCCACTGCGCGTCGACGTGGGCGCCACCTCGCACGCCGGGGCCATGGCCCGGGGCATCAGCCCCGGGCAGACAGTGAGCATGCCGAAGCAGTACGTGCGGCTCGCGGGCACGCGCGCCACGGGCCGCTCGTTCGACGACCGCGTCGGCGACGCCGCCCAGATCATCGCGCTGCGGCACCTGGACCGCGCGGCCTTGAAGCACCAGGTGATCTTTATCTGGAGCGTGCGCGAGGAAATCGGGCTCGAGGGCGCGGGCGTGGCGGCCGCGGCGCTCGGCACGGCTCCGCGCCGCGTCCACGCGATCGACACGTTCGTCTCCGCCGACTCGCCGCTCGAGCTCCCCAACTTCGCGGTGGCGCCGATCGGCGCCGGCGCCGTGGCACGGGCGTTGGACAATTCGTCGGTGACGCCTGCGGCTTACGTCGACTCCCTGCTCCGCCTGGCGCGGGCGCGCGGCGTGGCGGTGCAGGTCGGCACCACCAACGGTGGCAACGACGGCTCCATGTTCACGCCCTACGGCGTGGTGGACGTGGCGCTCGGCTGGCCGCTGCGCTACTCCCACTCCCCCGCGGAGGTGATAGACCTGAAGGACGTCGCGAGCCTCGCGGACCTGGTCCGGGCCATCGCCGAGAGCTGGTGAGAGCGCTGCTGTCGGTTTCGGACAAGCGCGGCGTCGTCGAGTTCGCCCGCGACCTGGCGGCGCTCGGCTGGGAGCTCGTCTCCACCGGCGGCACGGCCGAAACGCTGCGCCAGGCAGGCCTCGCGGTGATCCCCATTGAACGTGTGACGGGCTTCCCCGAGATGATGGACGGCCGCGTGAAGACCCTCCACCCCAAGGTGCACGGGGGCCTGCTCGCCCGCCGCGCGCACCCGGGCGACCGCGCCGCGCTGGCGGAGCACGGCATCACCCCGATCGACCTGGTGGCCGTCAACCTCTATCCGTTTCGCGAGACGGTCGCCAAGCCCGGCGTGAGCTTCGAGCAGGCGATCGAGCAGATCGACATCGGCGGCCCCTCGATGCTCCGCTCGGCCGCGAAAAACCACCAGGACGTGATCGTGATCGTTGATCCGGACGACTATCCGGTGGTGATTGCCGCCCTGAAGACAGGTTCACTGACCCCGGGCGCAAGCCCGGGGTTGCGCAGGGACTTGGCGGCCAAAGTCTTTTCTCACACCGCCGCCTACGACGCCGCGATCCACGGCTACCTCGCGAAAGACGCGCCGGGGTGGCCCGAGCGGATCACCCTGGCGCTCGATCGACACCAGGAGCTGCGCTACGGCGAGAACCCGCATCAGGCGGCCGCGCTGTACGCAACCTCCGAGCCGGGGATCCGCGACCTGCAGCAGCTCCATGGCAAATAGCTGTCGTTCAACAATCTGCTCGACCTCGATGCCGCCGTCGCGGCGGTCGCGCCGTGGGCCGGATCCGATGCCGTGGCATGCGCCATCATCAAGCACACCACCCCGTGCGGCATCGCACTGGGGCGCTCGCCCCGCGAAGCGTACGAGCGCGCCCTCGCCACCGACCGCACCTCGGCGTTCGGCTCGGTGATCGCGTTCAACGTCGCCGTCGATCGCGGCGCGGCGGAGGCGATGCGCGACCTGTTTGTGGAGGTGGTGGTGTCGCCCGCGTTCGCGGACGACGCGCTGAGCGTGCTGCGCGAGAAAAAGAACCTGCGGGTCGTGCGCCTGCCGGGGGGCGACGCGGGGGGCTGGGACTACAAACGCATCCGGGGAGGGTTCCTGGTGCAGGAGCGCTCGCGCCCGGCCCAGGCGGCCGACGAGGCGGGCTGGAAGGTGGTCACGCGGCGCGCTCCCACCGACGCCGAGTGGCGCGACCTGCGCTTCGCGTGGGCGGCCGTAGGGGTGGTCAAATCGAACGCCATCCTGCTCGCCCGTGACCAGGCGGCGGTGGGGATCGGGGCGGGCCAGATGTCGCGCGTGGACGCCTCCTTCCTGGCGATTCACAAGGCGCGCCAGCAGGGGCACGATCCGGCCGGGGCGGTGTTAGCTTCCGACGCGTTCTTTCCTTTCCCGGACGGTGTAGAAGAAGCGGCCCGGGCGGGGGTGGCGGCGATCATCCAGCCGGGCGGCTCGGTAAAGGACGCCGAGGTGGTGGCGGCGGCCGATCAGGCGGGGGTGGCAATGGTGTTCACGGGCATCCGACAGTTCAGGCACTGACCTATGGCAACTATGACCGAGCCGCAGCGGCTCTCCCAGCCGTCTTCCGCCGACGCGTTACCAGAAGCCCCGCCCTACCTCTGGGCCGGGGTCGTGGCGCTCGGCGCCCTGATCCTCTACGTCGCGACGCTCGCGCCGACCACCCAGTTCTGGGACACGTCCGAATACATCGCCGCCGCCTACGTGCTCGGCATCCCGCACCCGCCGGGCAACCCCCTGTTCACGCTGATCGCCCACACGTGGGGCCTGCTGCCGCTCGCCGCCGCGTATGCCGAGCGGATCAACCTGCTCGCCGCGGTCACGAGCGCGGTGGCAGCAGGGTGCTGGTTCCTGGTGGGCGAGCGGTGGATGCGGAGCTGGGTGCCGGCCCGGCTGCCGCGGCGCCTCGCCGCCGTGGCGGGCGCGCTCAGCGCGGCGACCGCGTTCACCGTGTGGAACCAGTCGGTGGTGAACGAGAAGGTGTACACACTGTCGCTCCTGTCCATCGCGCTGGTGCTGTGGCTCATCGTGCGCTGGGACGACCAGCCCCCCGGCGAGGGGCACGATCACCATCTCCTGATGATCGTGTACCTGCTGGCGCTCACCTCCACGAACCACATGATGGGCGTGCTGGTGGGCCCGGTGGTGGCGGTGCTGTTGTATCCGCCGCTCAAGCGGGAGCGTGCGATGGGACCTGGGGGGCTCGCCGCGCGGCGCATCGAGTGGTCGCAGTGGCTGGTATTCTGCAGCGCCTACGCGTTGATCGTGGCGAGCGGGCTCGAGAGCTCCACGCCGTTGAAGCTCGCCGCCGTGCTGTTCGTGGCGGCACTGGTGTACGCGCTCGCGTACGCCCGCAACGGCGACTTTGCGGTCGCGGTGCTGCTGGTGGCGGTGGTGGGCGTGTCGGTGTACCTGTTCCTGCCGATCCGGGCAGCGCATTTCCCCCCGATCAACGAGGGCGAGCCCACCTCGTCGGCGGCGCTGTGGGACGTGCTCACGCGCCAGCAGTACGGCAAGCCGCCCGTGTGGCAGCGGCAGGCGACGCCCCAGGCGCAGATCGGTATGTGGATCCAGTACTTCACGTGGCAGTGGGGTCGGGACTGGGCTACGGGGGTGCGCGGGGCTCTTGCCGTGATATTCGCGTTCGTGGGCTCGCTGGGCGCGTACCGTCACTGGAAGGCCGACCGGCGCACGGCCGTCGCCATGACGGCGCTGATGGCGACGCTCACGCTGCTCTTGATCTTCTACCTCAACTTCAAGTACGGCTACTCGCAGCGCCCCGATCTGCCGCAGGCGCTGCACGAGGTGCGCGAGCGCGACTATTTCTTCATCGCCTCGTTCGCGCTGTGGGGCGTATGGGTCGGCATGGGCCTCGCGACCCTGATGGAGTGGCTGACGGAGTCGCTCGAAGCCCGCGAGCCCGACCCGGCGCGCCGCTGGCTGCTCGCGACGCCGGTGCTGGCACTGGCGCTGGTGCCCCTCCTCGGCAACCACCGCACGGCGTCGCGCAAGGGTGAGACGCTGGCACGGGACTTCGCCTACGACATGCTGCAGTCGGTCGAGCCGTACGGCGTGCTCGTGACCGCGGGGGACAACGACACGTTCCCCCTGTGGTACGCGCAGGAAGTGGAGCACATCCGCCAGGACGTGACGGTGGTGAACCTGTCGCTCGCCAACACCGACTGGTACCTGCGGCAGCTGCAGCGCAGGCCGCTCGCCACGTTCGATTCGACCACAGCGCCGGCGATCTATCGCGGGCGGGCCTGGCCCAAGCCCGCGGGCCGGCTGCTCGACTACACGGACGAGCAGCTCGCGCACTTGGAGCCCGTGTACTGGCTCGACCAGAAGCGCCTGGTAAACCTGGGTGGCGTCAGCGTGTCGCTCGATCCCCAAATGCTCGGCCGTCAATATCTCGAGCGGGCCGACGTGATCGTGCTCGAAGCGATCAAGGATCAGATGGGCAAGCGCCCCATTTACTTCTCACGCACGGTGGGCCCGTATGCCGACTTGTTCGGTCTGAGCGACTATCTGGAAGGTCAGGGGTTCGGGCGCAAGCTGCACCGCGAGCCGCTGGTGGCGTCGGACAGCCTGGTCGCGCTCGGGCCCGGGCTCGGGGCCATCAACGTCCCCCGCAGCACCGCACTCGCGTTCGACGTGTATCATCGCCACTCGGCCGGTCGCTACCGGCCGCGCGGGTGGGTGGACCGGCCGTCGGAATCGATCCTCGCGACCTACGGGATCGTGTATCAGGCGCTGGCGCAGGTGCTGCGGAAGGGCAAGCCGGATTTGGCCACTCAGGCGCTGGTGGTGGCCGATTCGGTCTTCAAGAACACGACCTACGGGTTCAATCCGCCCGTCGAGCGGTAGTCGTGGGTCCCTCGTTCACCCCGGGCTCGCGCCCGGGGTCAGTCGACACCTAGTCGCGGGCAAAGGCCAGCTGTATGCGCTGGCCTTCAATGAGGAACGCGTCGAACTGATCGGGGGGCGGCAGCGCGCCGTCGCGCCACCACATCAGCTCCTGGCCCGCGCCGGCGGCGTGCTGGCCCCGGAACATCTCGAACACCTGGCGGCGCGCCGGCGTGAACACGGCGCGCACCGCAGCTTCGTCACTCCCCCGTAGCCGATAAGCGCGCGAGAACTCGGGCGACTCGGCGAAGTCGATATCCTGCCCTCCGAAGTACGCCGCGAGCCTGGCCCAGAGGCCCTCGGGTGTGAGCAGGAACTGCGGCAGCGAGCGCTCCACAGTCCAGAGCAGGCCGCCGATGCGGTGGGTCTGCGAGTTCTTGCCGGAGCCCGTGGTCCATCGGTACTCGAACGCCGTGAATGGTGTGCCGCCGCTCGTGCCACTGATCGTGAACGCCCAGGTGCGCCTGTGTCCTTCCGAGAACACGCGGCACGTCGCCACGTGGCGCGCCTCTTCTCCCGGGCGCTCCGGCTCGAAGCGGTAGCCGCGCTCGAGGCAGAAGGCTTCGTACGCTGTGCGCCGCCGGTTGGTGACGATTCGGTTGGCGAGCGCGATACCGGCGACGACGGTCAGGGCGACGCCGAGGAAGATGAGCGGGATCAGTGGATCCGAGGAGGAGGCGAGCAGCAGATTGGCCTCCCATCAGGAGCCACCATGTCTGCTCACGGTCATGCCGTTCGATTGCGTTGGACCACCATCATGCTGCTGGTCACACTGCCCGGCGCGGCGTGTCAGGGGTGGCACACGGAGGACGTCGCGCCGCAGGCGGTTCTCGCAACTCAGCAACCAACGCAGCTCCGCGTCACGCGCACCGACGGCAAGCGGTTTGTGCTCCAGCATCCGGTACTCCGGGGAGATACGCTCGAAGGCGCTTGGAAGCTGGGCGGGTACGGCACTCCAGCGCCGATGCGGATCGCGCTCACGGACGTTCGACAGGTGGCGACGCGGAGTTTCAGCTCGGACCGGACAGTCGTGCTCTTCATCGGCCTGGGCGCCGTCGTGGGCGGTGCGGTTATCGCGGCATACGCGCTTGCCCCGGATTAGTCTCGTCATGTGACCGGACGGGCAGGGACGCGGGTATCCCTTGACGGAGCGCACGATGTCACCTGCTTCGTGGAGAAGCTCGATGCGATGCTCGCCCCAGCTGACCATCCTTGCCCTGCTGGTCGGGACCCTCTCCTACC
>WNFY01001002.1_pt1 | contig 26365 bp, 31 predicted proteins | sample 5400091 | NCBI WGS metagenome assembly WNFY01 (sample SAMN13153364, study PRJNA577476) | soil metagenome | isolation source: 60 cm soil or saprolite under grassland replicate 1 | place: USA:California | collected 2016-06-15 | reverse complement strand
TCGCCGTAGTTCTTCTCGACGAGCGGCTCGGCGTCGCCCGGAGTCAGCTCGGGGACGATCCGCCAGTCGTCGCTCCCCCTCGCAAGCTGCTCGTCGGAGTGCTGGACCCAGACAACGGGGACCCGTTCCCGCCGCGCCTTCTCGACAAGGCTGCCGACGTTCGCGACGACCGCGTCGCGCTCGTGAGCCCCCTCGACGACGCCGTTCTGCACGTCGATGACGAGGAGTGCGGAGTTCGGCCGGTTCTCGAGTGTGGTCATGGTCTCCCTTACTCACGCTGGGCTCCTGTGTCCACCCACGCTAGACCTACCCACCGACAGCGGGCCGGAACGAACCTCGGACCGTCGGGGATTCTGCCGATCTTCTTGACATCGCGCCGTCGACACCTGGGGCTGCGGACTCGGACTCACGCCGCCGCAGTGGCTAATCCAGCTGGCGGCTACCGCGGCGCGGCCACCACCCGCAACCAAACGCGCTCGACAATGCGGTCTGCCGCTGGTGCCGGTCGACGGCGCGCGGCGGCCGTAGACCTTGGCCTGGCCGACGTCATCGGCGGCCAGGTAGGCAAGGGCGCGATATCCGCCGATATGGCGCCTCCCCCGGGCGGCTGTGCGCCGGCACCTTGGCGGCGATGACCTCGCGGAAGCTGCGGGCGCCGGCTGGCGTGCGGTCGGGCTGCGTCACGCCCGGGCCTGGAGCGGTTTCGGCTGGCCGTAGGCCGCTGGAAAGCCTTGGCGCCAGCTTGGGTAGCGGAGCGTCCACCCGAGCTCGCGCTTGGCCTTGGCGTTCGAGGCGCCGCGGGACTCGGTTCCCATCATCACCGCGCCCTCGCCCGCGACCAGCCGCGCGAGCCAGCCAGGGACGTGGCGGGGCGGCTTGGCGCCGAGCGCGTTGGCGAGCACTGGCAGCCACTCGCGCAGGGGGGCGGGCTCGTCGTCGACGATGTTGTAGATGCCGGCTTGATCGTGTTCGAGCGCGAGCACGGTCGCTGCGGCGGCGTCGTCGAGGTGGATGAATGAGGAGACACCGTCGCCGTTGCCGACGATCGGGAACTGCCGCTTGCGGACGGGCTCGATCAGCCCGTCGTTTGAAGCGCCGTAGAAGCCGCCGTAGCGAAGCGCGATCCCGCCGGCGTCGGTGACCGCCTGGTCGAGATAGCGCATTGCGGCGTTGGTCTGGCGCGCCGATGCCGGCGGGGTGGGGTCGAGCGGGTCGTCCTCGGTCTTGACCGGCCCGCCCTCGCGCGCGTAGCGCATGCTGGCGAAGCTCTGGGCGACGAACCGGTGCACGCCTGCCTCGCGCGCGGCGGCCAGCAGCGCGTCGGTGCCCTCGGTCCGAAGCCGGTTCGTCCGCGCGAAGCTGCGGTCGAGGTTCCTGGAGAAGCGCACATCCGCCAGCGCGGTCGCCTGGTGGACGATCGCGTCGGGCTGGGTTTCCAGGACGGCCTTGCGCACAGCGCGCGGGTCGAGCAGATCCAGCGCGATCGGCTCCGCCCCGAGCGCCCGTACACGCTCGGCGTTTCCAGGCGAGTTGAAGGTGCCGATCACCCGGTGCCCTTGATCGATGAGCTGAGGAACGAGCCGGGTGCCGATCGCACCGCTCGCCCCCGCAACGAAGACTCGCATCGTGTGCTCCTTTTCGGTATTCCCTGTCACATCGGTCGTGTGTGGGGAGTCACTTCTATGACACCTGGCAACCCGAGGACGTGACCGGTGGACGAGGACCAGTGGCTGGCGGATCGCTTCGAGGAGCACCGGGCCCATCTGCGGGCGGTGGCCTACCGGATGCTGGGCTCGCTCACCGAGGCCGACGACGCCGTTCAGGACACCTGGCTGCGCTTGAGCCGGTCAGGGGCGGGCGAGGTGGACAACCTCGGCGGATGGCTGACGACGATCGTCGCCCGGGTGTGCCTGAACATGCTGCGCTCGCGCAACCTGCGGCGCGAGGAATCCCTGGGGGTGCACCTGCCCGACCCCCTCATCAGCCCAGAGGGGGAGCTCCAGCCGGAGGAGGAGGCGTTGCTGGCCGACTCGGTCGGCCTTGCTCTGCTCGTTGTGCTCGATACCCTGGCCCCCGCTGAGCGGCTGGCGTTCGTGCTCCATGACATGTTCGAGCTGCCCTTCGAGGAGATCGCCCCCATGGTCGGCCGGACCCCCGCGGCGGCCAGGCAGCTCGCCAGCAGGGCGCGACGCCGCGTGAAGGGCGCCGAGGTACCGGCTCCCGACCCCGATCTGGCTCGCCAGCGAGAGGTGGTCGACGCCTTCTTCTCGGCAGCGCGCGGGGGCGATTTCGACGCCCTGGTCGCCGTGCTCGATCCCGACGTCGTGCTGCGGCTCGACAGCGGCGCCAGGCGCCCCGCAGCCTCCCTGATGATCCGCGGCGCAGCCGCCGTCGCCAGGCAGGCACAAAGCGGGCTCGCCGCCGGCCTGCGGGCCGCACACCTGCACCCCGCGCTGGTCAACGGAGCAGCCGGAGTGGTCGTCACCGTGCGCGGGCGGCCCATCACCGTGATGGGCTTCACCGTCGCCGACGGCAAGGTCGCCGAGATCGACGCGATCGCCGACCCCGAACGCGTCCGCAAGATCGCAGCAGCTGTCCTCAACGACGAGTAGCCGCAGCGCCAGCCCGAGGCGCCCGGCCGCGTCGCCGCGAGCTCAGAGCGTCGTCACGCGGAGCGGCCAGTGACCAACGAGCAAGGCGGCCCAGCCGATCTGCTACGCGAGGAGCTACAACTGCCGTACCGATCATCTGCAACCGATGGGTTGCGTCTCGCGGCAAACATGTGCAACCCTGGGGTAGCACGTTGTCGACAGGAAGGGCAGGCACATGGTCACCGATCGCATCGAGCGCGAGATCGTCGTGGCGGCACCGGCGGAACGACTCTGGGAGGTACTGACCCGGCCAGAGCACATCGGCAGGTGGTTCGAGGGCATGGACGTCGAGCTGGACCTGCGTCCCGGCGGGATGATGGTGCTGACCAGCCAGGAGTTCGGAAAGTTCCAGGCCATCGTCGACCAGGTCGAGCCACCGCGCCTGTTCGCCTACCGGTGGGCCCGCCATCCGGACACCCCGGTGTCCGAAGGCACGGCCACCAGGGTGGAGTTCACGCTCACCCCGCAGGGCGATGGCACGCGGGTGCGGGTTGCCGAGAGCGGCTTCGCCAGCACCGACGCGGTGAAGGTCGACCAGGCGCGGCACGCCGAGGCCAACAGCCAGGGCTGGCGGCAGGTGCTCGGCAGCCTGCAGCGGTACGTGGAGCAGCGCACCGCGTGAGCGAGCCGGCGCCGCGGCGGGAAGGGGCGGCGGGCGAGGCCTCGGAGGCCGACGAGGTGTTCGTCGCGCTCGCCGACCCGACCCGCCGCCTGCTCCTCGACGCGCTTGCCGCCCGCGGCGAGGCGTCCGCCACCATCCTGGCGGCCGAACTGCCGGTCAGCCGCCAGGCGGTCGTCAAGCACCTGGCCGTGCTCGATCGGGCCGGCCTGGTCCGCGGTGCCCGCCGGGGCCGAGAGGTGCGCTACAGCGTGCGCCCCGAACGCCTCGACTCGACCGCCCGCTGGCTGGCCGGCCTCGCCGCCGAATGGGACGCGCGGCTGGCGGCCATCAAACGGCTCGCTGAGGACGACGGACCCGCGTCCTAGGGTTCCGGGTCTCGGGGCTTCGAGCGGGGTGGTGGCGAGCTGCCGCCCCGCCGGGTCAGCGGGCGGCGACCAGGCGGCGGAGCAGCAGGACCACCACCGCGCCGACCACCGAGCCGATGAAGCCGATGGGGCGCAGCTCGAACCGGTGGAACTGGATCAGCTCCCAGAGGAACCCGCCGACGAACGAGCCAACCACCCCGAGCAGGATCGTGCCGAGGCAGCCCATCGGGTCACGTCCCGGCACCAGGAACCGCGCCAGCGCTCCCGCCAGCAGCCCGACAACGATCCACGACAGCACCACCACCGCGAACCTCTCCTCCGACTCGGCGTATGGCAACGTCCACCACTGTGGGCGCGAGCTGGTAAAGACGGGATCACGGCGCCGCCGCGGCTCGGCCGCGCCCGCCGCCCGGGCGCGCGGCGGGCCGGCCAGGCGGGGTGGGTCAGCGCAGGCGGTCGATCAGGGGTGGGAGGAGGAGCAGGCCGGCGACGGTCAGGGCGGCGAGGGCGGTGACGAGCACGGCGGCGGCGCTCATGTCCTTGATCGCGCGCACGCGCTCGCTGTGAGCGGGGTGGAGCAGGTCGAGCAAGCGCTCGACGACTGTGTTGACCACCTCGGCCGCCAGCACCAGCCCGATCGCCAGCACCACCAGCGCGATCTCGACCCGGGCCAGTCCCAGCCAGAGCGAGAGCCCCAGCGCCGCGGCGGCGGCCACCAGGTGGACGCGGGCGTTGCGCTCGCGGGTGAGCACCTGGCCGAGACCGCGGAACGCGAAGCGGAAGCTGCGCAGCAGTCCCATCCTCGCTGCTCAGACCCCCGTGCTGCCGTCGGTCTGCTCGCGCAGGATGTCGGCGTGCCCGGCGTGGCGAGCGGTCTCCTCGATCATGTGCACGTAGATCCAGCGCAGCGAGACCTGGCCCAGCCGCCAGTGCGTCCCGGTGTCGTCGAGCGAGCGCTCGGCGGCCACCGCCCGGGAGCGGGCGCACTCCTGGTCGTACTCGGCGATCACCTGCCCGACTGTCTCGCCCGGCTCCAGCCGGAAATCGGCGTCGGGATCCTCGTCGCTCCACGGCACCGGCGGCAGGTCCTCGGGCGGCCGCCCCGCCAGCACCCGCTGGAACCAGCTGAGCTCAACCCAGCGCAGGTGCTTGACGATGCCGATCAGCGTGGTCGCCGACGGCACCAGCCGCCGGGTCGCCTCCTCCTCGGAGAGGCCGCTGACCTTGCTGGTGATGGCCTCCCGGTACAGGTCCAGGAATGTCTCGAGCAGGACCCGCTCCCCACCGGTGGCGAGCCGCTCGGCCGGGTCGAGTTCGTCCATGGGCACCTGCGTCATGGGCGGAACCTACCGCACGGTTGGCGGCGCCGCGAGCCAGCGCGGTACAAACCGGCCATGGTCTCCTACCTCGCGCACCTCGAATGCGCGGCCTGCGGGCGCCGGCTGGACCCGGACCAGCGCTGGCAGCTGTGCCCCGTCTGCGAGCAGCCGCTGCTGGCCCGCTACGACCTGGCACGGCTCGGTCAGCGCACCTCGCTGGGCGACCTCGGACGGCGGCCGCCGGGCATGTGGCGCTACCGGGAGCTGCTGCCGATGCGGGAGCCCGAGCGGGCGGTCTCGCTCGGCGAGGGCGCCACCGCGCTGCTCCGGGTCCCCAGGCTGGCGGACCGCATCGGCGTGCCAGGGCTCCTGGTCAAGGACGAGGGGACGCTGCCGACCGGGAGCTTCAAGGCGCGCGGCGCGGCGGTTGGCGTCAGTCGCGCCGTCGAGCTGGGCGTCCGCACGCTGGCACTGCCGACGGCCGGCAACGCCGGCGCCGCCTGGGCCGCCTACGGCTCGCGCGCCGGCCTGGCGGTCGTGGTGGTCATGCCGGAGACCACCCCGAGCGTCATCCGCCGCGAGGCGGCCGCCTGCGGGGCGGACGTCTACCTGGTCCCCGGATCGATCTCCGACGCCGGCGCGGTGGTGCGGGAGGGCTGCCAGCGGTACGGCTGGTACGACGCCTCCACCCTCGAGGAGCCCTACCGGGTCGAGGGCAAGAAGACCATGGGCTTCGAGCTGGTCGACCAGCTCGGCTGGCGCCTGCCGGACGTGATCGTCTACCCCACCGGCGGTGGCGTGGGCCTGATCGGCATGTGGAAGGGCTTCCAGGAGCTGCGTGGGCTCGGCTGGCTGCCGGCGGGCTCGCCGCTCCCCCGGTTCGTGGCCGCGCAGGCCGCCGGCTGCGCACCGGTGGTGCGGGCGTTCGCCGAGCATGCCGAGCGCACCGTCGCCTGGGAGCAGCCGGTGACCTTCGCGGCGGGCGTGCGCGTGCCCAAGCCGCTCGGGGACTTCCTGATCCTGCGCGCGCTGCGAGAGACCTCCGGGACGGCGCTGGCGGTCACCGACGGGACGGTCGCCGCCACCATGGAGCTGGCCGGCGCCACCGAGGGCATGGTCGTGTGCCCGGAAGGCGCCGTCGCGCTGGCAGCCGCCGCGCGGCTGCGGCGCGACGGCTGGATCGAGGACGGCCAGACGGTGGCGGTCTTCAACACCGGGACCGGCCTGCTGTACGAGGACTCGCTGCCCGGCCGACCGCCCAGGAGGCTGGGCGCCGGGGAGGTGCTGCCGGCGGGGAGGGGATGACGGGGAATCAGCGCGGCTGGGTGGGAGTTGGGGACATGACAGCGCTCCCTCCGACCCGGCGGCTCTCCACCCGAGGTGATCGACCATGCCACGCGCCAGAACCCTGCTCCCGGTACTCGCGGCAGCCATCGCCCTGATCGTCGCCGGCTGCGCCAGCAGCGACAACGGCAGCAGCGGCGGTGCCCAAAGCGGCGGCAACAGCGGCAACACCACGGTCGCGTTCGCAACTCCCGCCGCCAACGCCCAGGTCGCCAGCCCCGTCAAGGTCAGCTTCAACGTGCAGGGCGCCAAGATCGGCCGGCCCGAGACCGGCGACATGCACCTGCACCTCTACGTCGACCAGTCCAGCGACTACAAGATCCTCTACGCCACCAGCGGCCAGGTCGACGTGCCCGCCGGGCAGCACACCCTCAAGGTCGTGCTGGCCCAGCCCAACCACACCGAGACCTCCACCACCGCCACCCAGCAGGTCGACGTCACCGGCGCCGCCGGTGGCGGGGCGCCGACCACCACGTCGGGCGGCGGCTACGGCTACCCATAAGGCGCCGGCCCGACGGTCGGGAATGCCGGCGGCGCGGTGGACCGGACGCGCCGCCGGCATCCTCATTTCCCGGCCGTCTCGCGGCGGCGCCGCAGCCCGCCAAGGCGCACCAGCGGCACGCCGGCACCGCTCGCTATCGTGTCGTCCGGTGGGGTGGCGAGGAGGGTGGGATGGCGACCAGCACCGGCAAGGAAGCGGTGGGGACGCGGCGGGATTCGCTGGAGCCGCTCATCCGCCCGGCCAGCATCGCCGTGATCGGCGCGTCCAGCGTTCCGAGCAAGGCCGGCCACCAGTTGCTGCGCGCGCTCGACGGCTTCGCCGAGGCCGGGCCGGAGGGCGCCGAGCTGCAGGCCCGCGCGGCGGCCGCGGGCCGGGCGACCGGGGCGGCCACCGCAGCCGGCGGCGCCCGGATGGTGGGGCCGCTGGACGAGGACCAGGCGAAGGGGGTGCTGGAGGCGGCGGGGCTGGCGGGCCCGAGGAGGCGGGTGTGCGGGTCGCGGGAGGAGGCCGGGGCGGCCGCGGCGGAGCTGGGCGCTGATCGTCGTCGACCAGAACGCCGGTCATGTATCGGTGCCGCGCCTGGATCACCTACGCTGACACGAGGCGGCGACGGCGCGCACCGTGGATACGTGACCGGCGTTCTGAGGCTGACCTCATCGCTCCGCCCGAGCCGAGCACCGCGGTTGGGCCGGACCGGGATCTCTGCGCCTGTTCAGTGTTTGTATGCGGAACTGGTAGTCTCCCCTGGAGACACCGCTCGTCGTCCAGGAGAGAGGTACGTCGCCGGATGGACCCGGTCCTGCAGCAGCACCCGGCGCGGGAACGGCATCTCGTGCTGATCGCAGACGATGACCGCGATATCGCGCGGTTCCTCGAGGTGAACCTGCGGCTCGAGGGATTCGACGTCATCTGCGCGCACGACGGCAACGACGCGCTCGCCAAGGCGCTCGAGCTGCAGCCCAACCTCATCCTGCTGGACGTGATGATGCCCGGGATGGACGGGTTCGAGGTGTGCAGCAAGCTGCGGGCCGACTCCCGGGGCCTGGACGTGCCGGTGATCATGCTGACCGCCAAGTCGATGTCCAACGACCGGTCGGACGGCTTCAACGTCGGCGCCGACGACTACGTGACCAAGCCGTTCGAGCCGATGGAGCTGGTCGCGCGGGTGGCGGCGAGGCTGCACCAGACGACGCCCTGACCTCCGATCGATGCTGACCGCCTTCACGACCCTGGCGCTGCTCGCGCTGCTCGGATGGCTGTACCTCCTCGGCGGCCACGGATGGTTCTGGCTGACTGACCAGCGGCTGCCACGGGTGTCATCCCTGGTGCGGCGGTGGCCGCCGGTGACTGCGGTCGTACCCGCTCGCGACGAGGCGGCGATGCTCCCCGAAACGCTGCCGAGCCTGCTCACCCAGGACTATCCGGGCGAGCTGACGGTGGTGCTGGTCGACGACCAGAGCGGCGACGGCACCGCCGACGCCGCCCGCGCGCTGGCCCACGGCCGCGAGGAAGCCCGCGAGCTGGTGGTCGTGGAGGGCTCCGACCCTCCTCCGGGATGGGCGGGCAAGGTCTGGGCCATGGCCCAGGGCGCCGAGGTGGCGGCGGCCAGGACGGCCGGCGGCCACACCGTGGGGCCCGGCCCGCACGCCGCCGCCATGCGATCGGACCCCTGGGCCGCCGAGCACCCGCCCGCGGCCCGGCCTGGCTACGTGCTGTTCACCGACGCCGACGTCGCGCACGCGCCGGGGTCGGTGACCGCGCTGGTGCGGGCGGCCGAGGCCGAGCGGCTCGACCTGGTCTCGCAGATGGCGCTACTGCGGACGCGGAACCGCTGGGAGCGCCTGATCGTGCCGGCGTTCGTCTACTTCTTCGCGATGCTGTACCCATTCAGCCGGGTCAACCGCTCGGAGAGCCGGACCGCCGCGGCGGCCGGCGGCTGCATGCTGGTGCGCAGCCAGGCGCTCGCCGACGCCGGTGGGCTGGAGCGCATCCGGGGTGCCCGCATCGACGACGTCGCGCTCGGCCAGCTCCTCGGCCGCGGGCTCGGCGGGCGCCTCTGGCTCGGCTTCGGCGAGCACGTGGCCAGCCACCGCCCGTACCCGGAGCTGGCCGATCTGTGGAACATGATCGCCCGCAGCGCCTACACCCAGCTCCGCTACTCGCCGTGGCTGCTGTCGGCCACGGTCGCCGGCCTGGTGCTGCTGTTCGCGGTGCCGCCGCTGGCCGCCGCCGGCGGGCTGATCGCGCTGGCGGCCGGCGCGGGGATCGAGTCGAGCGCCGGGCTGATCGCGCTGGTCGGCGTCGGCGCCTGGGCGGCCATGTCCGCGACCTGGGTGCCGATGCTGCGGCTGTACCGGCTCTCGCCGCTGCGCGCTCCCATGCTGCCGCTGGTGGCGATGCTGTACGCCGCCATGACCGTGGACTCGGCGCGCCGCCACCGCGCGGGCCAGGGCGGGGTCTGGAAGGGCCGCGCGCTCCCCCGTCGACCCACCGCGACGGTCTGAGCGCCGAGGCGGCGCCCGCCACGGCGGCGCGCCCGCGATCGAAACGGGAGGGAGGTCGCATGGGCGGCGAGGGCTACCCGCGGTTCTCGGACGGCGAGCTGCGCCGGCGCTTCGGGCTGGTCCGCGAGCTGATGGCGCGCGAGGGCGTGGAGGCGCTGCTGCTGCACGGCGGGCCCTCGGCCACCGGCCCGGTCCACTACCTGTCCGGCTACCTGCCGATGCGGCCGACCTGGATGCTGTTCGCCCTGGACGGGCCGTCGACCCTGTTCCTGCACTTCCACAACCACGTCCCCAACGCCCGCGCGCTCGGCTTCGTGGAGGACGTGCGCTGCTACTGGCCGTCGGCGCCGGGCGCGGTGGCCGAGGAGGTGCGCCGCCGCGGGCTCGATCGGGCCGGGATCGGCGTGGTCGGCCTGGCCACCTCGATCCCGCACGGCCAGTTCGAGGAGCTGCGCCGGCTCCTGCCCGAGGCGGGCTTCAAGGACCTGGGCCGCCGGCTCGACCAGATCCGTTGGATTCGCAGCGAGGAGGAGCTGGGCTGGCTGCGCCGCAGCGCGGAGCTGACCGACCGCGCCTGCGAGCTGCTGGAGGCACGCATCCGCCCGGGCCTCAGCGAGCACGACCTGGTCACGACCATTCACGAGGCGTTCCTGCCCGAAGGCGGCCAGGCCGGCCTGCACTTCCTGGCGGCGACCTCGATGGCCGACCCGGACCGGTTCGTCCCCTGGCAGTTCCCCACCGGGCGGGTGCTGCGCCAGGGCGACGTGGTGATCACCGAGATCACGGTGAGCTGGTGGGGCTACGGGGCGCAGATCCACCGGCCGTTCGCGGTCGCCGCCGAGCCGACCGAGCGCTACCGCGAGCTGTACGAGGCCGCCCTCCAGTGCTTCCAGCGCGTGCGCGCGGCGCTGCGGCCGGGCGCCAGCAGCCAGGACGCCGTCGAGGCCGCCGAGGTGATCGCCGAGCGGGGCTTCACCGTCTTCGACAGCGTGGTCCACGGCGAGGGCGGCCGGAACCCGGAGCTCGGCATCAGCGGCTCCGCCCATACCCTGGAGCCCTGGACCTTCCAGGAGAACCAGGTGATGGTCGTCCAGCCGAACCCGGTCACCCTCGACCACCGGGCCGGGCTGCAGCTCGGCTGCGCCGTGCGCGTCGCCGCAGGGGGCGCCGAGCCGCTGCACCGCTATCCCTTCGAGTTCCCCGTGTGCGGGTAGCGAGGCGGGGGATGCCGCCCACATGCCGGCGACCATGCGTGCCGCCGACGTCGACCAGCTCGGACGTGTGGTCCTGCGCCCATAGCCTTCGTAGACTGGTGGCCTAGTCCGAACCACCCCTTAACCCGGTTTTCGCCGGTGCGTGGCGTCATAGAGCACAAGAGGACGACTGGCGCGTCGTCCCTTGAGGCGAAAGGGAGCTACATGGCGCTCAAGACCCGTGGAAAGCTCATCGCACTCGGCCTGGTCACGTTCGCGACCGCCGCGGCGCTGACCGCCGGCGGCGTTGCCCTGGCCGACGACCACTCGCAGCAGCAGCAGCCGGTGCTGCGCATCACCACCACCGATCCGGGCGGGACGCAGGTCCAGAACGTGCAGCAGTCGCCCGACGCTCGGGACTGCCCGTTCGGCCACGACCGGGCGCCCGCCGAGTCGGGCACCACCAACGCCGGAGGGGACGTGTGACAGAGACGGATCAGCTACCCGAGGAGCCCGCCAAGCTGCTCGAGCGCGCGCTCTTCGAGATCAAGCGGGTCATCGTCGGCCAGGAGCTGATGGTCGAGCGCATGATGGTCGGCCTGCTCGCCAGAGGCCACTGCCTGCTCGAAGGGGTGCCGGGCATCGCCAAGACGCTGGCGGCCGAGACGCTGGCCACGGTGGCCGGCGGGACCTTCTCGCGTATCCAGTTCACGCCTGACCTGGTGCCCTCCGACATCATCGGCACCCGCATCTACCGGCCCTCCACCGAGCGCTTCGACACCGAGCTCGGCCCGGTGATCGTCAACTTCGTGCTCGCCGACGAGATCAACCGCGCCCCCGCCAAGGTCCAGTCGGCGCTGCTGGAGGTCATGGCGGAGAAGCACGTGTCGATCGGCGGCAGGAGCTACCCCGTGCCGGAGCCCTTCCTGGTGCTGGCCACCCAGAACCCGATCGAGTCCGAGGGCGTCTACCAGCTCCCCGAGGCGCAGCGGGACCGCTTCCTGCTGAAGATCGACCTCGACCACCCCAGCGGCAGCGAGGAGCTGGCCATCCTCTACCGGATGAGCGTCGACCCGCCCACCGCCGAGCAGATCCTGGAGCCCAAGCAGGTGATCGCCCTGCAGCAGGCCGCCGACCGGGTGTTCGTCCACCACGCCATCGCCGAGTACGCGGTGCGGCTGGTGCTGGCCACCCGCAACCCGGCGGCGTTCGGGCTGCCGGAGCTGGCCGAGCAGGTGGCCTTCGGCGCCAGCCCGCGCGCCACGCTGGGCCTGGTGGCCGCCGGCCGCGCGCTGGCGCTGCTGCGCGGCCGCGACTACGTGGTCCCGCGCGACGTCTACGACGTGGCCAGGGGCGTGATGGGCCACCGGCTGGTGCTGACGCTGGACGCGCTGGCCGACGCGGTGCCGGCCACCGGGATCGTCGACCGCATCCTCCAGGCGGTCCCCGAGCCCCAGGTCGCGCCGCGGCAGTTCGTCGACGGCCCGCCGGACGGACTGCGGGCGTCGGCATGACCGGGCCGGGCTCCCAGCTCCAGTCCGCCGAGCAGGTGCTGCGGCGGCTGGAGCTGCGGGTGACCCGGCGCATCGACGGGCTCCTCCACGGCGACTACCTGGGACTGCTGCCCGGACCGGGCAGCGAGATGGCCGAGGCCCGCCCCTACCGCCCCGGCGAGGACGACATCCGGCGGATGGACTGGAACGTCACCGCCCGCACCACCGTGCCGCACGTGCGCGACCTGATCGCCGACCGAGAGCTGGAGACGTGGGCGCTGGTCGACGCCAGCGGCAGCATGGACTTCGGCACCGCCCACTCGGAGAAGCGCGACCTGGCGACCTCGGCGGTCGCCGCGATCGGCTTCCTGACCTCGCACAGCGGCAACCGTCTCGGCGCGCACATCGCGCACGCCGGCGGGGTGCGGCGCATCCCGGCCCGCTCCGGCCGCGGCGCCCTGTTCGCGATGCTGCGGGCGCTGCTGGCGCTGCCCAGGGCGCCCGAGGGCGCGACCGGCGGGCCGTCGCTGGGCGATGCCATCGACGGCCTGCGCCGCACCACCCGGCGCCGCGGCCTGGTGGTGGTGGTCTCCGATTTCCTGGACGGCATGGACGACCCCAACGCGCCGACCTGGGAGCGGCCGCTGCGGCGCCTGACAGCGCGCCACCAGGTGCTGGCGGTCGAGGTCCTGGACCCGCGCGAGCTGGAGCTGCCCGACGTGGGCGTGCTCACCCTGGTCGACACCGAGACCGGCCGCCGCCGTGAGGTGTCGACCGGCAGCCGGCGCATGCGCGAGCGCTACGCGCAGGCCGCGGCCGAGCAGCGCGAGGGCATCCGGGCGGCCATCCGCCGCGCGGGCGCCAGCCACATGCAGCTCCGCACCGACCGCGACTGGCTGCGCGACATCGTCCGCTACGTGGTCGAGCAGCGGCGCAAGGCGCGCGCGGGCGGCGGCAAGGCGCCCACGGGAGGTGCCGCTTGAGCTTCTTCGCCCCCGACCGGCTCTGGCTGCTCGCCGCGGTGGCCGGGCTGGCGGGCCTGTACGTGGTGGCGCTGCTGCGGCGCCGCAGGCGGTACGGCGTCCGCTTCAGCAACATGGCCCTGCTCGACAAGGTCGCGCCGCGCGGGCCCGGCTGGCGCCGGCACCTGCCCGCGGCCGTGTTCCTGGTGATGCTCGGCGTGCTGGTGCTGGCGTTCGCGCGGCCCGCCGCCCACGCCAAGGTCCCCAGGGAGCGGGCCACCGTCATGATCGCGCTGGACGTCTCCAACTCGATGTCGGCCACGGACGTGGAGCCCAACCGGCTGGAGGCCGCCAAGCAGGGCGCGGTCGCCTTCGTCGACCGCCTGCCGGCGAGGTTCAACGTCGGCCTGGTCGCCTTCGACGGCTCCGCCTCGGTGCTCGTGGCGCCGACCACCGACCACCAGACGGTCGACAACGGCATCCGCAGCCTGCAGACCGGGCCGGCGACCGCCATCGGCGAGGCGGTCTTCAGCTCGCTGGAGGCGATCGCCAACTTCGACCAGCAGGCGGACACCGACCCGCCGCCCGCGCGCATCGTGCTGCTGTCGGACGGCGCCAACACCGCCGGCCGCTCCCCCGAACAGGCCGCCCAGGCCGCCCTGGCCGCCCACATCGCGGTCTCGACGATCGCCTACGGGACGCCCGAGGGTACCGTGGAGGTGAACGGGCAGCTCATCCCCGTCCCGGTCGACGGCCCAGCACTGGAGCGACTCGCCAAGACGACCAATGGGGCCTACTACGAGGCCGCCAGCGGGGAGGAGCTGCAAAAGGTCTACCAGGACATCGGCAGCTCCGTGGGGTTCCGGACGATCCGGCGCGAGATCTCGGTGTGGTTCATCGGCTTCGGCCTCCTCGCCGCCTTCAGCGCCGCGGTCGCGTCGCTCGTCTGGACCTCCCGCCTTCCCTAGCTTCGCCGAAGGGAGCAAGGCCAATGACCACACCCAGCGGGCTCGGCAAGCCCCGCGGGCCGTCCTACCTCTCGCCGCCGATGCGGCGGTCCGCGACGCCGGAGCAGCGGCAGGCCGAGCAGTGGGGGGCGTCGCCCGCCCCCGAGCCCAGGCGCGTGCTGCTCAGCCGCGCCCTGGTCACCGGGCTGCTCGCCACCCTGCTGGCCGGGGTGATCGGCGGCGCCGTGGGCACCGCGCTGGTGCAGGACGACCAGCCGAGCTCGTCGCCGGCGGCGGCGCCGCCGCGGCTGCCACGCTCCAGCTTCGGGCCGGTCCGCGGCGGCAGCGGCGACCTCAGCGACGTCGCCGCCCAGGTCCTGCCCAGCGTGGTGTCGGTGCAGGTCAGGAGCGGCTTCGCCGGCGGGACCGGCTCGGGGTTCGTGATCGACCGATCGGGTCATATCCTCACCAACAACCACGTGGTCGAGTCCGGTGGCACCGTCAACGTGGTCCTCCAGAGCGGCAGGCGCCTTTCGGCCACGATCGTCGGCCGTGACGCCGCCACCGACCTGGCCGTGCTGAAGGTCTCCAACCCCGCCGGCCTGGAGCCGCTGACCCTCGGGCGCTCGGCGGACGCCGCGGTCGGCGATGCCGTGCTGGCGGTCGGCTCGCCGCTGGGGCTGTCCGGGACGGTCACCGAGGGGATCGTGAGCGCGCTGGACCGCGAGGTGCGGCTGGGCAGCCAGCGCGGCACCGCGCTCCAGACCGACGCCGCCATCAACCCGGGCAACTCCGGCGGGCCGCTGGTCAACGCCAGGGGCGAGGTGATCGGCGTCAACACCGCCATCGCCACGCTGGGTTCCCAGGGCTCCATCGGCATCGGCTTCGCCATCCCGATCGACCGGGCGGCGCAGGTGGCCGACCGCATCATCCGCGGATGACCTGCGGCTAGGCTAGGCGGACGACGGAGGCGGCCAGGGTGCGATTGCTGCTGGTGGAGGACGAGGTCGACCTGGTCGAGACGGTCCGGCCGAGCCTGGTCCGCGACGGCTACGCGGTCGACGTCGCCCTGGACGTGGCCGGCGCGCTGGACAAGCTGCGGGTCAACGCCTACGACCTCATGGTCCTGGACCTGAGTCTGCCCGACGGCGACGGGTTCGAGCTGTGCGGCTCGGTCCGCCAGGGCGAGCCGGACGGGCCCAACGGGCCCGAGCTGCGCATCCTGATGCTGACCGCCCGCGCGGGGCTGCGCGACCGGGTCCGCGGGCTCGACGAGGGCGCCGACGACTACCTGGTCAAGCCGTTCTCGCTGGCGGAGCTGCTGGCGAGGCTGCGGGCGCTGCTGCGCCGCGACAGCGGCCAGCCGCCGCCGAGCACCACCCTGCGGGTCGGCGAGCTGCGCCTGGACACGGCCAGACACGAGGTCTTCCGGGGCGAGCGGGCGCTGCGCCTGACGCGCAAGGAGTTCGGCGTGCTCGAGTACCTGATGGCCCGGCCGGGGCTGGTCGTGCACGCCCGCGAGCTGCAGCGCGAGGTATGGGACGAGCACGCCGACCCCTACACCGAGACCGTGCGGGTCACCGTCGGCAACCTGCGCCGCAAGCTCAACGGCAACGGCGAGCCCTCGCTGGTGGAGACCGTCCCCGGCAAGGGCTACCGGCTCCGGGTGGCCACGTGAGCCGCCGGGGCTGGCGCTGGGGGTGGGGCTGGCCGCGCCACGGGGCGTGGCCGTGGTCGCGGTGGCGGCCGCCGGGGGTGGTCCGTTCGGTCAGGTTCCGGCTGACGGCGCTCTACTCTGCCATGCTGTTCGCGCTGGCGGCGCTGGTGGTCGGCGGCATCTACCTGGCGCTGTCCAGGAGCACCGACGCGCGGCCGATCACCCACACCTACGAGGCGGAGAAGATCATCCGCGGGCCCGACGGCCACGTCCGCTCGCGCGGGACGCTCACGGTCGCCGAGGTCAGCGACATCGAGTCGGCCGTCAGCTACCAGACCCGCCAGACCCTGTGGAAGTACTCGCTGGCGATGCTCGGCGGCCTGTTCGTCGGCAGCCTGGGGATCGGCTGGGTGCTGTCGGGGCGGGTGCTGCGCCCGGTCCGCTCGATCGCCCGCACCGCCCAGGAGATCCAGGCGACCGACCTCTCGCGCCGGATCCGCCTGGGCGGGCCCGACGACGAGCTGCGGCACCTGGCCGACACCATCGACTCCATGCTCGACCGTCTCGACCACGCCTTCGGCATGCAGCGCCAGCTGATCGACGACGCCTCCCACGAGCTTCGCACGCCCCTGACGGTGATCCGCGCCAACCTCGACGCCGCCGTGGCCAACCCGCTGGCCACCGAGGAGGACCGCCAGCGCGCCGCGGTGCTGGTCGACCGCGCCACCACCCGCATGACGCGCCTGGTCGAGGACCTGCTGGCCACCACGCGGCGAGCCTCCGGCGCCTACGGCGACACCGACGTCGACCTGGCGGTGGTCGCGCGCGAGGCGGGCGAGGAGTTCGAGCAGCTCGCCGCCGCCCGCGACCTGGCCATCGAGTATCGGTTGGTCGAGGGCCTCGAGGTGATCGGCGACCCGGACGCGCTGCGCCGCGCGGTCGGCAACCTGCTGTCCAACGCCGTGCGGCTGGCGCCGCGGCGCACCCGCATCACCGTGGGCGGCGGGCACCTGCGCGGCTGGCACTGGATCGCCGTGCGCGACCAGGGCCCCGGCATCCGGGTCGAGGACCACGGCCGCGTCTTCGACCGCTTCTGGCGAGGCCGGGCCGGTCCGGGCGAGCACGACCGCCACACCGGCCTGGGGCTGGCGATCGTGCGCCAGATCGTGGAGGCGCATGGCGGCCAGGCGCGGCTGTTCTCGCAGGGCGGCGGGGGCAGCACCTTCGTGCTGTGGCTGCGGCCCCAGGTCCTCGGCGGCGAGCTGCCGCCCGTCCCCGAGGGCGACCCCATGGACGTCCCCTCCCAGCCGCCACCCTCCCCCGCTCCGGTGCCCGGCACGCGGTAGCCTGCTTTGGCGGTCCCGCCACGACGACCGGACAAAGGAGGACGACGGTGGCCACACCGACCCTGCGCCTGGCGCAGGACCGCGATGCCGACGAGCTGCTCAGCCGCGATCCGCTCGCGCTGCTCGTCGGCATGCTGCTCGATCAGCAGTTCCCGATGGAGCGCGCCTTCGGCGCCCCCTGGCTGCTGGCGCAGCGGCTCGAACGCCAGCGCCTGGACGCGGCGGAGATCGCCACCTGGGACCCGGACGCGTTCGCCAAGGTCATGGCGGGACCGCCGGCGCTGCACCGCTACCCCGCCTCGATGGCCGGGCGGGTCCAGGTGCTCTGCGCCTACCTGGTCAAGCAGTACGACGGCGACGCCGCCGAGCTGTGGCGGGGCGCCGCCAGCGGCACCGAGCTGCTGAAGCGGGTGCGGGCGCTGCCCGGCTTCGGCGAGCAGAAGTCCCGCATCTTCGTGGCGCTGCTCGGCAAGCAGCTCGGCGTCCGTCCGGACGGCTGGCGGGAGGCCGCCGGCCCCTACGGCCAGGAGGGCACGCACCGTTCCGTCGCCGACGTGACCGACCCCGACAGCCTCGCCCAGGTCCGGGCCTTCAAGCAGGCCGCCAAGCACGCCACCGCCGAGGGCGGCTGAGTGGGCCGCCGGCAACAGACCGCGACGGCCCGCAGCGGGCCTCCGAGCTGGTCGACACCCTCCTCCGCGGCCTCTCCCCGGCCGGGTGAGAGCCGCGGCACATGCGGTCAGGAAGCCGCCACAGGGTTGGTCCACCGGGCCTCGCGAAAACGCGCGAAGTCGGTGTCAGCGGAGCACACCGTCAGACCGTGCTCGATCGCAAGTGCCGCCAAATGCGCGTCACTGACCAGGTTTCCCCTGAGCTGGTACGAGACGACCAGCGTGCGGAAGATCTCGGCGTGCCGATCGGTCGGGTTGGGAACCCATGCCGTTTCGCACGCGAGCCAAGCATCCGCGAAGCGCCAGGCCTCCTCGGGAGACAGCGGGTTCTCCGACGCCCGCGGATGCGTGCTGATTCGCACGAACGCGCTCAGGACCGGCCAAGGGAATCCCACCCGGGTGGGGCCGTTCAGGACGCCGCTCAGCCATTCGGCCGCGGCCTCGTGGAACGGACTCGCCTGGTCGACCGCGAACAGCAGCAGATTGGCGTCGACCAGCATCAGCGTGCCGTGGGGCCTTCCAGCCACTCCAGCGCGTCGGCGACGTTCGTCACGTCGACGCGCAGGCCGAGGCGCTTGGACTGCTGCCGAAACGGCTTGCGAGACGGCTTGACCCTCAGTCCCGCGCGGATCAGCTCGTTGATCGCCTCGCTGAGCCCGATGGAGCGTTCTCGCCGAAGACGTTCGAGGGCGGCCGCCACGTCGTCGTCAAGCGTAACCGTCGTTCGCATGCCACTCATCTTACATCATGATGCTCCACCATCGGCATCCTGATGCCACGCTCTCCGTCGGGTATGAGGGCCTCGTGGCTATTCGCCGGGCAGGAAGTCGGCGGACCTGCTGACGGTGGCCCACTGCTCGGCCTCGGCGGCGCGAGCCCTGGAGGACCAGTCCGCCGATTCGACCGCGTCGGCACCCAGCAGCAGCCGCAGGGGCGGGTCGTCCATCCCCGCGATGTCGACGATGATCTTCGCCGCTCGGGCCGGGTCCCCCGGCTGCCTGCCGCTGCTGGACTCGCGGTAGCCGACCATCCTGCCGACCGTCTGCTCATAGTCCTGGCTCATTGGCAGGACCCGCATCGACGAACCGGCCCAGTCGGTTCGGAACCCGCCCGGCTCGACGATGGTCACCTTGATCCCCAACGGCTTCACCTCGGCGTTGAGCACCTCGGAGAAGCCCTCGACGCCGAACTTGGCGGTCTGGTAGGCAGCCAACCCCGGAGTGCCGCCGACCCGCCCGCCGATGGACGAGAACTGGATGAAATGGCCGGAGCGCTGCGCGTGCAGGAGCGGCAGGGCGGCCTTGGTGACGTTGACGACGCCGAAGAGGTTGGTCTCGATCTGCGCGCGGAAGTCGTCGTCGGGGTCGTCCTCGATGGGTGCGGTGTTCGCGTAGCCGGCGTTGTTGACCACCACGTCCAGTCGTCCGAACGCGTCGATGGCGGTCTGGACGGCCGCACGCGCGGCCGCTGGGTCGGTGACGTCCAGGGCGACGGTGCGGACCCGGTCGCCGTAGCTCCCCACGAGCTCGTCGAGCTGTTCGGGCTGCCGTGCGGTGGCGACCACCCGGTCCCCGCTGTCGAGCACGGCCTTGGCCAGCTCCCATCCGAACCCACGGGAACTGCCGGTGATCAGCCAGGTCTTGGTCATGAGAAGTCCCCCCTCCTCGTGGTGCTGCTCCGGCTGCGCCAACAAGTCTTCACCCGGTCGGGCTACGACGGGTGGGCGTGCGGGAGATCGCGCAGCCGGCCGGGGTGACGGCGATGCTGGTCAACCGCTATTTGGTGCTGGCTCGGCGCGCGCCGAGCTTGCAGACTGCACCGGGTCGGCGCGAACCACACCGAGGAGCACGACATGCGCGACCAGCCGATCGCCCCGGCACCGGCACGGCGCGTCTGGCGCAGGCCGATGCTGAGCCGCGGCAGCAGCGAGGAGCACCGCGCCTCCACGCCGCTGGAGCTGTTCTTCGACCTGTGCTTCGTGGTCGCGGTCGCCCAGGCCGCCGCACAGCTCCACCACGCGCTCGCCTCCGGTCAGGTCACCCATGGGCTGGTGGGCTACGCGGCGGTGTTCTTCGCTTGGTCGCGCTGCGGGACGTCAGATGGGTACCCTCGGCGGCGGAGCCGATGCACGGCAGTCTCGAGGAAGGGCGGATCAGGATCGTGACGTCGATTGGCGAGCGGATCGCCGGGGAGCTGGGCGTGCGCCCGGGGCAGGTGATGGCGGCGATCGAGCTGCTGGACGGCGGGGCGACCGTGCCGTTCATCGCGCGCTACCGCAAGGAGATGACCGGGACGCTCGACGACGCGCAGTTGCGCACGCTCGAGGACCGGCTGGGCTACCTGCGGGAGCTCGAGGAGCGGCGGGCCGCGGTGATCGAGTCGATCCGCGGCCAGGACAAGCTGGACCCCGAGCTGGAGGCGCAGATCCTGGCGGCCGACTCCAAGGCGCGCCTCGAGGACCTCTACCTTCCGTTCAGGCCGAAGCGCCGTACCAAGGCGCAGGTCGCCAGGGAAGCCGGGCTGGAGCCGCTGGCCGACCGGCTCCTGGCCGATCCGGCCGGCGATCCGCGCGAGCTCGCGGCGGCGTTCGTCGACGCCGGCAAGGGCGTGGCCGACGTGCCGGCGGCGCTGGAAGGCGCCCGGGCGATCCTGGTCGAGCGCTTCGCCGAGGACGCCGACCTGATCGGCGGCCTGCGCGCGCGGATGTGGTCGCGCGGCTGGCTGGTGTCGCGCGTGCGCGACGGCAAGCAGGAGGCCGGCGCCAAGTTCGCGGACTACTTCGACTTCGCCGAGCCGTTCTCCAAGCTGCCCTCGCACCGGATCCTGGCGATGTTCCGCGGCGAGAGCGAGGAGGTCCTCGACCTCACCTTCGACCCCGACCCCGCCCCGCGGGCGGAGGCCGGGGCGCTCGCGCCGGGGGCGGCGGCCACCTTGACCCCTTCCGCGCTCGGCGGCTACGAGCTGGAGGTGGCGGGGCGGTTCGGGGTGGCGGACCGGGGGCGGCCGGGGGACCGCTGGCTGTTGGAGACGGTGCGGTCGGCCTGGCGCACGCGCATCCTGGTGCACCTCGCCCTCGACCTGCGTGCCCGCCTCTGGCAGGCGGCCGAGGACGAGGCGGTGCGGGTGTTCGCCGCCAACCTCCGCGATCTGCTGCTGGCCGCTCCCGCCGGCACGCGCGCGACCATGGGCCTCGACCCGGGCTTCCGCACGGGGGTCAAGGTCGCGGTGGTCGACGCGACCGGCAAGGTGGTGGCCACCCAGACGATCCATCCGCACCAGCCGCAGCGTCGCTGGGACGAGGGGCTGGGGACGCTGGCGCGGCTGGCGCGCACGCACCAGGTCGAGCTGATCGCGATCGGCAACGGCACCGCCTCGCGCGAGACCGACCGGCTGGCCGCCGAGCTGATCAGCCGCAACCCCGAGCCGCGGCTCACCAAGGTGGTCGTCTCGGAGGCCGGCGCCTCGGTCTACTCGGCGTCGCCGTACGCCTCCAGGGAGCTGCCCCAGCTCGACGTCTCGCTGCGCGGCGCGGTGTCGATCGCCAGGAGGCTCCAGGACCCGCTGGCGGAGCTGGTCAAGATCGACCCGAGGTCGATCGGCGTCGGCCAGTACCAGCACGACCTCTCGCAGAGCAAGCTCTCGCGCTCGCTGGACGCCGTGGTCGAAGACTGCGTGAACGCGGTCGGCGTCGACCTCAACACCGCCTCGGTGCCGCTGCTGGGCCGCGTGTCCGGCATCGGCGGGACGCTGGCCGAGAACATCGTCGCCCACCGCGACGCCAACGGCCCGTTCCGCTCGCGCCGGGCGCTCGCCAAGGTGCCGCGCCTCGGTCCCAAGGCATTCCAGCAGTGCGCCGGCTTCCTGCGCGTCCGCGGCGGCGACGACCCGCTGGACACCTCCAGCGTGCACCCGGAGTCCTATCCGGTGGTGCGCCGCATCCTGGATGCGACCTCCAGCGACGTCGCCTCGCTGATCGGCAACACCGAGGTCCTGCGCGCGCTGCGGCCCGAGCGGTTCGTCGGCGACGGGTTCGGGCTCCCGACGGTGACCGACATCATCCAGGAGCTGGAGAAGCCCGGCCGCGACCCGCGCCCGGCCTTCAGGACCGCGACCTTCACCGAGGGCGTCGACACCCTCGAGGACCTGAAGCCCGGCATGCTGCTGGAGGGCGTGGTCACCAACGTCGCCGCCTTCGGCGCCTTCGTCGACGTGGGCGTGCACTCCGACGGACTGGTGCATGTCTCGGCGATGTCCAACGCCTTCGTCAAGGACCCGCGCGACGTCGTCAAGCCGGGCGACGTCGTGCGCGTGAAGGTGCTCGGCGTCGACGTCGCGCGCAAGCGCATCTCCCTCAGCCTGCGGCTGGACGACGACCCCGCAGGGTCCGGCGAGCGGCGCTCGGCGTCGCGCCCGGGACCTCGCGACCGCAAGCGCCCCGCACGTCCAGCCCCCAAAGCGCCGCAGCGCGAGCCCCAGCCCGCGCTGCCCGACACCGCTCTGGCCGAGGCGCTGCGCCGCGCCGGTCTGGTCGAGTAACGTAGCCACCCCAACGCCTGCACGAGCAGTGATCCGCCGCAGCGCGAGCACCAGCCAACGACGTCCAGCCGGAAGGGGCGATCGGGGCGGCGGCGCGCCTCAGCCGCGGCATGCTCACACCGGTCACGCTGCGCAGCCAGGCGCAGATCGCGCGCTTCTTCGACGGCCTGGAGCTCCTGGAGCCTGGCCTGGTCCAGGTCCACCAGTGGCGTCCGGACCCCGACGACGTCGACCTCGAACGCAAGGTGTCGGTCGTCGGCGGCCTCGCCCGCAAGCCCTGAGCCGAGCGCCCGTTCAGCGGCGCAGCAGGCTGGCCGGCAGCGGCACGTGGCGGGCGCGGAGCCACTCGCCGAGCGCCTTGGCCTGCGTGTCGAAGCGCCGCGCCTCGGTGGCGCCGCCGTCGAGCAGGCCGTGCACCACGAAGTTCAGCGCCCGCAGGTTGGGCAGCTCGTGGCGGTCGATCACCAGCCCAGCGGTCTCCGGTGCCAGCGCGCGCAACCGCTCGGTGGTCATGGTGGCGGCCAGCCACGGCCAGGCGGCCGGGTCGCTCACCCACAGGCCCAGGTTCGCGTTGCCGCCCTTGTCCCCTGAGCGGGCGTGCACCAGGCGACCGAGCGGACCCTCCACGGTGGGACCGAAGTCGCCGCGGGGACCGGCCGGGGCCGGCGCGGTGGCGGCCGGCGACGGGCCCGCGGCGGTCGCCGCCGGGAGCGGGGCCGCAGCGGTGGCCGCGGAGAGCGGGGCCGTCACCGCCGGGGGCGGGACCGGTTGGCGACGGCCGTCGGCGTGCACGACGGTGTGCTGGAGGATCGCCTGCGGGACCAGCGCCGGCCAGTAGGCGCCGAAGGCCGAGCCGGCCCCGGGCGCCCCCATGCCGTAAATGCCCGGGTAGTTGGCGAGCGCCAGCTCCACCAGCGCGGAGCTGAACGCGCGGCCGGCGCTGGCCTCGTCGCCGTCGACCGACACCCGCAGCAGGCAGGACCCGGCCAGCTGGTCCTCGGGGTCCACGGCGACGACGCCGATCCGGTCGAAGCGCAGGTCCGTGATGCCGGGGACGCCGTCCAGCCGCGCTCGCACGGCCGCCTCGGCCAGTGCGGCCTTGGCGTCCACGTCGAGGCCGGTGAGCACCAGGGTGGCGGCGTTGCGCCAGCCGCCCAGGCCGGTGACGGCCAGCTTGGTGGTCGGTGGTGGCGGCAGGCCGGCCACGCCGCCGATGCGCACCCTGTCCGTCCCCGCCGGCTCCAGGCGGACGGTGTCGAGGCGGGCGACCACGTCCGGGTTCAGGTAGCCGGGGCCGTCCACCTCGTAGAGGAGCTGGGCGGTGACCGTGTCGACGGTGACGGCGCCGCCGGCGCCGGGGTGCTTGGTGATCACCGATGATCCGTCCCGCCCGATCTCGGCGAGTGGGAACCCGGGATGGGTGAGGTCGGCGATCTCCCGGAAGCCGGAGAAGTTGCCGCCGGTGGCCTGCGCTCCGCACTCGATCACGTGGCCGGCCACGACCGCGCCGGCGAGCGCGTCGTGGTCGCCGGGCGTCCACCCCCACCACCAGGCGGCGGCGCCGCTGGCCAGGGAGGCGTCCGCGACGCGTCCGGTCACCACCACGTCGGCGCCGGCGTCCAGCGCCGCCGCGATCCCGAAGCCGCCGAGGTAGGCGTTGGCGGTGAGCGGCTCGTGGCCCCAGCTCCGCAACGGCGCGCCGGTGTCGAGATGGGCGAGGTCGTGGCCGGCGGCCAGCAGCTCCGGCAGGCGCTCGCTGAGGTCGTCGCCCTCCACGTGAGCCACGGCCAGGTCGACGCCCACCCGCGCCAGCAGCTCGCGGGTCGCCTCGGCCAGCCCGGCGGGGTCCAGCCCGCCGGCGTTGACCACGACCTTGATCCCACGCGCGGCGATCTCGGCGGCGACCGGTTCGAGCTGGCGCAGGAAGCTGGCGGCGTAGCCGCCGCCCGGACGCCTGGAACGGACCTTGGCCAGCACCAGCATGGTGACCTCGGCCAGGTAGTCACCGGTCACCACGTCCACCGGACCGCGGGTGACCATCTCGGCCAGCGCCTCCAGCCGGTCGCCGTAGAAGCCAGAGCAGTTGGCGATCCGGACCGGCCGCCTCCCGGTCACGCCCACACGCTGACTCTACCCCGCCGCTGGCGGCAGGAACCGCGGCGGGCGACTAGGCTGGCGGTTCGTCCTTGACGTCTCATCCCTGGGGTTCGTGCGTGCGTCGTCTACTCCCGATTGTCGGTGTGGCCTTCGTCCTGCTCTTGGCGGCTTGCGGGAAATCGTCGTCTCCCGCGTCCACCGGGGTCCCGAGCGGCCAGGCCGCGGTGGTCGACGGCGTCAACATCTCCGTCGGCCAGCTCAACGCGGTGGCCAAGGCCGACCAGGCGGCCGCCTCCCAGCAGGGCTCGCCGCCGCCGACCGGTGCCGCGCTGAACCGGCAGGCGCTCGGAGAGCTGGTGCAATCGGAGATCATCCTGCGCGGCGCCAAGCAGGAGGGCATCACCGTCAGCGACGCCGACGTCGACGCGCAGATCAACGCGCTCCGCGCCCAGGTCACCGCGCAGCACGCCAATTTCGACCAGGCGCTCGCCCAACGCGGTCTGACCCTCGACCTGCTCCGGGAGCAGGTGCGGCCCCAGATCGCCGCGGAGAAGGTCACCGCGAAGCTGGTCCCCTCCAAGGTCAGCGACGCCGAGCTGGCCAAGCGCCGGGCCGACTTCCCGCAGGTGCACGTGCGCCACGTGCTGGTGCAGGACAAGGCGACCGCCGACAAGGTGCGCGCCGCGTTGGCCGCGGGCGGTTCCTGGACGGCCGTCGCCAAGCAGTACTCGCAGGACACGGGTAGCAAGGACAACGGCGGCGACCTCGGCTTCACCAGCAAGGGCGAGACCGTGCCGGAGTTCGAGAAGGCGGTGTTCGCGCTCGCCGGCCAGGGGACCTGCAAGGGCAAGACCAGCGGCGCGTGCGCCTCGCCGGTGTCGCAGCCGGTCAAGAGCCAGTTCGGCTACCACGTCATCCAGGTCGTCGGCCTGCGCCTGCCCCCGATCGACGATCAGCTCCGCAATCAGGTGGAGCCCGGGCTCCAGCAGCGCCGGCAGGACGCGCTGCAGAAGTGGTTCAAGGAACACGCCGCCAAGGCGCAGGTGCGCATCAACTCGACCTACGGCAAGTGGAGCCCGGCGGATGCCACCGTCGTGGACCCGGCCGCACCCCAGACCACCGCGCCCGCCGGCGGCCAAGCCCCGACATCCACTCCCTGACCCATTCGGGCCCGGCGCGACGGCGCACCAGGCGCTCACCCATGAGCGCCTGGACCGTGGTTCACTCGGCCTCGGTCGGGGCGCCGCCGAGCACCTGGTCCATGCGGCGCCGGAACGAGCCTGCCGAGGTCACGCCGGCGCCCAGCTCACGGACCCGCTCCGCCAGCCGCCTGTCCGAGGTCACCACCCTGAAGGCGTCCGGGACCTCGGCCTCGGCCAGCATGCGGACGATCTCGTCGTCGGCGGCATTCCGCCCTCGCCAGGAGGCGAACGCCACCTGGACTGCCCCATGCGCACCCGGAGCGACGTCGGGAGGCTGGCGATCGAACACCACCGTGAGGTCCTCGCCGGCCGCCGAGGCATAGCGGTCCAGCTCCTCCAGGAGCCGCCGGACGGCACGGTCCGGATCGTTCCACCACCGGTCCGGCCGGGAGCCGATCACGTTCATCCCGTCGATCAGCCAGCGGACGCCCGGTCGGTCCCGCTTCGGATCCGGGCCGGCAGGCTCGCCCCCCATGAACTTCCTCCTACGCTTGTGTCGATGGGCCTGGCTTCCGATGCCAGTGGAGCCGGCGCGCATCGCCCGACCAGTCATGCCCGATCGGGCACGAAAGGAGCCGCGATCATGCCACGGACCCCGCTCACCAGCCGCCAACGTCCCGCACCAGCCAACACCGCGGTCGGCGCCAGCGCCACCGGCGCCAGCGCGAGTGGTGCCGCCGCCACCGGCGCCTCCGCCCTCGGCTTCGCCGCGCTGATCGGCGGCGCCGTCAGCCTCCTGGCGCTGGGCGCGGTCGCCATCGGCAGGCTGGCCATCCGGCGGGCCAGCATCCACCGGCTCCACCTCGACGAGGTGGAGATCGATCACCTGCGGGACTCAGCACCCACCAGCCCGCCGGCATAGCCGGCCGCGGCTCACGACGAGGCCGTCTCGGCCTGGATCTCCTCGCACACCATCAGGCACTCGTCGCAGATCCGAGGGCCGTTGCCGAACTT
>WNFY01003857.1_pt1 | contig 26371 bp, 23 predicted proteins | sample 5400091 | NCBI WGS metagenome assembly WNFY01 (sample SAMN13153364, study PRJNA577476) | soil metagenome | isolation source: 60 cm soil or saprolite under grassland replicate 1 | place: USA:California | collected 2016-06-15 | reverse complement strand
GCGAGGGACTTCGCCATGACGCCCTCGTGGCCGCGCCGCAGCGCGTCCTCCAGGAAGGCGAAGAAGAGCGCCGAGAGCGGGAGCTCCCGGCGGAGCGCTGCGGCGTCGAGCTTCCGGGCGAAGCGCCGCATCGTCACCTGGAACGGCTCGGGCGTCCGATCGGGTCGGAACGCGAGGGCCTCGCCGTCCAGGATGACGCTCCGCGCGGGCAGCGCCTGGACGGCCTCGACGATCTCGGGCACCGCCGGGGTCACGTCGCGCAACGCGCGAGAGAAGACGCGCACCTCGCTGCCGTCCTTGTGGACCTGCACCCGCGCGCCGTCGAGCTTGTGCTCGAGGGCAGCCTCGCCCAGCGACGCGAGGGCGTCGCCCACGTCGCCGGCGGGCTGCGCCAGCATGGGCTGGAGCGGGCTCATGAGGCGCAGGGGGAAGCGACGGAGCCCCGCGACGCCCTCCGCCAGCGCCGCCTCCGCCACCTGCCGCAGGTCGCCCGCGACCATGGCCGCGCGACGCACCTCGGCCACCGGCGCGCCCGACGCGCGCGCGACCGCCTCGACCATGACGCCCTCGAGGGCGCCCTGTCGCAGCTCGCCGAGCACCAGGCGGGCGAGCAGCTCCTGCTCGGCGCGCGTGCCGCGGGACAAGAGCGAGGCGAGGGCGCGGCGGCGATCGGCGGCCGAGCCGGCGCCGCGTGCGCCAGCGACGCGATCGAGCTCGGCGTCCACGTCCGTGAGCTCGAGGGTGGCGCGCTCGGCGGGGGTCGCGGTCACCATCGCCTCGCGCACGGCGGCGACGCCGATTCCGATCCGCCCCTGCCGCAGGTCGCCGGCGAGATAGCTCACACCGACGGCGACCTCGCGGGGGCCCATGCGGCGCAATGCCGCCGCGAGGAGCTCGACCTTGCGCAGCCGGCTCCTCGTGGCGGCGACCGCGCGCGACGTCTCGGCGAGATCGGCGAGCAGCATCCGTGCGACCTATAACGGGGGGTCATCGCCGGCGTTGGCGCCCGGTGTAGGCGATCCACCTCGTCCCACGTCCTCGGGAATGCCGTGGTGGAGGGGAGGGCCTAACCTGGAAGGAAGCGCCAGGAGGTACCCGCGTGGAGGAGAAAGATCGCAAGACGCTCGCGCGGCTCACCGTCGACCGCGCGATCCGCCTCCAGCGCTCCGTCCCGGACGCGCCGGCCGCGAACACGAGGAACGCCCGGGGCAAGGACGTCCTCTGCTCGCGCTGCGAGGGCGTCGTCTGCGACGGCGTCCGCGCGAGCCTCTATGCGGGCATGGTCCTGAAGTGCCCCGCGTGCGGCGAGCCGAACCGGGTGGGGAAGGCCGCCGCCGGCGCGCCCTGACGCAGCCCGCTCGCTCCTGCACGTCTCCCGCTGCTCGCCGGCCGGGGCGGCAGTGCCGGGTCGCGGCTGAATAGGGACGGCGTGTCCCACGTCCCTCGTCCATGAGCGCGACGACACGTCGGCGACCCAGGGCCCTCCTCCTCGACCACGACCCGGCGTGCAGCGTCCACCTCGGACGCGCGCTCCACGAGCGCGGCTTCGAGGTGCTCTCCGCAGCCGACGGAGCGCACGGGCTGACGCTCCTCGTCGACGAGCTGCTCGACCTCGACGTGCTGGTGCTCGACCTGGACCTGCCGGTTCGCGACGGCTGGTCCCTGCTGCACCTCGTCAGGGGCCGCGGCGGCGAGCGCGAGCTCGGCATCGTGGTGCTCGGGACGCAGCTGGACCGCGCGAGGCGCGCGCAGCTCCTCTTGCTGGGCGCCGACGCGGTGGTGGATCGGCGCGAGGGGACCGACGCCTCGGCGGGCGCCGTGGCCGACGTCGCGACGGCGCGCGCGCTCAGCGCATCAGCGGCTTGCGCATGAGGACGTGCGGCACGCCCTCCTCCAGGAAGACGCCGCCCTCCGTCACGTACCCGCGGTTCCGGTAGAACGGCTCGGCGGGGAGCTGCGCGTGCACGGTCACCTCCGTCGTCCCGCGCAGCGCGGCCATGCGCTCGAGCGCCTCCAGGACCGCGGCGCCGACGCCGTGCTTGCGCTCCGTCGCGACGACCGCCATCCGCCCGATCTGGCAGCTCCGGTTGTCGACGCGCACGACGCGGCCGGTCCCGACGCACCGCCCGTCGGCGGCGTAGACGACCACGTGGGCGGCGTTGAGGTCGTGCGCGTCGCGGTCGAGCGGGCGCGGCACGTTCTGCTCGACCTCGAACACGGCGCGCCGCACCTCCATGGCCGCTTCTCGGTCCTGGGGGGTCGACGCGAACCGAACGACGTAGTCCATCACGCGATCCTGACGCGAATGCGTGCCGATGTCGACAGCCTTGCCGGAGCGAGGCGCGCTGCGCAGGACATCGCCAGGGCGACCGGGCGTCCGCTCACCGCGTCAGGTACATGCCGTCGGCCGTGCCGAAGGCGATCTCGCGCCCGCCGTCGCCCTTGGCGTCCACGTACGAGACGCTGTTGATCGGGACGGCTCCCCAGAGCACGGGCGATCGCCACACCTCGGCGCCGCTCCTGGCGTCGACCGCGCGCAGGTATGGTCTCGTTCCGAGATAGGACCAGAAGTCGCCCACGCCGAGCACCAGGTTCTTGCGGCCGGAGCCGAGATCCTCGACGTGCAGGCTCTGCGCCGCCGCGCCGGCGGAGAAGCTCCCCGCAGGGTTCAGGGCCGAGTCGAAGCGGAGGACCGTGGCGGGGCCCGAGTACGACGAGGCGAGAACGTAGATCTCCGGCGTCCCGTCGCCGTCGCAGTCGGCGACGACGAGGTCGACGCCGCTCGAGCCGCTCGGGATCAGCCGCGATGCTGCCTCGACATAGCCAACCGCACCCGACACCTTCCGGTACACGACCACGCGGCCGCTGGCGAGCGCGACGATCTCGGCCGTCCCGTCGCCGTCCAGGTCCGCGGCGGAGACGTCCACGCCATTCGAGCCCAGCCCCGTGCTCTTCCAGATGAGCGCCTGGTGCTTGACGTCGAAGGCGTATACGTAACCGTCGGTCGTGACCGCGGCGAGGTCGGCGAACCCATCGCCGTTCAGGTCTGCGTGGGTCACCGCGGCACCCGCCGCGCTGAACCCGAGGGTGGTGGAGGTCCACTCCGACACGTTCGCCGAGAAGTCGTATGCGGCGAAGTAGCCGTCGTAGAGGTTGGACGTGGCGACGAGCACCTCGTCCACGCCGTCCTGGTCGTAGTCCGCCACGTCGACGGCAGCGCGCGTGTTCCAGTTGGAGCCGACCTCGGCGCTGGTCTGAACGAGGCCCGTGACGGGATCGAGCGCGACGAGGCGCATTCCGCCGTACCCGCTGTTCGTCTGGCCGACGCCGAAGAGCAGCCTGGTCGCTCCTCCGCCGAGATGCGCCAGCCGGCCACCGACGAAGGGGCCGTCGAGCTGGTTCGGGTCCTTGTTCGTCCACTCGACCGAGATGGCAGGGTTCAGCCCGGCGACCACGAGCGAGTCCGCGCCGCTGGACGACGCGCCGGACCCCCAGACGACCTCGTTGGCGCCATCGCCATCCACGTCGCCGACGCCGAGCGCAGAGACGCCGTGGTTCTGCGAGTCGATGGCCCACAGCGTGACGAGCGCGTTCGTGCCGGCGTCATAGCGGTAAGCAGTGACGTTGCCCCACTGTGCGTCGCCGACCAGGATCTCGGGCTTGCCATCCTTGTCGATGTCCGCGACGAGGAGCGCGTCGAAGTTGAACCCGGTCTTCTCCCACAAGGGTGACTTGAGGACGGCGTCGAAGCCGCGGATCGAAGCCCCGGAAGTCATCCCCACGATCTCGGCCACGCCGTCGCCGTCGAGATCGCCCACGTCGACCACCGCGCCGAAGCCGCCGGCGTAGGCCCACTCGTTCGCCTGCGTGATGCCGTCGAAGACGTATCCGCCGGAGGTGACGATCTCGAGCGCGGCGTCCTTGTCGACGTTGCCGACCGCGAGGGTGCCACCCATGTCGGCGAGCTGGGCCGTCTGCCATTTCACGGTGAGCGTCTTCGCGTCGAAGACCACCACCTTCGCGGAGGTGTCGTAGGCGTAGGTCGAGGAGCCGCCCAGACACACCAGCTCCAGGTTGCCGTCGAGGTCCACGTCCGCGATCTTGAGATCGCGGCACGAGAAGGCGCCGTTGCTCTTGTAGCGCGCCACCTCGCGGCGCGTGGCGCCGTCGAGCTCGACGAGGAGGTCGCCCGTCGCGAAGACGATCTCCTGCTTGCCGTCGCCATCGAGGTCGCGCGCGACCGCCGCCTGCACGGCCTCGCTGTCGCCGGGCGAGAAGGGATAGGCCCAGCGCTGGGCGTATCCCGTCCCGGAGCGCGCCAGCTCGAACAGGCCGCTGTGGCTGCTCGCGACCAGCATCTCGGCGCGCCCGTCGCCGTCGAGATCGGTGACCTGGAGCCCCGCGTGCCAGACCGGGATCTCGATCCCGGTCCTGTACAGGGGCAGCTCGCGCGCCGCGTCGTCCACGCGGATGGTCCCCGTGAGACGGCTCTTCGGCGAGCTCGAGAGCGTGATCCCGAAGTGGACGTCGATGGAACGATCGAACATCGGGAGCGCCGCGGTCCACGTGACGAGCCCACTCGGGTCCACTGCCATCCCGGCCGGCCCGTACTCGAGCACGAAGTCGCTGGGCGGCGCGCCGTCCGGGCTCGTCGCGGTGATCTGGAAGCTCACCTGCTGTCCGACGTCGACGTGGACCGGGGGCGAGCCGGACAGGACGATCGGCGGGATCGTGACGCTCGCCTGCGCCGTGCTCGAGCTGGAGCCGTCGGATGCCGTGGCGAGGACCGTGACGACGTCGCCGGCCGCGTTGGCGCCGCCCGGGAGGACGGCCGCAGTCTGGCCCGGGATCAGGACGCCGTTCCTCATCCACGCGTAGGAGATCTGGACCGGGTCGCCGTCGGGGTCCACCGCCTCCACGTGGGCCGTGACGTCGTCAGCGGGGCGCGGCGCGGCCGGGGTGAGCGTGACGCTCACGGTCGGGGGCCGGTTCGGGCGGGTGCCCGTGAAATCCATCGTCAAGACGAAGGATCGACCGCAGCCGCTCTCGATGGCGTTGATGTGCATCGAGAGGTTCTTCCCGGTGACGGAGCCGCTCCCGTCGCGGATCTCCGCCGAGACGGCCGCGCAGCCGGTGGCCGCGAACGGAGGGCACTTGACGGCGCCGATCCTGAAGGTGGAGGGCCCGGTCACCGTCGCCTTCGGCCCCGACCCGTCCTCGCAGAAGTTCGGGAGCTCGAGCAGGTTGACGCCCTCCTCGGTGATCTCGAGCGCGCCGGTGTACGACTCCGTCTGCCCGCTCGCCGTCACGACGGCCGTGACGTCCCAGATCCCGGCGAAGTTTGCCGCGTAGTTCTCGGGAAGCACGGAACCCGAACCGCTCCCGCCGCTGCAACCTGCCGAACCGCCGACGACGCACGCCAGGACGACGGCGAGCCTGTTGCTGGACATGGCCCCTCGCATACGGGCCATCCTCGCTCAGTGAAGACGCGACTGCCTTGTCCCGCGTCAACGGCACGCCGCCGGCTGGGCATGCGTCGGCCGCCGCGCCCCTCACCTCGCCGCGGCGCCACAGCGGTACGCGACGCCGTAGACCGTGAGCGCGTTCGGATCGTCGCGCTCCGAGGTCACCAGCACGTGCGTGGCGCGCCGGTCCGAGGCGAGGTTCAGCGCCTCCTTCCGCGCCCAGAACTGCTGCTGGTCGCGGGTGGTGCCCCACCCGCCGATGCCGACCCCCTGCACGCCGCCGAGCTTCTCGCATCGTGCGAGGTCGCCGGGGGCGACCGCGGACGCGTCTCCCACGAGCAGGACCTCGGGACGCCCGGACGGACGCAGGGTCGAGCAGCCGAGCAGGGCGGCGAGAGCGGCTGCCTGGGCCATCTTGCGCACGCAGTCATTCTGTCCGCCGGCGCACCTCGGCGCCACGGCGTGGTGTCGCTGCTCACGTCGAGTGTTGCCGGGCGGGGTGAGCCTGCATCGCCGGGACCGAGACCCGCACCCGCACCTCCGGTTTCACGCGGATCGCGCCGAGCATGGCCGAGTAGGGGCGGATGCCGAAGTCCGGCTGGCGGAGGACCACCTCCGTCTCGAGGCGCTCGGCCTTGCGCTGGACGGCGGCCGACACCTCGCGCGTCCTCCCCGTGAGCGTGAGCATGCCGCGCACCTCGAAGCCGTCGCCGCGCGCCGTGACCTGGGTCGAGGCGAAGCGGATCTCGGGGAAGCGCTCGGCCGAGAGGACGTCGCGCACGATCGTCGCCTCGATGCTTCGCCTGTCTCCAGCGCTGATCGCGTTCGGGAGGACGCGGCCCGATCGCAGCGCCGTCTCGACGCGCAGCGACCGCGCGTCGAACCGCGCCGTCACCGTCAGCGTCGCCGGATCGACCGAGATCTCGAACGCGGTGACCCGCAGGACGAGGTCGTGCGCGAGGGGCGACAGGAGCCCGTCGCGAAACGTCAGCACCTCGCAGCTCGCTTGCTCTGGGCCGAAGGTCGGGATGGCGAAGATGTAGCCCACCCGGCCGAGGTCGCCACCCGGCAGGAAGGGTTCCGCGGTCGATGGCGCAGCCAACCGCGGCCACCCGGTGGGGCTGCGGGATCGAGTGGCGAGCGCGGAAGCTGCGCTTATCCCCACTCCGGAGGTCCTTCTGCCCTCCGGAGGACGACATCATGTTCGCGACGACGATCCGGTACCCGCTCCCGACCGGCACCGACTGGGAGGTCTTCCGGCAACTCCTGGTCCGGCGCGCCTTCGACACCTACCGCTTCGTGCCCGGGCTCCGTTCGGTGGCGCTGGTGCTCTCGCCCGAGCGGGGTGAGGTCGGAGGCAACTTCGTGTGGGAGACCCAGGACGACGCCGAGGCGTTCCTCCGCTCGGACGCCTTCCGGGCCACCCTTGCGCAGCTCGGGGAGCCCAGCGTCCTCGAGCGCGGCGAGATCGGCGCCTACATCGAGGACGGCGACCTCCTCTTCCCTCCGGATTACGACGCGCGGACCGCCGGCAGCTCGGACGCTTCCGCCCAGCCGCTCGGCTCGTGATCGCGATCCGCGAGACGGCGGGCCGGCGGGGGCGTCGCGGTACTTGATGGCGACACCGGCCACGAGCTTGTGATCGCCACCGCGGGTCGGCACGAGGAAGTCCCGGGTGACGATGACAGCGTCGGCGCCGAGCTCGCACGCCTTCTGCCGGAGAACGTGCTCCGGCTCGACGAGGCTTCCGTAATACCCGTACAGCTCGGTACGAGCTCACCTGAGCTCACCTGCTCGGGCCCACACCACCGGCCGAGAGGGCCCCCAGGTGCAGCATCGGTTGATCTCGGCGGAGGCTCACCTTAACGACCCGAGACGGCTGGGGCGAAGTGAACGAAGCGGGTGCTCGCGCTGGGCTCGCTTCGCGGCAGGAGGGCCGGATCGGAAGCAGACATGACGACCTGCACAGTGGTGGAGGAACCGGAAGGCGAGCGGGTGGTCCTGAGATTTCACGGCGATTTCGACCGAGACGGCGCGTTGAAGTTGCAAGAGCGGATCGCGGCCTTGAAGAGGCCGGCCCTGCTCGACTTCACGGAAGTACACGACTTCGATGATCTCGCTGCCGCCATGCTGGCGCGCCTGGTCGTCGAGGATCACGACGGGCGCATCGCCCTGCGGGGCTTGTGCGAACACCAGTTCCGACTCTTCCACTATATCGGCATCGAGCTCGACCCGATCACCGGTCGCGCGCACCGCCGCTCATAGCTTGTAGCCCGGCAGATGCGAGTCCGGCAGGGGGCCAGCGCCACGCCTCCATCGCCTGAGCTTCGTCGCGCACGTCGTACACGGCGCGAGCGGCCTGGGACCGAGATGCGAAGGTGCCGAGCCCGTTCACCCCTATCGCGAGCATCCCCGTCAAGACGAGCGCCGGCGTGAGGAGCCGGCGCGGTGCGTCCGCTAGCGAGCCGAGCGCCAGGGCCAGGACGGGCGAGAGATCGGCCAGCAGCCGCGGCCCGTAGCACCAGCCGCCCCACCACGCGTGCCACTTCGCGTAGAGCAGGATCGTCGCCACGACCGAGACCCCGAGCATGGCGAGCAACGGGTCCCGCCGCGCGCCGCGCGCGAGCCCCGCGGCCGAGAGCACCGCCCACGGGACGAACGCCAGCAGGCCGCGCGTCGGCGAGAAGATGAGGGCGCGCAAACCCTCCCCGAGCGGCGTCGTGAACGCCGAGACCTCGGTGCCGTAACCGGTCGCGAAGGGCGATCCGAAGACGGACGCCTGATACGCTCCGAGCAGCGCCAGCGGCCCCGCAGCGCTGATGAGCGCGCGGCCGAGCGGACGAGGGCCTCGCAGCGCGATCGAGGCGAGAACGGCCGCCGCCACGAGCGCATTCGTGGGCCTCGCGACGACGGCGACGCCGCAGAAGGCCCCCGTGACGGCGTCGAAGCGCGGATCGTCCCGCGCGCGAAGTGCGCCCCACAGCGCGGCCGAGAGCGCGAGCACGCCTGGCCCGTGCTGCCAGAGCGCCTGCGAGGCCGTCGTCAGGACGGGCGAGCCCAGCGCATACAGCGCAGTGGCGGTGAGCGCGAGCCAGCGCGGCGCACCGAGGCGCAGCAGGGCGGCGAGCACGAAGCCGACGGAGATGGCGGCCAGGATCGCCGCGGCCAGCTTCTCCGTCTGCGGGAGCGCACCGGCACGACCGTCCCCCAGCGCCGCCGGGAGGTAGATCGGCGCTGCGAGCACCGCCGCCGCGACCGGGTACCGCGACCAGAGCCGCCCGTCCCGTTCGACGACCCAGTAGGGCACCGGGGAAGCGACGAGCCCGTCGAGCGAGAGCGAGCCGTGCCGGATGATGTTGTAGGGAAGGAGCGCCGCCCCGTGCGTATCGCCGGACGCGAGCACACGGTCGTTGGCGAGGAACACCGCCAGGGCGAGCGCCGCGGCAGCGACGGGCGCGCGCCGCCAGCCGATGAGCGCCGCCGACATGGCGAGCATGACCGCGCCGAGCGCCGCCGGGAGGTAGATGGCCGGTCGCTTCAACGCGAGCAGGGCTGCGCCTGCCGTGTAGAGCTGGCGCACGACGACGAGGGCCAGGAACACCGCTGCGACGAGGGCGAGGCGCGCCGCGATGGGCCGCCACGGAGTTGGAGCTGCGTCGGAGGGCATTCGGGGCTGCAGCATACGCGTTCGCCATCGCCGACCAGAGCTCGTTGGCAGCGTCTGATTCGTGGCGGTAGAGCACGGGAATCGAACCCGCCTGCAGCGCCATTCAGCACCACACACCGGTTTTGAAGACCGGGCCCGGCACCAGCCTAGGACGCTCTACCGCGGTCGGGTGTACGGCCAGCGTGCGCGGCGGTCAAGAACGGTCGCGCCCGAGTCCACCGATCGTGACTTGCCCGGCGGCGCCGATGGCAAGCCTTCGCGCGCGGGCGCCGGTCCGACTCCGCCGAGCGCGAGGCTGGTCAGGTGTTCAGCGGGCGAGTGAGTGGCCCGCAGGGGGAGGATGAGCGCGCGACCAGGCGGCCTTATCTACTCAGGAGCAGACGAAGCGTGCAGGCCCGCAACTACATCGCGTTCGCGATTCCGTTCTTCCTGCTCCTCATCGGGGTCGAGGTGCTCGTGGCTCGCGCGCGCGGCCGGTCCGTGTACCGCGTCCAGGACGCGCTCGCCGACCTCGGCTGCGGCATCGGGCAGCAGATCGTCCTCGTCTTCGCGGGCGCCGCCATCCTCGCGGCCTACGCCGCGCTGTACGACCGGTTCCGTTTCGTCACCTTCGCGGAGGGGAGCGCTATCCCCTGGCTCATCTCCTTCGTCGTGGTCGACTTCGTCTACTACTGGTGGCACCGCCTCTCGCACGAGGTGAACTTCCTCTGGGCGGCGCACGCCGTTCACCATCAGTCCGAGGATTACAACCTCGCGGTCGCGCTGCGCCAGCCGGTGCTGACGAGCTTCACCTCGCTGCCGTTCTACTACGCGATGGCGTTCCTCGGCGTTCCGCCGCTCGTCTACGCCACGATGGTCGCCTTCTCGACGCTGTACCAGTTCTGGATCCACACCGAGCTCGTCGGGAAGCTCGGGTGGCTCGAGCTGGTCCTCAACACGCCCTCGCACCATCGCGTGCACCATGCGGTGAACCCGCAGTACCTCGACAAGAACTACGGCGCGATCCTCATCGTCTGGGACCGGCTCTTCGGCACCTTCGTCGAGGAGCGCGAGCCGGCCGTGTTCGGCACGACGAAGCCCATCGGCAGCTTCAACTCGGCCTGGGCCCAGGTGCAGACGTGGTTCGAGATCGCGGAGAAGGCGCGGCCGCTGCCGGCGTGGCGCGATCGCCTGCGGACGTGGATCGCGTCGCCGTCCTGGAACCCGCTCGGCCGGCCCGTGCCGACCGAGGCGGAGCTGCGCGCGCGCCCCAAGTACGGGGCGACGGTGCCCGCCGGGCTCCAGGCCTACGCGCTCGTGCAGTTCGCGCCCCTCATCGCCGCCACCTTCTTCATGCTCCTCTGGCAGTACACGGCGCCGCGCGGCCCGCTGCTCGTCGCGGCGCTGCTCGTCCTGTGGACGCTCCTCGCCCTCGGCGCGCTCATGGACGGGCGCCGGTGGGGGTTCCCGGCCGAGCTCGTGCGCCTCGCGGCGCTCGCGGCCACGCTCGTCGCCTGGCGTCCCCTCGGGCTCTCCACGCTCGGCGCCGCCGGCCTCGCGGTCGCGGTGGCCGCGGGATCGGCGGCGTGGCTCGTCCGGGCTCGCCGCTACGCGGGCGGCGCCGCGTCTTCGTCCGACAGCCGCGCCTTGGACGGCCGCGCCCCCGCCGCGGGCGGGGCGTGCTCGTCGCCGTAAGGCGCCATCCGCAGCATCAGCCGCTCGTGCGGCATCGCCGCGCGGAGCGCGCGCAGGTACTGCATCGGCGAGTAGAAGACGAAGTTCGAGACGCGGCTCGTGTACAGGCAGGCGTAGTCCTCGATCTGCTCCCCGAAGCGCGAGTTCTCGTTGCCTTCCTTGAAGGTGAGCCCCCAGTACCGGTTGAACCCGAGCTCCACCCATCGCTCGAGCTCCTCGACGCGCGCGTTCGCGTCGCGGAGCGCGCGGCGCAGGCGCTCCAGCTCGAGCTTCATCTCCCGCCGCTCGGCCTCGAGCTGCGAGCGCTCCGAGGGCAAGCGCGCCTCGCGCTCGAGCCGCCGCTCGAGGGCGTTGAGCCCGGTCTTGTGGACCGAGATCTCGTCATCGAGCCGCGTCCGCAGCTCCTCCAGGCGCGCCATCTCCTCCAGCGCCGGCGCGTTGCGCTCGAGCCAGGCGAGCTCGGGCTCGAGCTCCTGCACGATCATGCAGGTGCGCCAGAGCGAGCTCTTCCGCGACCGCAGGATATCGCCGTAGATGTGATCGCCGACGTAGAGCACGCGGTCGCCGCCGATGCCGCCGATGCGCTCGAACTCGGAGAGGCTCCCGCCCTGGTAGATGCGGCCGCGCTCGAGCGCGCGCGCCTCGCCGAGCACCTCGCCCTCCGGCCCGAGCTCGAGGATGGGGCGCTTCTCCGAGAACCAGCCCGGCTTCTGGGCGCCCGTGAGGATGACGTCGAAGTAGTTCTTCCAGCTCGGGTACTCGGGGAGGACGCCGTCGAGGACGAAGCTCATGACGTGCTCGGTGTAGTCGGAGAAGGAGTTCGTGAGCAGGAAGAGCTTCTTCCCGCCCGACCGCAGCTTGTGGAGCGCAGGCCCGAGCTCGAGGTCCTTCACGAGGAAGCGCGGCAGGTCCTTCTTCACGATCTCCTTGAGCGAGTTGTCCCGGTGCACCGTGTCGATCGACTCGCGGATGTCGTCGTAGAGCTTCGCGTACTCGATCTTCTCGCCGCGCCCCTCCAGGCACTCGATGATCTCCGCGAACAGGCACGCCTCGGGCAGCGCGAAGAGCGTGTCGATCCACGCGAAGCGCGGGAGCGAGAGGTGGATCTTCTCCTCGCGGTAGAGGCGCTTCACCTCGTCGAACGCGAGCTCGCGCTTGCCGTGATAGGCCCGGCCGCAGTGGTTGTGGCGGTCCATCTTGAAGATGTTGCCCTCCTGCTTGTCCACCACGAGGCCGCGGATCACGAACTCGGGGTCGTAGTGGAGCCCGCGGATCACCTCGGGGTAGCCCTGGTGCTCGGTCATCCGCGCCATCGTCAACTGGAACGCCAGCTCCTCCAGCTGCCGGAGGTGGTAGATGGCGAGCGTGTAGTCCATGTCGAAGCCGACGAGGTCGATCTTGTCCAGCCGCAGGTTGCGGTTGACGAAGATCTGGCGCGCGAAGGGGACCTCACGGTGCGGCACGCGCGGGCGCTCGAGCAGCGCCGTCACGCCGGGATCCGAGTAGCTGTGACCGGGGGGCTCGCCGGGCGCGGGGCGGGAGCTTCGATCGAGACGGCGCATCTCGATCGGAGATAACACGCGGATCCCCGCCCCACAATTCGGTGAATGGGCCCCGCCCCGCGAGCGGCATGCTGCTCGTGGCCGGGCGCCCGGACATGAGCGCAAGCGTCCGCCGCCCGGCGACGGGCGGACGACGTCGCCGGCGGCGCGCGGCGCGCGCTGCCCGGGCTGCGGCCTGCCGCTGCGGCGCCGCAAGGGGCGGTGCGCCGAGTGCGGGCGTCCCCTGGACCTCTAACCGCGACTACTCGCAGATGTCTCGCGCCGAGACGCCGAGCGCGTGGGCGATGGCGACGACGGTCGTGTACGGGGGATTGCGGCCACCGCGCTCGATGAGGCTCACGTAGGCGACCGACAGGTCGAGCGTCTCGGCGAGCGCCTCTTGCGTGAGACCGCGCTCGCGGCGGTACGCACGGACCTTCTCGCCGAGCTTGCGGAGCACCTCGCGGCGTGGGTCACGCTGCTGCCTGGTCTTGGTGGCCATTCGTCTGGAAGTCCTCGTCATGATGGCAATTCTAGGAATGACGCCCCGAAGCTCGGCACCTTCTAGACCCGGGCCCGAAACGCCACCACCGACTGTCGGTTACATGACCTACCGTGGAACGACCCGGCACCACGGCAGGACCTCTCGTGTTCTAATCGAACGTTTACGGCCGCGCAGCGGGCGAGCGGCCGTTGGACTGGATGTGGCCGCGTCGCTATGTTCACGGGCGCGAAAAGGAGATCCGTGCCCAGAACGCCCGACGCTCCCATCCTCGACCTCGATCGCGTCGTCACCCGTGAGCTCCCGAACGGCCTGCGCCTGCGGCTCCTCGCCGACCGGAACGCGCCGACGGTGAGCTACTACACGTTCTTCCAGGTCGGCTCCCGCAACGAGCAGCTCGGCAGGACCGGCATCAGCCACCTCTTCGAGCACATGATGTTCAACGGGGCGGCGAAGTACGGCCCGAAGGAGTTCGACCGCCTCCTCGAGTCGCGCGGCGGCAGCTCCAACGCGTACACGTCGAACGACGTGACCGCCTACTACGAGGATTTCGCGTCGGACGCGCTCGAGACCGTGCTCGACCTCGAGTCGGACCGCATGCGCTCGCTCGCGCTCACGCCCGAGACGCTGGAGCAGGAGCGGCAGGTGGTGAAGGAGGAGCGGCGGCTCCGCACCGAGAACTCCGTCTTCGGGCTCATGGAGGAGCAGCTCGAGTCGCTCGTCTTCCAGGCGCACCCGTACCGCTGGCCCGTCATCGGGTGGATGGACGACATCGACCGCATCACGCGCGGCGACTGCGCCGAGTTCTTCCGGACCTACTACGCGCCCGGGAACGCCGCGATCTACGCCGTCGGCGACCTCGACCCGGATGCGACGCTCGGGGCCATCGAGCGCGCGTACGGGGACATCCCGGCCTTCCCGGCGCCGCACCCGGTCGCCGAGGGCGAGCCGCCGCAGCGCGGCGAGCGGCGCGCCGCCGTGCGCTACCCCTCGCAGGCGGCGGCGCTCCTCGTCGGCTGGCGCGGTCCGGCCGCGAAGAGCGCCGACTCGGCGGCCCTCGACGTGCTGCAGACGGTGCTCGCGGTCGGCGAGGCGTCGCGCCTGCGGCGGCGGCTGGTCGAGACAGACGAGCTGGCCGTCTCGGTGAACGTGTCGTGGGGCTGGCGCATCGACCCGGGCGTCTTCCTCGTCTTCGCGGAGCTCGCGCCCGGCGTGGTCCCGGCGAAGGCCGAGCGCGCGCTGTGGGACGAGATCGCGAAGGTCGCGACCACGCGGATCGGCGCCGGAGAGCTGCGCCGGGCGCAGCGCCTGCTGCGGAGCTCCGTCCTGCACGAGCTCGCGACGCACAACGGGGTGGCCCACGCGCTCGGGCAGGCGGAGGCGCTCCTCGGCGACTGGCGCGAGGCGGGACGCTCGCTCGCGCAGTACGCGGCGGTCGGGACGCGCGACGTCCGGCGCGTCGCGGAGACCTGGCTCGGGCCCACGCAGCGCTGCGTCGTGACGCTCGAGCCGGAGGGGGCGTGAAGGGCGGGGGCGCGATGCCGGGACAGGGGTCCATCCAGCTCCCACCGCTCCACGAGGAGCGGCTCGAGAACGGCGTGACCGTGGTCGTCGCGCGCCGGCCGGGCGTGCCGCTCGTCGCGGTGCGGATCGTCATCTCCGCCGGCGCCTCGCTCGACCCGCCGCGGGGCCACGGGCTCGCGAACCTCGTCGCGCAGGTGGCGCGGCGCGGGACGGCCCGGCGGACGGGCAGGGAGATCGACGACCGGATCGAGTCGCTCGGCAGCGAGCTCGGCGCGGGGTCCGACGAGGACGCCACGTACTTCGGCCTCTCCGCGCCCGCGGAGTTCCTCTCCGAGCTGCTCGACGTGGTGGCGGACGTCGCGACGGGCCCGACGTTTCCGGCCGCGGAGTGGCGGCGGATCCGCCGGCGCGAGGTGGCCGGGCTCGCGCACGTGCTCGACGAGCCGGGCGCGGTCGCGGACCGCGCCATGATCGACGCGGTCTACCGTGGCCACCCCTACGGCCACCCCACCGACGGCCGCGCGCGCCACATCGAGGCGCTGCACCGCGCCGACGCGGTCGCGTTCCACCGCCGCTGGTTCGCCCCGGCTTCCACGACGCTCGTCATCGTCGGCGCGGTCGATCCCGAGGAGGCGCTCGCGCAGGCGCGGAGGCGGCTCGGACGGTGGCGCGCGGCGGGCGGGCCGGCGCCCGCCATCCCGGCTCCGCCGGCCGTCCCGCGCAGCGTCCTCGTCGTGGACAAGGGCGACGTCACGCAGACGCAGGTGCGGGTCGCCTCGCCGGCGCTGGCGCGCGCGACCCGGGAGTACTTCCCCGCGCTCGTCGCGAACGCGATCTTCGGCGGCGGGTTCACCTCGCGCCTCATGGAGGCGGTCCGCGTCAACCGCGGGCTTTCGTACGGCGTCCGCAGCCGCTTCGCCATGAGCCGGGCGGCCGGCATCTTCTTCGTCGCGTCGTTCACGAAGGTCGAGACGACCGCCGAGCTCCTCCAGGTCGTCCTCGACGAGGCCGAGCGCTTCTGCGCGGAGGGGCCCAGCGAGGAGGAGCTGGGGCGCGCCCAGAGCTACCTCGCAGGGCTGTACCCGCTCTCGCTCGAGACGCACGACCAGGTCGCGGAGAAGCTCGCCGACGTGAAGCTCTACGGGATCCCGCTCGACGAGATCACCGGCTACCGCGAGCGCGTCCGAGCGGTCACGGCGGAGCAGTGCCGCGAGATCGCGCGCCGGCACTTCCCGCTCGACCGCGGCGTCATCGTCGCGGTCGGGCCCGCGAAGCGGGTCGCGCCCGCGCTCGAGCGGTTCGGGCCGGTTTCGGTCGTTCCCGCCCGCAAGACGATCTGATGGCAGAGCTCTCCGTCCTGCACGCGGACGAGCACCTCGTCGCCGTGGACAAGCCGGCGGGCCGCCTCGTCATCCCGGGGCGTGGTGCGCCCGAGCGCACGCTGCAGGAGGAGGCGCAGGAGGCGTTCGGTCGGCTCTGGGTCGTGCACCGGCTCGATCGCGGCACGAGCGGCGTGCTCGTGTTCGCGCGCACCGCCGAGGCGCACCGGACGCTCAACCTCGCCTTCGACCGTCACGAGGTGACGAAGCGGTACCTGGCGCTCGTGCGCGGCACGCCGCCAGCCGAGGCGCGGCTCGACGCTCCCATCGCGCCGGCGCGGCGCGGGAGGATGCGCCCCGGGAGGTCCGGCGATCCCAGGGCGAAGGAGGCCGCGACGCGGGTGCGGCTCGTCGAGGCTTTCCCCGCGAGGCCGCCGCTCCCGGCGCTGGCGCTCGTCGAGGCGCTGCCGGAGACCGGGCGCACGCACCAGATCCGGGTCCACCTCGCGTGGGCGGGGACGCCGCTCGCGATCGACCCCGACTACGGTGACGCGGCGCCGCTCGCCGACGCCGCAGGCGCGATCCTGCTCGCGCGCACGCCGCTGCACGCGTCGAGCCTCGAGGTCCGCCATCCCGCGACGGGCTCGCTCTTGCGGCTCGACGCGCCGCTGCCCGACGACATGGCGCGGGCGGTCGCGGCCGCGCGCGGCGGGTGAGCTGCCTCAGCTCTTTCCCTGGACCAGCACCTTCACGTCGCCCCGGAAGGTCACCTCGACCTTCGTCGCGTCGCGGACCGCGGACACCCAGCCGAGCCCGAAGGTGGGGTGCTCGATGACCTGGTCCACGTCGTAACGCACCTTGGGCGAGTACCGCTGCGCCATGGCGAGGTTCCTCTGGCGCAGCGCCTCGTCGAAGGACAGGGTGACCGGCCGCTCGCGCGCCGGCCTGGTGACCGCGGCGCGGGCGGGCTTCTTCCCGTTCGCCGCCGCAGGCAGGTCGCCGCGGAAGCGGTGCACGCCGTGGCAGGTGTTGCACTCGACCTTGACCGGGCGCCCGTCCACCATCGCGATGATGGTGTGGGCGAGCGTCATCTCGCACTTCGTGCAGAAGCTGTCTACCTCGCCGCCGACCTTGAGCATAGGGCCGCGCAGTATACAGATCGCCGGGCCCGACCGAAAAGCGGCCCGGCCGCCGGGCCCGCGACTACAATGACCCGGTGCGGCGGCTCCGGGCGTGGCTCGAGGATTTCGGGCACATGATCTTCTTCGCAGGCGAGACGCTCGCGTGGATGTTCCGCCCGCCGTTCCGGCCCGAGCTGGTGCTGGCGCAGATGGCCGGCATCGGCGTCGGCTCGACCTTCATCGTGGCCACCACCGGCTTCTTCGCCGGCATGGTGCTCGGCCTGCAGGGCAACTACGCCATGCGACCGCTCGGCGCGGAGGGGTACGTGGGCGGCTCGGTCGCGATCAGCCTCGCGCGCGAGCTCGCCCCCGTCTTCACCTCGCTCATGGTCATCGGGCGCTCGGGGAGCGCCATCGCGACGGAGCTCGGCACCATGCGCGTCACCGAGCAGATCGACGCGATGGAGACGATGGCGGTGAACCCGATCCACTACCTGGCGGTCCCCCGCTTCCTCGCCGCGGTGGCGATGTTCCCGCTCCTCACGATGCTCTTCAACGCCATCGGCTACGCGGGCGCCTACCTCATGGGCATCTACGTCGCCGAGATCCCGGCCGGCCCCTTCATCGAGCACACGCGCACCTTCGTCGAGCCCGCCGACGTGCTGCACGGGCTTTTCAAGGCGGTCCTCTTCGGCGCGGTGGTGGCGGTGATCACCACCTACCGCGGCTACAGCGCGACGGGCGGGTCGAGGGGCGTGGGGGAGGGGACGACGCGCGCGGTGGTGATGAGCTCGATCGCCATCCTCATCGTGGACTACGCGCTCACGCTGGTGACGGTCGGGGCGGGACGGTGAGCCGGTGATCGAGGTCCGCGATCTGCACAAGGCGTTCGGGGACAACCACGTGCTGCGCGGCATCTCGCTGCAGGTGGAGGACGGCACGACCTTCGTCGTCCTGGGGGGCTCCGGGTCCGGCAAGACGGTGCTCATGAAGCACGTCATCGGGCTGCTCAAGCCGGACCAGGGGACGGTCTTCGTCGACGGCGTCGAGATCCCGAAGCTGAATGGCCGGGCCCTCACCGAGGCGCGGCGCATGTTCGGGATGGTGTTCCAGGGCGCGGCGCTCTTCGACTCGATGACCGTCTTCGAGAACGTGGCCTTCCCGCTGAAGGAGCGGCAGCGCAGCATGAAGACGAGCGAGCTGCGGCGGCGCGTGGTCGAGAAGCTGAAGGTGGTGGACCTCGAGGAGGACGTGCTGTCGAAGTACCCGGCGGAGCTCTCGGGCGGCATGAAGAAGCGCGTCGCCCTGGCGCGCGCGGTCGTCCACGAGCCCACGATCGTCCTCTACGACGAGCCCACCACCGGGCTCGACCCGATCACCACGGCCTACGTGGACGACATGATCCTGCAGGCGAAGCGCCGCCTCGGCGTGACGAGCATGGTCATCTCGCACGACATCGCGAGCGCCTTCAAAGTGGCCGACCGGCTGGCCGTGCTCTACGATGGGCACATCGCGGCGCAGGGCACCCCAGAAGAGGTGCGCCGGAGCGAGCACCCGTTCGTGCAGAAATACCTCTCGATGTGGTTCGAGAAGCAGTAGGCGCCGCCCTCGATGCGTCCCCTCGTCAACAAGGCATTCGCGGTCGGGCTCCTCGTCGCCACCTGCGGCGCCGCCTTCCTCATCGCGTTCACGTTCTTCCGCAAGGGCGGGTACTCGGAGAAGGACTCGTACACGGTCTACGCGTACTTCGACGACGCGACCGGCCTCACCTGGAAGAGCCGCGTCCAGATCGCCGGCATCCAGGTGGGCGAGGTCGAGCGCATCGGGCTGTCGGGGAACCGCGCCCGGCTCGATCTCCGCATCAAGAAGGACATCGATCTCCGGGCCGACGCGTGCCTGACGAAACGCTTCCCGTCCACGCTCCTGCCGGACGCGCTCCTCGATGCGGTCCCGGGCTCGGGCCAGGCGAGGTCGCTCCGCGAGCTCCCGCTCGAGCAGCGCGAGGTGAAGTGCGTCAACGAGGCCGTCAGCGTCGCGAAGCTGCTCGACTCGATGTCCAAGATCTCGGCCGACATCCAGGTCGTGACGAAGGAGCTCGCGTCCACCGTCGGCGGCCAGAACTCGATCCGCCAGATCATCGAGAACCTCTCGCGTGTCACCGCCCACATCGACGAGACGGTGGCCTCCGGCTCGGACAAGGTCTCGGCGATCCTCGACAACGCCCAGTCGTTCACCGGGACGCTCTCGGAGGTGGCGGACGCCGATCGCGAGCGGTACCGCGCCATCGCGCGCAACGTCGAGCAGGCGAGCGCGCGGCTCGACCAGGTGCTCCAGAGCGTGCAGCAGATCCTCGGCAGCCAGGACGGCGAGCTGCGGCGATCGTTCGCCGACGCCCAGCAGTCGTTGCAGCGCCTGAACGCCTCGATGGAGCAGATCGAGAAGGTCGCGACGAACGTGGGCCAGGGGAAGGGCGTGGCGGGCAAGCTGCTCGCCGACGAGCGTCTGGGCGAGAAGCTCTCCGGGACGATCGAGAGCGTGAGCGACTACTACGATCGCCTCTTCAAGCTGCAGCTCAAGGTGAACCTCCGCTCCGAGTGGCTCCTCACGCAGTCCGGCTCGAAGACCTACGCGGGGTTCGCGCTCGTCCCGCGGCCCGACAAGTACTACCTGTTCGAGATCGTGAGCGATCCGCGCGGCATCAACACGCAGACGGTCGAGACGCTCACGACGCAGACGCCCACCGGCACCTCGACCTCGACCACGACGAAGGTCGTGAACGAGCAGCGGGTCAGCTTCTCGCTCCAGTTCGCGAAGCGCTACGGCCCGGCCACCTTCCGCATCGGCCTCATCGAGAGCTCCGGCGGCGCTGGCGCCGACCTGCACCTGCTCAATGACGCGCTCAAGCTCTCCGTGAGCGTCTACCAGTTCGCGCGACCCGACCGGCCGCAGTTCCCGCGCGCGAAGATCTGGGCCGACTACGGCTTCCTTCGCTACTTCTACGTGACCACGGGGTCCGACGACTTCCTCAACACGTGGCGCGCGGGGCGCTACCCGGGCGGGCCGAAGTTCTCCATCGGCCAGGACGTCTTCTTCGGCGGCGGGCTCGTCTTCACGGACGACGACCTGAAGGCGCTCATCTCGGTCGCCGGCGGCTCGATCTCGGGCGGCGCGACGAGCGCGAAGTAGCCCCCCGTTACCGGAAGTCCCGCTGGATCCAGCCCACGCCGCCGCGGTCGTCGCGGACGATGACCCACATCGTGAACGGGCCCGCGGGGACCTCGAGCTGCACCTGCTCGCCCGTGATGTTCCCGGTGTCGCCGAGCGGGCTGCTCCCCACGCGCTTGAAGGTACCCGCCGTCGTGTACCACTGGTACGTGAGCCCCTCGAAGAAGTCGGAGCGCGAGCCGTCCGCGTCGCACTGGCGGTAGATCTGGACCGAGTCCTGCGTGGGCTTCACGCACAGGCGCTGCGTGCCGGGCGCGAGCGGGTCGCCGCAGTAGCGCACGGTGCCGCCTCCGGCGCCGGGCGCGGGGAGGCACGGGATCCCGGGGGCGCAGTCCGCGCCGGACGTGCACGCGTGCGCGAGCGCCGCGTCGCCGATGCAGGCGTCCGCGTCGGAGGGGTTCGCGTACACCTGCGCAATCTCGGGGTTCTGGTTGCGGCGGTAGACGCCCTCGAGGTCCGTGCCCTGCACCTCCCGCCAGGGCGTGAGCCGCACCGTCTTCACCGCCATGCGCGCCGTCCCGGCGGCGCTCGCGATGGCGAGCACCGGCAGCTCCGCGTACAGCGTGCACGCCAGCTCGGGGCGCGTGCTCGCGCGCTCGATCACCGCCTGGAGGAGCGGCTGCAGCTCCTGTGGGATGGAGACCTCGACCGAGAAGCCTTCGCCCAGGTCCACCGTGCCCGGGAGGCCGTCGAGGGTCGACGGGTCGCGGAGCACCGCGGGATCGAGGCACGGCGAGACGCCCCCGCTCTGCTGCGGCAGGCACGCCTTCCAGCGCACCGTGACGCCCTCCGGGTTCGCGACGAGCGCCGTCAGCCGCACCGTCTCGCCGGTGTCGGCGTCGGCGTACCGCGGGTCGTCCGCGATCTCGGCGCGCGCCGCCAGCACCCGCATGTCGCGGACGCGGTACTGCGGCTCGAAGCCGGTGTTGCACGCTCCGAGCGCCGCGAGCGCGGCGCAGGCGGCGAGGCGCGCTCCGCGCCGGCTCACCATTCGGCCCTCAGTCCGAGGGCGGGGAAGACCGGCAGGCCCGCGACGGCGACCTGGGCGCTGCAGTCGAAGTTCTGGAAGTTGAACTCCGGATTGTCGCGGTTCGTCACGTTCTGCACGTCGAGGTAGAGCGCGAACATCCAGCTCTCGAACACCCAGCGCTTGTCGATGCGCGCGTCGGCCTGGAAGAAGCCCGGCAGCCGCGCCGAGAAGGTGCGCTGGGCGGGGATGCACTGGTACCGGCCGGTGTTGGCGTTGAGGACGCTCCCCACCATCGGCGTGTACGGGTTGCCCGAGACGCCGCGCAGGCGGGTGCCGACGATCCAGTTCCCGGCCGTGCGGTAGGAGAGCACGAGCGTGAGGATGTGCGTCTGGTCGAACTGGAACAGGTGCCAGTCGGGGTAGGTGGGCAGGGTCGGGTCGTCGCGCCGCGAGCTCTTCGACCAGGTGTAGGCGAGCCAGCCGTAGAGCCCGCGCGAGAGCTGCCGGCGCATCAGCATCTCGAGCCCGAACACCTCGCCGCGCGAGCCGTTCGAGAGGAGGAGCGGGTCGCCGCCGGGCGTCACCGCGCGCGTGCCCCCGACGAGCTCGCGCAGGTCCTTGTAGAACGCGGTGAGCTCGAGGCCGGTGTCGAGCGGCAGGTCCTGGCGCACGCCGGCGCTGTACTGGAGCGCGCGCTGCGTGCGCAGGTCGGGGTTACCGAAGATGCGCGTCATCTGCTGCACCGCGGGCGGCTCGCCGTAGACGCCGGCCCCCGCGAGGAGGGTCGTGCCGCGGGCCACCTCGTAGAAGATCGAGAGGCGAGGGTCCACCCACAGCTCGCCCGTGCGCAGCCGCGAGTCGTGGTCGAGGCGGAGGCCCGGCACGAGCCGCAGCGAGGGGAGGGGCCGCCAGTCCGCCTCCAGATACACGGCCGGCGAGAGCCACCAGCCGGTGGCGCTGTCGCCGATCTGCGACGCCGTGTCGCCGACGAAGCCGCCCACCTGGCCGGGCGCGCGCAGCGGCGGCGCGTAGATCGTGTAGTCGAACGAGCGGAGGAGCGCGTCGAGGCCCAGCTCGAGCGAGAGCTGGTCCGAGGCGTGCCACGTGAGCGCGTCGCGCAGCGTGAGCGACCGGATGGTGGTGAGGACGCCGAAGTTGTTGCCCTGCAGCACGTCGAACTTGTCGGTGCCGAGGGCGAGGGTCGCGTCGTTCCCGACGCCGCCGGCGAAGCCGCGCTGGAAGCGCGCCGCCACGCGGTGGAAGCCCGTCTCGAGGAAGAAGCTGGGGCGGCCCACCGCGTCCTCGGGCCGCACGAAGGCGAGCTCGTCGTCGCCGCCGAAGGCCATCACGCTGGCGGTGCCGCCCAGCACGGGATAGCTGAGCTTCAGCTGGTAGTCGTAGAAACGCGGCGCGACGCGCAGGTCCGCGGCGGTCTCCGGCGCCACGCGCGGGAGCACGATGGCGAGGACGCCGTCCACCCAGCTGCGCCGCGCGGAGAGGAAGAGCGACCCCTCGCCCACCGGCATCTCGACGAGCGCCGTGCCGTCGAAGATGTCGATCTGCGCGACGCCGTGGAGCTCGCGCTGCGCATCGCGCGTCTTCACGTCCACGGTGCCACCCATGGCGCGGCCGTAGCGCGCGCCGAAGTTCCCCGGGTAGAAGTCGAGGCTGGCGATGGTCTCTGAGCCGATGACCGACGTGATGCCGCCGAAGTGGAAGAGGAGCGGGATCTCGACGCCATCCAGGTAGACCTTCGTGTCCTGCGGCGCCGATCCGCGCACGACGAGGAGCCCCAGCCCGAACGGCGATCGCGCGACGCCCGGCAGGTTCTGCAGGACCTTGAGGGTGTCGCCCTGCGTTCCGGGCAGCGATCGCACCTCCTCGGTGCGCAGCGTGTAGACCGAGACCTCCTTGCGCGTTCGGTCGCCGCGCACCACGGCCTCGAACGGGTCGTAGTGCCGGCGCGTGAGGCGGTACTCGACCTCCTTCTTCTTCCCCGAGGCGATGATCTCCTCGAGCGAGAGGGGTGCGTGCTCGGGCGAGACGACGCGCACCGTCACCTTGCCGGGCGCGACGCCCCGCAGCTCGAACTTGCCGTCGGCGTCCGTCTCGGTGGTCACGCCGCCCGCCTCGATGGCGGCGTTCGCCACGGCCGAGCGCGTCCCGCGCTCGACGACGCGCCCGAACAGCGCGACCGGCGCCTCCGCCGGGGCGGCGGCGGGGGCGCTGCGCAGCACGAACTCGTAGCGGTACGTGATCTCGACGGACGTGGGCTTCCCGTCGATCTCCGCTGGCTCGAACTCGAACTGGGTGACGGCGTGGATGGCCGCGGCGTTGAAGGACGGGTAGGGGCTCGGCTCGATGAGCGTCGCCTGGAGGACCTGTCCGACCTCGTCGATGACGAGAGCGAACACGACGGCCCCGGTGACGCCCACCGCGGCGAGGTCGGGCGGGTACTCGGCCTCGACGAAGCGCTTCAGGACCGGCGGCTTGGTGAGGACGCCGATCGAGGTCGAGGGCGGGGTCGGGGCCGGCTGGCCGACCGCGCGTCCCGCCGCGAAGAGCGCAAGGATCAGGACCACCCACCGCGAGCTCATGAATCCCCGATCGCCCTCACCAGCCTCGCCCAGGCAGTCGCGAGATCATACCCTGCCCGCACCTCCTGTGCGCGGGCCGACGTGAGCGCCGCCTGGGCGTCCACGAGGTCGACGATGCTGCCCACCCCCGCCTGGTACCGACCCTCGGCCAGCTCGAGGTTCTCCGAGGCCTGCCCGACGAGCACCCGCGAGGCATCGCGGCGGGCGTGCGACTCGATCACCGCGAGCGCCGTCTGCTCGACGTCCGCGCGGACCTGGAGGACCTCGATGTCCCGGGCGGCCCGCGCCTGCTCCAGCGCGGCGTGCTGCTCCGAGAGGCGCGCCTCGTCCGCGCCGCCCGCGAGGAAGGGCCACGCGAGCGTCGCGCCGACGTTCCAGTTGCGGACGAGGGGGAAGTCGGAGCCACCGAAGCGGTACTGGCCCGACGCGACCAGCACCGGGAGCCAGGCCGACCTCGCCGAGGCGACCCCTTCCTCGGCGGCCCGGATGCGCCGGTCGAGCGCGGCGATCTCGGGGCGCGCCGCGAGGGCGCGCTCCACGGCCGCCTCGGGCCGCGGATCGGCGGCGTCCTGGGACGCGGGGACCACGAGCCGCGCATCCGCCACCGGCTCGCCGATGGCGCTCGAGAGCGAGGCGCGGGCGGTGGCGACGCCGTTCTCGGCCTGGATCTTGGTGATGCGGGCGTTCGTGAGGTCCACGAGCGCACGGGTCACGTCGAAGCGCGTGCGGCGCCCGACGTCGAGCGACGCCTGCGCGAAGTCGAGGTGCTTCTGCATCTGCGCGATGGCGTCGTCCGCGACCTGCACGAGCGCCTCCGCGGCGAGCGCGCCCAGGTAAGCGGTCTTCACCTGGACGTCCACGTCGAGCCGCGCGACGACGAGGTCGGCCCGGGCGGCCGACTCCGACGCGCGCGCGGCCCGCACCTGCCCGAGCGTGCGGCCGAAGTCCCAGATCGGCACCTGCACGTTCAGGGCCGCCCCGTACGACGGCGTCGTGGCGTCGGACGGGCGCAGGGTGACGGGATTTCCCCGGGCGTCCACCGCCGTGACCTCCTGCGCCACGACATTGGAGGTCGCGCGCTCGTAGCTCGCGGTCGCGCTGGCCGCCGGCAGGAATCCGGCGAACACCTCTCGGCTCCGCGCCTGCGCCTGCGAGACCGCCGCCTCCGACTGCGCGACGCGAGGGTGGGCGCGCGCGCGCGCCAGCGCCTCGTCCAGCGTGAGGATGCTCCCGGAGGCCGGCGTCTGGGAAGCCGCGGCGGCGACCGCGAGCGCGAGGAGGGCAGGGGTCATTCGTACCGGAGGGCGTCGATGGGGTCGAGGCGGGAGGCGCGCAGCGCGGGGTAGAAGCCCGCCACGACGCCGGCGAGGCCCGCGAGGAGGACCGTCCCCACCATGATGCTGGGCGAGAGCAGCGTGGGCCAGTCGGCCTTCACGGCCATGACCCACGAGACGATCGTGCCGAGCCCGAGCCCGACCAGGCCGCCGATCGCGGCGAGGACGACGGCCTCGATGAGGAACTGGAAGAGCACGTCGCGCCCGCGGGCGCCCACCGCCATGCGGATGCCGATCTCCCGCGTCCGCTCCGTCACCGACACGAGCATGACGTTCGCGATGCCGATGGCGCCGACGAGCAGCGAGATCAGCGCGATCGAGCCGAGGAGCAGGGAGAGCGTCGCCGTCTGCTCGTTCGCCGAGTTCTGGATCTCGGTGAGGTTCCGGATCTGGAAGTCCGGCTCGGCGGCGTCGGCTTGCTTGTGCCGCTGCTTGAGCAGCGAGGTCACCTCGCGCTGGGCGTCGGAGACTTGAAGGGAGCTGCGCGCCTCCACCATCAGCATCCCGACCACGTCGGACTGCGACCCCTGGATGCGCCGGACGAGCGTGCTCCACGGCATCACGATGACGTCGTCCTGGTCCTGGCCCCAGCTCCCCTGGCCCTTCGCGGCGAGCACGCCCACCACCTTGCACGGCACGTGCTTCACGCGGATCTGCTCGCCGAGCGCGCTCGAGTCGCCGAAGAGCTTCTCCTTCACCGTCGCGCCGATGAGGCACACCTTCGCCCCGGCCGCCTCCTCCTCGCGGCCGAAGGCCTCGCCGGCCGCGAGCGGCCACTGGCGGACCGTGAGGTACGAGGCGGTGGAGCCCATCACCTGCGTGAACCAGTTCGCGTCGCCGTACACGATCTGCGCGCCGGCGCGGTTCACCGGCGCGACCGCCGTCACGACCTGCGACAGCTCGCGCTCGATGGCGCGAGCGTCGTCGAGGACGAGCGTCTGCGTGGCGCCCGCGCCGGTCGCGGCGCCGCGGGTGTTCATCGAGCCGGGGACCACCATGAGGAGGTTCGAGCCGAGCGAGGCCATCTGCTGCGCCACCTTCGCGCGCGCGCCCTGGCCGAGCGCGACGGTGGCGACCACGGCCGCGACGGCGATGATGATGCCGAGCATCGCCAGCGCCGAGCGCAGCTTGTTGCGGCGGAGGGCGCGCAGCGCCGTCCTGAGCGAGGGGAGCACGTTCACGAGACCGGCACCTCCGCCGCCGGGCGCGCGATGCGCCGCCGCGCCACCGGGGCGTCGGAGAGGATGTGCCCGTCCTTGAAGACGACGGTGCGCCGGGCGTGCTCGGCGATGTCGTTCTCGTGCGTGACGAGGAGCACCGTCAGGCCCTCGTCGTTGAGCGCCTGGAAGAGGCTCATCACGTCCACGCTCGTCGCGGAGTCGAGGTTGCCGGTGGGCTCGTCGGCGAGGAGCAGCTTGGGGCGGTTCACGAG
>WNFY01002586.1_pt1 | contig 26388 bp, 22 predicted proteins | sample 5400091 | NCBI WGS metagenome assembly WNFY01 (sample SAMN13153364, study PRJNA577476) | soil metagenome | isolation source: 60 cm soil or saprolite under grassland replicate 1 | place: USA:California | collected 2016-06-15 | reverse complement strand
AGCTCGAGCTGGCCGGTGAGGTCGCGCGCCACGAGCGCGACGCCGCCGCCCGCGAGCAGCGCGGCGCTCACCTCGACCGGGGTCGCCGCGCCCGCGCGCCGCCAGGTCGCGCGCACGGCGCGCACGACCTTCTCTCGCTCGACGCGCGCGAGGAGCACGGCGGCGCCCGGATCGCCTGCGACCTGGGGCAGGGGCCGCCCGAGCGCGTCGGCGGCGGCGATCCCGAGGAGCGCCTCCGCGGCGTGGTTGAAGCCGGTCACGCGCCCGTCGCGGCCGACGCCCAGGATCGCGTCCGCCGCCTCGCGCGTGACGTGCGCGAGGAGCTGCTCCTGCGCCGCCAGCCGGGCGCGCAGGAGGTGCAGCGCCGAGAGGTCCTCGAAGGCGCAGGAGCGCCCGATGAGCGTGCCCGCCTCGTCGCGCAGCGCGACGGCCGACAGCGCGACCGGCACCAGGCGGCCGTCCTTCGCCCGGCGCACCGTCTCGGTCCGCGGGAAGCGCCCGTCGCGGGCGACGCGCTCCGCGACGGCGCGCTCCTCGGCCACGCGATCCTCCGGGACGAGGAGGTCGACGCGGCGCCCGAGCGCCTCGTCGAGCGCCCAGCCGAAGACCTCGGCCGCGGCGGGGCCCCACGAGACGATCCGCTCCTGCGCGTCCACCACCACGAGCGCGGCGCCGCTCGCGGCGGCTGCCTCGGCGGCGAGGGTCTGGCCGCCCGCGCCGAGGTCGGAGGCGAAGCCGAGGCCCGACAGCTTGACGAAGGTCTCCGCGACCCACCGCAGCTCGCCGGCGGCGTCCGCGACCGGCACCGCGCGGACGCGGTACGCCTCGACGGGCGCCCCGGGCGCCCCGCGCTCGCGCACGCCCTCCTGCGCTTCGCCGGTGCGGAACACGAGCAGGGGGAGGCAGTCCGGACAGCGCTGGCTCGTCTTCCACAGCGACGCGAAGCAGTGGTGGCCGCCGCAGGAGAGCTCCTCGGCCATCCCGACGATGAGGCGGTTCGCCCACTCGACGCGCATCTCGCGATCGACGAGCGTCATGCCGATGCCGAGGGCGGAGAGCGCGTCGCCGAGCGGCTCGAGCTCCGCCGGGCGGGTGATGCGAAGGGTGGGCTCGGGCATGAGCGGCCCGACTGTAGCTCCGCTTTGCCTTCGATTCCAGGTGGTTGGCGTGCGCAACCCATCGTCAACCCCGTGCCAGTCCTGGGTTGACGACTGCGCCCGCGCTGGTAGGCTGCCGACTCGCGTTTCGGCGTTTCTCGTGCTCGGCAACCGTCTCGGACGCGGGTCGGAGAGATTTCCGGGCTTGCTACGCTTCGCTTTCGCAAGCCCTCAACCTGGGGGAGCGGGCCGCTCCCCCAGCCGCAATCGCGCGGAAGAGTGCAGGACGAGTCTGATGCCGCTCATCGAGACCGAGCCGGGGGTGAGCCTCCACTTCGAGGAGGCCGGCGCGGGCCCTCCGGTGGTGCTCGTGCATGGCTGGTCGATGTCGAGCCGCGCCTTCGCGTGGCAGGTGGAGGCGCTCGCCCGGTCGCGCCGCGTCGTCGCTTACGATCTCAGGGGCCACGGCAGGTCGCCCGAGCCCGCGGCGACCGGGCGCCAGCGCATGGAGGACCACGCGCGCGACCTCGCGGCCCTCCTCGCCCGCCTCGACCTGTCCTCGGCGGCCCTCGTCGGCTGGTCGATGGGGGCGCAGGTCGCGCTCGCCGCGCTGCCCGCGGTCGCGGCGCGGCTGGCGGCGCTCGTCCTCGTGGCGATGACGCCCCGGTTCACGGCGGCCGGAGACTGGCCGCACGGGCTCCCCGAGACGAGCGTGCGCGCCCTCGCGGCCCGGGTCGAGCACGCGCCCGCGAAGGCGCTGCGCCGCTTCTTCGACGCCATGTTCGTGCCCGGCGAGGTGGACGGCGCGCAGCGCGCCGAGATCGACGCGCGCGTGCTTGCCGGCGCCCCGCCCCTCGGCGCCGCCGCCGCGCTGGCCGGGCTCGACGCCCTCGTCGCGGACGACGAGCGCCCGCGCCTCGGCGACGTGCGCGTCCCCGTGCTCCTCGTGCACGGAGAGCGCGATCCCATCTGCCTCCCCGAGGCCTCCGCGTTCGCGCAGTCCCGGATCCCCGGCGCCCGCCGCGCGGTGCTGCCCGGCGTCGGCCACGCACCGCACCTCTCCCGCCCGGCGCTCGTGAACGACCTCCTCGCCCGGTTCCTCGCGGAGCATCCGTGAAGAACGCCGTCGACAAGCGCAAGGTGCGCCGGGCGTTCAGCCGGGGCGCCGCCGAGTACGACGCGCACGCGCTGGTGCAGCGTCGCGCCGTGGACCGGCTCCTCGTGCTCACCCTCCCCCGCGCAGGCACCCCCGGGCACGTCCTCGACGTCGGCGCCGGGACGGGCACGCTCCTCGAGCGCCTCGCGGCCGCGTTCCCGGGCGCCGCGATCTCGGGGGTCGACCTCGCCCCCGGGATGGCGCGCGCGGCGCGCGATCGGGCCTCCCGCGCGCTCCTGTCGGTCGGCGACGCCGAGGCGCTGCCGTTCCGGTCCGGCTGCTTCGACCTCGTCCTCTCCACCTCCACTCTGCAGTGGCTGCCGCACCTCGAGCCCGCCCTGGCGGAGGCGCACCGGGTCGTGGCGCCGGGCGGCACGGTCGCGGTGGCGCTCTTCGGCGGCGCGACCCTGCACGAGCTGCGCGGCGCCTGGCGCGAGGCGCTCCCGGCCGGCGCGGCCGATCGGACCCACCGCTTTCGCACCGAGCGCGAGGTGGGCGCGGCGCTGGTCGAGGCTGGGCTCGCGGTGGAGGTCCTCGCGACCGAGCGCGTCGTCGAGCGGCACGCCCATCCCGTCGCGCTGCTGAAGGCGCTGAAGCGCATCGGCGCGGGCAACGCCTCGCCGGACCGGGGCGGCGCGCCGGGCCTCGGCGCGCGCGGCGCGCTCGCCCGGATGAGCGCGATCTACGAGGCGCGTCACGGCGGCGCCGACGGCGTGCTCGCCACGTGGGAGATCGTCTACGCCGTGGCGCGGCGGCCGGGCGTAGGGACGCCGGATGAGGCCAAGCCGCCCCCATCTTCGGCCAGCACTTCAACCTGACGCTCAACGCCGACTTCTCGGTGCAGAGCTACAACGCCGCGGTGGACCAGCCCTCCAGCTCGCGCTTCGGCGACCTGTACCTCGGCTTCAGCTGGTACTGATCACTCCTCGAGGGCGACGAGGAAGAACTTGTTCGTGGAGCGGTCGGCGATGCGCAGCTTCGGCTTCGGCCCGACCGCCTGGCGCAGCGCGCCGTAGCGGGCGCGCTCGACGATGACCCACTTCCGCCCGGGCCGCTCGGCGAGGTCCTTCATCCTGGCGTTGTCCTGGACCTGCCGCACGAGGTCGCGCGAGTAGAAGGTCTCGCCCCGCCAGTTCATGTAGTACGCGATGACCGGCTCGTCCGGCGAGCCGCGCTCCGCGAGGTACGTCCAGAAGAGGTCGCGCTGGCTCCAGTGCGGCGTGAGCTCGCGCCAGTGATACCAGGAGACATAGAGCGCGAACGCGGTCGCGATCGCGACGAGCGACGCCGCCATCGCGCGCCGCGCGCGCCACAGCCAGGCCGCGAGCAGCCCGACGCCGCCCGCCGCGAAGAGCGCCGAGAAGACCGGCCGCGCGCCGAGCGAGAGCGTGAAGGGCCCGAGGCGGTGCCCCCGGTGCAGCTCGGCCAGCTCCTTCTCCGGGTAGGGCCGGTCGTAGTTGAAGACGAAGAGGTCGGGGAGCGCCTTCGGCTCCATCCACAGGCTCTGCGCCACCACCGCGTAGGCGGCGAGGCCCAGCACGAGCGCGCCGAGGTGCGCCTCGAGCCCCTCGTCGAGGAGGCGGTCCAGGAACGCCGCGCACAGGATGGCGAGCGCCGGCACGGCCGGGAAGACGTAGTGGTGGAACTTGGTCGCGGAGAAGCTCATCAGCACGTAGGTCACGACCGCCCACAGCCCGGCGAAGAGCACGAGGTCGTCGCGGCGCGTCCGCTGCCCGAGCTTCACGCGCGCGAGCTCCGCGAGCGCGCCCGGCAGCGCGGCCACCCAGGGGAACGTCCCGAACCCGAGCTCGCGGATGAAGTAGTCGAAGGTGCCGCCCGGGGTGGTCGTGTAGACGCCCTCCCCGAGCCGCTTCACGTGGTCGTGGATCCAGAAGCGGTAGGCGAAGGTCTTCGACTCGTCGTCCACGCCGCGGAAGAGCGACATCACGACGTACCAGGGCGCCGCGATGGCGAGGAAGAGGGCCGGACCGAGGGGGAGCGGCACGCCGCGGAGCCGCTCGACCAGGCGCAGCCGCGCGAGGAGCCGCCATTCGCCGGTCACGGCGAACCAGGCCAGGAAGGCGGCGCCCACGAGCGCGAAGCCGAGGAGCCCCTTCGCGAGCGTGGCGAAGGCGAGGAAGGCGTACCCGGAGTAGGCCCACGCGCTGCGGTGGGCGCGCTCGTCCCAGAGCGCGATCGCGAAGCACATCGCGCCCGAGGTCATGAGCGCGACGAAGGGCATGTCGGTCGTCGCCTGCCGCGCCATGAGGAAGTAGAACGGCATGGTCGCGAGCGCCGCGGCGGCGAGGTAGCCGGCGCGCCGCGACACGAGCCGCCTCACCGCCACGAACACGAGCACGCACGCCACCACCGCGACGAGCGCGACCGGCAGGCGCACCGCCCACTCGGTCGCGACCGAGATCCCGCTCGGCGTGGGCGGCCCGGTGAAGGCGCCGGCCGGCAGCGCCCGGTCGTGGACGCCCGCGACGTTCATCGCGAGCGCCGTCATCCACATGAGGAGCACCGGCTTCGAGAAGAACCAGGCGCTCTCCCAGTACGGGTGGACGTAGTCGCCCCGGACGATCATCTCCCGGGCCACCTCTCCGTAGTGCGGCTCCCAGGGGTCCCAGAAGCCGACCGCGCCGAGCCACGGCACGAAGACGAGGGCGGCGAACCCCGCCACGACGGCGGCGCCGCGGCGCTCCTCGGGGAGGGCGCGCCAGCGCGAGAGCAGGGCGGCGAGCGGGCCCTCGCCGGATGCGTGCCGGGACGACATGCCGCGCGAGATTAGCAGGCGCCAGCGCCCGCGGCCCCGGGTTCCTTGGCGTCCCCTCCGGGGCGCGCTACAGTCCGCGGGTGGTCGATCCAGCTCGCGCCGCGCAGCCGGACTTCAAGCCCCACCTGTTCGGCAAGTTCTTCCTCCTCCAGCGGCTCGCCGTCGGCGGGATGGCCGAGATCTACCGGGCGAAGGTCGTGGGCGCCGCCGGCTTCGAGAAGGAGCTGGCGCTGAAGCGGATCCTGCCGGCGCGCTCGCAGGACCAGGGCTTCATCAAGATGCTGGTGAACGAGGCGAAGCTGACCGCCCAGCTCACCCACTCCAACATCGCGCAGATCTACGAGTGCGGCGTCACCGACGGCACGTACTTCATCGCGATGGAGCTCGTCTACGGCGTCTCCATGAAGGAGATGATGGCGACCTTCTCGCGCGCCGGCGCGACGCTCTCGCCCGAGCAGGCCATCTTCATCGTGCTGCAGCTCCTGCACGGCCTCGACTACGCGCACCGCAAGGTGGACGGCGAGGGCGCGCCGCTGCGCATCGTCCACTGCGACGTCTCGCCCGACAACGCGCTCGTCTCGTGGGAGGGCGAGGTCAAGCTGCTCGACTTCGGCATCGCGCGCGCCGCCACCGGCCTCTCCAACTACAAGGAGGGCATGCTGATGGGGAAGCTCGGGTACGTCGCCCCCGAGCAGGCCTCGATCGAGAAGACGTGGGACCACCGCGTCGACCTCTTCGCGGCCGGCATCATCCTGTACGAGCTCCTCACGAAGCAGAAGCCCTTCCCCAAGGCCACCGACGTCGACTCGCTCGTCGCCTCGCGCAAGGCGAAGGTGGCGCCGCCCTCGGTCATCGACGAGCGCATCCCGACCGAGCTCGACGCGATCCTGGCCCGGGCGCTCGCCTACGATCCGGAGAAGCGCTACCCGAGCTCGCGCGCCTTCGGCGATGCCCTCGTCGACGTGCTCTTCCCGACCCCCCACAGCGCCGTGCAGGAGCTGCTCGGGCACCAGATGCAGCAGGTGTTCGCCGAGCGCATCCTGAAGCAGCGCGGCGCCCGCTCCCACGACGCGCTCGTGGTGAAGGTGCTGCAGAACGTGCTCGAGAAGCAGGCGGTCGCGGCCACGGCGCCGCCGGTCGAGGCGGCGCTGCCGCGCGAGATCGCGCCCGTCGCCGCGCTCGACGTGGAGGTCGACCTGTGGCACACGCCGAGCGCGCGCGGCCTCCCGCGGCCGCGGCCGGTGCAGGTGCGGCGCGGGCTCGCTCCCTGGAAGGCCGCCGCGCTCGCGCTCGTCCTGGCCGGCCTCGCGGCGGGCGGGACCTGGGCCGCCGAGCTGTGGCTGCGCCCGGGCGTGCTCGTCGTGACGTCCGACCCGGCCGGCGCGCAGGTGACGGTGGACGGCCGCGCCGTGCCGGTCCCCACGCCGGCCGTCGTGGAGGACGTCGACGTGTCTCGCCCGCTCTCCGTCGCGGTGTCGGCGAGGGACCGCAAGAGCGTCATCCTCTCCGTGCAGCCGCAGCTCGGCAAGCTCGTCCGCCGCGTCCACGCCGAGCTCCCGGCGGCGCTCGGCGCCGTCGTCGTCGAGAGCTCTCCGCCCGGCGCCGCGGTGCAGATCGACGAGCGCGCCGCCGGCGTGACGCCGCTCACGATCCAGAACGTGCGGCTCGACGAGCGCCACCGGGTCGACCTGTCGCTGCCCGGACACGAGCTGGACCAGTTCGTGTTCCTGCCGGAGAAGGACGGGCAGCGCTTCCTCCGGACCCTCGCTCCCGCCGCCGTGCGGCGGGGACCGCGCTCGCGCGACAGGGAGTAGGCCCCGTGTCCGCGCGCCCCACCTCGACGCTCCGCCTCACGTACGACGACGAGCGCGGGCGCCGGCACGCGGTCGCGCTGGCTGCGGAGCTGACCGTCGGGCGCGCGGTCGAGAACGCGCTGCGGCTCAGGGCGCGCAACGTCTCGCGCCGGCACGCCCTCTTCACGGCCGAGGGCGCCGCCGCGTTCGTCGAGGACCTCGGGAGCCGGAACGGCACCTTCCTGAACGGCGGGCGGCTCAGCGGGCGCCGCCGCGTGCGCAGCGGCGACGTGGTGCGCGTGGGCGACGACGTGCTCCACGTCGTCGGGGCCGCCTCGGAGGAGACGCTCGACCTCGGAGCGGGCGAGACCACGCCGCTGCCGCCGCCCCTCCCGCGCCGGACGCCGCCGCCGCCGCCGGCGCCCGACCGCGACGAGCGGGCGCTCGCGCTCGCGGCGGCCTCGCCGCGCCCTGGCCGCCTCAAGGCGGCGCTCGCCGCCGCGCTGCGCGCGCTCTCCGGGAAGGACCCGGGCTGACGGCGCGTGCCGTCAGCGTCCCTTGACGGCGCGTGCCGTCAGCGCCCCCTGAACGACGGCGCGCGCTTCGCCAGGAAGGCGTCGCGCCCCTCGCGTACGTCGTCGCTCTCGAAGGCGCGCCGCCGGAGGGCCGCGATCTCCTCGCGCTCCGCGTCCGTGAAGCCGCGCTCCGCCGCGGCGTCGAGGAGCCGCAGGATCCGCTTCATCCCTTGCACGGCCAGCGGCGCGTTGCCCGCGATCTCGGCCGCCAGGGCGAGCGCCGCCGCCTCCGCCTCGTCGGTGGGGACGACGCGATCGACGAGCCCGATGGCGAGCGCCTCGTCGGCCTCGACGGGCCGTCCCGTGAAGAACATCTCGCACGCGCGCGACGGGCCGACGAGATGCACGATCCGGCGCAGCCCCGGCGGCGCGTACACCACGCCGAGCTTCGCGGGCGGCATCCCCAGCGCGACGCCCGGCCGCGCGACGCGCAGGTCGCACGTCGTGGCGAGCTCGGCGCCGGCGCCGAAGGCGGAGCCGTTCAGGAAGGCGATGGTCGGGCAGGGGACCGCCTCTACCGCCTCCATCGCGCGCTCGACGGCCAGGTCGGGCCGGTCGCCCTCCTGCGGCCCGACCGGGATGGCCGAGATGTCGAAGCCGGAGCAGAAAGCCTTCTCTCCGGCCCCGCGGAAGACGAGGCAGCGCACGCCGTCGCGCGCCGCCGCGGCGCACGCCGCGCTGAGCTCGGCGAGGCTCGCGAAGTCGAGCGCGTTCCGCTTCTGGGGGTTCTGGAGGGTGAGGATCCGGACCGGGCCGCGGTCTTCCTGACGGAGCGCGCCCACCTGCTACTCGAGCACCACGAGGACGTCGCCCTCGTTCACCGCCTGCCCTTCCTGGCAGCGGATCTCCTTCACCTTGCCGGCGCGCTCCGCCTCGAGCGGCATCTCCATCTTCATCGACTCGAGGATGACGACGGGATCGCCCGGGCTCACGGCATCGCCCGGCTTCTTCTCGATCCGGACGACGGTGCCCGTGATGTGCGCCGCGAGGTTGGACATGCGCGAACGCTATCACAGCCCACAAGCACGAAGGGTCCGCACGAGGCGGACCCTTCAATCAGCACGGGGCGCTTGCTACCAGCCCCTTTGCCAGCGGGAAGCCGGCACGCTTACGATGCATATTGAGAACTTCCGCGACGGCGTCGTCAAGGGCCGGCGGGCGACCGCCTCATCAGGGAGCGCACGGCGGCCGAGCGGTCCGGCAGGGGTCGCCCGACGGCGGGAACCTACGGCCCCCCGGGAGTGCGCCGGTCCTCGCGCGGCCTCGTCGCGAGCAGGGTCCGGATGGTCGCCACGATGTCCTGATACTTAACAGGCTTCTGGAGGAAGAACTGCGCGCCGAGCCTCGCGGCCCGGGCGCGCTCCTCGGAGTTGCCGGAGGTGATGACGACGACCGGCGTCTGCGAGAGCGCCGGGTCGGAGCGGATCTTCTCGAGGAGCGCGAAGCCGCTCATGACAGGCATGTACACGTCAGTGATGACGAGGTCGATGCGCGGCCGCTCGTACAGCCGCGCCAGCGCCTCACTGCCTTCCGCCGCGAGCTCGACGATGAGCCCGCCCAGGCCCTCCTTGCTGGAGAGCCGCTTCAGGGCCGAGGTGTACATCGCAGCGACGAGCGAGTTGTCCTCGACGAGCAGCACGCGATACGGCTCCTCGGGGGTCGCGGCCGTCTCCGCCGCGCGCACCAGGTCGTCGAGCCGGCGCCTCGCCTCACGCGCGCCCGTCGGGACGACCACGGCCACCCCGGCCGGCTGGTTCGGGGCCTCGGCGCGCCGCCGCACCACCTCGACCTCGAGCTCCTGCGGCTCGAGCAAGCCGGGGAAGGAAAGCACGAGCGTCACCCGTTCACCCTCGGAGAAGGCGCGCTCGGTGCGCACGAAGAGGCCGTCCGCCGAAAGGTTCTCGGTGTAGTCGCAGACCGAACCCGGGTCGCCCGGGTACTCCACCGCCAGGACCAGCGGGAACCGCGTGCGTCCGCGCTTCTCCGTCCCTCCCACCATGCCTCCCTCGCTCCCCCGCCGGCGATGAGCCTCCGCCACGTGTCGCCACACGCAACCCCCACGCCAGCTTCGCGCGGTTCGGCCGCCTGCGCCAAGAAAAGAGGCCCTGGCGTGGATCCGAGCGGGGGCGCCACCGCGAGGGGGGCCTCGCCACGACCGCCGCGAGGCCATGGGCCGGTCTCGGATCCTGGCCGGGGCCAGCGCACTGGCCCGCCGGGATGGGGCGCAGCCCGGCGCCCGCCTGCCATCCACCGGGCGCGCGCGGCGCACCGGCGGTGGCGCGCACGTTACAGGGCCAGCCGATTGCGGTACGCTCGGCACACATGGCCCGCAGACGTCCTCGCCGCGTCTCGATCGCGCTCCCCGGCGAGAGGTACGGACGGCGCAGCTTTCTCCGGAAGGGCATCGTCGGGACGGTGCTCCTCGCCGCCGGTGGCGGGAGCTGGCTCGCCACGCGGAAGACGAACGTGCCGGCGGACGCAGGCGCCGGTCTCCGCATCTTCTCCGCCGAGGAGGCGGTCGTGCTCCTCGCGATCGCCGACCGGCTCGTCCCCGAGCGCGCCGGCTTCCCGCGCCCGGGCCAGTTGCGCCTCACCGTGAAGATGGACGCGGTCGCCGAGATGGCCGACCCCGCGACGCAGGGCGAGCTGCGCCAGCTCGTGCGCCTGTTCGAGAGCGCGCTCTCGGGCTTTCTCCTCGACGGCCAGGCCCAGCTCTTCACCGCCTCCACGCCCGACCGGCAAGACCGGCGCCTCGCCGGGTGGGCGCAGAGCCGGATCGCGCTGCGCCGGACGGGGTTCAAGGCGCTGAAGCGGCTCGTCTACGCCTCGTACTACGCGTCGCCGGAGACGTGGGCCGCGGTCGGATATCCCGGTCCTCCCATCCGCCCCGGCGCGGTCGAGCCCACCCGCCCCGAGCCGACCCGGGCCGAGCCCGCGTCCGCCACCGCGCCGCCGGACGCGGCGCCGGCCCAGCCCCGCCCCGCGCGGCGCCGCCCCCACGTCATCGCGAAGCCGTTCGCCGACGAGCCCGTCGACCCCGCGCTGCCCCTCATCGACCCCAAGGTGAACGGAGATGGCTGAGCGCGGAGACGCGGGCCGCATCCTCACCGGGCGCGACGTCACCTCCGACGTCGAGGTTCGCCCGGACGTGTGCGTCGTCGGTTCGGGCGCGGGCGGCGCGGTTGTGGCGGCGCGCCTCGCCGAGCGCGGCGCGCGCGTGGTCGTGCTCGAGGAGGGCGGCTCCTTCAAGCCCGGCGACGCGGACATGCAGGAGGCGACGGCGTACCCGCGCCTCTACCAGGACCACGGGCAGCGCGCGACGGCGGACCTCGCCATCACCATCCTCCAGGGTCGCGCGGTGGGCGGCTCGACCGCCGTCAACTGGACGACGAGCTTTCGCACGCCGGACCGCGTGCTCGCGCACTGGCGTTCCGCGTACGGGATCGACGCGCTCTCGACCGAGGCCCTCGCTCCGCACTTCGCGGCGGTCGAGGAGCGCCTCCACATCCACGAGCAGCCCGAGGACGAGGTGAACGCGAACAACCGCGTCCTCTACGACGGCGCGGCGCGGCTCGGCTGGGAGCGGGCGCGCACGCGTCGCAACGTCGAGGGCTGCGCCAATCTCGGCTACTGCGGGATGGGCTGCCCCATCGGCGCGCGCACCTCGATGGACCGCACCTACGTCCCCGACGCGGTGAGGCACGGGGCGCGGGTCTACGCGAACACGCGCGCGGTGCGGCTCGAGCGGTCCGGGCGGCGCTTCACGGCGGTGCACGCCGAGGTGCTCGACCCGCGGACGGACCGGCCCACCGGCCGCCGCGTCGTCGTGCGGCCGAAGCTCCTCGTCCTGTCCGGCGGCGCCATCAACACGCCCGCCCTCCTCCTGCGGAGCGGGATCGACCTCGCCGGCAAGGTGGGCGCGCGCACGTTCCTGCACCCGGTCGCGGGCATGATCGGCGTCTTCCCTCGGAAGATCGAGGGCTACTACGGCGCGCCGCAGTCGGTCGCGTCCCACCAGTTCATCGAGCGCGGGCCGGGGAAGGTGGGCTTCTTCCTCGAGGCGGCGCCGGTCCACCCCATGCTCGCCGCGACGGCGCTCGGCGGGTTCGGCGCGCGCCACGAGGCGCTCATGGAGAAGCTGCCCCACGCGTCGGCGCTCATCGCGCTGACGGTGGACGGGTTCCTGCCCGGCGAGGAGGGCGGCACGGTGTCGCTCCGGCAGGACGGCCGCGTCAAGATCGACTACGCCATCCGGCCCGAGGTGTGGGAGGCGCTCCGCGAGGGGTGCAAGGCGCTCGCGCGCGTCCACCTCGCCGCCGGCGCCGAGACGGTGCTCTCGCTGCATGAGGACCCGGTCGAGCTCGCGAGCGACGCCGACCTCGGGAAGCTCGACCGCGCGCCCTGGGAGCCCTGCCGCGTGCAGCTCTTCACGGCGCACCAGATGGGCGGCTGCGCCATGGGGCGCGACCCGGAGCGGTCGGTCACGAGCCCGGAGCTGAAGCTCCACGCGCACGAGAACGCCTTCGTCGTGGACGGTTCGGTCTTCCCGACCTCGCTCGGGGTGAACCCGCAGCTCACCATCTTCGCCGTGGCGCGCTGGGCCGCGGAGCACGTGTTCGCCGCCTTGCGGTGAGCGGACGGGAGGGATCCATGGACGACCTCCAGGGTCGCGTGGCGCTCGTGACGGGCGGGGGGCGCGGGATCGGGCGCGCCATCGCGCTGGCGGTCGCGCGGGCCGGCGCCGACGTCGCGGTGGTGGCGCGCACGCGCGGAGAGCTGGAGGAGGTGGCGCGGGCGCTCTCCGCGAGCGGGCGCCGCGCGCTCGCCGTCGAGGCGGACCTGGCGGAGCGGAGCGCGCCGGCGGCGGTCGCCGCCAGGGTCGCCCTCGAGCTCGGGCCCATCGACATCCTCGTGAACAACGCCGGCGTCGACGCCAGCGGGCCGGTCCAGCGGATCGACGACGCCACCTGGGACCGCGTCATGGCGGTGAACGTCACGGCGCCGTTCCTCCTCGTCCGCGCCTGCCTGCCCTCGATGTACGCGCGCGGCTTCGGGCGCGTCCTCAACGTCGCGTCGGTGGCGGGCAAGATCGGCCTCAAGTACGGCGCCGCCTACTCCGCCTCGAAGCACGCGCTCGTCGGGCTCACCCGCTCCATCGCAGCCGAGTGCGGGCGGAAGGGCGTGACCGCGAACGCCGTCGCGCCGAGCTGGACCGAGACGCGCATGATGGACGACGCCATCGCGGCCGTGGCAAGGGCGACGAAGCGGTCGCCCGAGGACGCGCGCGCCGCCCTCCTCCAGGCGAACCCCCTCGGGCGCGCGTCGCTGCCGGAGGAGGTCGCGGCCGCGGCGCTCGCGATCGTGCTCAACCCCGCCATCCACGGACAGTGCATCCACGTGGACGGGGGCGAGGTCATGGCGTAGCCCGCGCTCTCCGCGGCCGCCCGCCCGGCGTCCGGCCAGGCTTGCCCTCGCGGGTTCGCACCCCGCGCCGCTTTGCGCGCCCGCCCCCGGCGCGCCTACGTTCAGCAGTGTCCGGCCCGCCGGGCGCATCCACCTCATGGCCCGCCGCCCGAGCGATCCCCACTGGTACCAGGACGCGATCATCTACGAGACGCACGTCCGCGCCTTCTTCGACAAGAACAACGACGGCGTCGGCGACTTCGCGGGGCTCATCGAGAAGCTCGACTACCTGCAGGACCTCGGCATCACCTGCCTGTGGCTCCTGCCCTTCTTCCCCTCCCCGCAGCGCGACGACGGCTACGACATCTCCGACTACCGCGACGTCCACCCCTCGTACGGCACGCTCGACGACTTCAAGCGCCTCGTCGGCGCCGCCCACGAGCGCGGCATCCGGGTGCTGGTGGAGCTCGTCGTCAACCACACCTCGGACGAGCACCCCTGGTTCCAGGCCGCGCGGCGCGCGCCACCGGGCTCGGCCGACCGCGAGATGTACGTCTGGAGCGAGACGGACCAGAAGTACAAGGACGCGCGCATCATCTTCACCGACACGGAGAAGTCGAACTGGACGTGGGACGCGGAGGCGCGCGCCTACTACTGGCACCGGTTCTTCAGCCACCAGCCCGACCTCAACTTCGAGAACCCGCGGGCCCTGCGCGAGATGCTCGACGTGATGCGCTTCTGGCTCGACATGGACGTGGACGGCTTCCGCCTCGACGCGATCCCGTACCTCGTCGAGGCCGAGGGCACGAACTGCGAGAACCTCCCCGCCACGCACGAGGTCATCAAGCGCATCCGGGCCCACCTCGACCAGAGCTACCCCGGCCGCCTGCTGCTGGCCGAGGCGAACCAGTGGCCCGCCGACGTCCGCCCGTACTTCGGCGAGGGCGACGAGTGCCACATGGCGTTCCACTTCCCCCTCATGCCGCGCATCTTCATGGCGCTGCGGCTCGAGGACACGAAGCCCATCGTCGACATCATGGCGCAGACGCCGGCCATCCCGCCGGGCTGCCAGTGGGCGCTCTTCCTGCGAAACCACGACGAGCTGACGCTCGAGATGGTGACGAACGACGAGCGCGACTACATGTATCTCGCCTACAGCGCCGATCCCCGGATGCGGGTCAACCTCGGCATCCGGCGCAGGCTCGCCCCGCTCATGGAGGGGAGCCGGCGGCGCATCGAGCTCCTGAACAGCCTGCTCTTCTCCTTCCCGGGGACGCCCATCCTCTACTACGGCGACGAGATCGGGATGGGCGACAACGTGTACCTCGGCGATCGCAACGGCGTCCGCACGCCCATGCAGTGGAGCGACGATCGCAACGCCGGCTTCTCGCGGGCCAACCCGGCGGCCCTCTACAGCCCGCCCATCATGGACCCGGTGTACGGCTACCGGACCGTGAACGTCGAGGCGCAGCTCGAGAACCCGTCCTCGCTGCTGCAGTGGATGCGCAACATGATCGGCCTCCGGAAGCTCTTCAAGGTGTTCGGCCGCGGGTCCATCGAGTTCCTGCCGGTCGAGAACCGGGCCGTGCTCGCCTACCTGCGCCGCTGGGGCGACGACATCATCCTGTGCGTTGCGAACTTCTCGCGCTTCGCCCAGCCGGCGCAGCTCCCGCTGCAGCGCTTCCGTGGCCACACGCCCGTCGAGATGTTCGGGTACACGGAGTTCCCGCGCATCGGCGAGGCGAACTACCCCATCACCCTCGGCGCCTACGGCTTCTACTGGTTCGAGCTGACCGAGCCCTCCGACCTGCCGTAGCGTCCCTCACATGTGGTGGAGCTCGCGCCCCTCCTCGGCCGCCGCCTTCTCGTCGTGCCACTGACGCTCCCAGCTCCGGCTGACCGCCTCGCGCGAGCCGAGGCCGACGGCGAGGGCGAGCGCGAGCACGATGCCCCCGAAGACCACCGCGAACGAGACGGTCAGGATCGAGCCGCCGACGTGGACGTGCTGCAGGGCGAGCGCGGTGGCGAAGAGGACCGTGAGCCACTTCACCCCCAGGCTGATGACGCGGGCGGACTGGATCTGCATGTTCACCGCGCTGATGAGTGAGGTTCGCTCGAGGAAGCGGGCGACCACGATTCCGACCGCGAAGATGGCGGCGCCGCCGAGCAGGTTGGGGAGCCACTCGAGCGTGCGCTGCGCGAGCGCGTCGGTGACGCGCGTGTTGAGCGAGTCGAGGCCGGCGAGGAACCCGACCAGGAGGACGAACCAGAAGCCCGCGTGGGCGGCGATGGCCGTGGGCGCGTTGCGGGGCGTCCACTCGCCGGTCGAGGTGAGGCCCCAGCGATGGACGCGCCGGTCGAAGTCGATGCCCGCGAGCGAGCGGCGCAGCGCGAAGCGCACCAGGAACGCGAGCGCGACCGTGAAGGCGAGGACGAGCAGCATGGTGAGGATGCCGGGCAGGAACGCGGCGACCGCCAGCGCGACCTGGTGAAGACCGTTCGTGAACGCCTGCTCGACGTCTCCCCACATGGCGTGCTCCTTCAAGGGTTGAAGCGGTCGGGCCAGCGCCACCGCGAGATGAGGTAGGGCTTCGCGACCTCGAACGCGCGGCAGAGGCGCTCGATGCGGGCCTCCACGCCGGCCGGATCGGTCTCGCGCACCTCGCGCGCGAAGCCCGCCGCCCAGCCGAGGTAGAGCGGCGTGATCAAGCGGAGGAGGAGCGCCCGGTCCATGACGGCGAGGTGGTAGCCGACGGCGAAGTCGTACACGATCCGCGCCCAGAGCGCGTCGTCCACGCAGAAGCTCTCCTCGGGGACGCGCGTCAGGCGCTTCAGCGCGAGGAGCGTCTGCGGCGGCAGCACGGCGCCCCAGAGCCGCCCCAGCTCCTGATACCCGAGCTGGAACGCGGACAGCATGGGCCCGATCTGGGGCTGCCCTGGGTCGCCGTCCGGCAGCGCCGGCTCGCCATACGTCTTGAGTGGCTGGGAGCCCTTCACGCGCTGCCACGCGGCCGCGTGGAGCCGCATCTCGTGGAAGAGCAGGCCCAGCACGTGCGCGAGCGATGCGGCGAGGTCGGCGGCCGGCTCGGCCGCGCGGGGCGGCCGCCCGCCCAGGTACGACTGGCAGACCTGGAACTCGCGCGAGAGGACCGCCGTGACGAGCCACAGGCGGTCTCCCGCATGGGCGGGATCGGCGTGCCAGCCCTCGCCCAGGAGGTGCGCCGCGAGCCGGCGCGAGATCGCGAGCTCCTTGCCGATGGGCTCGCGCAGGCGCTTGCCGAAGAGCGCGCGGGTGAGCGGGTAGACGATGCCGGTCGTGACCACGTTCTCGAAGCGGTGCGTGCCGTAGCACGGGCACACGAAGTCGAAGCCGTCGGCGAGGATGGGCGCCACGAGCTCGGTCCCGCCGTGGCCGGCGTCCGCGGTGACGAGCGCGCACGCCGCGGCGTCGAAGGTCTCGGTCGCCCGCAGCAAGGCCTCGAGCGACGTCTGGCCGGGGCGGCTCCACGGCAGGAGCGGCACGCGGGCGGGCGGCTCCCGCGGATCGGGCGCGGCGAGCGCGGCCGGGTCGGGGGCGGCCTGCGAGAGGAGCAGCACGACCGCGCTCCGGTCGGGGTAGGCGGTCCCGAGCTGCCGCCCGATGCGGTGCCCCGTCCGGACCGCCTCGCCCACGTCCGCGCCGCCGTGGAGGCCGATCACCAGCTCCGCCCGCCGGGGCTCCTCGGCGCCGCGCGCCAGCTGTTCCGCCTCCGCGAGCATCTCGGCTCAAGGTAGGCGCGGGGAGGTGCGCGCGGCCCGGCCCTCGCGAGACAGCCGGCCGCCGGGCGCCTCGGGCACGAGCGGTCTCCAGAGGGCTCGCTGGCTTGACCTTATGCCCCGGTTCGGGTCGGATCGCCGGTTCACCACTCCCTTCGAAGGGCGAGGCGCATGGAGACCAAGTTCCTGCTCGGCGAGAAGCAGCTCCCGACGCACTGGTACAACGCCATCCCCGACATGCCGGGGCCGCTCGCGCCGGTCCTCCATCCCGGGACGCTGAAGCCCATCGGCCCGCAGGACCTCGCCCCGCTCTTCCCGATGGCGCTCATCGAGCAGGAGGTCTCGACCGAGCGCCATCTACTACAAGTACGAGGGCGTCTCGCCAGCCGGGTCGCACAAGCCGAACTCGGCCGTCCCGCAGGCCTACTACAACAAGCTCGCCGGGACGAAGCGTCTCGCCACCGAGACCGGCGCCGGCCAGTGGGGCAGCTCGCTCGCCCTCGCGTGCCAGATCTTCGGGCTCGAGTGCACGGTCTACATGGTGAGGGTGTCCTTCACGCAGAAGCCGTACCGCAAGTCGCTCATGCAGCTGTGGGGCGCGAAGGTGTTCGCCTCGCCGTCGCCCCACACGAACGCGGGCCGCGCCGTGCTCGCCCAGGACCCCGAGAGCCCCGGCTCGCTCGGCATCGCCATCTCCGAGGCGGTCGAGGACGCCGCGACGCACGACGACACGCACTACGCCCTGGGGAGCGTCCTCAACCACGTGCTCCTGCACCAGACCGTCATCGGGCTCGAGGCGAAGGAGCAGATGCGGATGACCGGAGACTATCCGGACGTCGTCATCGGGTGCCACGGCGGCGGCTCGAACTTCTCCGGCCTCGCCTTCCCGTTCCTGGCGGACCGCGCGGCCGGCAAGCAGGTCCGGGTGCTCGCGGTGGAGCCGACCTCCTGCCCGACGCTCACGAAGGGCGTCTACGCGTACGATTACGGCGACACCGCGAAGATGGCGCCCATCGCGAAGATGTACACGCTCGGTCACGACTTCATGCCGCCCGGGATCCACGCCGGCGGCCTGCGCTACCACGGCGCCTCGCCGCTCGTGTCGCAGCTCGTCGCGGCCGGCCAGATCGAGGCGCGCGCCTATCCGCAGAAGCCCTGCTTCGAGGCGGCCGTGACCTTCGCGCGCACCGAGGCGCTCGTGCCCGCCCCCGAGGCTTCGCACGCCATCCGCGCCGCCGTGGACGAGGCGCTCCGGGCCAAGGAGGAGGGCAAGCAGCGCACCATCCTCTTCGGGCTCTCCGGCCACGGCCAGCTCGACATGGCCGCGTACGACGCGTATCTGTCGGGCCACCTCGAGGACTTCGAGTACCCCGAGGAGAAGATCCGGGAGTCGTTGAAGCGGCTCCCGAAGGTCGCGTTCTAGGTCCTTTCGACGAGGGGGATGACAGCATGAGGCGTCTCGGCTCGCTCGCCGTCCTGGCCGCGCTCTGCGCGCGCCCGGCGGCTGCAGAGGACGTGGTCCGGCTGGGAAATCTGCGATTCGCCCACTACGGCGCCGTCTCGTACATGAAGGAGATCGGCCCGAAGTACGGGCTGCGCGTCGAGGAGCGCGTCTTCCCGAAGGGGATCGACATCCTCCCCGCCATCGTGGCCGGCGAGATCGACATCGCGGCCTCGGCCGCCGACGGCGCCATCGCAGGCCGGACCGCCGGCTCGCCGGTGTACGCGGTGGCGGGCTTCGCGAAGGGAGGCGTGCGCATCGTCGGGCGCAAGGACCTCGGCCTCACGTCGCTCGCGCAGCTCAAGGGCAAGAAGGTGGGCGTCGCCCGCGGCGGCGCGCAGGAGATCGTGCTCTTCGCCGAGCTCGCCAAGGCCGGGCTGTCGTGGAGCGATCAGCCGGGGAAGGGCGACGTCTTCATCCTCTACCTCGCCTACGCCGACCTGAACCAGGCGCTCTCGCAGAAGCAGATCGACGCCATGTGCCAGTCCGAGCCGCAGTCCACGCAGGCCATCGCGAAGGGCATCGGGGACGAGATCGTGAAGCCCTACGACACGCCGCTCGGCGAGCCGGTGCGCGTCATGGTGATGACGGAGAAGCTCTACAAGGAGAAGCCCGACGTCGCGCTGCGCGTGATGAAGTGCTTCGTCGAGGCGACGAAGACGTTCCTCGAGAAGCCCGCGCTCGCCGAGAAGTACGTGCGCGAGCAGCTCTTCAAGGGGCAGCTCTCGGATCAGGAGTACAAGGACGCGATGTCGAACGCTGCCTTCACCTACGACCTCACCGTGGACCACATCCAGGCGACGACGGACCTCATGGTGAGGTACGGCGTGGGGAAGCTGCGGAGCCCTCCGCCGGCATCGGAGTGGGTGAAGCTCGATCTGCTGCGGAAGGCGAAGGCGGAGCTGGGGATCAAGTAGGTGCGAAACGGGCTCGGCCGGCTCGCGAAGTCGCTCCTCGTCCCCACGATCGTCCTCGTCCTCTGGGAAGCGCTCTCGCGGGCCGGGAAGATCTCGCCCGCCATCCTCCCCGCGCCGTCGCAGGTCGTCGTGCGCTGGTGGCTCTACCTCGCCCCGGCGCAGCAATACGATCCTTCGCAGGAGAGCCGCCTCGCGTGGCTCTTCTCCGGCGAGTTGCCGCAGGACGCCGTGGGGAGCCTCTCTCGCGTGGTCGTCGGGTTCCTCATCGGCGGCGGGATCGCGCTGCCGCTGGGCCTGCTCATGGGCCGCAAGCCCATCGTCTACGAGCTCATGAGCCCGCTGCTGGAGATCCTGCGCCCCATCCCGCCCATCGCCTACATCCCGCTCTCGATCCTCTGGTTCGGGCTCGGGAACCCTCCCGCGTTCTTCCTCATCTCGCTCGGCGCGTTCTTCCCGGTGCTCGTGAACACCATCGCGGGCGTGCGCAACGTGGACGCGATCTACGTCCGCGCGGCGCAGAACCTGGGCGCGAACGAGGCGACGCTCTTCCGGCGCGTCATCCTGCCCGCCGCCATGCCCTACATCCTGACCGGCGTCCGGGTCGGGATCGGCGTCGCCTTCATCGTGGTGATCGTCGCGGAGATGACGGCGGTGAACAAGGGCCTCGGCTACCGCATCCTCGAGGCGCGCGAGTTCATGTGGTCGGACAAGATCATCGCGGGGATGATCACGATCGGTCTGTGCGGCCTCGGCATCGACGTCCTCATGAACCGCCTCAACCGCTGGCTCTTGCGCTGGCATCGCGGGATGGAGAGCTGACCATGCCTGAGCCGGCGGTCCACATCGCGGCGGTACGCAAGGCGTTCCGGACGGGCGGACGCGAGGTCGTCGCGCTCGACGGGATCGACCTCGACGTCGCGCCCGGCGAGCTCGTCTGCCTCCTCGGCCCCTCGGGCTGCGGCAAGTCGACGCTCCTCAACGCGATCGCCGGCTTCGCGCCGCCCACCGCGGGCACCGTCCTCGCGAACGGTCGGCCCGTCACGGGCCCCGGCCCCGACCGCGCGATGGTGTTCCAGGAGTACGCGCTCTTCCCGTGGATGACGGTCGAGGCGAACGTCGGGTTCGGGCTCGAGCTGCGCGGCGAGCCGCGGCAGGTCGTGCGCGAGAAGGTCTCGGCGCTCCTCCGGCAGCTCGGGCTCTCCGACTTCCGCGATCGCTTCCCGAAGGACCTCTCCGGAGGCATGCGCCAGCGCGTCGCGATCGCGCGCGTCCTCGCCATCGACCCGCCCATGCTGCTCATGGACGAGCCGTTCGGCGCGCTCGACGCGCTCACGCGCCGGAACCTCCAGGACGAGCTCCTGCGGCTGTGGGCCGAGCTCGGCAAGACGGTCGTCTTCGTCACGCACGGCATCGAGGAGGCCATCTACCTCGCCGACCGCGTGGTCGTGATGACCTACCGCCCCGGCCGCGTGAAGCAGATCGTTCCGGTGAAGCTCCCGCGCCCGCGCGACACCGCGTCCGTGGAGTTCAACCAGCTGAAGCGCACCGTCTCGCAGCTCGTGATGGAGGAGCAGGCGCGCCACGAGCAGGCCGAGCGGGCGGCGACGGCGGATTAGGCGTCGACTCCGTCCGCGGCGAACGTGGCGAGGAGCACCAGCAGCGCGGTCATCCTTCGCCTCTCGACGGACGTCCGGCGCGCTTCCGCCATCGGCTCAGCACGAGGGCGACGCCCAGCCAGAGCGTCGCCGGCGCCGCGGCGGTGGTGCCACAGCCGCAGCCAGCGCTGGCGCTCGACGCCCGCTCGACGGTCACGTCGCGGGTGGCGGTGTTTCCGAAGGAGTCGGTCACCTGGACGACGTCGGTGACGCCGCTGGTCGGACCTGCCGTGTAGGCGCCGGTCGAGCTCACGGAGCTGCCCGATGCATTCGCCACGAGAGACCACGCATAGCCGGAGCCCGACCCGCCACTCGCGGTGAAGAGCACGGTCCCGTTCGGTCGAGCGCTGGCCGACGCGGGGGTGACGGCGAGGAAGGGCGGGACACACGTCGGCGCAGCCGCCGATGCCGGGCGGGATGCGATCCCGGTGCGGCTCGCGTCGATCCGGTAGATGTCGTGGCCCGGCGTCGCGCCGACGAGCGCGTTGGGCGAATCGAAGAGCAGGTACCAGGTGGCCGCTCCCGAGGGCAGGCTCAACGTGACCTCGCCGGCCGAGCAGAGCTGGGTGAAGGTCCAGGAGACGTCCTCGCTGAAGGTCGCCGCCAAGGTATCCGGGTCGATCGACGTGAGCTGCACCGGCGCGCTCTTGCGCGCGTGCAGCGTCGTGGTCGTGCCCTTGGCGCTGCAGACCCGGAGCTGCGTGGGGCCCACTGCGGGCAAAGCGACCTGGAAGGGAGAGTAGCGCAGCCGGACGTATTGCAACTTGCTCTCGCCCGCGTACACCGGGACCGTGCGGTCGCACCTGTCGAGCTTGCGCCGCCTCGCGACGCAGTCGACGTACGCTCCGGCGCCGGACTGCTCCGGGAAGAGCGCCGAGGCCGCCGACTTCATGGTGAGCCAGTAGCTCTTGAAGGTGGGGCTCGTCCCGCCCGCGAGCTGCATCGCCTTGTACTGGAGGGCAGGGCCGGCATCGCACGCGCCGCCGCAGGCCCTCGCGCCCGCAGCCTGGAGCCCCTGATACACCTCCCAGAAGAAGCTGCTCCAGATCTGCCCGTCGTCGTGCACCTCACCGTCGAGCCCATTGACGAAGAAGGGCGTGGTCGTGCCGAGCTGGTTGACGATCGTTCCGTCGCCCTGGCAGGTGCGCGAGGCGTTCGGGTCGTCCATGTCGCGGGCGGCAGCGAAGGCCGGCGTGGCCGTCGCGCCGAGATAGCTCCCGACGGCGCTCCTGCCGGTTTCGGAGACGGCCATCGCGTCAGCGGTGGCCTCGTTCACGGCGCCGGGCTCGTCGAGGCCGCCGAGCGAGTCGAGGTCGATGTTGAAGCCGCCCCAGGCGAAGACCGCACCGTGGGTGAATTCGTGATACATCACCGTCGCGTCGTACGCGTAGTCGGAAGTCGCTCCTTGCCCGAATACCATCGCGTCGAGGAGCCCCGAGAAGTAGGCGTTCTCGTAGGGCGCGCCGTTCTGGAAGGTGTTGACGAGCGCCGGAAGGCTTCCTCTCAGCGCGCGGCTCGATGCCGTGGGCGTCGCGGCCGCCGGCCCTCCGGGAGGGAGCGCCGGGTCGAGGCTCTTGAAGAAGCTCACGTGCTTGTCGAGATGGTAGTAGGCCATCGCGGCGCCGAAGTCGTCCGCCGAGAGCTGGGACGTCGCGTCCGGCGCGAAGCTGAAGGTGGTGCCCCCGAGCGCCCCTCCGACGGCGTTCACGGACGCGCACGTACCCGGCACCCCCGCGGCGCTCGTCGGGGCGTCCGCCCCCTTGCAGTTGTAGGCGCTCGTCTGGGTGCCGGTGAGGTCGGCTCCCGTGGAGAGATTCGGGAACGTGACGGTCACCGGGTTGGCGCAGAACGAGTGGGCTGCGCCGGACATCGGGCACGCCGAAGCCGAGGTCTCGACGGGCGAGACCTCGAAGACGCTGCCCTGGGCGGCGCCGTAGTACCGCAGATCCTCGCGGAACAGGACGCTCCCGGTCTCGCCGTCCACGAAGACGCGCCAATCGCCGGCCGGCTCTTCCGCGATGAAGTCGACGCGGTAGACCGCGCGCAGCGACGACCCGAACGCGCGCCAGCCGGCGGCGACCGCGGCAGGACCGGCGCCGCGGACCGCATTCGGGAACGAGGACGCCGCGGCCGACCGGGCACCCGCCTCGCCCAGCGCGTGACGGCCGGAGACCGCCGGCGGGACGTCCGCTCCGTTGACGACCACGACGCGGTTGCGTCCGTCCACGCCGACGACGAGGTCGCCACCGAACACCTCGAGGCCGTCGATCGTCCGCGCGAATCGCACCGGACCGAATTCGCCCACCGCCGGCGCGCCCCTCAGGACGAGCACCTGGCGCGAGGTCACGCCGAACGCGGCGCCGTACCGGCTCACGAACTCGCCCGCCGCGTCCTCCGGCCGGCGTGCGCCGGGGTCGGAGAGGAGGCCGCTCGCGTGGACGAGCCGCTGCCCGTCGCCGCCCGCCACCACGCTGCTGTCGGGATGGTCGGCGACGAGCTCGCGGGCTGGATGCACGGCGAGCGCAGAGGCGAGGATGAGCGTCGAGAGCATGCGGGACCCCCCGGTCCGTGGAGTCGAGGGACTCCGGTGAACCCAGCGTCGAACGTACTAGCTGTGAAGGATACCCGAGCTACCATGATCTCGGGACTTCGCCGTGGCGGATCCCGCCCGGACTCGGTGCGGGATCAGCAACGCTCGGCGACGGTGAAGGCTCGCGATCGCCGGCGAGGGCTCCATGGGACTGCGACGAATTGCCGCCGCGAGCTCGAGGTCGCGCGGCGTTCAGGGCGTCGCTGGCACCGGCCCCGCATCGCTCGGCCGCTCGCCGCGACTCGCCACGACGAGCCCCACGGCGACCACGGCCGCGCCGAGCCAGCCGTGCAGGCCGACCCGCTCGCCGAGCAGCACGACCCCGAGGACGGCCGCGGTGAGGGGCTCGGCGAGCGTGAGCGTCACGACCGTGGGCACCGGCAGCTGATGCAGACCCCATCCGTAGAGCCAGTAGGCGAGCCCGATGGTGAGGACGCCGAGGTGCAGCGCCATCGCGAGCCCGCCGGCGGTGACGAGCCACCCGAGCGGCTCGATCGCGAGCAGGGGCGCCATGAGGAGCGCGCCGGCCAGGAAGATCCCCGCCATCGCCCCCGCGGCGTCGAGCCCGGCGTCGATCGCGTCCTTCGCGGCCTGCGCGTACGCGGCGTAGCTGAGCCCCGCCACCAGCATGCAGCCGAGGCCGACGAGGTCGGCGGAGGCCCCGGCGGCGCCGCGCGCGGCGAGCAGCGCGGCGCCCGCCACCGTCAGCGCAGTGCCCACCGTCCACGCTCGCGAGAGCCCCCCGCGCCCCCGCGCGCGATGGATGATCCCCGCGAAGACGGGGCCGCTCCCGATCCCGACGATGGTGCCGAGCGCGACGCCGGTCCGCCGCAGTCCCGCGAACCAGCTCAGGTGGTACACGGCGACCGCGATGCCTGCGACGAGCAGCGCGGGCGCGTGCTGCCGCCAGCGGCGGCCGGCCGCGGGCCGGCGGAAGAGCGCGATGGCCCCGAGCGCGAGCGCGCCGACCGCGAGGCGGACCGCGCCCACGCCCAGCGCCGTGGTGCCCCGCGGGCCGAGGGCCTGCGCGGTCCCCGTCGTGCCGAACAGGCCGGCCGCGGCGAGGATCGCGAGCACCGGGCCGATGCGGGACGCGCGGCCTTGATCCATGGAGAGGTTCGTACCGCAAAACCGGGTATCGCGGCAGCGCCGCGCGTTGCACCCAGCTATGCTCGCCGCGCGACATGACGCCGCGCCCGCTCCAGAGAGGCGACGCCGAGGAGAAGGAGCTCCTGCTCACCGCCGGCGACATCGTCCGCTGGGCGACGCTCTCGGGCGATCCGAACCCCCTCCACCACGACGAGGCGGTCGCGCGCGCGAGCCGGTTCGGGACCCTCATCGCCTCCGGCGGGCACCTCGTCGCGCTCCTCACGAGCTTCTGCGCCGCCTTCACGACCGCGCGCGGCCCCGGGCTCGGCCTCGAGTTCTCCTACCAGCTCCGGAAGGCCGCTCGCGCCGGCGAGACGTTGCGCCTTCGGTGGGAGGTGACGGCGGTGGAGCGGTCGGAGAAGCTCGGCGGCGATCTCGTCTTCCTCGACGGGGAGATCCGGGACGGGCGGGGCACCCTGCTCGTCGCAGGCAAGGGGAAGATCCTGTCCAAGGCGACGCTCTAGAAAGCGAGCTTCGCCGTTTGTCTCGCTCGCCCACCGCTTCAGAGGCGAGTCAGAGTGATTTCCGCGGGCTCGCTGCGCTTCGCGCAGCAAGCCCTCACTTGGGGGGAGCGGCCGCCGCTCGCGCGCGCAGCCAAGCGAGCTCCGCTGTGAGCCGGGCTGGCAGGCGCGCCCGTCCGCGCCCACCCTACTCGCGTGAAGCTCGTCGCCTGGTCCGCCCTCGTCCTCGGCCTCGCCTGCGGTGGGCGCTCGCCCGCCGCGCAGCCCACGAAGGCCGTACCGCTCGGCCCGAAGAACGCGTGGACGTGGGTGGACGTCGCGGGGGCGTCCTGCGGAGACGGCTCTCCCACTGGCTTCGCGGTGAACCCGGGAGACGCTCCGGACGTGCTCACCTTCCTGGATGGCGGCGGCGCCTGCTGGGACTACACGACCTGCTTCACCCTCGCGCTTGCGTCGCCGGGCCCCTTCGGCGAGGCGCAGCTCGACGCGCGCCTCGCCGCCTTCGCCGGGACCTTCTTCGACCGCGCCGACCCGTCGAACCCGTTCCGGAGCTGGACGTACGTCTTCATCCCGTACTGCACGGGCGACCTGCACGCGGGCGATGCGGACGCGAGCTATCGGCCGCTCGGCCCGGACATGCGGCCGTCGCGGCGCTGGCAGCACCACGGCCGCGCCAACATCCGCGCCGATCTCCTCCTCCTCTCCGCGGCGTTCCCCGACCCGCTGCGGCTCGTCGTGTCGGGCGCGAGCGCCGGCGGCTACGGAGCGCTCCTCGAGTACGACACCTTCCGCGCCGCGTGGCCGGCGGCTCGGACGTTCCTCGTCGACGACTCCGGCCCTCCCCTGGAGGGCGACGCCATCCAGCCGGCGCTCCATGGCGCCTGGCGCGCCGCCTGGCGCCTCGACACGCTGCTCGACCCGATCTGCGCCCGCTGCCGCGACGACCTCTCGTCGCTCGTGACGGCGGTCGCGTCGCGCCACCCGGACGACCGGCTGGCGCTCCTCTCGTCGCTCCAGGACCGCGTCATCCGCGCCTTCGTGGTGCTCCCGCCCACCGGCTTCGAGGCGGCGCTCCGGATGATGGTGCATGACCGGTTCGACCCGCTCCCGTCGGCCCGCACCTTCCTCGTCCCGGGGGAAGCGCACGCGCTCCTCGCGGCGCCGGGCTCGTTCACCGCTGGAGGCGTGCCGCTCGCGACGTGGCTCGCGCAGATGGTGGACGGTGATCCGGCGTGGCGCTCGGTCGGGCCCTGACCGGCGCCGTCACTGGAAGAGAATGGGCTCGCCCGTCTCGACCGAGACCTTGCACAGCTCCAGCAGCCGGTCGATGAGCGGCGCGCCGTCCACGTCGAAGAAGCAGGCCTCGAGCGACGCGGGCGCGAGCCCCGCCTCGCGCGCCACCCGCTCCTGCCAGCTCCCAGGCGTGAAGGGGCGCGGCGGGAGCCGCCGCAGCTCGTCGCGGAGGAGGGCGAGCTCGCGGGCGAGCCGCGCCGCGGCGCGCGCGCTCCAGTGGGTGGTCGGCGCGATGTTCGTGCGCAGCGTCCCGAAGCGCCGGAAGA
>WNFY01005843.1_pt1 | contig 26393 bp, 23 predicted proteins | sample 5400091 | NCBI WGS metagenome assembly WNFY01 (sample SAMN13153364, study PRJNA577476) | soil metagenome | isolation source: 60 cm soil or saprolite under grassland replicate 1 | place: USA:California | collected 2016-06-15 | reverse complement strand
CTGGTCATCCCCACCCAGACTTTGCTCACGCTGTGGCGAGCCACCCCACCCAGGGTGGCTTGGGGAGGGCGTCGTGTCCCTTCAAACTCAACGTGACTTTTGGGAGGCTTGACAAATTTTATGGCTTCTCGGTAAAAATCTTGCGGGAACAGTCAACTGTCTCGCAGAAGAACTTACGCACATGCAAGATGAGTTGCACCCGGAAGTCCGCACATGGCCGATCAGCTACCACGCGAGTATAGTGGCTATGTCGGCGTTCACTGGGACTGTGACAGAGGGGACAAAAAGCTCTCTCTTTTGTAGAAGCCACTTGAACTTTCAGCAGGTCATCAACTGTCTCGACGCTGACTATCTCTAAGCCGGGTGGAAGGGGAAGAAAGGGAGATGAAGACATCGTGGGCAAGGACTCCGGACTCTTGATCGCTCTCGTTTGCGATCTTACCTTTCAGTCTATCACCCTGCTGCAAATAAGCTCATCATTTCATCACCAAAAGAGCGGAAGAGTCAAACTCAGGTACAATCTTCAGCCATTTTATGCTTTGTGTCACAGCAAGCCCGATCAGGTGCAATGAAAGCGTTAGCGCACAATAATCGACCTGGCACTATCGTTGAAATTGAGAGCTACAAGATCAGGATAGCTGCCTACCTGCAAACTCGGAATGAAACTCCCTGCCTGTAAAACGAGAGGTTGTCCATTGAAGCCCTCGTGCGGGAAGAGGCGTGCTACCTCACCGTTATAATTGGGACCTTTTATCACTTGAACCGAACTAGCCGAGGCTCTGAAAACGTCGCCAAAGTCAGCCGCGAGATTTGAAGAGTTCTCGACAACCACAAGCTTTTTCCCTTTAAACCCAACATCCACATACAGTTCGACGACGAGCGGGATCGGTGCAATGGTAGCATCAAGCGTGGGAGTACGTTGCGGGTCACCTACGACACCAAGAAAGTGCAGGTCCACATCCTTGCGGAGAATAGGGGGGCAGATTCTGAGAGAGCTTGCTCTATTATGAAAGTCATAGTCTTGAATAAGAGTATCGAGATTCCCCATCCCTCCTTCAAGTACCAGTCCTCTTCCCTGGTAGCTCTCCTCCTCATAGAGGACAACAAATGGCGCTTGTCCTCCGTTTGCATTTTTCCATGCGTCGTAGTCCGGTCCAGGATGAACTCCTATTGCCTGAGCTACGTCGTTAAACTCTAGCAGATCGAGCTTCGGCGTGTCTTCAACAAGCAGTCGTTTATGGCCGTGAAAGCCGCTCCCTTCCCAAAGAGCAATAACCAATGGTATCATCATGATGGGTCTCCTGTGAGTTTTGTGTGAGCGCTTTGGCTTCTACCTTCTCGCGTGGCGTTCTAGTGTGGACACGGTGAAGTGGATATCTCTGCGAGACTACACTAGACATCAGAAAGACGCTAGAATACCTTTATTTTGGAGTATGAAGTGTCGTAGTAGTCACCTGGGTCGTTTGAGCTCGACTTTATAGCTATTCAGGTAGGGGGAGAGTGAAGGTTGCTGTCACCGGCCGCAAAGTAGAACTCTGAGAGAGAAGAGAACAGAGTACCGATTTTCATTTTGGAAAATGAACGGTGTCTCTTTTGGCTATTTTTCCCTGATCACCTTGTGCTCATGGTCTGCTCCCGCTATACTCAGCCGTGAACCGTGAATGCCGACTCCATGACAAGCCAGAGCTTGTCATGCAGGTATTTCAAGCATGTTGCCAGCTTCCTCGGTAGTTCCTATCACTGCACATCGTGCTCAGCTATCCCCTTGATTGATGGGCTTATTCTGCGCAAGTTACCCCTCTCCTTTTTATTCCGTTGAAGCACCTATAGGACGCCAGCGAATCACCGGAACATGAAGCATTCCTGCCGCTCTCTTTTTCGTGGCTTCAGGACGCCGATCATAGCGAGCCGTCGTGGTCGGGGATGCATGCCCTGCCAGCTTTTGTGCAGTGCTGAGATCGACGCCGTTGTCAAGCAATTCGCTAATAAAATTGCGTCGAAAATCGTGGGTAGTGAGCTGCAGGATGCCTGCTTCCTCTACTCGCTCAAGCACAAGAACGTATACCCCCTGCTCGGTCAGCCGCTGCAAGGCAGCGGAAAGCGGCGGCAGTTCCTCATTCCCTTCCTTATAAGAATAAGAAGAACGCTCTGTAGGAGTCGTTGTCCGAACCAGGTGCCCTCCTCGCCGGATGCGTGCAAACAACGGCCCGCTCTCGCGTCCTCGCATGTCGAGCCACGCATGCAAGGCTTCATAGGCCCCCGGTGCCTCCACGTAGACCAGGCGTTCTTTCTGTCCTTTTCCTCTCACACGCAGAGCATGTGTGTCCGGATCATAGTCAGTCACATCCAGCAAGGCGACTTCCTGTCGGCGTACCCCGGTGGCAAACAGGAGCGCAATGAGCGCCAGATCGCGACAGCCCTTGATCGTTCTGTCCTGCTGGCAGGTGAGCAGTAAGGCACGTAACTCACCCTCTTTGAGCGAGCGACCAGTGGGCAGTGAGGTGCCTCGTACCGCTTTGGCGCTGGCCGCTTTGTGATAGTCTTCGGCCGTCATCAGTTCCAACTGCCAGGCCACCTTGAGCACTCCGCGCAGGGCAGCGAGATGTTTGTTCGCCGTGGACGCTTTATAGCGCTCCGCCAGGCGCGCGCGCAACACACTGGTATGCTCGAAGCGGAACTGTTCCCAGGGGAAGATCTGGATGGCGTCTTCGGTGAGCACCTGGTTGGGAAGCATCAATTGCACCAGCGAGAAGAGGGCCCCGCGCATGGAGCGTTGGCTGCCTTTGCCCAGACTCTGGATATAGACGGTTGCCGGTTGCCGATTGGGCGGACGGTCCTGTAAAACAAAGGGAGTGAGGGAGACAACTGGTGGCCTCTGCGTCAAAAGGTGTATCTCTTCATTTTCCGTTGATGGTTCAAGAGACGACATACCTTCTCCTCAAGATCATACCACTGATACAATACAAGATGAGCAACGATCAAAAAGCGAAACAGATGTTCTTGTGACAAGGGTACCACAGCGTTTTGGGGTTGTCAATAGGTAGTGAGAATGACCATTCTCATAAGTTATTTTCGGGCATTACGGGCATACAGCAAAATGCGGAAAAAGGGGAAAAGAAATATGAGATATTTTTATACTTAATAAATGTAAAAGATATATCACTTATGTTCTATTTATTAGAATACATTTGAGGAAAAATATACAAAACGTAATGTTGGATACTTCACTGTTACGGAGATATCAAACGTAGTAAACATGTGATGAATGCTTTCACAATATGACACAAAATATTGTGGTAATAACACATGAATGGCTACGATGTTAGCTATACGCTTCTTTCCAAAATAATACTACTTTAAAAGATTAAATATATTTAAAGATTAAAATATGAAAAATAAGATTTCGTCTGTAATTTACTCTGCAAGAGATATAAAGACGCTCAAATATAACTGAGTAATAGAAGTTATTTCAATAAATATAAACGAAAAATAATGATAAAGATCACCAGATACTATAGGGGGAAGTGAAGCAATGACGAGATCATGGCCTTATCTGTCAAAACAACGGGATGATGAAGGATGAACAGCTGGAACAGCCCTGCAGCGCTTGGCCCGAGACGACCAGGAAGTCACATCAGTGCAAAAGGTGCTGTGGCAACAGAAGAACCTTTTCAGATTCCTCTGTCGAATGGTTTCAGAGGTCAGGGCCACTCCTTGATAATTGTCCGACGATCATATACACTGAGCGTGAAGAATATGCCGTCGGACAATTATCAGCCGAGGAAAGCAGGATGCCATTATGCCCCAACTACCGAAGATGGATACACACATCGCCAGACGGATCGCCCAGAAGAAGAAGAAACTGGAGAGCTATCGACCACTGCCAGCTTTTACGGTGCAACGGCTTCACCAGGATTTTCGGGTCATGCTCACCTATCACTCCAACGCCATTGAGGGCAACACGTTGACGCTTGCAGAAACCCAGATGGTGCTCGAGTATGGCCTCACGGTGAACGGTCATCCGCTGCGTGAGTACCTGGAAGCGACGAATACCGCATCCGCTTTTGATAGCTTGACGCGCCTGGCCAGAGAGCCAATCACGAGCACGACCATTCTTTCCTTGCACCGCCTGGTCATGGAGAAGATCGACGAGCGCGCAGGCGAGTTGCGCAGTGTCCAGGTCTCTATCCGAGGTGCGAACTTCACGCCACCGCCTGCCCGTGATGTCCCATTGTATGTGCAGCAATGGGTCCAGTGGCTTCGCAGTGATGCAGCCTCTCAGTATGATCCAGTCACACGGGCGGCAATTGCCCATCATGACTTTGAGGCGATTCACCCCTTCACCGACGGCAATGGACGCGTAGGCCGCTTGTTGCTCAATCTCATGTTGATGCAAGATGGCTATCCTCCTGCGTTGGTGTTGAGAGAATGGCGGGTGCGCTATCTCCACGGGCTGCAAGCAGCGCACCAGGGAGACTATGTGCCCCTCATCGACTTGATCGGACTGGCTGTGGAGGCTGGGCTTGACCTGTATCTCGAGGCATGCGTGGAAAGCTCGGCTCATCTGCTGCTCTTGCATGAGCTGGCCCGCGAGTTCTCCATCGATGTAGATTATTTGGGGAAACTTGCCCGTCGTGGGAAAATCGAGGCCACCAAACGTGGGCAGTTCTGGTATGCCAGCAGGGAGGCCATTGAGCAGTACCAAGCTGAGGCCGATGCCCAGCCACGTGGACGACCACGCCATCAAAAGAACTCCTGAAGAATGTGTCAGAGCTGAGAACAGGCCTCTTGTCAGGAGAGCTGCCTCAAAATTCCTGCAATGTGGCAGGATCACCACTTTGTATGGACACCGATCTTCTCCTAACTTTCTGCCAAAAAGATTCTCCGACAAGATATTGCTGCTAACTCTGGCTGTTGTTCTGCTTTCTACAACGAAGCTGAGCGTAGGAAGGGGAGGAACTTGGCCGAGAATGGCTAAATGCTTCCAAGTAAATTTCGCGGGGTAATGGTAAAATGGGGAAAAGTAAGCAGATGATTGAAGAGAAGGACGGAATGATGACAGCCCCAATAACATTACCGGAATTGGACGCAGCAACCCTTGCCGAGCTGCGTCAGCGGTATGAAGAAACATCCAATGCGGAAAGCCGGACACGCTATCAGATGGTTCTGCTGGCCCAGCAAGAGTATAAAGTGCCTCAGATTGCTCGCATCGTGCTCCGGAGTGAGGACACCGTAGCTCGTGTGCTTCACCGTTTCTTAGCCGGAGGACTGAACGCGGTGCCTCGGCGCCCTCAGCCAGGTCGGCAGCGACGGATCACGGCAGCATGGGAAGCCGAATTGCTGCGCGTCATTGAATTGGATCCGCATGAGGTCGGACAGGAAACGGCCAACTGGACGACCGAGTTGCTCGCTGCGTACTTGGGCCAGCAGACAGGGATACAGGTCACAGAGGAAACGGTGCGCATGTACTTACATGCCCATGGCTACGTCTGCAAGCGCCCCATCTGGACACTGAGGCGCAAGGCTGAGGAGAAGGCCGACTACGTGGGAAACGCCTGCGGGTAGAGGTGCTGTTAGCCGGTGCCACAGCACCCGAACCTCTACCCGTTCATGACTTGGTCGAGGCTGATCTGTGGAGTCAGCTTCCCGCCGACCTGCCAGCGTTGCTCGCGCTTGTGCCGCGCGCTGACCTCTATCTCCAAGATGAGATGCAGGTGGCCTTTCACCCGACGCTGACGCGCGTGTGGTGTCGCAAGGGTCGACGTGGGCAACGCCTGGTCGAAGCGCCTGGGGATAATCGGAAGGTCTATGGCTTTGGTCTGGTCGACTGGCGCGATGGCTGGTTCGATGGGAGGGTCGCTCCGGGACGCACTGCTGATGTGTTCTGTGAGCAAGTGCGTGCTGCCGTGGCTCGTTCTAAGCAGCGGGGACGGGCGGCCATCGTGATTGTCGATAATCTCAAGACCCATACGTCGGCTGGCTCCCTGCTCGTGCGCAGCATGCTCACCGAGTTACAGGAGCACTTATACTTGGTGTATACGCCTGCCTATGATCCCGACGCCAACCGCATTGAATGGCTCTGGCGTGTCTCGCGACGGGTCGTGACACATAATCATCACCGTCGCACTTTTGAGCTGCTACTCGCGGATGTGGAGCAGCATTTTCAGGCGCTGGCCCAGACTCCCGCAGAGGTCCTTCGGCATATCGGCAGTCCGTTTGCCCCAGACAAGGATCAAGAGGCTCCTCTGCCTCTGGCTCAGGCCGCATAATCATCTTGGAAGCATTTAGTCCACGACGAGCATTCTCAGACGAGAAGAGATATTGCAATGGGTCCATCTATTCAAAAACTCATTTGCTAAAAATTTGTTTCATGAACGTCTAGTCAACGTGGCTCTAAGTTCGTTAAGCCCTTGGCATCAGCTTTAGTCGATCCCTTGCGCAAGCTTCTGCTTTGCGCTCAGGTGGCCGTTAATTTGGGCCAAACTTACTGATCTCGGCATAAAAATCTAAACTCTCTATGGCTGTGATATGCCTTCTCAAGCGACAACAGCTCTGCTCACCAGATGAAAAGTTTAGCAACTTACGCCGAGATCTGTAGGTAATAAATATAATCGATACCTACATTGCTCACGAGAATTGCCAAACTAATAAGGAGGGGGCATCGCGAACTTTATGACAGGTTTGAAGCCTGCTCAGAACCATAGAAGGACATGTGATTAGAGTACCGTAGTCTCATCAATTATTTCTAGTCGCTCACGTCTAAGGATGCGTTCCTCGTCATTGAGCGAAGTTTGGAGAGAATACTATGGAAGTTCCACGTGATAAGCTTGATGTAAGGGATGATCCCAAGATCATCTCTCCGCCAATCCTCACCCAACCACTTTATGGATGTGCCTCGGCTGTCAACGTGACAGGGTATCTTTCTGACGCGACGCTTGATATAGAGGTCAGCGGCATCATCGTTGTCAACGGTTTTCCCGGAGGATCGCCTGCACCTTTCGGAGCGACGATCCATCTGCCGAACCTGCTCGTCGCCGGGCAACAGGTTCGGGCTCGGCAGCATCGTGCAGGTGCAACCAGCAACTGGACATCAATAGCCATCGTCCGCGATCATACTGCCGATTATCCAGCAGGGCCGCCGCGCCCCGAACTCTTCCCAACACCGCTGTATAAGTGCGGCGCACGGACCGGCGTGAACAACCTACTGGTGGGGTGCAACGTCTGGATCACAGCGGATGGGGCTACCGTAGGCGCGGTGAATGGCGCCAACAACCCCCAGGGCGTCAACGTCAGTCCTCCTTACCAGCAGGGTCAACACGTGCGCGCTCTAGCATCCTTGTGCGATGACCCGAGCCCACCATCGCTCGAGCAGATTGTGCTGCCGCCGCCGTTGCCGCTTCCCACTCCCGGCTTCGACCCCATCTTTGCTGGCGGAACTCAGCTGGTCGTGAATACCATCGTCGATGGTGCTACCTTCACACTGTCGCGCGACGGAGTCTCCCAGGGGACGTTCGCATGCTGGGGTGGCAAGTGCATCGTCGGGCTGAATCCCCCATTTACCGTTGGCGAGGTGTTCACTGCGACACAGGAACTCTGCCCTGGCGATGGGCCGAGCCCTCCAGGCACCGGGACGGTCCAGCCATGCTCAGTGCTGCCTGCGCCGCAGGTCGCGCCAGTGCAAGACGGCGATATCCAGGTCGTCCTGACCGATTTCGTTTGGGGTTCCGAGATCAAGGTCTTTGTAAACCTGGTGAAGACGGGCGACGGGAGTGGACCAGTGGTCGCCCTCACTGCACCGATCCCCCACAATGCCCGCATCGATGTATGGCAGATACTGGGCCCCTGCCAGGGCCAAACGGTGCAGGAGCTGACTTCACAGTGCGTCGCACCGCCAGTGGACGGCGATCCCTCCGCCCTTGATCTCTTCCCAGTCAGTACGCATGAATACGATGGTGGTGGGACCGATATCGATGGATTCCACTATAACATTCGGGGCAGCATCTTCTACCCTGCCGATGACGACGGCGTGGACAAGCCGTTCAATGCACGCCTGGCCGCTATCGGGCGTGTGCCAGTCATCGTCTTGGTGCATGGTGCCCACAGCCCTACCACGCCCAGCTATCAGGGGTACGACTATTTCCAGTACCAGCTGGCGCGAATGGGGTTTGTGGCGGTCTCCATTGACGAGCGCGAGACCGATCAAAGTCCTGACTGGTCCGGATGGACCAGCAACATCGTCCGCCGCGCCGAGCTGGCGATTGCCTCGATCGGCTTCGTGCAGCAGCTTGACGCCAACGGACCACTTTTCCAGGAGAGGATCGACTTCTCTCGCCTCGGCCTTATGGGACACTCGCGCGGCGGGGATTGCGTGATTGCGGTCGCGGAACGGATAGCGCTACCAGGGGTCACGGTCAAAGCGGTGTTGTCCCTGGCACCTGTCAACTCTGGTGCCAATAGCGGGAAGCCGCACGGCTACGCCTTCATGACATTTCTTCCCGCAGCGGACGGCGACGTAGTGGACAACAACGGCGCACAGTTCTACGACCAGGCGCAGCCCGATCCCACCAAAACACAGTTGTACATCTATTACGCGAACCACAATTACTTCAACCGTCAATGGCTCAATGACGATACAGCAGGTGGCCTCCCAATCATGTCTCGTCCAGATCACGAGCGCATTCTCTCGACCTACGGGTGTGCCTTTTTCCGATACACGGTGCGTGGCGATGCGACGGGCGAGTACCTCGTCGGGACCGTCCTTCCGCCAGGTGTACAGAACCAGAACATCCATCTCTCATATGACGTGGCAGGCGATCGTGTCGTGGACAATTACGAGGGACACCCCATTACCATCGATTCGGAGGTGCAGCCCACAGCCCAGTCTGGCGGGCTTGTCGCCCGCGATTTCCCCTTCGCCCAGGTCCCCAGCGCGTTCAATACCAGCTTCTTCGGCAACACGACGGGGAACGTCGCACTGAGCAAGGAGACCGGAGGTGATTTTCGATCACAACTGGCTGGGCGCGCCGACCTAACTCACGCGGAGATCCGTGTCCGCGCGGCGGAGGTCTTCGAGGGGCAGAACATCCCTCCCCTCCCCACCAGCTTCCGCATCGGAGCCGAAGACGGTGCAGGCACGATCAGCTGGGTCAGCGTTGACGATGTTGGTGGCCTGCCGCGTCCGTTCGACCGCCGGGCTTTTGATTCCAAGACAAAGACAATGCTCTCGACATTTCGCTTCCCCAGCCGCTGCTTTGCGGCGGAACCGAAACTGCGCGTCGCAGACATTCGAGCAATTCATCTCAACCTCACCGGTGAGGCTAATCGCCCGATTGCCTTCGATGATCTCGAGATCGCATAGCACACGAAAGGGACTAGATTATGAGTTTTGATACCGCTGGTCAGGTGCCACCGCAAAGAGACGTCAACCTCTGGCATCTTCCCGACATTCTTGCAGTAGAAGTGCATCACGTACGCTTCAAGAGACCACGGAGATACACGGTTCAGGGGAAAGACAACGAGGTCTCCGAGGCAGTCGAGATCACCATCGAAACGTCCGAGCCGTTTCTCATTCGCGCACTCAACCCAGCGCTATTCGTCGGCGATATCGCCCTCACTGCGACTGAAGGGGAAGGCGACCGCCGCTATCGTTTTTTAGCGTTCCAGCCAGACGATCTCAAGCCTGGAGAGGCGATTTCAATCGCCTGGAACAGCCCTGGAGCACCGCGGAAAGCGACGGGCTTTGCTTATCAACCTCCAGCACAACGCGGCGAGGAGCGCTAATACCACGAGACGAATCAAGATATTGTGCGCGGAAGGTGTACTCCCCACGTGAAAAGGAGTATGCGCGGCGAAGGTTTTCAGAAGGAAACGAAGGCTGACAGGCTGATGGTATCAATACCCAGTCGAACGGAATCTTGAAGCAACGACCTGAGCATGGAATGCCAAATCGCTGTGCCCATCATGTGAGAGAAGACCTCATGCTGAGCCGGACGGGTCCTCCCTCACTCGGCAAGTGAACCAGCAAGAGCATAAGGAGCCTGCTCATCGCCTCCACATTGGTATGATTCCATACGAGTCTCTTTGAATGGTCTCTTTACCCTGTCTGCGCAGTTTGGAGTATCTATAATCCTGCATTACTCTTTTGAGTTGAAACAGAAAGTGCATACGAACTGGTTGTTTCTGCAACAGAAAAGGGGTGAGCCATAGATGAGGAGTTCTCCCAGGTTACACTCGACAGCCTCAATGAGCGTCTCTTTCGGTTGGAAAGAGAAATGACGGAATTGCGGCAGTTTTTATGTGTTCAGATGCCATACCTGGAACAGCCAGCAGATAGACCAATTACTCTTTCTGGACAGGTAGATATATCCAGGTCGGAAGTATCTGCTGCAGCTTTCTGGGAAGTCACCTGCTTTGGTCGCTTCCAGCACCGCTGTGCTGGCCATGACATCGCTCCCTGCAGGAGCCATCGTGGCCAGTCGATTCTGAAGTACCTGCTGTCCCGCCCAGGGTATGGCGCCTCAACAGAGCAGCTGATCGAGTGTTTTTGGCCGCACATGGATTCAGTTGCCGGTGCGCATAATCTCCAGGTGGCTATCCACGCTCTGCGCCGCTCACTGCAGGGATGTGGTCCTGATAGCAGCGATGAGACTGTGTTGTTTTGCGACGACTACTATCTCCTCAATCCCGCTCTGCCGCCTCCTGCTACCGCCAGATACTCGCGGTCGATTGCTACCGTGAAGATGTCTCCCGCCAACTGATGTGTTGCTATGCGGCATGCGGGCGCACAGCAGATGTCAAGCAGACCTATAGGGCTTGCCAGGAGTGCCTGCATCGTGACTTTCGTTTAGCTCCCGCCTCCCAAACGAGGAAGCTCTACCAGCACTTGATCCAACAATTGATATCGCCGGAAGACATTGAGCGAAATTTGAGAGGAAATTAAGTGGTGTCTGGTACACTATATTTCTAGTGAGTACATGCAGAGCGAACTCAAGGAGGAAAGTAGAGAGACATCACGCAATGTGTCCAACAGGAAAAGAGCACACACATTGAAGGAAGACACCACAGCTTCCCAATCCTCGGCATCCGGTGGATACATCTCCCTTGTCGTCCACATCTGGGTGGGCGATGATGGCAGGGTAATTCGTGGAACCATCGAAGATGCCCACTCGGGAGAGCAGTTGGCTGTGGACTTTTCAGCGCTTGCCGCACTTCTCCAGGTTAGCCTGGCATCTGGAGGGGCCTTGAACCCACTACGTGAGGAACATAGGAGGGAGAAGATAGAGGAGACGCCGATGGAAGGTCCATCAGACGTATGAAGCAGAGGCTCTCTACACCGGAAAGGAGAAGATAACAACATGCCAAGATATAGTCGCTATCAAGGCGCAGCTGGCTCCGATTACCAGGGGCTGCGCCAGGTACTCGCCGCGCCGTATCGCAACTGGGAGGCAGAGGATATTGAGGCGCTGTTCGAGAGCTATAATCTTTCTGCCGAAGACATGGAGGGTTTTTTCGACACTCTGAAAGACATCGGCAAAGCGGTGGTCAGTGCCGCACCCGCCATCCTACCGGTTGCAGGTACCGTCGTTGGCAGCGCTTTTGGTGGCCCAATCGGTGGGGCACTCGGAGGCGCCCTCGGTCGGGCAGCGGGTGGAGCGATCGGCCAGGCGACCGCACCGCGCACGCAAACCTCAGCGCCAGCCGCATCTGGCATACCACCAGGTTCTCAAATTCCGGGCGCTCCTCAGTCACCGCCCGGTGCCGCGCCAACGGCGAGTCAACTGATGCAAACCATGTTCCGACCCGAAACGATTCAAGCGCTGATGTCAATGCTCTTGGGTCAGTTGGGACGATCAAATGTGACGGTCGGCAGTTCATCTGTTCCCAATGCTGCCTTCACCAATATGTTGAGTACGATGGCAAATCAAGCCCAGGCAGAGTACAACGCGGCGTGCCCCAGCGCGCGCGAAGGCTTACCCGAGTACCTGCGCGACTATGCGGGTGAAGCAGTTGGCGACCCCGCGGTGGCGGAGCATCGCGCGCGGGCGTTATGGGAGATGCTCCAAGAGACCGATGTGGAGCAGGCGCGCCCTCAGACACGCGGTAGCACTCGCCCCGCTGCTTATGGCAGGACTGGCCTTGTTGAAGCGGAATATTTTTACGACCAGCCGGAGTTAGCGGAATTCTATGCAGAGGACGAGTTCTCGTGAGGTTCCAATGGCGATGAATCTGAATCCCTTGCTGCTCGAAGCGCTCCGTTCGCGCGCTGGTTCTGCCACGGATCCTGCGCTCCAAACACTCCTTTCGGGAATGGGCGCTGGCGCAAGTGGTGGTGCCCTTCCCTCCACGCAAGAATTGCTCAGTCGATTGGAGAGCACAGATCCGACCGTGGGTTTACTTGCCAAATACCTTGCCGCGCGCCAGGTGTCCGAAAGTGAGAGCTCCTCAGAGGAGGAGGCGATAGAAGTAGAGGGAGAGGCGGTGTACACGGCAGAGGTACAAAGTGTGGCTGTCGAGCAGTTTGAGCGATTGGCCCAGGTCGTTCAGCGTCTTGGGGGGCATGTCACAAAGCTGCGTGCTGAATTAGATCAGCTGCGCGAGGTAAACGATGCGCTCGCAGCTGCGCTCGGGGCATGTTACTTATGCTGGGGCAAAGATGCTGGCTGTCCGGTCTGTCACGGCACTGGGCACCCCGGTACTGCAATGCCTGACAAGCGATTGTTCGCGCAGTTTGTCGTGCCCACACTCCGTACGCTTCAAGAACAAAAAGAGGTCAATCGGAACACATCGACGAACGGGCAATTCAATGCTTTTACTCAAGATATGAATGCTAAAAAAGGAGGAGACAATGAGTAACGGGTATGCTACGGAGGACCTCGAGGCCATCCTCGAATCCCTCGAGTCATCAGATGAGTTAGATGAGTCCGATGGGATGGCTGAGCGGACTCGCCGCCGCCCTGGGTCCCGCCCATCGACAGCCACCGGGACAGGTTTGGTCCCACCGAGACCTCAAGCCGGCTACGTTACCGAGGCTCGGCTGCAAGCTGCGTTAGCGCGTGTTGGGGCGCAGATCAAAACTAACTCGGACGAAATCAAGGCGGTCAACGACAGGGCCAGCGCCATCAGAGCAGAGCAAGCGCGTCAGACCACAGCGCTCAAGAAGGAGACTGAGGAACGAAAAAAAGACATTGCGCGGCTAGCGAGCCAGTCCCAGCTCTTAGCGCTCTTGCCCCTCCTCCAGACTCCCAAGACCATCCAACTCACTACAGCGGTTGACAATCTACCGCCGGGTACAAAAGTCCTGGTGGATGGGGGAGACAGTTTGAACACTTTACTCCCACTCTTGCTGGTGGGCGGCTCGGGCTCCGGTACTGGCCTGGGATCGGGCAGTGGGGGCGGAGATACGGCAAGCATGGGAGGTCTCGACCCTCTGCTTCTTGTGTTGCTGCTGGGCCGCAGATAATCCCCAATCATGAGACGAAGCGAGTATCGAAGGAGACGAAACTATGGTTAGTATCGCTGGCTTGGTGATTGCAGACGCGCTGGGAAGCCGTCGGGGGATTCAGGACGTGGACGCCTTGAATCGATTACGAATTATTGGAGCCGTCGTAGGTGCATCTCCGCTGGGAATCGTTGTCAGTGATTTTGTAGCCCAGCGTGAGGCGCAGAGTAGTGTAGCGGTGCAGACTACGACGACGATCACACTACCAACAACAACGCAGACGATGGTACAGGTGCCGAAGGTTACCGGCATAGCGGTTGCCAGTGCTGAAACGGTACTCACATCCATTGGCTTACAATCGCAGCGCCAAAATGTGATCAGCAGCAAGACGGCGCAAGATATTGTCATCGCGCAAAAACCCTCGGATGGAGAAACAGTCCCCAAGGGGACGGTGGTGATCCTCAGCGTGAGCCTGGGCCTCGTGGTACCCGATGTCCGAAATCTACCGCTTGCCGATGCAATCACACAACTCCAAGCAATTGGCTTGCAAGTGCAGTCAGCCAATGAACGCAGCTCGACCGTTCCCAAAGACGCCATCATCAGGCAAGACCCGCCGCCGGGTTCCAACGTCTCACCGGGGAGCACGGTAACGCTGACGGTGAGCCTCGGTGCGAACGTCACAGTGCCAAATGTCGTCGATGTGCGTGTCGCCGACGCCCAGGCACAGCTCCAGGCTGCCGGTTTGCAAACTAGGCTTGCCTACGAGGCCAGCGGCGGCATCAATAAGGGCTTTGTCATCAAGTCGGACCCGCTTGCCGGGACGTCAGTTGCATTTGGCACCACGGTAACACTGACAGTCAGTACGGGGCAAGATTTTGAAATACCGGATGTTACCGGACAATTGTTCGAGGACGCCCAGCAAAAGCTGCAAGACCTCAAATTGCAAGTAGAGCGGGAAGATCAGAACAGCGACGCGGTGCGCGAGGGCTTTGTCATCCGCCAGGACCCGCCGGCGAAAACTTCCGTCTCGCCGAACTCCGTGGTCACTTTGTTCGTCAGCAAGGGTGTTCCGGTTGTAGAGCTGCCAGACTTGCGCGGTCAGCCCTTTTCGGATGCCCGCGAAACGCTTCAGGACCTCGATTTCATCGTCAAGCGCGTAGACGTGGAGGACTACCAGCCAAAGGGTACCGTGGTTGACCAGGAACCGAAGGCGGGCAAGGTCCCGCCTGAGAGCCAGGTGACGCTGTACGTGAGCACTGGTCCAGCCTACCAGTCGGGTGAGATAGAGGAACATAGCATCGATGCTTCGGACGCGTGACGCGCACCATCCAAAGTCGGGAAAGCGACCTCCCTAAAAAGTAGGTCGCTTTTCATTGAACATTTGAGGTTTGGAGATGGACCCTGAACTGTGGGAAATGCTGGAGGAAGGTGACAGCGAAGATGAAGTAGCGGCAATCATCCGACTCGGACAGCCCGGCATTGTCCCGCCCGGCGTGCGCGTCATCGTCCAGTTCGGCGAGATCGTCACGGTTCGCATGAAGCGTGGCTCGATCTTGGACATCCGCGAAGTGGGTGGACTGGGGTTTGGACTTTGCACATCCCGACTTTCGCAACCCCGATGGGAGCACACGTCTACTCGCGCTCTGGGATCAGCGCGGACGCCCTAGACCCGAAGCACCCCAACCGTACGGCTATGGCCTCGTCCACACGCGCGAGGAAATCAACCGCGCGCTTGCGGCAAGCGATCCGTACGCGGTGCTGGGCTATCATCCCGCCGATGCTGACATGGGACGTGGCTCGCACGGCACGTTGGTCGCGAGCATCGCGGCAGGCAATGGTGGGAGCGGTAGTCCGGTCGGGGTTGCACCCGAGGCAAAGATGGTGTTCGTGCATCTCGCCACCTGGGGTCAAGACGGCTCTGCCAAGCTGGGCAATTCGGTAACGCTACTGGAGGCCGTTGACTTTATCGCCCGGACGGCAGGCGAGCGTCCCTGGGTCATCAATCTTAGCATGGGGCGTACTGGCGAGCAGCACGATGGGACGACGCTCGTCGAGCAAGGGCTTGATGCCGCGCTGCGTGCAGCACCCGGACACGTGACTTGTCACAGCACCGGCAATTACTTTACGCGGCGGCTGCATGCCTCTGGGCAACTGCGTCCTGCCGAAGAACGAATACTGGTCTGGGAGATCATGAAAGCCGACGTCACGCCCAACGAGCTGGAGATTTGGTACTCAGGGCGGGACAAGATGGAGGTTGAAATCCGATCGACGAATGGCGTGGCTCTGGCACGGCTGAAGCTCGGCGAACGAGCACCACTAACCGCGAATGGTCAAACGGTGGGCAGAGCGTACCATCGGGAGGCTGAGCCGAACAACCTCGCCAATCACATTGACATCTTTTTGTACGCAGGAGCACCAGCGGGAGCTTGGGAGGTCACGTTGATCGCGACGGATGTGGTGGATGGGCGCTTTCATGCCTGGATCGAGCGCGACGCGGCTTGCCCCGACTGCCAATCGCATTTTCGCCGGGAGGATGCCGATCCCACTTCCACTACGGGCACCATTTGCAACGGGTTGCGCACCATTGCCGTGGGCGCGTACAATCCACATCACCCCGACCAGCCCGTGGCTGCATTCAGCAGCATGGGTCCGACGCGTGACAGCCGACTCAAACCGGATCTGTGCGCGCCGGGCGTGGGTATTCTCGGCGCACGTTCCACCCCGCGCGACGCGAATGATCAAGCGCCGCTCTGGACCCGCATGTCGGGAACGAGCTTTGCTGCGCCGCACGTCACCGGCTGCGTCGCACTCATGCTGCAAGTCGCGCCGCGACCCTTGCGGATCGAAGAAGTGCATAATTTGCTCCTGGCCAACACACGCAAGGTCTATTTTCCTGATGAGCTACCAGGTCGTGCCGGAAGCGGCTATTTGGATATCGAAAGGGCGGTCGAGGCTGCGAGAAACATCGGGCGCATTGGTCCAGAGTTCAAACCAGCGAGCGTTGCTAAGGAGGCAGCTATGATGCGTGAAGATCAAGAAACCGAAATGTCAGAATTCGTTGAAGGCAAGGCAGAGGATGAGGCGGAAGCGGAAGAAGCGTCGAGCCAGCAAAATACGTTTCACCGCATCGCCAGTGACATCACTGGTGCGTTCGAGGGCGGCAAGCCCGGCACGCTCAACCTCTACGACCGGGGCATCATCAGCTACGGCAAGCATCAGGCGACGCTCGCCTCAGGCACGCTCTACCCGATTCTGAAACGCTATACTGAGCTCTCGTCCAGCGAGACCGCAAAGAACATGTCCGCGTATTTGGATCGTGTCAAGCAGAGAGATGAAACCTTGCGCGAGGACAGGGACTTTATCCAACTGCTCAAGGATGCTGCCAAAGAGCCGCAGATGAACCGCGCGCAGGACGAAGAATTCACGCGGCAGTATTGGGAGCCGAGCAAGAAAGCAGTTAGAGAGGCAGGCATCAAGTCTGCACTGGGCTGTGTCATTCTGTACGACACGCGCGTGCAGGGCGGGATGCAGCAGGTCTTGAAAAAGACTCAAGAGCGGCTAGGCGGCAAGGTCGGTGACATGATCAGGGGAAGGGAGATCACTGAGCAGGAATTCTTGCACGTTTTTGTCGAGGAGCGCGTCAACCGCAATCTGCGCATCAGCGTCAATCAGAAAAAGCAGGCGGAGGAGCTGAACAAAGAGGCGCAGGCACTGGAAGATGCGGCGGTGGCGGCCCCCGATCGCGCGCCAGAGCTGAGGGATCAGGCGGCGGACAAGCGCAAGAAGGCAAAGCAGTACGCAGCGAACGCCTCGGCGCTGGAAATCTCTGCCAACAAAACGCGCGGTCCCTCTTTGAGGGCTCTGGTGGATTCCGGCGATTTGAATCTGTATGGCGACACGGATGGCCAGATTTATCTCACGGGCAAGTCCGGTGTTGCAATCACCGGACTCAAGCCCGGCGCGACGATTGACAGTACAGCCCCTGCCGAGCAAGTGGAAGAAGAAGCCGATGAGGAAGCAATAGCGAAGCGCAATTTCATCCTCATCTCCGGTGGACCCGGACCGTACGATAACCGCGACATCGAGCATGACCAATCGTGGGCGAATTATGTGACGCCTGTGTTGCTCTTAACCGACAAAAAGGCCAAGCACGAAGCGTTCGTGGAGGAGGACGAGGAGGTTTGGTGGTTTGTTTATAAACCGGCGTACGAACGACGGTGGACGGAAGATTCAAGCAGTTCAGTAGAGGCAAGAAAGAAAGCGGTCAAGGAGGTAAAAGACAGAGGATTTACCTCCTATGTGGATCTGATCGAAGGACGCGCCAAAGAGCGCGGATGGAATCTGCGCTGGCTCGTCGAGGCGGATGACTTTTGGACAAAGCTTAAGACCTTCAGTAAGGGCTCAATTTCACGCGTGTGGTATTGGGGTCACGCACGCGAGGACCTCTGGCTCTCGGTCAGGCACGATCCTGACAGCGGTGCGGCCATCGCTCCCGAAGCGGCCGAGATCATTATGGTGTCATCTATTGACAGCAAGCTCAAGAATCGCTTCCGCAAAGGCGATGTAGATCGAATGAACCGATTCATCGGATGCAACACGGTCAAGTTCGCGGAGGCGTGGGCGAAAACATTCGATGTGTGGGCGGAGGGTGTCGAGGGCAAGGTCAATTTTGCCAGCATCCACAAAACGGGCGGCGAGCCTTGCCTCGTGGACAGCGCCCGAGTGACATTCTTTTCACCGGGCGGCAAAGAGGAACCCGGCCAGACGTGGCGCGCCAAGGCGGTCAAGTGTGGAAAGATCAGCTCTGAGGCACTGCCCGAGGAAGCCGAAGCGCTTGAGGCAGTGGCGAGTTCAGCAGCCGGTAAAGGGACTGTGAGTCAGTCTGTGCAATTAAAGGTCGGCGAGACCTATGAGATTCCGCTTGACAGCGCGCCGTCAATAGAACATTCCTGGGAGGTACTCCTGCCTCAATCGGTCCGCATCAATCCCGCCACACCGGGTGAGGAAGAGGCTTTCGCTCCCTTTGAAGCTCCAGAAACAGGCGCGGCGGAGCTCGTCGAGCTGGCAGATCAGGTGATTGCAGAACGAACGGTTGCGCTCGCACCGACAGCAGTGCTTCATCACGTGTTGTCGCGGGCAGGGATGGCAGAGGCGTTGACCCTACCGGGCAACGGGCGTTTGCCCTCCGCCGCGGAACTCTTTGACGTGTTTGCTTATCCGGGACGCGAGGCGCTGCGCAGTCATCTCGAGCAGTATTTCGAGGTGGTCGCGCTACCGAGAGCGCCTCTCGACGGTAGGTTGAGTGCGAACGATTTGCTGATCCGACGCGGTGATAGCGGGCTGGGACACCTATCTGTGATCGCCTCACCAGAGTTGAGGCATTATGAAGAGGTGTTGTCAGAGGGGCTGATCCCAGAAACATTCAATTCGGGCAAGTATGCGCACGTCGTTGACGCTGGAGTGCGCCCGCACACACTCTCCGATGCATTTGCGCGCCGCGTCACGGACGACACAGGACGCCTGCCTTACGATCAGCTGGTGCTGCGAACACAAGAGCATGTGCGTCAGCGCCTCGCTGAGAGCATGCAACTTGACGAGAGCGTCAAGCCCCCGAATGCGGAAACGTCGGGTGGTTCGGCTCCCTCGCTTCCCCCTGCGCCGTATAACAGCATGCCGCTCGGCCTCGACTTCCACGATGCCCTCAGCTTCAAAGATCCCCACAGCGGCCAATGGCATATCGTGGCTCATACATTGTCCGATTTCCAGCGGCTCGTCCGTTTGGGCAAGTCCTTTGTCATTCTTAAAGCGTCCGAGTGGGGTCCGGATGCCGTCTTCGACACCCATTACGCGCTGGCGCACCAGGCCGGCCTATTCCGTGGCGGATTTCACTTCTTTACGCCCAAACCGGTGCAGGAACAGGTGAATCTGTTTCTCGTGCATCTGCGCAAAGTCGGTCCCGGAGATCTGCCTCCCTCTCTCGACGTGGAAGATGGCAGTCTCACTCTTTTCCGTCACTATAACTACATTCATCACTTCAAAGATGGCCACAAGGAGGGAAACGAAGCCGGAACCAACAGGCTGCTGGATGATTTGCAGGAGTGGCTGGATCACGTCGAGGCTGGACCATCACCGGGCACGAGCCGCCCGCTTGGCCGCACGTCACCATCTGGCAGTACGCGGAGGAGGGCGGAAAATGGCTCGGCCGCACCCATTATTCCGAACCTAATGTAAACATCGCCGGCACTCAGTACGACGCCTATAACGGCTCCATCTACGGATTGCGTGGCTTAGCGGACCTAGGTCATACCGCTCCGCATCTGGTGGGCAACCAAGTAGGCAACCGAGAATGCATTGCGTACGCCGAGCCCGATGGCAGAGTTCATCTCCTGGAACTAGTCGCCGGGGCTTGGCGTGATCAAGACCTGTCCACCATCATCCCAACTGCGCCTCTCGCTGTAGGCGATCCGGCGGCGATCGGGGTTGGCAGCGAACAATTCGTCCTCTACCGGACCAGCAATGGAGACATCCATGCCCTCACCCGTTCGCTAACGAACGTCAATGCCCCATGGTCGGAGTTCCCAACCGGGCCTGCGGCATAGGCGTCGTACTGAGTGCCGGCGATGTTTACATTAGGTTCGGAATAATGGGTGCGGCCGAGCCATTTTCCGCCCTCCTCCGCGTACTGCCAGATGGTGACGTGCGGCCAAGCGGGCGGCTCGTGCCCGGTGATGGTCACCTGATTGACTCTCGTGCTGGAGCTGGCGGCGCGCCAGCCGATCTGACAGCCACAGCGCGCGACAGTGCCGGGCATCCGCCGCCCGCTGCAACCTATCGGCCAGCCACATATACGCCGGCGGGCAAGGCTCCACGAATTGTCTTCCGCGCCGTTCGGGGAGATGTTTGGCAAATTGAGCGCGACACACTGTTAGCAAAGGATCTCAGCTTGAATGTCGGCCATGCCCCACCGGCCGCCGGAAGCCCGACGGCGGTTGTTACGGATCAGGCTCACGTCTTCTATCGCACGATGGATGGAACCATCATCGATATTTTCGATGACGCCGGGGTTTGGAGCCGTCGAAACGTTTGTGCTGACGCCGCAGCCGATCCGACCGCCTTTGTCGACGGTCTCGGGCATGCCGCCTTCAGTTTCCGCGCCATCGACGGCAGTATCCGGGTTGCCCGATTCGTGAACGGCGCATGGAAGTGTGAGAATGCAACCCGGCCGCAGAGTGGAGGCTCCGGTAGAAGCGCTCCGGGTGGACCGGAAGCAGCAGTAACTCAGCAGCAGGGAGCGGCCGCGACGCATGCGATCTTCGCCGCACCCAGTCAGTCTCGTCCTTGGACCGTTGAACACGAAGACGCTTTTGGAGCCACCAAGGTATCGCTGGCGGCAGACGGCGGCGGTGGCGGTCCGGCCGTCGTGGCGCTCGACCCGTTTCCTAACACTGCCCTGGCGCTTTCGCTGGCGGACAACGGTTTCCTTAGGATTAACCCCAGGTTGAGCAGCGCCATGTCTGCACTCGCGGCGAATCCCGCCACCAAGGACATGTGCGTTGCCGTAGTCGATCTGCAGGCACCGCCCGCGGGCGTTGACGGGGTCTACCAGGGCTTCAACGACGATGACATGCTGTACGTCGGCAGCCTGCAGAAAATTTCCGCGATGTATGCGGCGTTCGAGCTGCGATCCCGGGTGCGCCAACATGTGGCGGCGGCTATTGCCGGCGGCCTATCGACAGGCGCAGCCGATTGGCAAAAAATGCTGCTGGACTTGAAGACGGCATGGCAGCCGAAGTTGAACGCGGCCTTCCCTGCGTTGCCTCCTGGCTTCCCGGATCTCAATACTATTTTCAGCCTCTCGGTGGCGGGCAACGTCGACTTCAGCACTTCCGGAAAGAGCAAGACGCAACTGGACGGCGTGGGCGGCCATGGGTCGCTCGCCGGCCTGAAATTTCTCGAGTGGCTCAAGCTCATGCTGCGTTGGTCTAACAACCAGGCTGCCTCGAAGTGTATCCTGGCGCTCAGTTATCCGTACATCAACGGTGTGCTCAAGGGTGCGGGTCTCTTTGAGCCCGCCTCAACCGGCATCTTCTCGACTCCGCCGCGCGGGCTGTGGATCTCGGGAAACTACGCCGTCATCGCGAAGGACTGGATTGCCGACCGCACCGCCGACGATGCCAACGCGGGGCAGGCCAAGACCGCGCGCTGGGCTACGCCGCAACGGCCCAAGACTAACTTCGGCGCGACAGCCCGTAAAGTGGCGCAGTTGTTCGCGTTAATCGCAAAAGACAGGCTTGTCGACGCCGCGGCCAGCCAGGAGATGCGCGACCTTCTGAGCGGCGCGGAATTGAACCGCCGCCCCGGCACCAGAGGCCTGGGCAGCTTTATCGAAGGTGCGCTGCACAACGCGGGCCGCAGTTTCGATGCGGTGTATTCGAAGATCGGCATCGGCGATGACAATCGCCTACACGACGCAGGAATCGTGCAGCGGGCCATTGTAGGGGGCAAGTCGCGTTATGTCGTCGTGGCGCTCGGGAGTGACAACAACTTCGCGCATCTTTCGAAGGTCTTCGTGGACATCGACACGGCACTCTAGCGCGATTACCTGTAGGTCAGCTTCCGGGAAGCCAGACAGGTACGAATTGCATACCTTTTACGCGACCTAAATGTGGCATTTGGAGACCATTCAATTTCGGGTGCTCGCTTCAATAAAGAGATGTAATATACATTATATCAATATTTACGGGCACTTATCCCCTAAATAGGAGGTAAATGGCTTACGAGCACCCGAAAATGAATGGTCTCCAAATGGATTGGGCAGACCAAACTTTCCAAACGGGGAAGTGGCCGCGTGCGTCGCATTCTGTATCTCGCAGCGTTACGAAGCATCCAACTGGACGATTCCCCCTTTGGAGCCTACTATCACCGCCTGGTTGACCGCGGCATGAAAAAAGGGATGGCTGTGGTGGCAGTGATGCGTAAATTACTCATCGTTGCTACCCATCTCATCCTGACCGAGCAGGTGTATGAGCCTGGCAAAGTCGCCGGTCTGTCAGTGCGCTAGCCGCGCGGCTAGCGCACTGACAGACCGGCGACCCCACCCCCATCCGGCCTGTGAAAACAACGTCTGGACAGTGTCCAGACGCCAAGGGGAAATGTTGTGTTTTTGTAGGCCATCGTGATCTGGTCATCATGCGGATTTTTTGCCATCTTTCTACAGGGCTTGACAAATTCTATGGCTTCTGTAGTAGTAGAACAGGTTTTCCACAGCATGGGTGTGGTTATGCACATTTCTCGTTGGCGACTGGTGGAGAACTCGTGGATAACTGGGTAGGCATGGCGGTCTGTTCTCCGGTATACTTTTCACAAGCGCTGTTCTTCCGGACCGATGTTGAGTATTTCATCCCTGCTGTCTGTGTTCATGTGATCGACAAAGGAGGAACTGCTATGCCTGTCTTGACCTCATCAAATCGTTTGACTCCGAAAAGTACGTTGCGTCACCGTCCCATCATCTCAGATACAACGCGGGAGGAACCACCACGCGTCCGGAGGGCTTCACGCACTCAGACCCAGCAACCAGCGGCACCAACGACCGCGCCGGAGATCCCTGCATGGAAGCCGGCGACACGACTGCGCCCACGCCGACGGCCTCGCGTGCCGCTGGTTGGGATCGGGGTCGGCATGGTCATCGCCGTGATGGTCGTCTGGCTCGGTCAACTCCTTCTTGGCTGGGTTGGAACGAGCCTTGATACCCTGCACTATGGCTACCCACGCACCTATCAGGTGGATGCGGTAGTGGGTCAGGGTGATAGTGCTGCCCAGTCACTTCATCGCTCTCAATCTCGGGGGCCAGATCGAGATCATTGAGCTGCCTGCGGGGGATGCCTCGCACGCGAAGATCTATCTGGGGCCGCATCTGTATGGGCCAGATGCCGACCTGGTGGCGGTGACGCTGCAATTCGTGGACAGCCGCCATGATCATCATCCTGATATGCTCGTGCTGTTCCAGGGGACCCAACTCGTCTTTCGCAACACGCAGGGCACGTTTCAGCCGCCGTCTCCAGCAAAGTCATAACACGGGAATCATCGATGCTGTCCGGTCGGCTGGCGGTCGCTATTGGGAGGACAAGCACGTTGAGTGACTCCTGGTGCGTGGCGTAGATGAATGCACGTCCGTCAAAATGGGAACTTTCGAGAGAATCTCGTGAGAGCAGGGGCGTGTCGTGTGAGAGGGCTGTGATGGTGTGGAAGTAGTCTATCTATATGCGGATTGCATATAGTATGGATGCCTCCCGATGGAGGTGGAAGGAGACCCTCATGAGCGCGCCATCATTCGACCGTGACAGTGATCCTGTGGAAACCGAAGCGTTGTCTGAGAGCGGCTTCACCCCAGAAGAGATCGGGTGCTTGTTGCGGTTGCGAGACTGGTATCAACAGGGGGGCAGTGATCGTGTGGCGCTGATCCGCCCTCTGGAGTTCCTCAAGTTTCTGCGAAGTTCCGGCCAACTCCCCTCCTAGTTTAAGCGTTCGGTTCGGTTTCGCCATTCAAAACAGGCAGGTCGTGATTGAGGGCATGAGCAATGGGGATCGTTTTGGAGGGTGTCAGCTTCTGTGGGGAAAAAGGGGAAAAAGAGCCTCTCCTGCCTGAGAAGGGGCATGCTGTGTTTTTTTATGCCTCTTTTGCTTCCTGTTCCTCTATTTCCACTGAGCAGGCCGGGCACATCGTACACGGGAGCTCATGCGCATGCCAGTAGGCGGCCAGAGCGATATGCTGCTCGGGGGTAATCCACCATTCTTGCTTATTGCGCTCAGGGTTGGTTGGGCGCTGGTACACCGAGAGCGCAATATCTCCAGCCTCATAGAGCGACTTGATGCTGTCAGCGGTGACATGGTGCGCGCGTGCAAAATGGACCAGGCGTTGCGTTCCTGCGTGATAGCCACGCTTCTCTGCCGCGGAGAGCTGCACACCTGGGAATGGGACAAGCTGCGGCGATGACAGGGACGCAGCTTGCGCAGGTGATTGGGCAAACGCGAGGCTCTCGACCTGCTGTTGCAATGCTTCGACCTGCGCGCGGAGCTGATCGATTTGTGTCTGGATCGGGTGTGGCTCGTGCGGTTTGCGCGCGTTATACGCGTTGATATCATCCAGGTCAATGCGGATGGAGTGCTTGGCGCGGATGACTGAGAACTTCTCGTCTTTGATCATGCGACGGACCGTGCGCTCCGACAGGTTGAGCAGGACCACGGCTTCCTCCACGGTCACATACTGCTTGCGCGTGGTGGACGCAGGCGGTTTCGATTGGGATGTCATGACGGTTCCTTTCTGCCCTTCTCGGGCTGCTTTGGAGATGAGACGATCAGCTCCGGGCGCATCGTCACCAATGCAAAGAGGCCGGGGACTGCTTCTCTCGAAACCTTCCACGGCTGCGTCGATGATGACGGGACTTCCCAAGCAAAAAAGCTGCACAGGTGGTGCAGCCCTCTTCATCTCTTGTTTCTTAGTATACCCAATTTTAGGCGATTTGTCAAGAAGCAAGCAGCTTGCACCAGCCTGTAGCGGGGTTTGATACGTGTATCACTGTTAGCTTGTTTCACCAGTAGAGTGGTGCTCATCTGCTCGGTCTTTTCCTCCTGTTCTGGACATCGTTGATCCCTTACCAGCGCTCGCATGATGGGAAAACCGGACGGATGTTATGTGGTCAAAAAGTGGCATGATGTGCCAGGAGCGAGGCTCCACGATGGCGAGGGATGCGATCATGAACTGCCGGTTGCGTCCCTGCACCCGTGATGCGGCGAGATCATGACCTGCCTGGAAGACAGGGAGAACCATCTTGACGCTGCGGTTCATGACGCGCCAGTGCCTTCCTCTGCCCCTATCATGAAGTGCCAGGCAGGGGGAGGACGAGGTTCATTCAGAATCATGAAACGCCGGTGGCCTCTCTTGCGTCATGCCGTTCGTTCGGCGCGCTTAGAGCCTCTTGATCGTGTCACCCACGTGATGCGCAATGAGATAAAAGCAAGTAGACAATAAGAAGAACCACGATATTCCAATGAAGTACGATCCTGCGAAAGGAAAGTGGAAAGAGAGCGATAGATAGGAGAGTATCGATGAAGAAGCTTCATCAAGCAAAGCAGATCCGAGATGCGAACCATCAAGCAGTGTTCCTCATGCGTTAAGCGGCCAGAGAGAAACCGAAGGACTGAGCAAACGAAGCCGGGAGACCGTGGATCGTCACCTGGAGCGGTGAGGCGGTCGAGAGGCGAGCATTACGAGCAAAACGTTGATCCCAGTTCAGACGAGAGTGCGCCCGTTGTGCTCTCGTCAGCACCGTAGCTTCGGTAGTGGTAACGGTCTCTCTGGCTTGCACTGATGGTGTTGTCAATGTCACGGTTTGTGTGCGTAGCAGTCGTACCCATCTCCGCCGGATCTGGCAACGTTCCCAATCTCCCCAGAGCAGAGGATGAGTAGGAGCAAGCGAGTGCGTTTCAGCCGATGTGGATGCAGGCTCCTGCACGGCTGGGGGATCGATAGGCGGAGAAGCAGAAAGTGGCCAGAGGACGGCACTGACCCGACGTGGGCGTTTGGTGGTCGTTCCATATCCGAGACACTGATCGCGCAATGGACAAGGGCGGCAACTTCCAATCCGTGCTGCATAGACGATCCGCAGAGATCCATCACGTTCAGGTCGTCGCTCTTGAGGGAAGAGCGATTGACCCGTTGGACAGCAGACCGTTCCATCTGGCTGAGGAACAAAAGCAGATCCCGCAAATCCGCCCATCTGTGCTGCTCGCGCCCATTGTGGTGGACCAAACTGAGCAGGCTCCATCACCTGAGCAGGCTCCATCACCTGAGCAGGCTCTATCACCTGAGCAGGCTCCACCGCCTGAGCAGGCTCTATCACCTGAGCAGGCTCCACCGCCTGAGCAGGCGCAAATTCCGTCAGACGTATGGCTGAGG
>WNFY01002640.1_pt1 | contig 26413 bp, 22 predicted proteins | sample 5400091 | NCBI WGS metagenome assembly WNFY01 (sample SAMN13153364, study PRJNA577476) | soil metagenome | isolation source: 60 cm soil or saprolite under grassland replicate 1 | place: USA:California | collected 2016-06-15 | reverse complement strand
AAAGCAAGAAGCTTTGACACAGCTTATTTTAAATATTATTACCTGCCTTACTCTATAAATCTTGCAGGTCTTGGACGATTTACTGATGCATTAAATGCTGTAAATAATTTTTTAGCAATTCCCAACCTTAATGATAAAAGCCTCAAGAGTGCTGTATATCGCAAACATTGTTATGAATTTGCAATTAATTATGCAACAAATCATCCAAACAATAATTACGTTTTTGCGCCGGTAAATCTCGGCGATAGTATTAATTCACCACAGTCAGAATATTATCCATCATTTACAATTGATGACAGCACACTTGTTTTTACAAAGCGTGGAGAAGGCATAAGAGAAGATTTTATGATGAGTAATTTGTTGCCCGGCCATTACAGCAAGGCAGAATTTATTAACGGACCACTAAATGAAGAACCATCAAAAGGGGCAATCAATATTTCGCAGGATGGTGAGTGGTTAATTTTCGCCGGAAACTTCGCGGGGAAAGGTTTTGGTGATTTTGACCTGTATATTTCATATAACACTACCAAAGGCTGGAGTGAACCGATAAATCTTGGTGCTAATCTTAATACAGAATTTTGGGAAACGTCCCCAAGTTTAAGCCCCGATAAAAATGCCTTATACTTCAGCAGCAATAGACCTGGCGGTTATGGCGGCGCTGACCTGTATGTTAGTTACCGCCTCGCTAACGGGAAATGGTCTGCCGCAAAGAATATGGGGCCTTCAATTAACACCAAAGGTGATGAACAAGCTCCATTTATCCATGCTGATAACAATACGCTTTACTATACATCGAATGGCTTACCTGGTTATGGCGGCAGTGATATTTATATGACAAGAAAAGATACTGCTGGCAATTGGGGTATACCTGAAAACCTTGGTTATCCTATAAATACAATTGAAAATGAAGGAAGCTTATTTGTTGCTTCCGATGGCATTACCGCTTATTATGCAAGTGACCGTGCTGATACAAGAGGAGGGCTTGATTTATATAAATTTCAATTGCGTGATGATATAAGACCGGCAAAAACTTTATACGTTCAGGGAAATGTGTTTGATGCATCTACAAAGAAAAATATTCCATGTGCTGTTGAGTTAATTAATAATGCAACGCAAAAAACAATTACTAAGGTGCAAACAGATGAAACAGGTTTTTATTTTATTACATTGCCTGTCGGAAAAGATTATACATTCACAGTAAACAGAAAGGGTTATCTATTTTACAGCGATATTTTTGAATTGAGTAAAAAAGAAGCAGACAGTACTTACGTTAAAGACATTTCGCTTCAACCTATCGCTGTTAATGCATCAGGTATTTTAAAAAATATCCAGTTTGAATTGAATTCTTCTCAATTGCAGCATGTAAGTTTAATTGAGTTAAACAAATTGTTGCAGTTGATGAATGATAACCCAAATATCAAAGTACAGATAAGTGGTCACACGGATAATACAGGAACTGATGAATATAATATGCAACTTTCTCTTGATCGTGCAAAAGCAGTGGCAGACTATCTTATAAGCAAAGGGATAGATGCAAAACGCTTAACATGGAGAGGTTACGGAGCCTCCAAACCTGTCGCCGATAATACAACCGAGGAAGGAAGAGCAATGAACCGGAGAACTGAGTTTACTGTTGTAGGATTGTAATTTATACAGCCATGAGTTTCGAGCCATGAGCTTTGAGAAAAATAATAACTCGTAGCTTACATTTATTGCTCAACACTTTAAAAAATACCAAGAGTTACCGGGCGTGGCGAAACAGAAGGGCAAATAGTACTATCAAAATTTAGCCACATAAAAAAAACCTTCTCATTTGGAGAAGGCTTTTCTAAAAATAAGTTTTCTGTTTTTATTGTTTTGCCATTGTATTCTTCTGCATGTTCATCACATCTTTTACAATATTCACAGTTTCATTTATGTAAATATCGCTCTGCACATTTTTTAGCCACTGCTGGTACCTGTCACCCTTCGCTTTATCTGCATTATTAAAGAATTTATCTTTATCAACCGCAAGTGGCTGCATATCTATTGGCTGTTTTAACTTGGCAAGTGAATCATCCTGCTTAATTGTATTTCTAATCTGGTTTTGCTCTTTTTTAAATGAATCAATATTAAGATAATACTCCTTGTCAATGTTTTTGTTTAACCAGTCTGTGTTGGTTTTTATATGATTGAATGTAGTATTATTCTTTATTCTTTCTTCTGCTTTTTTCTCTAATTCCTGCCAGTTGATATTTTTATTCTCAGGCTGGTAAACAGCCTGTGGAATTTGATCCCATGCCAATGCTGACGTCTGATCCTTCTCACGGAATTTCAGGTATTCATAAGTATCCGGCAAAATGATATCAGGTGTTACTCCTTTTAATTGCGTTGAACCACCATTGATGCGGTAATATTTTTCGAAAGTTAATTTTAAAGCGCCATATTCTGTTTGTCCTGTAAACAGATCGGTTGGCTTACCTAATGGAAGATTTTTTTGCACCGTACCCTTTCCATAAGTTGAAGTGCTGCCCACTATAATGCCTCTTTTATAATCCTGAATAGCAGCCGCAAAAATCTCAGAAGCAGAGGCACTTAATTCATTTACCATTACAGCAAGCGGTCCGTCATATAAAACAGACGGATCATTATCACGCCATGTATTTTGATCTATTCTGCCATCTCTTTCTTTTACCTGTACAACCGGACCTGTTTTAATAAACAAACCAACCATCTTCACTACTTCCAACAATGAGCCTCCGCCATTATTTCTAAGGTCAAGAATTACTCCGTCAACATTTTCTTTTTTCAACTTGATTAGTTCATTTGCCACATCTTCAGAACAGCGGTTGCCATCAGGCCTGTCGAAGTCTGCATAAAATTCCGGGAGATAGATATAACCAATTTTTTTATCGCCTATTTTTATAACAGAGCTTCTCGCAAAAGTTTCATCCTGCACTATTTCATCTCTTATCAATGAAACAACTTCTAAAGAACCATCAGCTTTTTTAAGTGTTATTCTTACTTCCGTTCCTTTTGTACCACGTATTAACTTCACAACATCAGTAACCGCATAACCAGACACATCAACTGCTGTATCACTCCCCTGCCCCACTTTTACAATTTCATCATTTATCTGGATCTTTCCGCTTTTCCATGCAGGGCTGCCTGTTATAAGACTCGCTATTTTTATTGCTCCGTCATCTTCTTTAAGCTGAGCGCCGATACCGTAAAAACGACCGCTCATTTCCTCATCAAAACCACGCTTTTCAATGGGTGGAAAATATTCGGTGTGAGGATCCATTAAATCGGTAATTGTATTTACATAAGAACTAAATTGCTGATCAGGTGTAAACACAAGTTTTAAACGGTTATAATTTCTATCAAGCGCTGCGAGCACTCTTTTTCTTGCTTCCTGTTCTAACTGAGCATCGGTTTTATTTACAGAACTATCTTTGCCCGCACTCTTCTCACGCTGGGTTTGAAGTTCTACAAATTTATCCAGCGTCATATATTTAAGGCGTTTACGCCATGCTTCTTTTCTTGCTGTTTCATCAGCAGGGTAATCAAGTTTATCCCCATCTAGTTGTGCAGTTTCCTTCACAGTAAAATCAAAAGGCGTTGAAAGTATTTCCTTATAAATATCCATAATCTCTGTAAGTCTCTTCAAATATATTGCACCTGCTGCAGGATAAAACTGAAGCGTAGTTGTACCTTTTATTTCATCATCAATTGTGGTTGAATATTTATTCAATGCCTCAATATCTGATTTAAGAAAAAGGTTCTTATCAGCATCCAGATTGCTGAGGTATTTACTAAAAACCTGTTTGGAAAAAGCATCATCAATAGTTTTAGGACTATAATGCTTTTGCTCGATAATAGTGCCAATTGCATTAAGCAGTCGCTGTTGTTTGGCATAAAGATCTTCGTCACTGTTTTTTCCTGCAAAAGCCCAGAAAATTCCTGCGAATAAAACTATAAGCAACAAAGGCCACACTTTCCTGTTCATCATAATTTGTAAAATTTTTTTAGGCATGAACTCAAAAATAAGTGAAAAAAATTATAGCGGGTAAACCGTTGCTCACATTAACAAGCTTTTTCCTAAATATTCACAGCTTTTTTTCATAAGTGAATTTTTTGGGCTTTTTATTTCATGTTCAACAACGATCTTATCCCTTGCTTCAAACATAATGCCTAAAGCAAAAATTAAAAAACGATTATAATATGAAAACAACATTATAAAATGAAAACGCTCATTGCCAAATTGAAAGAAGAACCCTCAAGTGAGTGACCCACGAAGTTTCGGGGCAGGCACAAGAGGCGATGAGGATAGAATCAAAAGTTTGTGCGACAAAAAAATTATTTAGAAGTAAATTATCACTAAACATCACATGAATGTTTTGGAAGGTGCGTGTATTTTTTTATTTTTGCCGGCCCGTTCAGTCACTAACGGAACACGGAGGTTGTAGCTCAGCTGGTTAGAGCGTCAGATTGTGGCTCTGAAGGTCGGGGGTTCGACCCCCCTCAATCTCCCTTTAAAACCTTGTAAGCAGAATTGTTTACAAGGTTTTTCTTTTAAAAAGATTCTATGCACCCTGTACTATTTTTTACACCGCTTATCCCTGCAATTGTCTGTTGGCTGCTGATAAAATTTTTTATTAAATATTTTTTCAAACCATTGCAACCTGTAAAGATTTTAGGAATCAGTTATCGGGGCATTCTGCCACATAAAAAAGAATTTATTGTAAAATCTTTATCGCAAATTATAAGTGATGAATTGTTGAATGCTAATATGCTAAAAGAAAAACTGACAGACCCTGAAATATTGCAGAAGGCAATGCCAGTAATTGAAACGCATATTGACAATTTCCTGAACGTAAACCTTAAAGAGAGTATACCTGTAATAGGTATGTTTATTGGTGATAGAATAACAAGGCAACTCAAAGATCTTTTTATGAAGGAGCTGGAAGAACTATTTCCTTCGGTTATGTCGCAGTTTATGAGCGATTTGTCGCAAAGTAAAAAATTGGAACATGAAATTGTTGTAAAATTGGATAGTATACAAATTGAAACAGTTGAAAATAAGTTTTATCAAACCTTTAAAAAGGAGTTAAAAAGGATTGAGTTTACTTTTGCTTTTATTGGTTTGGCAGCAGGTATTTTTCAACTTATTATTATTCTGATTGTTTTGAAATAATTCTGGCAATCAAATTTGTTGGGCATGATAAAATAAATTTTCAACAACTGAAAATTGGCCTGATAATGAAAAACACACTACTCTCTCTTTGCTGCATTTTAATTTCATTGATTGCTCTTGCACAACAACCGGGTTCGTATAACGGGCAGGGCAGAAATCAAAATATGAACATTGGCCATTTGTATGGTAAAGTGATTGACAGCAAAACAAATAAGGGAATTCCCGGAGCAACAGTGCAGCTTATTGGTACCCGTTTTGACATGCAACAACGAAGAGATACTGCTTTAAGACATGATTCTGCATTGCACAAATTTGATAGCACTCATAAATTTAATAACACTCATATATTTGACAGCACTCATAGATTTGATACTGCTGCTCATAAATTTAATACTTCAGCTAATAGGCCTGATACTTCTTTTCACCGTGTTGATACTACGGGTCAAAAGTTTAACAGGACTTCTCAAAAACCAAGGGAAGCAATACTTGCTACTGTTTTAGCTCAGGCAAACGGAGATTTTAGTCTTGAAAATGTTCCCGTATTCGGCAATTTTAAATTACATGTCACAGCAGTGGGCTATGCAGATTATACGCAACAGGTTTCTTTCGGTTTAAAGTTTCAAAGAGGCAATAATGATAACGCAAACGTTGATCAGCAGGAGCGCATGCAGCAAATGATTGGCATGGTTGATAAAGATCTTGGCAATATTAAATTGCAACAGTCTGAAACAACGCTGGCAGGCGTTACAGTTACTGCTGCCACGAAACCTTTTTTTGAAATGGGAGTTGACCGTAAAATATTTAATGTTGATAAAAATATTGTAAGCACCGGTCAAACTGCTGTTGAAGTGATGAGACAAATTCCATCGCTGAATGTTGATATAGATGGTAATGTAACATTGCGCAATGCATCTCCTCAAATATTTGTTGATAACAGACCAACAACATTAACATTGGATCAAATACCGGCTGATCTTATAGACAAGGTTGAATTAATTACAAATCCTTCCGCAAAATATGACGCATCAGGTGGTGTTGGTTCTATACTGAATATTGTTTTGAAAAAAAATGTGAAGCACGGGTATAACGGTGGAGTAAGGGGAGGCATAGATTCAAGAGGAAGACCAAATGCAGGAGCTGATATTAACTACCGTCAGGGAAAAATAAACTTTTTTCTTAATGGTAATTTCAGAATGAATAAATCAAAGAGCACTTTCTCTACTGAACGTTATAACATATCAGATACACCAAGCACTGTTTCACAAAATGGTAATGGAACCAACACAGGTCAGTTTGCATTTATTCGCGGAGGCTTTGATTATTTTATTGATAACAGGAACACATTAACGATAACAGGAACTCATGTAAATGGTCATTTTAAAAACAACCAGTCTCAAAGAATTGATTCCGTGGTTGATGATCTTTATACTTCTTACAGCAACTTAGTGAGCAACTCTGAAACGCACTTTAAAAATTATGGTGGCCAGTTAAGTTTCAAACACAATTTTGCAGAGAACGGACATGATATTACAGCCGATATAAATTACAACTCAAGTAACAATACCAACAATACAAATCTTAATACGTATACTTTTTTTCCGAATAATAATCCCAAATATAGCCCGTTATTGCAGCAAACAAATAGCAGTGGTTATAATCGTTATCTCACAATTCAATCAGATTATGAAAACCAGATGAATGATAAAAATAAAATTGAAGCGGGTATGAGAGCTGCAATAAGAAATTTTAAAAATGAAAGTCTTCAATCTTTTTATGATGACTCTTCAGGCGTGTATATAACCATTCCCTCTATTAGCAATAACTATAAATTCCGGGACGAAGTGTATGCAGCTTATGGAACTTATACACGCAAAGCAAATAAATGGAATTATCAAATAGGATTAAGAGCAGAAAGTTCTAATTATAATGGAACGCTGTTAAATAAAGATTCTTCCTATAAAGTTGATTTTCCTATAAGCCTTTTCCCAAGTGCATTTGTTACATATAGATTGAGTGATAAACAGGACATTCAATTGAATTATTCAAGAAGAATCAATAGACCAAATTTCTTTCAGTTGCTTCCGTTTGTAGATATCAGTGATCCGCAAAATATTAATATAGGTAATCCTGCTTTAAAACCTGAGTTCACTCATTCATTTGAATTATCTTTTGATAAAGCCTATTCAAAAAATTCTAATTTTCTTGCAACGGCATATTTTAAATATTCAACTGATCTTATAATACGCTATCAATATGTAGGAAAAAATCCGCTTAATCCTGAAGACTCAGTTGTGTTCAACTCTTACAATAATGCAAATAACAGTACATCATATGGATTGGAATTAACCAACCGCACAAACATTCTCAAAATATGGGAGATGATGCTGAACGTAAATTTTTATAATTCAAAGATCAATGGCACAAATATACAAAGCGATCTTACCAACGAACGTTTAAGCTGGTTTGCAAAGTGGAATAACAATATTAAGCTTCCCAAAAAATATACTATTCAGTTATCAGCCAATTACCAAAGTAAAACCGTGTTGCCCATTAGTGGCGGTGGTGGTGGCTTTGGCGGAGGCGGCGGTGGTGGCCGCGGTGGTGGAGGCGGCGGCGGATTTTTTGGCGGAGGTAGTTTAGGTACCGCGCAAGGTTATATTTATCCCAACTATAGTTTTGATCTTGCAGTAAGAAAAGAATGGACATGGAAGGGCGGTAATTCTGCGTCGCTTAGTTTGAGTATGAATGATATTTTTAAAACTGCGCGATACAAAGCTTATTCTGAATCACCATATTTCACACAGGTTACAGAACGAAGAAGAGATCCACGAATTGTACGTCTCAACTTCAGTTATCGTTTCGGAAAAATGGATGTCTCTTTATTCAAACGCAAAAACACAAGAGCTAATGAAAATGACCAGGATATCATGGGTGGGCAGCAGTAGGAAATGAAAAATGTAAAATGTAGAATATAAAATGAAGAAGGCTGCAAATGCAGTCTTTTCTTTTGTACCAAGCGTTTGGTCTACTATGGTCGTTCCTTGCGTCGCACACTTGTACTGAAAATCATTATGCAAAAGTTTCGATAATGGTCTGACTGTCCCCATCTGACCAATGTGATTATGATTGATCATGTTACTCTAACTAAATGGTCAGGCGCTTTTAAAATGGCCTGACCATTTAGTTGCACGCCTTATTCTACCCTTGCCCCAAGCCTGTTTTTAAAGTAGTCCAAATATTCATCCTGCTTATTTGAATCAAGTGGTAAAACTCCTTTATGAGAAACAAAAACATCATAACCTCTCATTCGTAATTCATACACAGCAAACAAGTCGCAAATATCCGTACATACACCTGTAACTTCCACCACTTCCGGTTCTAACTCTTCCAAAATTTTTTCAAGCTGCGTATTTAAAAAAATGCTTATTGTGTTTTTTGTATGAATAGTTGCTTTATCAGCTAATGATTTTAATTCATCAACTATCTCTGCTTCAATTGTTCCTTTCATGCAATGCGGCGGATAAGGATTTCCAATTTCCGGGTCTGTCATGGAATGACTGTCACAAACAAAAATTACTTTGCCCCCCTCCTCTAAAATTTCTTTGCCTCTTGACAAAATATATTTTTCAATATCTGTGCTATAATCAGGTAATGAGAGCGGATAACCCTTTCTGCAAAACCCTTTAAGCATATCAACAACAATTAAAACTTTCATTGCTCTATTAATTAAAAAGTGATGTATTTCTGTTTAATAAAATATTTCCCTTGTAATTATCGCACAATTATTATCCCAATTTACGGAACAGTGTTTGCATTACTTATATAAGACAAGCTCTTTTTCATTTTAAAAAAATTGCGCCTTATGAAACACATAACAAAAATTATTTTAGTGCTGTTTTTTTGCGGCATTTTAATAACTACGCCTCAGAAAGCCACTGCGCAAATTTCGGTAAGTCTCCAGGTTTTTTATGATCAATTAAGCCCTTATGGTCAATGGGTTGATTATCCTCAGTATGGATATGCCTGGATTCCTTCATTAGATGAAACATTTATGCCTTATGCAACTGATGGTCATTGGGTGTTAACTGATTATGGCTGGACCTGGGTATCAGATTATGACTGGGGATGGGCTGCCTTTCATTATGGTCGCTGGCAATATGATCCTTATTACGGATGGATATGGATTCCAGATACTATGTGGGGGCCTGCATGGGTTGCGTGGAGACAATCAAGTGGTTATTACGGTTGGGCGCCCTTAGGCCCCGGCCTTGATATATCTGTAAATTTCGCTATTATGTTAACAGAACAGAAAATGTTACCATCATTAAAAAAACGACTGTAATAAAAAATACTTATGTGGACAGAAGCAGGAATATTACTTATGTAGCAGGACCCGATAAAAACGAAGTTCAAAAAGTTACAGGCAAACCTGTAAAACCTGTTGCAATAGAGGAAAGTAACAAGCCCGAACAAAAAGTAAATAATGACAAGCTTGTGATTTATAAACCACAGGTAAAAAAGGAAGATAATTCAGGTAAGAAACCTGCGCCTCCAAAAGTTGTTGCTTTAAAAGATGTGAAGAAGCGTGTACCCCGGCGGGAAAATGCAAATGTTCCGGGCAATAATCAACAGCAGGAGAAAAACAATCGAAATATAAATCGTTCAGACAGCGATAATAACAGGGCTATTCAGCAACAGCAAAAAGTCAATCAAAATAAAAATCGTTTAGATTCCGGTAACAATAAAGTTAACCGGCAACAAGAGGAGAAAAATCCTCAAAATATAAATCGCGCGGACAGCAACAATAACAGGCCTAATCAACAGCAGGAAAGAAAACCACAAAACATAAATCCTTCAAATAATAAACCTAATCAGCAACCGGAAAGAAAACCTGAAAATATAAATCCTCAAAATAATAAGCCAAGCCAGGAACAGGCCAAACCCAATATGAAACCACAAAATATGAAGGATACGAGTTTGAATAAAAATCTTCATCAGCCACAACAAAAACCAAAGCCAAAGCCAGTTCCGCAAAAGCCCAATAAGCCGCAGCCTGATACTGCACGGCGGCCTCATTAAAATTGCAGAACTACCAGGGGAAATTTTTTAATAACGATGCAACTTATTACGTCGTTATTTTTTTATGCATAGTATATCAATAATCTACAGAATCAAATACTTTAGAGTGAACGATCTCTTTATTAAAATTAAATTTTGCATTGATGCCCTCAACAATATCACGTATCCATTTGGGTGAATAGGGTGAGATATAAATTCGTTCAATCATCGTATCAAGATCAACAGGAATAAAAACACCGTTATAAACATCTTGTTGCTGCCATGTAAATTTCTCATCCCTGCCATGAGATAATGCGTAACAACAACGCACTTCATTTTCATATTTATATACGAGACGTTTGCGTAAAAACGGAACGAAAGAATTCTTGTTAAAAGGAATAGGATCGCAGCTTTCATCATAATAGATCACTTTGCCAATATAAATGGGTTTATCTGTAACATCGAAGCCCCGTTTTAATCTTTCATAAGTTGTTTGCAGTGCAATGCCATAAGAACCTTTTGCATATATCTTCCACATGGCAAAATTTTCGTCTTTATTAATGTGCCAGCTACTCACCGCAACTTCAGTGCGTTTTTCATTTTGTTGTTCTTTCAATTCATCAATTTGTTGCTTTGCCTGGTCAATATTTTCTTTAGTTCTCGATTCTTCAGGCATTTTTTTCAGATTCGATTTTAGAGATTTTTCTGTGCTTGGCTTATTGTATTTGCCTTCAAACGGATCTTCAAATTTATCGGCACGTGAAAAGAATAATTGTCTTTTAAGCAGTAAGTCTAAATATCGCGGTATGTCAGCATATCGCCAAAGTATTACATTGTCTTCTATTTGCTCAAATTCGGGATGTTGCTGAAACATAAAATTTCATTTATCTCTTTCACATTATTCCTATAAAATTAATGCCATGATGACTAATTTCTTACAAGCATTTATTTTTTTGAGTCAGGCTAATTTTGCATTTATTGGACTTCTGTTCCGTCTTGGCAGACTCTTGTTCTACAACTTTTTTATTCAGCAATTAAAGTGATGATATAAAAATTTGATGTAAGAAAATTGAATTCAGACAGATGCCGATTAAAGAAAAAGGCAATGCAATGCTCCCAATTAACGGAACAAAAGCGTCATCATAGCTCAAATGCCGGAGACATAAAAAAAGACCACATTGCAGTCTTTCAGTTTTACATCATTTTACATTATCAACTAAATGCTACCACCTTTTGCCTCGCAGTTCCCAAACCATCAATGCCTAATTCCACTACATCTCCCGCTCGCAAATAAACCTGGGGATTCATACCAAGACCAACACCTGCAGGTGTACCTGTTGAAATAACATCACCCGGCAATAAGGTCATAAACTGGCTTACATAGGAAATCAAAAAAGGAATTCTAAAAATTAAATTTGCAGTAGTGCCGTTTTGCATGTAATGATTGTTTACGGTTAGCCAAAGGTTGAGATTGTCTACATCAGTTATCTCATCTCTAGTCACCAACCATGGGCCAAGTGGTGCAAAAGTATCACAGCCCTTGCCCTTATCCCATGTGCCGTTTCTTTCAATTTGAAATTCGCGTTCACTTACATCGTTGTGCAGACAATAACCTGCAACATAATCCGTGGCATTTCCTTCCTCAACATAACTTGCTTTCTTACTAATTACTACAGCAAGTTCAACTTCCCAATCGGTTTTTTTTGAGTTCTTTGGAATAATAATATTATCATAAGGACCACAAAGTGCAGTGGTAGATTTCAAAAATATAACGGGCTCCGGCGGCAATACAGCACCTGTTTCCTTTGCATGGTCTGCATAATTTAAACCGATGCAAACAATTTTTGATGGTCTTGCAACAGGGCTGCCAATCCTTGTTCCACCTGCAATTTGTTGCAATTTATTTTTATTGCTTTCGATAAATTGCTGTAGCTTTTTTAATCCATCTGTTTCAAAAAATTTTTCATTATAATCTTCACCGAATAATGAAGTATCATACATCACATCATTTATTACTACTCCTGTTTTTTCTTTATTAATTTCTCCGTAACGTATTAGTTTCATTTATCAAATTTTTAATAGTTGTACAAATATTCTTCCCTTTAAGAGCAGGGGCTAACTATTCAATTTTACAAAACCACCATCAATAGTAAAATCACTGCCTGTTACAAAACCCGCTTCATCCGAGCATAAATACAAAACAAGATGCGCCATTTCATTCGGTGTACCCATTCTGCCAATCGGTTGTGTTTTTGACAACTTTTCAAACATTTCCTGTTCCCTGCCCGGATAATTTTTTGCAAGATAATTATCTATAAACGGTGTATGCACTCTGCCCGGTGAAATACAGTTGCAGCGAATGTTTTCATTGATGTAATCTTTTGCTACGCTCATTGTCATAGCGTATACGGCACCCTTGCTCATAGAGTAGGCAAATCGCTCAGCAATACCAACAATCGCTGCTACAGAAGACATGTTGAGAATCACACCGCCGTTCTTTTGTTTCATTAAAGGAACGGCTGCATACAAACTGTTGTACATTCCTTTTACATTCACTCTGAAGATTCGATCAAAATCTTCTTCATTCGTTGTGTCTGCTTTTCCAATATGAGAAATACCTGCACAATTCACAAGTATATGTATCGTGCTAATTTGTTTGTATACATCAACTACCTGTTGCTGCTGTGTTACATCACATACATGCGCATAAGCTTCGCCCCTCTCCTCTTTTATTTGATAAACTGTTTCCTGTGTGTGCTCTTTATTGATATCTACTACGTGCACAATTGCACCTTGTTTTGCAAACAATAAACATACCGCTCTTCCAATGCCACTTCCTCCGCCTGTTATTATTGCATTTTTTCCTGTAAAATCAAACATGACTGAGTTTTTAATCAATGGTTAGATGTTCAAAGATATTCTCAAAACGCAAACAAAAAAGCGGATCAAAAAATCCGCTTTAATTATCCTTTGCAATGATCTTAATCATTTAATCCCTGCCTGCCGATAGGGCAGGATTCTAATCAGGGTCAATCAGCGGTTCTTTGAATTATTCCACCGCCAATCACTTCATCGCCTTCATAAAACACAGCGCTTTGCCCTGGTGCAATGCTCTTTACGTTCTGATAAAAACGAACGCGAATTCCATTATCATTATTATATAAATTACTCAAAGCACCTTTGTCTTTGTAACGAATTTTGGTAATCGCTTCCATTCCATCCGTGATGCCATTATACTTTACCCAATTGATCTTACTCATCTGCATATCATTTTGTTCAAGATCATTTTCATCACCCAACACGACAATATTTGTTGAAGGATCAATGGCAGTAACATAAGCTGGCTTACCGAAAGCTATTTCCAAACCTTTGCGCTGACCAATTGTATAAAAAGGATAACCCTTATGTTCACCCAATTTCTTTCCATGCTTATCCACAAACCAACCACCTGTAACTTTTTCTTCAAGTCCTTCCACACGACGCTTTAAGAAGCCACGGTAATCATTATCAGGAACAAAACAAATTTCGTAGCTCTCACTTTTTTTTGCCAGTTCAGGATAACCATAATCAAGCGCCATCTGGCGTATTTGTGTTTTGCGATATCTACCCAAAGGCATTATCGTTCTGCTCAGCAATTCCTGGTCAAGCCCCCACAAAACATAACTCTGATCTTTTGTTTCATCAATACCTTTGCTTATCACATATCTGTCATTATCGCTTTGATAAATATTTGCATAATGACCTGTTGCAATATAATCGCAACCCAATGCATTGCCTCGCTTCAATAATGCACGCCACTTTATATGTGTGTTGCACATTACACAGGGATTAGGTGTGCGACCGGCAATATATTCATCAACAAAATTGTCAATTACAAAATCACCAAACTCTTCACGTATGTCAAGAATAAAATGTGGAAAGCCATGCTGCACCGCTGCCGCACGCGCATCATTAAAACTATCAAGGTTACAGCAACCGGTTTCTTTATGCCCGCCACCGCTCGTAGCATAATCCCATGTTTTCATGGTAATGCCCACCACTTCATAACCTTCATCGTGAAGCATAAGTGCAGTGATGGTACTATCAATACCACCACTCATTGCCATCAAAACTTTTCCCTTACGGCTCATCTTAATTTTAAAAATTTTTGCAAAGATAATTGAAAGCTGTGAGTGATGAGCTTTGAGTAGTGAGAGAGAACGTGGTACTAAGAAATTTTTATACGTCGGGTCGGCCCGCGATAGCGGTCTGACCCACAATATAGTAACTACAAATAGGTCTTTGCCTAAGCAGTTATTCTCAATACATCAATCATCAAAACAAAACAACTGGTTCATTGTTCCAACAGAAAACAAAAGCAAAATGCATTTCGGATTCTAAGTTACTGTTACCATTTTCCCGTATGCGAGTATCATCAGCAGACTATGTAATTTCCTGCATGCATTACATTCATCAAAATCCATGGAAAGCGGGATTAGTAAATAAAATGGAAGAGTGGATTTATAGTTCATTTGCAGAGTATGGAGGATTGCGTAACGGAAGTATGCGCAATCAATCACTGCTTTTTCAAATAACTGATTACAATAAAGAAAGTTTTTATAAAGACAGCTATGACATAATTGACGATGAATTTTTAAAAGGAATACGGTGAGATGGAGATACATAACCCATCAGACGGCTGCGCCGGCCGATGAGTTAACCACCAAATCCCAACCCAGCAATATATCCTTTATTCGGTGTGCAATTTTTAAACTGACAGTTTTCAAGAAATCCATCCAGAGCTTGGTTCACTTCATCAATATTCTTTGGTCTTGCATTACGCATGTCTTCAAAATTTTTCTTCGGTGTCTCTGCATATTTTATTATTTCATCATAATGCTCAGGCACTTTAAAAGTTATGATGCCTTTTGTATTATCCATTTTTTTGTAAGGCCAGTAATGCCAGCCGATATTATTTTCATCTAAAGTTTTCCTGAAATTCATTATCCAGTTATCATCATTTTCGCCTGTTTCGCCGCAATAAATGGGCACGTTGTATTTGTCACGAAAATCAATGTATTCCTGTATTACATCTTTGGTTGTTGCTGTCCAGTACTTGTGAAAAGTGTAAACAAGTTTGTTGTCGAATGGCGGGCCAAATGGTTTAAAATTAGAATCCCATTGTGCGCCTCCCAAAAAGATTAAATGGTTCTTATCAACTTCTCTTATTGCTTTTGTAATTTTTTTATATACTACTTCCAATAACGGATTCAATTTGTCTTTATCAAAATAATGAGCGATAGGTTCATTCAATAAATCGTAACCGATGATGATGGTTTCATTTTTATAATGGTCTGCAATTCTTCTCCAGATGTTTGCACACAATTGCTGGCTCTCTTCATTTTCAAAAAGAAAAGGATAGCCATAACTGTCGTCAATGTTATCACCTGTTTGTCCACCGGGAGCACAATGCATATCGAGTAAAACATATAAGCCTTCTGTCTTGCACCATTTTATTACCCGATCCAAATATACAAGACCTCTTGTTGAATCATTATCACCCAAATAATTCTCATTCGTGAATAAACGAAAGTTAAATGGCACACGAATAGAATTCATTCCAAGACTTTTGAGATAATGAATATCTTCCTCTCTTATATATACATCGAGATATTTTTTCCAGAAAACTTTGGTGGCATCAGGGCCGATTAACTCTGTAATTGTTTGATTGATCAACCTTGGTGAGTTTATGTTTTTAAATTTGAACATATAACCTTCGGGTACAAGCCAGTTACCAAGATTTGTTCCTTTGATAAGAAAGGATTTACTATCAACACCAATAATATCTTTACCTTTTGCGGATATGAATTTTTGTGATTGAACACTAAAGGTGATCACTAATGAAAATAAAAGCGTGAAAAAAATGGTTTTGAATTTCATATGGTTAGTTGAAAGTTTAACTGGATGTCAAATGTATTTTATTGTGATGAGTTAAGGCAACTCTGGCGAAAAAATTGCTTTCTGATTTTTAAACATTTTCTATGAGTAATAAAGTCAACATTAAAAAGATTCAGATTCTTTCAAACGAAAAGTATACATTAAAGAAGATAACTTTTGAACGCACAAAAAAAGATGGCACATCTGAGGAGCAAATACACGAAGTATATGATATGGGAAATGCCACTACCGTTTTGCTTTACAATAGTCAACAAAAAACGGTGATTCTTACAAAACAATTCCGGCTTCCTTCTTTTATCAACGGAAATAAAACCGGAATCTTAATTGAAACCTGTGCAGGTAAAATAGATAATGAAAGCCCTGAAGACGGTATTAAAAGAGAAATAGAAGAAGAAACGGGTTACAGGATTCCTGTTGTGCAAAAAGTATTTGAAGCATATAGTTCACCGGGAACTGTAACAGAAATAATATATTTTTTTATTGCCGGATATAATGCCGCTATGAAAGTAAGCGACGGAGGCGGTTTGAAAGAGGAAAAGGAAGAAATTGAAGTGATGGAAATTCCTTTTGAAGAAGCAATGCAAATGATAGATACAGGTGAAATTAAAGACGCAAAAACGATTATGCTATTGTTGTATGCGAAGGTTCATGATCTTTTATAAATTTAATAATGGTCAGGCCACTTAGAGAGGCCAGGCCATTAAATATTCTTATAAGTTTGCAATCAAAATTTTTTCATGTCATTACAATTAAACAGAACAACATTTGGCGATGCTGCCGATACAGGAAATATTTTATCAAGAGAAGAGGCTGAACAATTGTTCTATGAATGGGTTTTAAATCCAAGATTGCAACTGCACATGAAACAGGTGGCTTACTTGATGCGCTGCTGGGCAAAAGAAAAAGAAGGATTGAATGAGCAGGATGCATGGCGCTGGGAAATGGCAGGTTTACTGCATGATGCCGACTGGGACCAATGGCCAGAGCAGCATTGCAAAAAAATTATTGAGGAACTTGAAGCGCATCATGTTGACCCTGAAATTATTCACGCCATTGCGTCACACGGGCCTGCCCATTTTGGTGTAAAGCCTGAAACAAAGATGGACAAAATGTTGTATGCATTTGATGAATTAAGCGGATTGATACACGCTTATTCATTGATGCGGCCAAACGGTTATGAAGGCATGGATGTGAAAGGCGTTAAGAAGCGCATGAAAGAAAAATCATTTGCAGCCAATGTTTCAAGAGAAGAAATTAATGATGCTTGTAATCATGCAGGCATTGCATCAGATGATTTGATTGCATTTATTATTCCAAGACAAGCTGAGGTGAAATGAGTATTTCTGACCTCTGATTTTCTGATGTCTGATTTACAATCAGAATAAATTTATTTTTCAAATTTCGAATTTCATACTTCGTATTTCATACTTCATACTTCGTACCTCTTACTTACATTGCACCTCTTACTTCATACATTGCACCTCTTACTTCATACATTGCACCTCTTACTTCATACTTATGCTGACTGTGCAATAAACTCCACATCTTATTTCTGCTGGTTTTTTTATAAACTGCTATTGAATAGAAAAATAATAAGTGGCAGTTTTTTTGCAACACTTCATCATGGTTCTTTTATTCATTTCAAATTTTAAACAGTTTATTATGGCAAAATATGGAAAAAAAAGCCAGCAGAAAGTGAAGAAGAGCATGGAAGAAATGAAGGAAGGCAAATTGAGAAGCGGCACTAAAGGGCCAAAAGTTAAGAGCCGTAAACAGGCAATAGCTATTGGTTTATCTGAAGCAAGAAAGGAAGGCGGAAAAGTGCCGCCGCCGAAGAAGAAGGGCGCAAAAAAAGCTGCATCTAAAAAAGGAATAAAAAAAGCTGCCCCTAAAAAAGCAGCAAAGAAAGCAGCATCTAAAAAGAAGGGCGCAAAGAAAGCAGCAAAAAAAAGCAGCAGAAAAAAGAGCTGATAATTTTCTTTCTTATAACTATAGCATGCAAGCTTCAATTAATGATTGATCTTCTTTTGTAGACAATGAAATAAAAACTGCAAGAGGACAAAAAAGATTATGTTTTATTTTATAAAATCAAAATCATATGAAAACATCAAGAGATCAAATGAACAAAGAAAATAAACAAGGCATGTCAAAAAAGCCAAGGCCTGAAATACGCGACAATCTTGATAGCAGGAAAAATGAAGAACAGGATTTTAAAGGTGATGATATCACACACAAAAGCAAAGAAAAACATAACAATCTTAAAAAGAAAAACAAGAATTAATTATCTGAATAATTATTAAAATAAAAGCCTCTTTATGAGGCTTTTGTTGTCGGATGATATGTGATTTACTACAAGAAATTAAACATAGTCACAACTTAAATAACCGTTGCCAATATTCTTCTTACACATTTAGCTCATTCTTTTCTTATTTGGCGTTGTATTTCCTTTTTCAGTTCTTTTATTTGCTTCTTCATGCTCTTTTGATTCTATGTACTCTTTTTCAGATTGGCTAACTGAATCTAAGTCTTCTTCAGTACGCTCAAAATCTCTGGCAGTCGGGTTATAGCCCTTCATTGGATTTTCAGATTTTTGTTTATCTTTTTTTTCAGTGTCTTTCATAATAAAGAATATTTTAAGTTACCAATGAAAATACTGCCACAACTATCAGGCCATCGGTTTAATAAGATAATTAATTTTTATTCGCAGAATGCTGTGGATATTTCGGGCACTGGAGTATAATGACATCACTTGTTGTTTCCCCCATATATGCGGCGCAGCTTCGTCACGCGAACTCCTTACTCTTATTGGCATTTTCAGAACCTGATGGAGTAAGACGCAAAGTAAGAACGGGTGGCAGTAATAATTTTAATTTCAAAAATCAGTTAATAACAATCTGTCTCATATATATGAAACGCTTGCAGAAACAGGATAAAGAATGATAGCTCAACCTTTATTTTTACTGTTAATGACTTCTCTTCTTCCTCCTTTAAAATCTGTGATAACAATTTTTACGGCATCATTATCAATCAGCAGTCTTCTGGATGATTGTGATAATAAGAATTACCATAATAAAACTCGACATGTTTTTTATGGTTGTCTTTATAAAATATATCAGCAGAAAAATCTTCAGGCGTCAAGCTAATCCATTTGCTTTTATCAATACTGCTGTGATTTGTTTTAGTATATACCATAACACTATCCTGGTTTTGTGTTGCCAGGTATATATCTTCTCCCGTTGCACTATGTATTTTTGTTAAAGCCTTTGCATCACCATTTATAAAAAAGCCTGTTTGTGCAAGATACATTGCTGTAAAATTTCCCTTGCCATCACCCTTTAAACACAAACCTGTAAATGCATCATGATGACCACTGTATGGATCCATTCCATAATCATTGCCAACCATTAAGAGGTCAAGGTTGCCGTCACCATTCACATCATCACTCATCATTCCAAATACAGGCGCAGCCTGTACTTCAAGCGGCAAAGGTTTTATTTTAAATTTACCGTTGCCCTCATTTTCTATGTAAGAAGAAGACATATCATTTGCCTGTAATACAATAGCATCTTGTCGGTCTTTTTCGCTCCATATATCATTCATTGTTGCAACGCCATAAGATTTATAATCAGGGAATTTTTTTCTTGTTGAAATCACCTGGCTTGCCATGTCTTCTCTTGTCGCCATAGGAAAAGGTTTCATGGTTCCGTCTTCTGCTTTCATATAACAAAACACCATGGCATCCAGTGAACCGTTGTTGTCAATATCTTTTGCGATGATAGTCAATGGTTCTTCTTTTGAAGCTTTATAATTTGTATTAAGACCAAGATTGCCTGCTGCATAATCTATGTCGCCATCATTATCGAAATCTCCTGCAACCAAACTGTTCCACCATCCAACATTATTTTCAATTCCTGTATTAGTTACACGCACAAAACCTTTTCCTGTATTTCTAAAAAAAGTTACCGGCATCCATTCACCAACTACAACAAGATCAACTTTTCCGTCATTATCAAAATCGCTCCATAAAGCATCTGTTATCATGCCTATATTTTTTATTTCCGGACAAACCTTATCTGTAACATCAGTAAACTTTCCATTTTGATTTTCTAAAATATAACTATGCGGAGCTGTAGGATAAGCGCCCCATACAACCCTGCCTCCGACAAATAAATCAAGATCGCCATCACCATCAAAATCTCCCGCACGAACACAGGAACCATTTGCAAAATCTTTGGGAAGTGCATTAGTGCTTTTTATAAATTTTCCCTTTCCATTATTGATGAATAAACGATCATTGCTAATGGGATGATTAGGTGGAATTTCATAACTGCCACACACGATATAGAGATCAAGATCATTGTCGTTATCAGCATCAAAAAATAATGCATCCATATCTTCATAAAGCGGGTCATCTTTTTGTATAAACCTTGTTGAATCCAATGTAAATTTTCCACTGCCGCCTTGCATAAAAAATACACCGGGATTTCCTGATGTTCCTCCAATGTAAAAATCATCAAAGCCATTGTTATCAATATCGCCAACGGCTATTCCTGGTCCGTACTGACTAAGCTTGTGCGGAATTGTTGGCTGAATATTATAATCCACAAAATCTCTTTCCTGTGGTTTGTATTTTATTCCATAACGTGCAGATGCATTAGTAAAGATTGGTGAAATCGGTTGAGGATTTTTGGTTTGCTCTGCAGCATTTTTATAAGTAACTGTTATCGTTGTATCAATACCAATATCTGTAAGCAATTGTTTCTTGCCATCAGGCCATTGAACAATTAATGAGTCAATTTTTACATTATTTCCAACTCCAAAATGTGCTCTTGTATCATCTGTTGATAAATAACCACGTGTAAGATAATGTTCATAATACTGTTGCTTGCCTGCATAAAAAATATGAACATTAGCACCAATACCATTTTTATTTTTATCAGTTCCTCCAAAATTTATTGTAAGAAAATGTTCACCCCTGTTCTTGTTTATATCATTCAGGGTATTCTCATATACAAAAGCCTCATCATTGATGTTATTAATTATCACATCAAGATCACCGTCATTATCAAGATCGGCATAGGCAGAACCATTTGAAAAAGAAGGTTGTGTAATTCCCCATGCGGATGATGTGTTCTCAAATAAAATACCGTTGCTGTTTTTAAAAGCATAATTACTCGGCTTAACAACAGGAAGCGGTTCTGTCATGGCAAGTGAATAGGTGCCTCCTTTTGCTTCAAGCCCATTGTTATAAACAATATAATCGAGATCGGTAACATCACGCGGTATTCCGTTTGAAATTATAATATCACGAAAACCATCATTATCAAAATCAGCCACCAACGGACACCAACTCCAGTCTGTTTGATATATGCCTGCCATAAAACCGATATCGCTAAACACTGGATGATGTCCGGGAATAATACCACTGTTCAACTGCAATACATTCCGCACATACTGGTGCACATATCCATATTTTGCACTGTTGGTATAATTGTAATATTCATTGCCGCTCAGCATCCGCTTCTTACGCATATTTGTTTCGGGAAGCATCTCAAGCGATATAAAATCTGTAAAACCATCATTGTTAATATCAATAGCATCGGTGCCCATTGCATTCCATGCAGTGTGTTTAAAATATTGGGCAAGACTATCAGTAAAAGTGCCATCCCTGTTATTGATATAACAAAGATCATTTGAAACAAAATCGTTTGCTACATAAACATCGGGCCAACCATCGCGGTTGATATCTGTAATGCATGCTGCATGTCCCCATCCTTCTTTTGTAATGCCTGCCTGTTTTGAAACATTCGTAAAAGTTCCATTACCATTATTGCGATACAACCTGTCTGTATTCAATGCACTGCCATCAATAACCTTTGGTCTAAACTTAATAGGTGTTTTTGCATCATATAATTCATTTGTTACAAGATACATGTCGAGATCACCATCACGATCGTAATCAAAAAAATATGCTTGTGTACTGAAGCCTGCATCTGCAAGTCTGTACGCAGAAGCGGATTCTTTAAATGTAGGAACACCATCTTTATTCAATCCCTCGTTGATGTAAAAAAGATTGGTGCGTAAAAGCGGGTTTGATTTGCGAAAAGATGCGCATACATATATATCAGGCAATCCGTCTGCATTAATGTCAACAACAGAAGCGCCGGTACACCATCTTCCTCCGCCGCCAACACCTGCAGCATCTGTTATATCTTCAAACTTTAATGAACCTTTGTTCAAATAGAGTTTATTCGAAACCATGTTAGCGGCAAAATAAATGTCCATTAATCCATCGCCGTTAAAATCGCCGATGCCCACACCGCCGCCGTTATAAATATTTGCCTGGTTTAAAATATTCAGGCTGTCACTTTCCGTAATTGTATTTTTGAAATTGATACCTGTTTGCGAAGAAGGTAGTAGTTTGAAAAGAGGTGAATTGTTTTGCGACCAGCCATTACTCATCAATGATACAAGCAAAACAAAAAGCAGTAACTGTAACGAAAATTTTCTCATAAGTAGCAAAATCGTTTCAACGGCGTAAATTAATATTAATTACAGCTTTTTATTTTCGAGCAAAAAAATTGAGACATTTTAAATAATTTTTGAGACGATTGAACTAAATAAAGTTTCGAATTATCTATTCCTTCATTAATATTTAAGGGTATAGTAGCTACGAGCTTCCAGCCTTAAGGCACAAGCAAAAACTTCGCAGCCCGGAGCTTATAACTCAAAGCTTTTCTAAATATAGCTATGAAACATATTTATATTTTTCTTTTAACCGCTTGCACATTTATTTCTTTCTCATCAATAGCTAATGACGACTGGAAAGCATTAACAGAAGATCCTGCATACATGCACCGCACCATGAAAGAAATAACTGATGTGATAGTTCATGATATTTATTCGCCACCGGTTGCGAGCCGCATTTATACTTATGTGAGTGTTGCAGGTTATGAAGCTGCTATTCATGCAAACAAAAATTATTTTTCTCTTGCCGGACAGTTGCATGAGCTTAACACAATTCCTGCGCCTGACGCATCGAAACAATATTGCTTTCAATTATCAGCTGTTCATGCCATGCTGCTTACAGCAAAAGCGCTTGTTATTTCAGAAGAAAAGATTAAAGATTTTGATTCTGTTTTAATGCAGGAATATAAAAACAGTGGAATACCGCAGGAGGTATTTGAGAACTCATCGGCTTACGGAAAAACAATAGCAGATTTTATTCTTGCGTGGGCTGCAAAAGATCATTACAAAGAAATACGTTCTCTGCCGGCATATACTGTTTCGGATGATGCGGGAACATGGAAGCCAACGCCGCCAACATACATGAAAGCCATAGAACCACATTGGAAGGAAATTCGAACATTTTTGCTTGATTCGTGCAGCGAATTTAAACCATTGCCTGCATTACCATTTTCAACTGATACGATCAGCAGATTTTATAAAGAAGCAAAAGCAGTGCATGATGCGGGCGTGCAATTATCAGATGAACAAAAAGCGATAGCAAGTTTTTGGGATTGCAATCCTTTTAAAATGAATGTAAACGGACATGTGATGTTTGCGACAAAGAAAATTTCGCCGGGCGGACATTGGATAAACATTACCGCACTTGCCTGTAAAAAAGTGAATGCTGATTTTGTGCGATCAGCAGAAGCGTATGCATGTGTTGCGATAACGCTTGCAGATGCATTTATTAGTTGCTGGGATGAGAAATTCAGAAGCAATGTAATACGACCCGAAACATATATCAATCAATACATTGATGAAAACTGGATGCCCTTATTACAAACGCCGCCATTTCCTGAATATACGAGCGGGCACAGCGTTGTATCCACTGCCGCTTCTGTTGTGCTAACAAAAATGTTTGGTGATAATTTTTCTTTTACAGATTCAACAGAAAAAGAATTTGAATTGCCGGAGAGACATTTTAATTCCTTTAAAGAGGCGGCGAACGAAGCAGCGATCAGTCGTTTTTATGGCGGTATTCATTATATGCCTTCCATTAATAGCGGCATTACAGAAGGAGAACAGATAGGAAACTTTATTATTAAGAAATTAAGAGTGAGAGGGTGAGTGTTTCTTATTTTTTAAAAAGAGTTTTTGTATCACGATGCACATAAAGAACACAATATAGCTCTCAATAATTTCTTCAATCACGCAATGAGTTTTCAAGATTTTTTTCATAACGAAAAACCCAAGCGAAAAGTAAGTCGCCTGTAATCAAAAATATAACGATCTTTCTGCTGAGCAGTTTCAAAGCCATTCCATATATACACATGCTCATCGTATTTAAATCTTTTATAGCTGTAACCGGAATTGATTGTAACTGCATTTCGCTTTTTATTAAAAACCATGTTGTAGCCAATGCCAGCTTCTCCATAAAAACCGGGAAATAATTTATGCCATTCATCGTGTGTTGAATTATCATATTTCTCTGGCAACGCACCGTTGTTCCATGGAATAGACATACCTGCATCCCCATATACATACACACTACTTTTTTCCGGATGCAAGGCATAACTAAAATGCCCGAACACCGGAATAGTTCTGAAACCATAAGGATCAAGAGAAACACCAATGCCTGTTTGAAAATTCTTATAGCGTATGCCTTGTATTATTTGCGCAGTAAAAGTTGTATAAGCTTTACCGGCAATTATACCCAAACGGTAAGAACTTGTATAATGAATTTTTTCTTTCTGTTTGTTTGATTGTGCAGTTAGTACAACAGGCAATACAACAAGCAGTAAAATTATTATCGTTTTCATGTAACATCTTTATTATTGTTTGATTACAATTTTACTCAACAGTTTTACATCAGCAATATTTGAATAATCATATTGATACAAACCATCTTTTGCCGATACAATTGCAATTTTGTTATAGCATATTACATCAAAGGTTTCAGGCAACTCAATTCTTTTTAATTGCTGAATGTCACTTACATCAGATACGTCGAATATCTTCAATCCATCATCTCCATCGCAGACAAATAAAATATTTTCATCCTTACCTAAGCCGCGGGGATTTACTAGTGGATAAGACTTTACTAAAACGGGATTGCTGATGCTATGAATATCGAGCACATCTAATTCATTAACATCGTCATGGCATATTGTGCCACCGCCACTACGCAGAGTTACAAAAGCATAATCATCATCCGCAATGACGGGATCACAAACCCTTACATGATTAAACATGCCTTCAAGAACGGGTGCAGATGGGTTATCAACATTATAAATAAACATACTTGTTTGACTCCCGATAAAAAGTTTGTTTTTAAAAGGATAAATGGTTTCAATAGTAGCAAATCTATCATCCGGTGTAATGGTTGTAATCCATTGAGGTTGCTGTTCATGAGCAATATTCAGCACATTTAATTTGGATATTGTTACCGTATAAAGATAATTATTCATTATCGCAAATCTTGCCATAGAACCGCCCACACCTGCAGGCGCAGGAGTAGGATTACTTTTTGAACCATCGTATGAAGTCGCTGCATAAAATACATCATCAACCGTTGGATATACAGTACTGTAAAAATTACCATTTCTCCAGATGCCATTCCCTTCTGCAACATCTATATCCATTATAGTATCTCTTGCAATCCAGTTTGTAATTATCGTATTTTCAGAAAGCTGGTACCCAAAAACATATTGCCTGTCAGGAAAAATACCAGGCACATAAGTTTTTAGTGAAACGTTTGATGGATCACTTATATCAATCACCATCAAATCAGTAAAGCAATCCGCATACAAAGTATTTCCTTTTACAGCGATGTCTTCATTGCCGGGAATATTGATGAATGCTTTGTTTACAGGCGATGCAGGATTTTTGTTATCAATAATGTGAACACCCCTTCCAATCTCATTCATAAAAATGTAATTGCCCAAAACATAAATTTTTCCCGGGTGAGAAATATCTTGTGCTATATCATTTTTGATAGCTGTTCTTACTTCTTCAGAAGTTTTCAAAACAGGTGTAAATATGCGGGTCTTTCTCATGCCGCTGTCCTTTATGCAAGTTGAAAAAATCATGCTTATTAAAATGAATGAGCATGCAATTTGCATCATGTTGTAAATCTTTTTCATGGCTTATGTTTGATGTTATTGTTGGTTTTTATTTGAAGCGGAAATGCTGTGTGTAAGGAAATATTTTGCCAGTATAAACGTGGCTTCACAGATTTGTCTGCAACTGTTGAAATACTTTGCTGGTATTGCAATCCAATTCTCCAACCTGATC
>WNFY01001252.1_pt1 | contig 26427 bp, 17 predicted proteins | sample 5400091 | NCBI WGS metagenome assembly WNFY01 (sample SAMN13153364, study PRJNA577476) | soil metagenome | isolation source: 60 cm soil or saprolite under grassland replicate 1 | place: USA:California | collected 2016-06-15 | reverse complement strand
GCCGCCATCCACAGCACGCGGGCGACTTCCGGCTCTGCTCGCGCCGCGACCCGCGGGACCATATCCAGAAGCGTTCGCCGTCCCTGAGCGGCAAAGTCATCCGGCGCTCGCTGCCCTGCATCCGCAATGCGGTCGCGCGATTCCCGCACATTCGGCGCCGGCCGAGCGAGCGCAAGTGAAACGGCGTCACTGTGATCCTCGATCGGCGCGCCCGACCGCGCGCCGCGTGATGCCTGCTTCGGTGTCAGCGTGGGCACCCGATCGTCACCTGCTGCCGGTGGCATCGACGACTGGATCGGCAGAGCCGCGGTGCCGGAGATCGCGCGGGGCGGATCGGCGGCAGGAAGAGCGGCGACGACGACCGCGGCGGAAGAAGCTGCCGCAGGTGTCAACATCGGAGCGGATGCCGCAACCTCGGTGCGTTGAGTAGCGGCTGACGCCGATAGCGGTGGAGAAGGTTGCGCTTCTGTCGATGCCGCGGCGACCTCGCGACGAGGTTCCTGTGTTTTCATCCCGGGCGGATCCGGAGGATTCCCGGTGCGCAACCACGCCGGCGGCTCGAGGCTCGCCCACCATGCGTGCGGCCGGCGTGCTGGCTGGGAGGAGGGCGTCTGCGCAGCATCTGCGCCGGCCGGCGCCTTGGCCGACAGCGTGAGAGGTGGCTTTGTGACGGGTCGCAATGGCACACTCGCCTGCTTGACCGGCGCCGCGCTCGCCGATTTGCGGGTTGTCGCGCCCGACGCTGGCGCTTGGATTGTGGGTTGCGGAGCTTGCAAGATTGCAGTCGCTTCGCGCGACGTTTCACCGGAGGGTGTAACTGCTGCGCTCATCGTCTCCGGAGCAGGGAGCGCTATCGCAGCCGGGGTCGGATGGGGTGGTTGGTTGGCCAACCGCGGAGGCTCGCTCGCGACCGCCGCCAGTGCCGGTGGCGCCGATCCGAGATTGACCGCCTCGGCAGACGGCGGGTGTGGCGCACGGGAAACGTCGGTCGCCGTTGAGACAGCAATCGCGGGGCGTGCGCTCGGGGCGGCACCGTGCGCATCATCGTCACGCTGGACGAGTGCGGTGGTATCGACGGGCCCGTTCACCGCAGCCGGCATCGGCTCACGGCGCGCTTGCATCTCGCTTCCCGAGGGCAATTCGCGATAGGCGAGGTATCCGAGCGCTGCGCCACCTACGCCAAGGGCGATCATCGCAATCGACAGGGCGGAAGCGCGCACGCTGCGCGCTGACGGCAATTGCGCCGCGCGCTGCGCCGCTGCCGGCATACCGATCGGCGGACTCGCTCGGGAAGGTTGCGCAGGAGCGATGACGGTGACAGCCGTGATCCGTCCGGAGCGGGTCACCATCGGCGCAACGACGCGCGTCACCGGCACGAGGCGCGTTACCGGCGTCAGGGGCGAGGCCGACGCCGGCGACACGCTCGCCTCGCGCGCGAGCGTCCACCCGCGTTCGAGCGACAACGCAAACGCAGGCTCGCGCAGCTGGCCGGCACTCTGCTCGATCAGCGTCGCATGCGGCCGCTCTGCCGGAAGCTCGCTATCGTGGCAATCGCGGATGCGCAGGATCAATGCCTTTGCAGCGTCGTAGCGTTCCGTGGTCCATCCCGTCGCAAGCGAAGGCTCGAGCACGACGCCCTCGTCAGGCAGATAGCGCTTCAGCATCGCCGCGAGACTGTACATATCGCAACGCCAGTCGAGCTCCCGCGTCTGCTGCAGCTCGCCGTTGCGTCCCGCCTCGAGCGCCGCAAGGAGGCGCGGCGACTGATAGTCGTAGTCCTTCTGCCATCCGATCGGCAGAGGCGTCGTCAGGCTCTCGCGCGAGACCAGCGCGAACGCGAAATCGATCAACGCGAGTTGCGCAAAGACCGGCTGCAGCTTGAGGTCGGTCGAGTCCGGATCGAAGCTCGCCGGCGCGTACGGAATGCAGACGTTGTCGCCCTTGATGTCGAGGTGCACGAGCTCGAGCGCATGGATGACATTCAACGCGAGCAGGCAATGATGGGCGAGCGCCCACCAGTGTCCGCAGTCCTCGAATACATGGCGATGGACGCGTCCGTCGCGACTCACCGGCAACAGCGTGGCCCACTGGTCGACCGTCACGCCAGCGTCGAAGGTCTGGACGAGCTGCACGCCGCCCTGGCGTCCGCGGTCGAACTGCACGACGTCGGGCACGCAGGCAATCCCGTGACCGATCAGCCGCGCAAGGATCCGCCACTCGCGCTCGGTCCACTGCCCGAAATCGCCCTCCCGCGTGCTGAGGAAGCGCTTGGTGTAACGCCGCCGCTCGCCGCGCGCGACGGCCTCGCGGAACACCTCTACGTGCTCGCCCGTCGCCATCTTCAGCCGACCCCGGCCGAATACGCGTTCGATTTGCTCGGGCGTCATGGCAGCAGGACGAGCGCTGCGACAAGCGTCGCGAGGAAAGCGGCGAGGAGCACGCCGCCGGTGGCGAGCCACGCGATCCGGGCCTGACGTGGCTCGCGGCGCACGACGAGCACGGTCGCGTCGTCGCTGCTTCCGTGCGCTCGCGCGAGCGCGACCAGCCTGCCGCAACGGCGCGCGAGGGGCGCGGATTCGTGCAGCACGCTGCTCAAATCCCCCGGCTCGACGTGCTTGTGGACGCCGTCGCTGCAGATGACGAGCATCTCGTCGCGGCGCAGCGCGATCTCCGCGATATTGGGCGTCGACACCGCGCCGTTGCCGACCATGCGCGCCGGATCGTCGCGCGAGCCTCCCGGAGGCGGCGCTTCGTTCAGATGTCGATAGGTATCGTCGACGGTCAAAAGCTGCGCGGGCTCGCCCGGCGTGGCGCCCACGCGATAAACGCGGCAATCGCCGACCCACGCAATCAGCCACTTCGATAGCAGCATGCCGCTCCCCGCGCACAACGCGACCGTCGCGGCGCCGGCGGCGGCCGTCTCCCTGGCGATGCTGCGGCCGACTTCGCGGTCGGCGCAGAGCAACGCGGCGCGGATCGCCGGCGTATCGATCCTGCGGCCGTCGAGCATCGCATGCAGACGCGACACCACTTCGCGGCTTGCCTGCGCCGCCATCGCGCCTCCACCCACGCCGTCGGCGACGACGAAAAGCGGCGCTGTCCCCTCAAACGCGCTGTGCCAATCTTCGTTGACTTTCCGTTGCCTGCCTCTGGCGCTCGCCGCCGCCATTTCGAGACGAACCCACCGCATCGTGCGCACAGCATGCCCCGTGATGCCGGAGCGCTCGCGCGGCATGGACGCTTTCAAACGCCCGAACGCGGGCTCAAAAGGCGTAGCGAGGTTCATGAGCGAAAGGCCGTCCAATAGCCGATAGATATGCTTCGCGTCGACGTCACGCGAGCCGCGACAACGTCAATCGACACTCCGGCTCCCGACCGATGACCCGACCCAGCGCCATCGACTCTCCGACCTTCCACCGCAACCGCGCGCCCGGCGGGTACACCGTGCCGCTCACGATGACGCCGTTGTCGCCCTGGACGACGACGGTGACCCCGGATTCGTCGATCTCGGTAATGCCGACGTGATGTCCCGAGACACCTTCATGCGCCCAGTCGACCACCAGCGCCTGGCTGCGCGAGCGACCGACGGAAAACGGCAGCTCGGCGGGGCGCAGCTCGACCGTTCGCACGCCCGAGGCCATGCTCGCGGCAATCACCAATCCGCTCCCTTGTGCTCGCGCCGGGACGACGGGCGTGGAAGGTGTCGCTGGCACGGCGAGGGGCGGGGCAATCGGCGTTGCGGATAGCGAGGCGTCGTGCTTCGCGTCGAGCGCGAGGCGCGGATAGTCGGCGGGGCCACCTTCGCTGTGCGCCGAAAGGACGATACGAGCGCCTGGCACGACTTCGACGACCGCCGCCTCACCCGGGGCATTCGGGCGCGACGTGCTGCGCCCGAGCACCGAAGCTCCGCGCTCGACGCGGATGCCGTTGGTCGAGCCCGCATCGGTCACCCACCACGTGCCATGGTCGAGCCAGATCTCGCAATGGCGACGGCTCGCGTAGACGCCGTTCACGACGATGTCGCAGCCCTCGCCCTTGCCTACGCAGTAGCGGCGGCCCGGCGTCAACGAATGCAGCACGACGTGGCGGCTGCCATCGGCGTCGTCGATGGCGACTTCTGCGCTGCGTCCGGCGAGCGGCGTGTGCGGCGCGTCCGACCGTCCGGCACGAGCGGGTGCGGATCCCTGCTCGGACCAGCGGCCGATGAGGCTCACTTCGAACGGCCGGACATTCGGCGCCGGCTTTGCACTCTGCAACTCCGCGAGCAGCTCGCTGTAGTCGTCGTCGTCCTGCAGCGCTTCGTCGCCAGGCGCGGCATTGAGCCCCGCAAATTGCGACAAGTCGATTGCGCTCGCATTGGGCAGGCCGCCGATCACTTCCTTTGCGAGGTAGTGCTTGATCTGCTCAGGCTTGAACTCGCGGGTGAACCGCCGCAGCAACTCCGCGGCATCATCCGACCCGGTCGCGCGCACGTCGATCGAGGTCAGCAGATACCGATCGCGTTCGGCAATCGCAAGATGCAAGCCTAGATAGCTGACGGCAAAGTGCTCGAGCTCCTCGCGAACGGCGGCGATCAGCGGTGCGTAAGGACCGAGATGCGGAGCTGCCGGTGTCGCGGCATCGCCCGCACGGGGTTCGTGGCGACGCGGATCGCGCCGGATCACCGCAGGTCCGTCGGCCGGGACGGGACGCAGCACGGGACTGCGCGGCAGATCGACTCGCGTGGCGACGCCGTACATCTTGTTGAGAATCCAGCTTTTGAGTGACATGGCTAAGAGCTCCGATAGGCGATGACCAGCGTGGCCAATGGCCCCTGCGTCTTGAGATGGCGCACGCGAGGCGCCCCGGGCAATCCGTAGCGCCAGGTGAGCGCATCGAGAAAGGTTCCCCACGCCGGTTGAATGACGTCGCCGGACGCAACCCGCGCGCGCAAGGCCGGCAAGGACAGCTCGATCAGCAGCGCGATCCGCGACACGTCGCCCACCTGCACGATTGCCCGCCGCAGCGTGTCCTCCATGTCGGCGAGACACGTGGTGAACGAGCCATCGAACGTCCACACGAGCGGCGCTTCCACGACGCGGGCTCGACCTTGTTTTTCGCGCCTCGCCGGCGCGGCCGCAAGACGACGGTTCGCGGAACGCTTCATTGCACGAAGCCCGTGTGGCGGCCGATGACCTGCATCGCGATCTCGGCTGCCGGGTTGGGTCCGTGATCGCCGGCCCCGTGGATGCGGCCGCTGTCGCGGAGCCAGTTGCGCTCGGTGAGCACGCCGATCACTTTCGTCCACCGCGGATCGCCGGGATCCGTACGATACGCCGCAACGTACCATTTGTACGGGCGCAACGGTCCGCAGGCGGCTTGCTCGCTTTTCGTCTTCGCCGCGCCACGCGCGCACAGCCGCCACAGCTCGTCGAGCGAACGGTCGTCGTTCGGAAACGTCGGCGTGCCGGTCTTGCCCGCGATCCAGTCGATGTTCCGGCAGGCGCGCGCATCGAAAACCTGCTCGCAGGCGAGCCGCGCCGTGCCCGCACGATGGCTGAACGAGAGTCCGCTCAGGATGACTTCGGCCGCCTCGCGCGATATGCGGTTAGGCTCTGCGTCCGCGAGCCCGTAGCGGTTCACTGCCATTTGCAGCGAGCTCGGGCCTTCGCCGCCCACGCCACGCAAGCCGGCGACGAGATGCGGCTTGTGCACCTGCGACTCGCCGTTGGCAGCCGCGGCGAGCGCGGCCATCATGCCCGCTACGCCGAGCGCGCTAGCCCTAGCGTGCCCCTGGCCCCAGCCCTCGGCGACGATGTCCACCACGACGCCGCCGCCGCATTTCTCCCAGTCGTCGCCGCTCGGCCTATGCCCGTCGGCACCCGTTGCACACGTGCGCACCTTGGCGCTGTCGAGTGCTATCGACGGTCGCAATCGAAACGGTGCATCGAGCTTGCCGCCCAGCGGCTCGGCGAGCAGCCGACCATACGCAACCAGCGTCGCGAGCGGAGCGACGCCGCCGGCGGAGTTCTCCCCGTCGATCGCGCGACCGAACAGCAGGTCGCGCTTGCCGCAATCCTCGTGCGGCGTCGTGCAATCGCCGTTCCAGCCGAATGCCGCCGCCGCCGCCTGGATTCGCCAGGGCCGCTCGCAATGCGCGAACGACTGATCTGCGCAGAACATCCGATCGAGAAAGCGCGCGGAATTCGAGCGCATGAGCTGGCCGCGCAGGCTGTCGATCGCCGGCATGTCGGAGTTTGCCATCGCCGCGCGCTCCGCCGCGAGCCAGCGGGCGCCGACCTCCGGATCAGTGAGAAACTCGGCGGCCATGATCGGCTTGATGACCGACGCCGGCATCGCATCGTGAAAAACCGCGGCGTTGAGTAGCGCATCCGGACGATAGCGAGGCGTGTAAGGCAGGCGCTTGTCGCAACCTGTGCCGCGGCCGGGTCCGTCGTATTCCTGCCGCGTGCACGGCGATAGCGCGCCGGCCAGCGCCTCGATGCGTCCGCTGGCCACATCGATCACCGCGATTGCTGCCATGCGCACGACGGCCCGTTCGAGCATTCGCTGGCCGATCGCGTGCCCCTTATCCTCGGCGCGCGAAACTCCGAGCGCGCGGCAGACATCCTGGCGTCCGGTGTAGCACGCTACGGTCTTCTGCGCGAGCGCTTGCACCGCAGGCTCGATAGTGATGTCGACGGAAAAGCCCACGTCGATCGGCGTGCCGCCGACATCGATGCGGTTCGGTCCGTAACGATAACCGGTGGGCGTGTCCTCGACGGCCGTCGCGTCGGTATACAAGCGGTAGAGCGACCCCGACGGCCGCCGCAGCGTCGCGAGCGAGGCCAGCATCATGTCGAGCGAAGGCGGAACCTTCCACCGCTCGTCGTTCACGGGGAGATCCGGCGTTGCTTCGCCGGCGATGGGCGCGGGCGGAGCGGCTTCGTCACCGTCCGCGGCCGCAACGAACATCTCCGGGCGGGTGCACAGCGAGGGCTCCGGTGCTCGCGGACCGGTCACGTAATACGCGGGTATCGCAATGCTCGCACCCGCCATCGAGTTGCCGAGAAAAATGCAGCCCGGCAATCCACGCCAAGGGTTGGTGCGTGCGACCTCCCGCGGCGAGATTTCGACGAACTGCTCGGGACGCCAGCGCGAAATCACCCGCGCGACTTCGGTCCCGCGCCACGAGAGCACGCTCAGCATGCGGCCATTCGAGCGGGCGATTGCCGCCGCTGCGCTTGCGATGTCTGCGCACTGCACGGTGAACGTGCGCCCGGGATAATCGGGCGCTTCGATGGGCATCTGCAACGCTGCGCCGACCGCCTCGAACCAGCGCGCCGAATCGAAACCCACGGCCTCGCTGACCCGCCGATTGGCGCCGGTGGAAAAGCGCAGCAGCGCATCGTCGAGCTCGGCAAGCTGAGCCGCCAGCCGTTGCGCCGGTGACGGCGGCGCCGTGCCGCTGCGGGCAAGCGTGCCGCGAACGCGCTGCAGCATCCCGCCATGCCCGTCCCACGCGGCACGGCATTGCGGAACGCGATCGAGCAGCAGGAGCGCGGTGGGCGGACCCACGCTAACCGCACCGCGGCGGACGATCGCGCGCTCGAAAGTCTTGAGCGCGGCGACCTCGCGCACGCTGACGTGGCGATCGCGGTCGCGGGTCGCCGGAGCATTCGAATCGAGCGGCCGCAATACGCCGACGACGAGCAGCACGATGAGCAGCACCGGGACGACGGCGCCGGCTGCCGCAATCGCGAACTGCAGGAGCGTCGTCGCGCGTCGCTCAGGCACGGGCGCTCCGTGGCGGCAGATTGACGTTGATGACGAGCCCGAGCAGCGCCATGTTCACGATGAGCGAGGTCATGCCGAAACTCACGAACGGGAACGTCACCCCGGTGAGCGGCAGGACCGCGAGATTGCCGGCGACCGTGACCGCAAGCTGGCAGAGCGCCAGCACGACCCACGCGACACCCAGCCAGGAAAGCAGCGCCTGGTCGTCGTTGACGACGCCCTCGGAGCCGGCGACGAGACGCGGCTCGCCGCGCGTGACGCGACCATGGTGGCGAATCAGCCGGTGCAACCACAGCGCGCAGCCGAGGGTCACGATCCATGCCGTCGTCCATCCGAACACGCCTACCAAGGCGGTCAGCGTGTAGTCGCTCTGAATCTGCGCGGGGACTCCCGGGCAACCGCCGGCGCTCGCGTGGCCGCACCACGGAACCGCACCGATTCCGAAGCCCGTCGGCGGCGCGCCCTTCTGGAACCACGTGACCAGCGCGAGCTGATCGTTCGCGGAGGCGAGTGGCGCAGCGAGGTTCTCGAGTCGGCCGGCAGTGACGTCGTCGAGCGCCCCCACTTCGAACAGCGCGCCGGTGGTCGCGAGAATCCAGCCGACGAAGAGCGCCATCGCGAGTGCAAATGCTCCGCGATACGCGCCGCTCCTCTGGTGCCACCACATCGCGATCGACGCAGCGACGAAGGCGCCGGCACCGTAGCCGGCGATGAGAAGCGGACCCATGTCGCGGGTGATGACCTGCACACCGATCAGCACCAGCACGACGCACAGCAACGGCCAAAGGTAACGGACGAGCGAGCCGAGCGAACTGCCGCTGCGCGCAAGCCGCTCGGCCAACGGATCGCCGCGCAGAAAAAAGAACCACGCGGCCCCGACGATGACCCACAACCGCCCGACCTCCGAGGTGAGTTGCGGCATGTTCGTGAGCAATGCCCCGACCGCTCCGACGAGCGCGAGCATCAGGGCGATGACACCGGTAGTCATGAGCAGGGAACCGACGTGCCCGCGAACGGCAGCCGCGAGCGCATCGATCATCGACAGCGTTACGCCGAGTGCGCGGCCGAGCCACTGGCGCAGGAAAGCGACGGCCGTGAGCGTCAGCAGGCCCAGCCACAGGTGTCCCTGGTGATAGAGCGCAAGGTAGCGATTGCCGAAATTGCCGTTGGCCGAAAGGTCGAGCAGCAACAGCCATCCGAGGCCGGTCGCGAGCACCAGACCCGGATAGCCCACGCGCGATGCAAGGGTCTGCGGCCCCGACGGCAGCCGTCTTCGCAGCACCCCCGCCATGAATAATGCGAGCCCCGCGGCGCAAAGGAGCGCCAGCACGAAGGGCGCGGGCGCCCCGAGGAGCGCGCTCGATTGCCGCCCCGGCTCGAACGCTCGCTCTACCCCGAGCGGCCACGGCACGCGACCGAGCCAGGCGGCCAGCGCCCAGACTGCGAAGGAGAGCGCAAGACCGGCGAGCGCGAAATCCTGCCGGCGGCTCAACTTGAGCAGCACGAGGCCCGCGAGCATCCATGCGGCCCACTGCCAGCCCGCCGTCTGCAGCAACTCGCGCATCGCCTCGTTCTTGGCCGCGCGAACCTGTGCCTGGCGTGCTTCGGCCATCAGTGCAGCGCCGCCGGCCAGCGCATCGGCGAGCGACAGTCCGCTGCAGGCGTAGCTCTCGATGCGCGCTGTCCTCGGCAGCAGTGCGACGCCGGCGAGCGCCTGCGTCGCCCCATGGCCATCGAGCACCGCGCCCAGGAGCAGCAGTGCATTGGCCGGTGCGCTGCCGCCGGCCTCGGCGCCAAGCGCGTCGGTGCGCGCGACGGCGGACTTGACCATTTCGAAGGCGCAGGTCAGCGGCAACGGGGCCATGACGCGGCCGCCAAGCGCATAGCGTTCGATGTAAGGCTGCGTCTCGGCATTGATGGACTCGATCGCGTCGCCCAGGACGAGCAGATCACCGAGGCCTTCGCGTTGCTGCAGGCGAAGCTCCGCACGACGCCTTTCCGCATCGACGAGCGGGCGCTGGAATGCACGCTCGGTTTGTGCGTAGGCTTCGACGAGCGCGGGCGGCAGCACTGGGGACGCCGAGGCGCGCAGCGATTCGGACCGGCGGCACAGACGATCGCGCAAGACGGGCTCGGCGCCGGCGCCGTGACTCGCGCAGAGCCCGGGGAGCGTCCGCTCCGGCAACCCGCCGATGGCGATCGCGGTTTCGGCGAAGCGACGATCGCGCCCGGCGTCATTCGCGGCGAGATTTTCGAACTGCGGCAGGAGCGCGGCAATCGCCAGGACGGCAAGCGCGGACTCGATCAGCGACGGCCACTTCGTCGCGGCCCCGGTTGCCGGGGCGACGCCAACGCCGATGGTGTTGGCTACCGGCACGCGTGGCCCTTCGTGCCTGCGGCCGAGGCGTTACATCGTGTGTGACGTGCAGAAATAGCGTGCCGCTGCACGGCTCGGGCTCCAGGCAAGGCGAAAACGAGAGTCGGATAACACTTGCAGCGCGCTCTTATTACACCCTGTTACAGAGCAGGACCCAACGTTGTTCGCGCTTCTGCAGCCGCGCGGGAACCGTAACAACTGCAGTTTGCATTGTCAAGCCAATGAGAGCAGCGGCGGGTGCCGCTCGGTCTTTGGGCAGCGCGCCCCGTCGCGCATCGAAGGAAACGTAAACCTGCCCGAATGGGAAAAGGCCAACGCAATCGGCGCGTTTTTTGGGCCGACCGCGCGGTGCCACGCGACGCGAGCACATTGCCGCTAGTGCAGCGGCCCCTTCGCCTCCGGGTTGGGGATCGCCGGTGCGGGCGACGCGTGGTGCATCACCATCCGCCAGCCCGATGGCGTGCGCAGGAAGACATTGGTGCAGATCGCGGCGCCGCGCGGCGTGCCGTCGCCGCCCATCGTGATGTGCTCGACGACGCTTTGCATCGCGAGGCCGACGGTCTCGATCACGACAACCTGGTCCAACCGAAAGGCGAGGCGCGTGTCGCCGGCGAAGAGCTGCTCCCAGCCCGCGCGGACGGCGTCGTAGCCCACCATTCGCGTGCCGCCCGGATGCACGCAGACGATGTCCTCGTCTTCGGCCCAGGTCGCCATCATCGCGTCGAGGTCGCGCGCTTCGAAGGCCTGATAGAACGCGAGCGCGACGTCGGCGGGCGTCGTGTAGATCGGCGGCGTGCGGACCTTGGCCATGAGGGGCGATGCGGTGTCGCGTGTCAGGTCGGCGATGCGGCGTCGACGTCGGCCGATTCGGGCACGAGGGCCGAGCGCGCGAGATCATACACCGCGGAGGGCTCGAGATCGCGCATGCATTTGAAATGGCCGAGCGGGCACTCGCGCTTGAAACAAGGACTGCACACGATCTCGATCTTCGCGATCTTCGCGACGGACGAGAGCGGTGGCGTGTAGACGGGCGACGACGAGCCGAACAACGCCACCATCGGCACGCCGACGGCCGCGGCGGCATGCATCAACCCGGAATCGTTGCTCACCACGATCGAACCGAGCGAAAGGAGATCGATCGCCGTCCCGAGGTCGGTGTGGCCCGTGAGATCGCGCAGATGCAGCGCCGATTCACCGGATGCCTGCAGCACCGATTCGGCCGCCAGCTTGTCGTTCGGCGATCCGACGAGCCATACCTGCATGTCATCGGCGAGGAACTTCGCGGCCAGGTCGGCGAAATGGGTCGGCGGCCAGCGCTTCGCCGGCCCGAACTCGGCGCCCGGGCAGAGGATTGCGACGGGCCGGTCGGTGCGCAAACGCAGCTTGCGGACCGCCGCGGCGCGATTCGTCGCATCCGGTACCAGGACCGGCCGCGGCGGCATCGGCACCAGGTCGTGCGGCTTGACGGCAAGCGCCGCGAAGCGATCGACAAGTCTCGGCAGGCCTTTGCTGTCGAGGCGTCGGATGTCGTTCAGCAGGCCCCAGCGCATCTCGCCGATGTAGCCCGTGCGGCGCGGAATCCGCGCCAGCCACGGGATCAACGCCGATTTCCACGAATTCGGCAGCACGATCGCGCGCGTGTAGCCGTTCGTGGACACGATCTGCGCGAGCGCCCGGCGCGCGCGCCAGTCGAAACGGCCGTGCCCCGTCGTGGTCTCGATGATGCGGCCGATGCCGCGCATGCGCGCGTAGACGGGCGCGCACCATGCGGGCGCAAGCACGTCGACGATCGGCTCCTCGTACGGATCGCGCACCAGCGCGAGCAGCGGCTCGGACAGGATGGCGTCGCCAACCCAGGAAGGCGCGACGATGAGGATTCGCTCCATCAATCCGATCCGTGTTCGGCCGCCACGGCAGAGGCAAACCGATCCTTCAGTGGGCGGTCCCTGTCAGCGGTCCACCCTTGAGCCGATAGCGCGTCCCGCAATACGGGCACATCGCTTCGCCCGTCTCCTCGATGGGGAGGAAAACGCGCGGATGCGACGACCACAGCGGCATCCGTGGATTGGGGCAGAACACGGGCAGGTCCTTCGGCTCGACCTCGACTGCCGCGACATCCTTGACTGCCATCATCGTGTTCCTAGACCCGAACGAGCCACGCCTTTTTCGACGGGTTGCGCCCGTTGACGGTATCGAAAAAGAGCGCCTGCAGCTTGGCGGTGACCGGCCCGCGGCCACCCTCGCCGACGACCCGGTTGTCGTATTCGCGGATCGGCGTCACCTCGGCGGCGGTGCCGGTGAAGAATGCCTCGTCGGCAAGATAGACCTCGTCGCGCGTGATGCGCCGTTCGACGACGGGAATGCCGAGCTCGCCCGCGAAGGTGATGATCGTGTCGCGCGTGATGCCGTTCAGCGCGCCGCCGGAAAGATCGGGGGTATGCAGCTTGCCGCCCCGCACGATGAACAGATTTTCGCCCGAGCCCTGGCAGACAAAGCCCTGCGGATCGAGCAGCATCGCCTCCTCGTAGCCGTCGTGCGTCGCCTCCTGATTGGCGAGGATCGACACCGCGTAGTTGCAGACGGCCTTGGCGTTGCACATGGTGATGTTCGGATGGTGATGCATGAACGACGAGGTCTTGACGCGAATTCCCTTTTCCAGGCCGTCGGCGCCGAGATAGGCGCCCCAGGGCCACGCCGCAATCGCGACGCGCACCGGATTGGACTTCGCCGCGACGCCCATCGCCTGCGAGCCGTAAAAGACGATCGGCCGGATGTAGCAAGCATCGAGTTTGTTGTCGCGGACGCAGGCGAGCTGCGCCGCGTTGATCTCGTCCTTCGTATACGGGATCTTCATGCCGAAGATCTGCGCCGATCGATACAGGCGATCGGTGTGGTCGCGCAAGCGGAAGATCGCGGGTCCGTCCACAGTCTTGTACGCGCGCACGCCCTCGAACACGCCGAGCCCGTAGTGAAGCGTGTGCGTGAGCACGTGGGTATTGGCCTCGCGCCACGGCACCATCTTGCCGTCGTACCAGATCCAACCGTCGCGGTCTGCCATCGACATGGCTTAAGCTCCCTCGGCGAAAACCGGAATTTTACCCGATCCCCGCCCTCCGCCGGACCGTCCCGGCGATTCCCATGGGTGAGGCCAAACCGGATTACGCCCACCCGGTGCCGAACACGTGCTCCCAGAGTGCGTGCACCGCCGTGCGCCGTTGCGGCTGCGTCTCGGGCTCGACGCGCGCGTGGGCCGCGCCCGTGAGACGGATCTGGTGCTGCGCTCGGCGATAGTCGCGATACGCATCCGCGGCGCCGAGCGCAATCGTCGCGGGCACCAGCGCGAGCTCGCCCGCCATTCGCAGGAGCGCGATGTTGCCGACGTTGCGCGTGAGCCCCGCATGGTCGCGCGCGTACGCGAGCACCAGGAACTGGACGGCGAACTCGACGTCGACCATGCCGCCGCTGTCGTGCTTCAAGTCGAAAAGCGCCGTCCGGTTGGGATGACCGGCCGCCATCCGGCGGCGCATGTCGATGACGTCCGTTTGCAGCTTGGCACGGTCGCGTGGCAACCGCAGGATCGCCTCCCGTTCGATTTCGAAGGCGCCGCCGATCGTCGCGTCGCCGGCGATGAAGCGCGCGCGCGTCAGCGCCTGGTGCTCCCAGGTCCAAGCCTGCTCGCGCTGGTAGCGCCGGAACGACACGAGCGAGGAGACCATGAGGCCCGCCGCGCCGTCCGGACGCAGCCGTACGTCGGTCTCGTAGAGAGCCCCGGCGGCCGTCGTCGTGGTGAGCCAGCTGATGATTCGCTGCGCGAGGCGCGCATAGCGCTCGGCGGCGGTTTCGTCGGGATCGTCGTGGAGGAAGACGAGATCGAGATCCGACGCATAGCCCAGCTCCTTGCCACCGAGCTTCCCGTACCCGATGACGGCGAACTTCGGCGGCGGCGCGGCGGGTCCTCCCAGGTGCGTCCATGCGGCTTTCATCGTGGCCGCGATGATGAGATCCGCGAGCATCGACAGGTGGTCGGCCAGACGCTCGACGGTGAGAAGTCCAGCCAGGTCCTGGGCGAGCAGGCGAAACGTCTGCGCATGCTGGAAATGGCGCAACGTGTCCATTTGCAGCTCGGCGTCGCCCGCGCTGTCGCCGAGGAGCCGCGTGAGCTCGACGCGCCAGGCGTCCCAATCGGGCTCCGCCAGCAGCACGCGCGCATCTAGGAGCTCGTCCAGAAGCAGCGGATGTCGCGTGAGATAGTCGGCCGCCCAGGCGGAGGCACCCATCAATTGCGCGAGGCGCGGCAATACGGGCGGATGCTCGGTCAACAGCGCGAGATAGGCGCTGCGGCGGCTCACCGTTTCGAGCAAGCCGGCGAGCCGGCGCAGCACGACCTGGGCGTCGACGCCGGACACGCGTTCGGTCGCCGCGACCGCGAGAAGCTGCGGGACGAGCGCGTCGACGCGTTGCCGCGACAGCGCCGGGAGCTGCACGTAGCGGCTGCTCGCTCGAAAGCGCGCAAGATCGGCAACGAGACGCTCAGGATCCGCATAGCCGATGGCGGCAAGGCGCTCGCGCGCGGTGTCCGAGCTCGCGTCGCCGCGCCAGACCGCAGCGAGCTTCGCCAGATCGATGGCGCCATGCACCGGAGGCGCAGCGATCGATGCGGACGCACCGGCGGCGTCGGCGTCGCCGAAGGCGGCGGCAAACTGCGTGGTGACGGCGTCGCGATGGACGGCGAGTGCCGCATCGAACGCGGCCGCCGTCGCGAATCCGCAGGCTTCCGCCAGGGCCGCGCGTTCAGCGAGATCGGAGGGCAACAACTGCGTCTGCCGGTCGTCGCGATATTGCAGCCTGTGCTCGACGTTGCGCAGGAAAACGTAAGCATTGCGCAGCGCCGAGACCGCGGACTCGGGAAGCAGCTCGCGCGCGGCGATCGCGTCGAGCGCGCGTTGCGTGCCGCGGACGCGCAGCGCGACCTCGCGCCCGCCGCGCACGAGCTGCAGCGCCTGCACGATGAACTCGATTTCGCGGATGCCTCCGGGGCCGAGCTTGATGTCTGGCGCGTAGTCGCGGCGCTTGACCTGCTCCCTGATCTGCCGGTGGATATCGCGCAAGCCCTCGTAGGCGTCGTAGTCGAGGTATTTCCTGAACACGAACGGCGTGATGTGGGCGTAGAGGTCGTCGTGCCGTTCGCCCGTCAATGCGCGCGCCTTCAGCCACGCGTAGCGTTCCCACGCGCGCCCTTGCGTCACCAGATACTGCTCGAGCGCCGCATAGGGCACCGACAGCGGACCGGATTCGCCGTAGGGGCGCAAGCGCATGTCGACGCGGAAGACGAACCCGTCGGCGGTCACGTCGTTCAACGCCGCGATGACGCGCCGACCGAGGCGATCGAAGAATTCGCGATTGGAAATACGCCGCGCGCCGTCGGTCTCGCCGCTCGCCGGGTAGGCGAAGACGAGGTCCACGTCCGACGAGACGTTGAGCTCCCCGCCGCCGAGCTTGCCCATGCCGATGACGACGAGGTGCTGCCCGGCACCGTGCTCGTCGCGCGGCTCGCCGTATTCGGTGGCGAGCGCCGCGTGATGCAGCGCCACGGCAGCGCGCGTTGCCGTTTCCGCGAGCATCGTCATGTTCGCGCAGACTTCGGCAAGCGTGGCGCGGCCGGTGAGATCGCGGGCCTGCGAGTGGAGATAGACCCGGCGGCGCAGCCGGCGCAGCGTCGCGGCGAGGCGCGCCGCGTCACCTGAATCAACCGCGTCGGCGACCTCCGCGCGCGCTGCCCCCCAAGCATACGGCGCATCGACCGTGGCCTCGAGCCGCGCGCGCTCGTCCGGATAAGCGACGAGCATGTGGGTCGCATAACGGCTGTAGGCGAGCGCAGCGGCGAGGTCCTTGGCGGCGGGCATCGGTGACGTGATCGGGGCAAGGCGAAACGGCGGCGCACGACCGCGTGGGTCTGCGCGCTTCAAGCATCCTGCGACGGACGAGCTATCCGCTACAATGAGTAAGAGCCGGTCTATTATGCCTTCCGCGCGCGCCCCCTCTCGCGCCACTGCTGCGTTTCGCCGTGCGCTCACCCGTCTCGCCCGCGTCGCGGCCATTGCCGTCGTCGCGGGATTCGGGTTGTTTGCGCTGGCGCTCCTCGCGGTGCGCTTCGTCGTATTCCCGCGTGTCGACGCGTACCGCGACACGGTGACGGAAGCCTTGTCCCGGCAGCTTGGTCAGCCTGTCGAGATTGCTGCGTTGTCGACCGGCTGGGACGGCTGGAACCCCAAGATCGTCATCGAAGGTTTCCGCGTGCGTGACGGCGGTCGCGACGTTGCGCTGATCGAGTTGCCGGAAGTCGACCTCATCATCGCCTGGACCTCGCTGCCGCTGCTCGAGTTGCGGCTGAAGCAATTGATCATCGACCGGCCGCGGCTCTCGGTCCGCCGCGACCGCGCCGGTTTGCTCCATGTCGCCGGCATCGAGATCGACCCGGACCGGGCGGTCGACGACAGGCGCGTGACCGACTGGATCCTGCGCCAGCGCCAGATCGTGATCCGCGACGCTCTGGTCACGTGGAACGACGATCTGCGCAACGCGCCGCAGCTTGTGCTCGATCGCGTCCAGTTCCGCCTCGAGAGCCGGTTCGGCTACCATCGCTTCGGCCTCACGGGCACGCCGCCCCCGGAGCTCGCTGCGCCGCTCGATATCCGCGGCGAGGTTCGCGGCGCGACGGCGAAGGAATGGCAGAACGCGCAGGGTCGACTGTACGTCCGTCTCGACTATGCCGACGTCGGCGCGTGGCGCGAATGGCTGCCGCTCCCGCCGGAGATCGCAAGCGGCAAGGGGGCGATGCGCGTCTGGTTCCAGTTCGCCAACGGCGAGGCGCGCGAGATCATCGCCGATCTCGAGCTCGCCGATGTCAAGGCGAGGCTCGACGAAAAGCTGCCGGAGCTCGAGCTCTCGCACCTCTCGGGCCGCGCCGGCTGGCGCAACGCGACGCCGCAGCGCGAGTTCTTCACCAACGAGCTCGCATTCGTCACGCCGAGCGGGCAGCGGCTCGACGCCACGACGTTCAAGGCGACCTTCCGCGACGCGACCGTGGAGACACCCGCGTCGGGCGACATCGAGTTCGACCGGTTGCAGATCGAGCCATTGCGCGATCTCGCGGCGCATCTGCCGTTGCCGGAGAAGCTCCGCGTCGACATCGCGCGGTTCGCCCCCCGCGGCACGCTGGCGCAAGGACGCGTGCACTGGGAAGGGCTGGTCGACGCGCCATCGGCATTGACCGCCTCGTCGGCGTTCGACCGGTTGGGCGTGGTCGCGCAGGACGCGTTTCCGGGTGCGACCGGCCTCACCGGAAGCTTCGAAGCGACGTTGGCGGGCGGCCAGTTGAATCTCGCCACGCGCGCCGCAACACTCGAATTTCCGCGCGTGCTGGCGGACCCGCTGCCATTCGACACGCTTCAGGGTGTGGTCCGCTGGGAGCGCAAAGGCGGTCGGACGCGCTTCGACGTCCGTGCGCTCGACTTTGCCAATGCGCAGGGTGCCGGCAGCGTCACCGGCACCTATCGAACCGACCCCCAGGGACCCGGCGAGATCGATCTCGTCGCCCAGTTGAACCGCGCCGATCCCGGAGAGGTCCATCGTTATCTGCCCGTCGCCGCAAGTCCGGCGCTGCGCGAGTGGCTCCGCGGGAGCCTCATCAAAGGCACGGTCACCGATGTGCGCGTGAAGCTCGTCGGCAATCTCGCCGCGTTCCCGTTTACCGATCCGAAGACCGGCCAGTTCCTGGTCACGGCCAAAGGCCGAAACGTGACCTTCGCGTACGCGCGCGGCTGGCCGGTGCTCGAGGACATCGATGCCGACGTCCGTTTCGATGCCGCCGGGATGACCGTCGACGCGTCGCGCGGGCACACGTTCGGCCTCCAGCTCGGGCGCACGCGCGCCGCGATCTCCGACTTGCGCGCGAGCAATCCCCAGGTTTCGATCGAAGGCAGCGCAACGGGCCCGATCCCCGACTTCCTGCGCTTTGTCGAAGAGAGTCCGGTGGCTGCCATGATCGGGCACTTCACCGATGGCGCGGGTGGCGCGGGCAATGGCCGCCTGGCGCTCAAGCTCTTGCTGCCGTTGAAAAAGCCGGAGGCGAACAAAGCCAGCGGCGAATTTCTATTTGCGAATGGCGAGCTGCATCTTGCCGATGCGCCGCCGTTCACCCAGATCAACGGTGAGATCGCCTTCACCGAAAACGCTCTGCGTTCGCGCGATCTGGCCATCGACGTCATGGGCGGCCCCGCGAAGCTCTCGATCGCGAGCGCGGAGGGCCGCGTCCGCGTGAGCGGTGGCGGCACCGCCAACCTCGGAGCGTTGCGGCGCCAGTACACGACCGCGTACGTCGATCGACTTTCGGGGACGGTCGACTGGACGATCGCCGTCAATGTGCGCCCCGGCGTTTCGACATGGGTGCTCGAAAGCCCGATGAAGGGCGCGGTCGTCGAGTTGCCGGCGCCGCTCGGCAAGGGCGCGGCAGACGTGACGCCGCTGCACATCGAGCGCCGCGGTGACACGGCGCCGGAAGGCGAAGACCACCTCGACATGACCTACGGGCGCGTCGCGCAAGTCGCGGTGCATCGAAAGCTCGCGAAGAACGGCGCTACGGTCGATCGCGTCCTCGTATCGTTGGGGCGGGCCGCGGGCCGACCGGAAGCGTCGCGCACCGAGCGCTCCGGGGTGTGGGTGCGCGGCGACCTGCCGCAACTTAGTGTCGACGACTGGCTTGCGCTGCGCGAACGCGAAAAAGCCGCGGTCAGTGCCGCGGTCGACGCGATCCCGCCGCTCGCAGGTGTCGATCTCGATGTCGGCGACCTCGACGTGTTCGGGCGCCAGTTCAACGAATTGAAGGTCGTTGCCCGCCGCTCGGAGCATGACTGGAAGCTCGATCTCCGCGGCCGCGAGGTCGCCGGAACGGCCGTGTGGTCGGCGGCCGATACCACGATGCCGAACGGGCGCGTCGTCGCGCGTCTCGCCCGTTTCGCGATGCCGGGGCCGAGCGAGCCGAGCCCATCGGGCAACAGCGACAAAGGTGGCGAAGCCAAGGCCGTCGGCAGCGATACGAATCCCTGGCCCGAGATCGACATCGTCGCCGACACTTTTTCGTCGAAGGGCCGCGATCTCGGACGGCTCGAGCTCGGGGCGAAGCCGCAGGGCCCCGAGTGGCGGATCGAAAAGCTCGTGCTCGCCAACGACAACGGGCGCATCGAAGCGAATGGCGCCTGGCGCACGCAGGGTCGACAGCAGCAGACGAAGCTCGACGTCGCGCTCGACGCGAAAGATGCAGGCGTGTTCCTCGCGCGCTTCGGGTATCCGGACGCCCTCCAGGGCGCGCCGACGCGCATCGACGGCCAGCTCACCTGGTCCGGTGCGCCGAGCGAATTCGACTACCCGACGCTCACCGGCGCGCTCAAGATCGTCGTGGGGCCCGGCCGCTTCGTGAAAATCGAGCCCGGCTTCGGCAAACTTCTCGGCGTGCTGTCGCTGCAGGCGCTGCCGCGGCGGATCTCGCTCGATTTCCGCGACATCTTCAGCGAGGGCTTCGCCTTCGACGACATCACCGGCAACGTGCGCGTCGCCAACGGCGTGATGAGCACCGACAATCTGGCCCTGATCGGTCCGGCTGCGAAGGTGAACATCGCAGGCGATGCCGACCTCGCGAAGGAAACGCAGCGGCTCACCGTGCGAGTTCAGCCGTCGCTGTCAGGCGGCGTGTCGGCCGGTGCGGCGCTGCTGTTCCTCGCGAATCCGATCGTCGGTGCCGCCATCGGTGCCGGTTCGCTTCTCGCCCAGAAGGTGATGCGCGATCCGATCGAGCAGATGTTCAGCTACCAGTACGCCGTGACGGGCGGCTGGTCGGATCCGGTCGTCACGCGCACCGGCACGATCGTGAGCGTCGCGCCGGGAATGCCGGGCTCGCCCGTGGAGGGCATCGCGAGATGAGCGCCGCCGGGCCGCCCCCAGGCGCGATTTGCTCCCCCTCGGGGGGCAGCGCAGCGGCGACGGCCGCAAGCGTGGGGGCACAACATGCAATGGGCGAAGACGTCGAGGAGCAACCGGCGCGCGCCGCGCCCGGCGGGAATCGCGAGCCGTTTCGCGTTGCCGCCGTGCAGATGGTCTCGGGCGGCGACGTTGCGGCCAACCTCGACGAGGCGGCGCCGCTGATTGCCGCTGCCGTCGCGCAAGGCGCGCGGCTCGTCCTGTTGCCGGAATATTTCGGGATCTTTGGCGCAAGGGTCACCGACAAGGTCATCGCGCGCGAGGCGGATGGCGACGGCATCCAGCAGGCGTTCCTGTCGCGCACGGCCCGCGAGCACGGCATCTTTCTGATCGGCGGTACGGTTCCGCTGGCGTGCGACGACCCGGGACGCGTGCGCAGCGCCTGTCTCGTCTATGGCCCGGACGGATCGCGTATCGCACGCTATGACAAGATCCATCTGTTTGCATTCACACGCGGCGACGAGCGTTACGACGAAGGCCGGACGATCGAGGCGGGCGCAACACCGGTGGCGATCGATCTGCCGTGCGGGCGGGTGGGTCTCTCCGTCTGCTACGACGTGCGTTTCCCCGAGCTCTACCGGCGCTTTTCCGACCTCGCACTGATCGTCGTGCCCTCGGCGTTCACGGCGACCACCGGCGTTGCGCACTGGCATCTGCTGCTTCGCGCGCGCGCGGTCGAAAATCTTTGCTACGTGCTCGCCGCCGCGCAGGGCGGCACGCATCCGAACGGACGGCGTACCTACGGCCACTCGGTGCTGATCGACCCGTGGGGGCGGATCGTGGCGGAGCGCGAGGAAGGGCCGGGCATCGTCGTTGGCGACATCGACCCTGTGCGGATCGCCGAAGTGCGAGAGGCGTTGCCGGCGCTCGCGCAGCGGGTGCTGTAGCCGACCGCGAAGCCGAATGATGATTCCGCGCGATCTGGCCGTTCCCGTGCAGGAGCGCTATTTCGAGGACTACGCGCCCGGGTCCGTTTGCGTCTACGGCCCGATCACAGTCACCGAAGCCGAGATCATCGAATTCGCGACGCGCTACGATCCGCAGCCGATGCACACGGATCCTGCCGCTGCGGCGCGCGGCCCGTTCGGAGGTCTCATTGCGAGCGGCTGGCACACGACCGGGCTCGTGATGCGCATCCTCGTCGAGCGCTATCTGTCGCACGTCGCCGCGCTGGTGTCCCCCGGGATCGACGAACTGCGCTGGCCAAGGCCGGTGCGGCCGGGCGATGCGCTGCACGTCCGCGTCACCGTCGTCGACGCGGGCGTCTCACGCTCGAAGCCGGACCGCGGCCTGATCCGCAGCTTTATCGAGGCGCTGAATCAGAACGGCGACGTGGTGATGAGCCTGAAGGCGATGAATCTGCTGCGGCGGCGGAGCGTAGAGGCATCGCAGCACCAAGCGTAGCTGCAGTTCGTTACGTCGCTTACTTCCCGCGCAGCAGAATCAGCACTGCGCCGCCGCCGCCCGCGTGCCGCGGCGCTTCGCAGTACGCGAGCACATCGTCCCAGCGCGAGAGCCACTGCCGGACTTTCCCTTTCAGCACCGGCTCGCGATTGGGTGAGGAGAGGCCCTTGCCGTGGATCGCGCGGACGCAGCGATAGCCATGCTGGCGCGCATCGTCCAGAAAATCGGCGAGCGCGTCATGCGCCTCGTCGGTGGTGTGCCCGTGGAGGTCGATCTCGCTTTGCACGGCCCAGTGGCCGCGCCGCAGCTTGGTCAGGACATCGCTGCCGAGTCCGCGGCGCAGGAAGGTCTGTCCCGCCTCGTGCTCCTGGCCGATCTCCCACGTCTGCGGCGACGGTTCCGCGCCGTATTTCGACGCGGCGAGCGCATCCGCGTCGTCGGCGATTCGCTGGTGCGCTATCGGCGCGGGTCGCCGCGTGACATGCCGCGCGCGCGTGGATGGCGGCAGCTTCCGCACGTCGGCGAACGCGCTCGCGAGATCGATGTCGCCATCGCGATGCTTTGCCGCTGCGACTGCGCGCCGAGGCGTCGCAGGGCGAAGGGCAGGGAGCGGACTCGCCGGGCGGACGGGAACATCCGCAGGCACTTTCGCGCGCGTCGCGTCGAAGAGCTTTTTCAGATCGGACAGCTTGGCCATTGCGCGCGCGGATCTCAGGGTACCCGTACGGCCAACACGCCTTCGAGATACGCTTCGGCGTCGAGCGCCGCCATGCAACCCGTTCCCGCCGATGTCACTGCCTGGCGATAGACATGGTCGGCGACGTCGCCGGCCGCGAAGACGCCCGGCACGCTGGTGGCCGTCGCATCGCCCGCAGTCCCGCTCCGGATCCTGATGTAGCCGCCGGCCATGTCCAACTGGCCTTCGAAAATGCCGGTGTTCGGGGTGTGGCCGATCGCGATGAAGACGCCGGTCAGCGGCAGGCGCTCGGTGGCCGCGGTCTTGACGTTCTTGACCCGCACCCCGGTCACACCGGAGGCATCGCCGAGAATCTCGTCGAGCGTGTGGTTCCACAGGATGCGCGCGTTGCCGCCGTGCTTGGTCTTGGCCAGCAGGCGGTCGACCAGGATCGCCTCGGCGCGGAACTTGTCGCGGCGATGAATGATCGTCACGCTCTTCGCGATGTTCGACAGGTAAAGCGCTTCCTCGACGGCCGTATTGCCGCCGCCGACGACCGCGACATCCTGCTCCTTGTAGAAAAAGCCGTCGCAGGTCGCGCAGGCCGAAACGCCTTTGCCGGCGAACGCCTCTTCCGATGGGAGGCCGAGATAACGCGCCGAGGCGCCCGTCGCGATAATCAGCGCTTCGCACGTATATTCGCCGTTGTCGCCGATGAGACGCAGCGGTCTTTCGTTTAGCTTCGCCGTGTGGATCTGGTCGAAGATCAACTCGGTCTCGAAGCGCTCGGCGTGCTGCTGGAAGCGCGCCATCAGGTCCGGGCCCTGAACGCCCATCGCGTCGGCGGGCCAGTTGTCGACGTCGGTCGTCGTCATCAGCTGACCGCCTTGCGCGAGACCGGTGATGAGGACGGGCTTAAGGTTGGCGCGCGCGGCGTATACTGCCGCGGTGTACCCGGCAGGGCCGGATCCCAGGATCAGCAGGCGGGCGTGTTTGACGGACATGCGTTTTCTCGCTTTGCAAATCGACAAATTGTAATGGATGTGGGGGCGCCGTCCGGCGACCCAACCTTTCGTCGCTTCGCCCGCCTCGTCGCTTTCGTCGGCGTCGACCCCGGTGTATAATGCACCGCATGAAGTATCGGTCTCAAGCTAATGTTTTTCAATAAAAAAGAGGCAATGCCTCCACGCCGGCGCGCGCGCGTGGTCGCGCGCGCTGCGCCCGCCGAAACGACGCTGTCACCGCGCTTTGCGCGACTGGTGCGCGAGTCGTGGTGGCTTATCGTCGTCGCCGCGTTCATGTGGCTGGCGCTCGTCCTTACGACGTACACGCGCGACGATCCGGCATGGTCGACGTCGGGTATCGGCGCTCCGATCGCGAACAAGGGCGGGATGGCGGGCGCGTGGCTCGCCGATCTCCTGTTCTATCTCTTCGGCGTCTCGGCGTGGTGGTGGGTCGTCGCGGGCATGGTGCTCGTCGTCGCCGGCTATCGCCGGATCGGCCATCCCGAAAGGGCGAGCGACCACCCGCTGGGGCTCGGCATCCTGGGCTTTGCGCTCGTGCGCGGCTCATGGGCTTCAACGGCGCGACGCTGCTCCTGATCGCGCTCTTCGCCGTCGGCTGGTCGCTGTTCTCGGGAATGTCGTGGTTGAAGCTGATGGAACGGATCGGCGCCGCGATCGAAGCGTCCGTTACGTGGCTCAAGCGCCGGGCCGAGGAGCGCAAGGATCGCGAGCTCGGCGCGCAGGCGGTCGCCGAGCGCGAAGCCATCGTGCAATGGAAACACGAGGAGGCCGTGCACGAGCCGGTCGTGGTCGTGCCGCCGCTCGCCGAAGTGCCGCGCTCCGAGCGGGTGGTGCGGGAAAAGCAGCGGCCGCTTTTTGTCGACATGCCCGATTCGCCGTTGCCGCCGCTGGCGTTGCTCGACGATGCGCCGCCGCAGCAGGAGGCGGTCAGCGCCGAGACGCTCGAATTCACCTCGCGTCTGATCGAGCGCAAGCTCGCCGATTTCGGCGTCGCGGTGCGGGTGCTGGCCGCCTATCCCGGTCCCGTGATCACGCGCTTCGAGATCGAGCCCGCCGTCGGCGTCAAAGGCGCGCAGATCGTCAACCTGATGAAGGACCTCGCGCGCGCATTGTCGGTGGTCAGCATCCGCGTCGTCGAGACCATTCCCGGCAAGTCGTACATGGGGCTCGAGCTTCCGAATCCGCGACGGCAGATCGTCAAGCTGGTCGAGATCCTCTCGTCGGCGACCTACAACGACACGACGAGCCCGCTGACGCTCGCGCTCGGGAAGGACATCGCCGGCAAGCCGGTAATCGCCGACCTCGCGCGGATGCCACACTTGCTCGTCGCCGGCACGACGGGCTCGGGCAAGTCGGTCGCCGTCAATGCGATGGTCCTGTCGCTCCTCTACAAGGCGGAGCCGCGCCAGGTGCGCCTCATCTTCGTCGATCCGAAAATGCTGGAGCTTTCGGTGTACGAGGGCATCCCGCACCTGCTCGCGCCGGTCGTCACCGACATGAAGCTCGCCGGCAATGCGCTCAACTGGTGCGTGGGCGAGATGGAGCGCCGCTACAAGCTGATGTCGACGCTCGGCGTGCGCAATCTCAGTGGCTACAACGCGAAAGTCGTCGAGGCGAAGAAAGCGGGCAAGCCGCTCACGAATCCCTTTACGCTGACGCCCGACACGCCGGAGCCGATCGAGGAAATGCCCTACATCGTCGTCGTCATCGACGAGCTCGCCGATCTGATGATGGTCACCGGCAAGAAGATCGAGGAGCTGATCGCGCGGATCGCCCAAAAGGCGCGCGCTGCCGGAATCCACCTGATCCTCGCCACGCAGCGGCCGTCGGTCGACGTCATCACCGGGCTCATCAAGGCGAACATCCCGTCGCGCATCGCGTTCCAGGTCGCGAGCAAGGTCGACTCCAGGACGATCCTCGATCACATGGGCGCCGAGACGCTGCTGGGGCAGGGCGACATGCTGTTCCAGCCGCCGGGCGTAGGCTATCCGCTCCGCGTGCATGGCGCGTTCGTCTCCGACGCCGAGGTGCACCACGTCGTCGAGCACCTGAAGGCGCAGGGAGGTCCGCAGTACCTGGACGGCATTCTCGATGGAACGACGAACGGCAACGGTGCCGACGATGGGGTTGCGCTCGACGGCGGCGACGCCGAGTCCGACCCGATGTACGACCAGGCGGTCGCGATCGTGCTGCAGACGCGCCGGCCGTCGATTTCGCTCGTCCAGCGGCACCTGCGGATCGGCTACAACCGCGCCGCGCGACTGATCGAGCAGATGGAGCGGGCGGGACTCGTCTCGCCGATGCAGTCGAACGGCAATCGTGACGTGCTGGTGCCGGCGGGCGCGCGCGATGCACGTTGACCACCGCGCAGGGGGTCGCGGAGCCCTGTCTTCGAGGGTCTTGTCAGCGGCTGCGCTACTCTGCGTCGTCGGCGCAGCCGACGCATCGGGCATCGATCAACTGCGGTCGTTCGTCTCCGGCGCCAAGAGCGGCAAGGCGACTTTCCGGCAGGTCGTCACGAGTCAGCGCGGCACGACCGAAACCACCGGCACCTTCACGTTCCAGCGGCCCGGCAAGTTTCGCTGGGTCTACGAAAAGCCCTACGAGCAGCTGATCGTCGGCGACGGCGACAAGCTCTGGATCTACGACCGCGATCTCAATCAGGTGATCGTGCGCAAGCTCGATGCCGCGCTCGGCTCGAGTCCGGCGGCGTTGCTCTCCGGCGACAACGCGCTGGAGCGCAACTTCGAGCTCGCAGATTCCGGCAAGGCGGACGGCGCGGAATGGGTCGACGCGAAGCCGAAGGCCGCCGACACCGGATTCGAACGCGTGCGCATCGGCTTCAGGGACAACCTGCCGCGCGTCATGGAGCTGAAGGACATGTTCGGCAACGTCACGCGGCTCGAGTTCGGCACGTTCGAGCGCAACGCGACACTCGATTCCGGCCAGTTCAAGTTCGTGCCACCAAAAGGCGCGGACGTGGTCGGGGAAAAGTAGGGAAAAGTAGGGAAAAGTAGGGTCAGACTCGACTTTTGCCGCCGGCCGCGTTCCGTTTGCTTTGAGCAGTCGTCGGTCGTGGCCGGGAAGTCACGCAACGCGGCGCCGCGACGCTACCCAAACCGCGGCATCTCCCACAA
>WNFY01000997.1_pt1 | contig 26429 bp, 25 predicted proteins | sample 5400091 | NCBI WGS metagenome assembly WNFY01 (sample SAMN13153364, study PRJNA577476) | soil metagenome | isolation source: 60 cm soil or saprolite under grassland replicate 1 | place: USA:California | collected 2016-06-15 | reverse complement strand
TTGTTCCGGCGGTTAATCAAATAGAGTTTAGTCCCTGGTTATATTTGAAAGACGTGCTGCAATATTGCGGTAAGCATAATATTCAGTTACAATCTTATTCACCGTTAACGCGGGGTAAAAAGTTTAATGATCCGCGATTGATACAGCTTTGTAAAAAATATGGAAAGACTCCTGCCCAAATTATTTTGCGATGGAATATAGAACATAACATTTCCACTATCCCAAAATCATCCAATCCAAAACGTCTTAAAGAAAATTTTGACATTTTTGATTTTTCGCTTTCAAAAGAAGATGTGCAATTAATGGATGGCTTTGATGAAAATTTTCGGGTAGTGGAAGATCCAATGGATATGTTGTAAAAGCCCTCTAAATCATCCGCCTAAGGCGGAAGACTTTGAAAGGGCATAAAGATTTTAAATTGTCAGTAAAGCGCAATTGAGAAAATGTGATTCACTTAATTTTACTTTGTAATGGCAAAGGAAAAATTATTTGAAAGTTATTTAATAACAGCATCAATTCTTCTACAACAATATGATGGCTCTGTCCCTTTAAATGATTTTCTTAAACAATATTTTTTACAACATAAAAAATTTGGCTCGAGAGACAGAAGGTATATAACGGAGCTATGTTATTGTAATTATCGAACAGGTTATGCATTGAAGAATGTTACACCTAAAGAAAAAATTTTAGTGTCATTATTTCTGTGCTCGCAAAAACAAAATGAATTGCTTGCTCAACTAAAACCTGAATGGAATGAAAAAGCTGAACTCTCACTGGAAGAAAAAATTTCTGTTTTAAATTATCAATTCCATATAACTGATATATTTCCATGGAAAGATGAGTTAAGTGAAACTATTGATGCCTCTGCATTTGCGGCATCCCACTTAATACAACCTGATTTGTTTCTTCGAATAAGACCTTCTCAAAAAGATCAGGTCATAAGAAAATTACAAGCAAACAAAATTGAATTTAAAGAATGTGCGGATGATTGTTTAGTTCTCACCAACACAACAAAAGTTGAAAGTATTATTGAAATAAATAAAGAAGTTGTAGTGCAGGATTATTCTTCTCAAAGAATAAAAGAGTTTTTGCACATTATAAAATCAAACATCAGACATCAGACATCAGACATCAAAGTTTGGGATTGCTGCGCAGCGAGTGGCGGTAAATCAATTCTTGCAATTGATGCGTTACAAAATATAGATCTTACTGTTTCTGATGTTCGTCCTTTCATTATTCATAATTTAAACCAACGTTTTAAAGAAGCAGGAATAAAAAATTATTATTCGTTTGTGGCTGATCTCACAAAATTCCCATTCCCAATTCCAAATTCCAATCTTGATCTCATCATCTGTGATGCACCCTGCACCGGCAGTGGCACCTGGAGCAGAACGCCGGAGCAGCTTTATTTTTTTACAAAAGAAAAAATAAATTATTACGCGGAACTGCAAAAGAAAATCATAACGAACACAGTCCCTCATCTTGCAAACAACGGATTCTTTTTATACATTACCTGCTCTGTATTTAAAAAAGAAAATGAAAGTGTAGTTGAGTTTATTCAAAAAAAGTTTCGGTTGCAATTGATAAAACAGGAAGTATTGATTGGTTATGATAAAAAAGCAGATACAATGTTTTGTGCTTTGTTTAAAACCCCTGCAGCCAGTAAGAAAAATTAAAATCAAAAATTATATATCATAAATGACTGCCGCAGATTTTTCAGATAAAGATTTGGGGAAGAGCCAAACTAAAAATGCACTTAATTTATTAATGAAGCCTGGTATTACTTCGGGTTTATTTGCAAACATTCCTTTTATTGCAATCACCGCCACTTTTTGCGGCTGCATATTAAACATTTTAGCAAGCTTTATAGCTTTTGCACTATTGATATTTGCTCTGATAATAAAATCAGTATCAGTTGCTCCGGGGCATACAACAGTAATAGAAACATTCATGCTTTTTAATTCATACCGCAATCCTCTGCTGAAACTTAAAATAAAAGCTTTGCTTGCAGCGTATACATTTAATCCGGGAACTGCCTGGTGTGAAGCACTGCTCGCAATATTCATAATGTATCCCTTTTGTTGTTCCTTCAACTTAGGCAGAAACAAATAAATTAGTTCTATAGTAACCGTCATATTTACATGCATCATATCAATATGTTCCTGCAAAGAATAATTTTCGAATTCACCGCTTAAACCATAGCCTGCATTATTTATTAGAATATTGATGGAATAATTGTTAGCATTACCCCATTCGAAAATCTTTTTTGCGGCGTTTGTTTCAGATAGATCAACAGCAAAATAATTTGTTTGTACACCATATGTTGTAGAAAGATGTTGCGCCATCTCTTTTAATAAACCCTCGCTTCTCGCAATTAATAACACATTGATTTTTCTTTTAGCCAATTCTTCTGCAATTGCTTTACCTATTCCCTTAGTTGCTCTCGTAATTAATGCATAAGCCATAAATAAAACTACATTAAAAATTACTTAGCAGTTGGCATTTATAATTGTTGAAAAAAGTTTGGAACCTGCCTACCGGGCAGGCAGGCGTACAAGAGAGTGACCCAACATGCGATGCCCGCCCGTACCGAACGCTGACATCATAAAAATTAAAAAACAAAACGGTACGTTCGGGCGGGGCCATGAAAACTATCGCCGATCCCAAAAATACATGACTTAAAAAATATTTTCAGTCCGCAGATTTTTTTGTGTTTCTTTTTGTGCATTGTCATCTTCTTTCAATGTATTCATCAGCTTATCCCAAAACGTAAAATAAAAGCCATAGTTATACTTTGAGTTCGTATGATGCCTGTCGTGGTTTGTAACAGAGTTCTGCCATTTGAATATGCGATGGCCGCGAAAACTTTCAGACACAAATTCAAAACCTCCGTGCCCGGCAAGGTTCAGGAATATATTATATGACATAAAAAGCACCAACATAACCGGGTGTACTGGCACAAGAAAAAAGATAATAGGATAAATGGAATATTCAATGAGCGCTTCCCCCGGTTGAAATGCATAAATGGAGAAGGGTGATGGATTGCTTGATTGATGATGAACCCGGTGAAAATATCTGAAAATCTTTTTAAGATGCATAAAGCGATGCGTCCAATAAAATAATGCATCGTGAATGATAATAATAATGAAAGGACTAAGTAAAGAATAATCTTCAGACGAATTCTCCAGTCTCCGAATTTTGACAAACTATTATTTTTAAAATAATATTCTATTCGTTGATGAAGTACCCGGTAAAATTCATGGCTTTCTTTCGAATCATATTTTATTCTTGGTAAAGTAACTGTGGCAGTTAGCATAAAAAATTGATTGATGATGTAATAGCTTATCTAGAGTATAAAAGTATTTTAAGTTAAAGGAATTATTAGAAAAAATAATTTTATTATTACCGTGATTACACCGCAAATAGTTCCAAACAATAAATAAATAAGGGAAGAAAATTTGTTTGATAGCATTAATGTATAAGAACCAAAAAAATCGTCATGATCAGCGCTATCTTAAAAAACACAAAGCCGTTTGCATGCTTCGAAATTTTGTTTTCAAAAAAATAATTATTTATTCTTTCTCTAAGTGTTTTTTTTAACAGATCGTGCCCTCTTTTTTCTCATATTTAATTGCCAGAAAATTTTTTGTACCGATACGGCTTTTCATGATAATTATTTTAAAGCTTGTTTTTAGATTTCTTTCAAGCTATACTTATATAAGTTTTTCATCTTATATAAATAATCATGATATAAGGCGTTGATGAAACAACATGTTACATTAGATAAGATTACTTCACTGCAAAAATTTTTAAAATGCAGATAAAAACTCACTCCACCAGATCAGAGCTGCGATAAGAAAAACTGCAAAAACTACCAACGCCGCAATGCCGAGACCTCTACCAATATTCGCCTTTGTTGTTTTTTTAGTGCCTGATTTTTTAGCATTACTTCCAAATAATATTGCCAATATCCCGAGCGGAATAACAAGAAAAATTGTGTACCAGGGTATCAATGCAAATAATAACGCTAAGCCACCAAACCACAGTGAGGTGTTGGCCATACTATCTGCTTTTGCTGTATCATCTGGCAATTTATAATGATGCTTTTTTAATTTTCTGACGGCAATTTTAAAAGCCAGTTTTTGAAAGAATCCCATTTTTTTTGCTTTCACTTCAGCAGGAGGCTTCAATGTCAAACCAACTTTTACCGTTGTGTCCTCTGATGGTTTTGTTTCTGCTATTGGAATGGTAGTAGCAGAAATAAGAGAAAGGCAAATCGCGATTAAAGGAATGAGGCAATATTTTATTTTCATATTATCAGGTTTACTTTAAAAAAATATTTGAACATTAGAAAAAACTTCACTCTTCATACGACCATTGTTTATCATTTATGTCTTTTAAAAAACATGGAATACTAATTACATGAAGGCAATAAGGATGGGTAACTTGTTTTAAAATGATTGTCGCTCCAGCAATTATTCACACCGGAACCATCCCATAAAAGATCAACACCCGGAAGTGGGATTGGAAGTGATGGCGGAGCAGCACCATTTTGTTGAACAACATTATTCTGAATTCTTGCTCCATCGGGATTCGGTTCAATGTCTGCAAAAGCCTCCGGAGGAATACCTGCAAGTGCACCCAGCACCAACGTACTGAAAACTGTAATACCTGCAAAGTTGTTATCTGTAACAGTGTTTTTTTCTATAGTCGTTTCATCAGTGCCCAATACGAGTATCCCTAATCCAGATGGCACAAATGATTCCAGTTCACCTGGCTCTCCAAAATTGACATGATTGTTTTTGTACACATGGTTATTTGCTATATAAACATTTGTTGATGTTTTGACATTCTTGCCCGGTAATAGATCTATTAACATGCCGCAAACATTATTGTATGACTGGTTATGGGTAACATTAATGTTCGATGAATTTTCTACTTCCAGACCGTTAACATTTTCAAATGCAAAGTTGAACTGCATATTAACGTCAGATGACTGTCCGACATAAATACCGGTATCAGAATGCCCGCTTGCACTGCAATGTTCAATTACTCCATGAGAAGAATGAACAGGAAAAATTCCATATTCACCATTGTCAATTGTTGTAACGTGAGAGATGGTAAAATTATCAACACCATTCAGCAGCACACCATTTTCTTCAAAATTGCGCACCGTTACATTTTGAAGTGTGAAGCCATCGCCTGCATCTGTAACGCTGATGCCATCTTCTTCGTCTCCCGGATTTTGAATAATTACACCAGTACCATTTTCAGTAACACCAACCAATTTAATTCCTGCCTTCGCAACGGTTATTGCTTCAGTATAAGTACCTGGTTCAATTTTTATAAGCATACCTGCTTCTGCAGCATCAACAGCCGCTTGTATTGACTCGCCACTGTGAACAATAATGTCTGCTTTTGCATTACTTAAATCTGAAGATGATTGAGATTGCTGCAATGTTTGTTCTTTCTTACAACTGCTGAATATGACAATTATGATGAACAACATCATAAAGCCTGTTGATAACGAGGTATGTTGTATGATACCTTTATAGATTGTCTTCATAAAAACCTCTTTGTTTTAAATATTTTAAAAGATTAGATAGTATAACAATAAAAAAACCAGAGATGCTTCTATCAGCCAGAGGAGAAATATCTTTTTACTTTCATAAATAATTCCACGATGCAAAATCCATGAACAGAACATTTATCTCTAAAAAAATCAATAAACTGAACTAATGGACTGTAAATGCTTTCTTTTTCCTTAATCAACCTGTATGTAAAAAGTACTGGTAAGCAATATGCAAACAGCAAAAGAGGTGATACCCTTTTTATTGAAATACTTCCCACACTCTTATTTTTTTCAAAAAATGGAGCAGCTAACTGATCGGAAGATCTGCTTCTCTTCCCAGCTACTTTTTTGTCTTGTACTCCAGGGTTTGCATACTTTTAAGCTTATGATCTCATAATAAATATTTTCAATCTAACATTCGTGGTTAAAAAATAAAATTGTTGTCACTACAATTTATCTTTTTCATTTGAAGTTTGTTGAATGACCCACTCTAACCCTCTCCTTAGCAGAATCGCTTTGAGAAAAGGAGAGGGGCTGTAAGTAAAGTGGGGTCAAGCTGGTTTAGGCATTTTACAATTTTTTGCTTACATACTTAAAGTATTTGTAAGAGATACCAGGCTAATCACATGATGGTAATGGTGATGGAGAACTTGTTTTAAAATGATTATCACTCCAACAGTTATTCACTCCAGAACCATCCCATAAAAGATCAACACCGGGAATAGGAATAGGAAGCGACGGCGGTTGCGAACCGTTATTTTGAGCAACATTTTTCAGAATTCGTGCTCCATCCGGATTTGGTTCAATATCAAATGTTTCGGGAGGAATACCTGCAAGCACTGCTAATACCAGCGTACTAAATACTGTGATACCCACAAAATTATTTCCTGTAACAGTATTTTTTTCCACTGTGGTTTCATCGGTACCAAGTACGAGTATACCCAACCCTGGCGGCACAAATGCTGCCAAATGACCGGGAATTCCAAAATTCGCATGATTATTGTCATACACATGATTATTGCCAACATAAACATTTGTTGATGTTTTTACATCTCTGCCCGGTAACAGGCTTATCAATATGCCGGCAGCATTATTGTATGATTGATTCTTGATAACATTGATGTCAGACGAATTTTCTACTTCCAGCCCGGTAACATTTTCAAATGCAACGTTAAACTGCATATTAAGCTCTGATGATTCGCCTGCATGTATGCCAGTATCGGAATGCCCGCTTGCACTGCAATGCTCAATTACCCCATGAGAAGAATGAACGGCGAAAAATCCAAATTCTCCATTGTTAATGGCTGTTACATGTGAGATGGTAAAATTGTCAACACCATCAAGCAGCACACCATTTTTTTTAAAGTCGCGCACGGTTACATTTTGAAGTGTGAAGCCATCGCCTGCATCTGTAACATTAATGCCATCCATCTTGTCTCCCGGATTTTGAATAACTACACTGATACCAAGACCAACCAGCTTAATTCCTGCTTTTGCAACTGTTATAGCTTCAGCATAAGTGCCGGGTTCAATTTTTATGAGCATACCAGGTTGAGCAGCATCAACGGCCGCTTGAATTGACTCACCACTATGAACGATAATATCAGCTTTTGCATTACTCAAATCTGAAGATGTTTGGTATTGCTGTGTTAATGTTTGCTCTTTCTTACAACTGCTGAATATCATTATTGCAAAAAACAATATTGAAAAGAATACTGATAAAGAGATATGTTGCTGCATACCCTTGCGAATTTGATTCATAAGAACCTCCTTTGTTTTAATTATTTGAAACAACTTGAACAGGTTTCTGTCTGTCTTTTGACAGTGGCATTTTTCACAGAATTCACCTTTTGAAAGCAAAACCTTAACTCCTCTAAAGTGTTGTTGCAACCAACTTTCGTTTACATTTTTTTTAATGAAACCATAAGCAATAAAGTTTTAAGAGTGGAAACGATAATGAGTGTATGAAGGAAAAAGGATCATAAGAAAACGATTTATTACTTTGAATAATGTAATTTGAGGAATAGAATCCCCTTAATTGAAGAATGCTTCTAAAACCTTTATCAGTTCTATGTTTGGTGATAGCTTTATAGATTCAATTTCTATTGCAATTTCTTTTATTGGGTAGAGAAACACTTTCAGATTTGATTCAAAAAATATCAATTTTGAATCAACTTTATAATGAGCTATTGTTTGAAGTGCTTTGTAATGTGACCTTATAAAATTCTCTCAACAGTGCATATTTTAGAAATGTGTATAGTTGCATGATGAATGATTTTATATTTCCTGCTGCAAGTTCTTTTTAAATCTTACCGATAGCATTATTTCACACGACTTCCACGCGGGACTTTATAATAGTTATTTTGCTATAATTATCTTTTGCGTTTCTCCTGTAGTATTGTTCTTGAGATAGTATAAACCTGCAGGCAAAGCAGTAACATTAATTACTCCACTGCCTTCAATAGTTTTTGTAAGTAATACTTTACCTGCCTGATCTGTTAGAGAAATGATTGCGTTGCCATTAGTTTTTATATTCATTATGTCTTTTGCAGGATTGGGATAGACTGTAAAGTTTTTATTGTCTTTTAAAGGAAAACTTTGAAGATTTGCGAACGAACTCGCTGCTATAATTGCCGGTTTTACATATTGCAACCACACAATCCAATAATCAAAGTCACCTCTTGATATTTCAGTTTTATCACCTGAAATTCCGGATATTGAAGAGCCACCTAAAACATAACTGTTTCTCGAGATTTCTTTAATGCTTCTTAAATTATCTCTGCTAGTTCCACCGATGGTTTTATCCCATTGGACTTTTCCAAAGCTATTCAGCTTTACTATCCAGTAATCCTCTATAAAGCTGCTACCATTGTTGTTTTCTGTTTTTTCACCGGACATGTCTGATTCGGAATCACCGCCGAGGATATAACCACCATCGCTCGTTTGTTGAATGGAGTACAAATAATCGAAGAGGCTTCCACCAACAGTTCTGTCCCATTGAATTTTTCCCTGGTTATCCAATTTTACCACCCAGAAATCATAAAAGCCCCGGCTGGGTTCTGTTTTCTCACCTGATTTATCTGAATAAGTATAACCGCCAAGGATATACCCACCATCACTGGTTTGTTGCAGGAACTTCAAAACATCATAACTACTTCCGCCAACGGTTTTATCCCATTGAATTGCTCGTTGTTTATCGAGTTTCACAACCCAGTAGTCAGTAAAAAAAGTTTCTCCTCTATTGTTTTCTGATTTTTCTCCCGATATATTTGATTGAGAAGAACCGCCTGCAATCAAGCCTCCGTCCTTTGTTAAATACAAGCTCGTTAAGTAATCTCCGAAACCACCGCCTATTGTTTTTTGCGCTTTAATAACAGGCTGAGCAAAAGAATTTATGGAAATGACAGTGGCAAATAGTACCACGGGTAAAAGTTTCTGTTTCATAACGGTTTTTTTTAAAGATTAAAAATGTAATGAAGAAAAGATATAACGTGTGATATCAAGATCTTCTCATAGATAAGTAAGCAGTTGTATTAATCCAATCTCTATTGCAATTTCCTTTATCGCATAGAAAAACACTTTCAGTTTTGATTCAAAAACTATCAATTTCGAGTCATAGTTTTTTCCGAAAGGAATTAATTATAGGAATCGGTTTTCATAAAATTATTTATCTTTTTGCTTTATTTGTGATTTAATCATTCGCAGGCGTAATGAAATCATCACTGTTCCATATTTTTTTCCATGCATCCTGCAGCACCAGGTAATTATATCTGTCAGGATATTTCTTACGGAGTATTCTGCTCAGTTCTGGAAAGTATTTGGAATTCATAGAAGGGAATAAATGGTGTTCTGTATGATAGGCAAAATTGAAATGAATTTTGTTGATGATAGTTGGTACATGCACGCTGGTTGTGCCTAATACAGGGTCGTGGTCTTCATTCACCGTGTTTAAAAAATGGTTGGTATAAATATATACATTCAGAACAGCAGATGTAAGAAGATAACTCAAAGGGCTGGCAAAAAAATAAGCGAGTAGGTTTTTCCCTGTAAGAAAAAAAATCGCAACCTGGAATAAAATAATAATTAACAGTTCAACTATGATCATCCTTATTTGCCGGGACGAATACTTAGGTTTATATGGAACAATAGACGGCTTTGAGTTTTTAGAATAAAAAACAGCAACGATATTCCTGAATATATAGGGTATAAAATGGAACAGTACAACGGGATTCCATTTGATGGATTTTTTATTTGCATAAAATATCCTGGTATAAAGATTTGTAGCGGCGTTTTTTTCTGAAATGAAATAAAGCCTATCCGGATCATTGGGCGTATTTGTTTGTATATGATGGGTGTGGTTATGCACCCTGTCCCAGAGTGTGGCTGGTATCAGGTTAATTGCCCAGGCAATTACTTCCAGCGGGTACCTGATTTTCCGATTCCTGACTATGGAGTTATGGCTTAATTCATGCGCAAGAAAAGCGATGCAGGATAAACAGTGAGCATTCAAACAGGTAAGCAGAAAATAATAAATGATCTTATCGGTACGTCCGAATAAAGAATAGCTTATTGTTAAAACAATAAAGTAACCGGCAAGGTAATAAAGTTTTTTGGGGTCGGGAGCAAATGCTTCCTTGGATAAAAGATGCTTTACTTCCCTGATATATTCACCATGTGGTTTTAAAGTCAATGATTTATTTACGTAGTCCATAAAGTTTAGCGTTTATTATTTTAATAATAAGATGTTTGCTTCCTGGTATAAGGCCGAAAATTGCTGCATGAAAACAGTTACGGTACACGGATGTGAAGGAAAAGGTTAACACCCAAAAACTCGCTTCTTATTCTAATCTGTTCATCTTTAATCCCTGCTTTTAATGCAATTCCTTTTAATTGCTCTCTTGTACGGTGAAAAAGATACCATTCAAGACCTTTTTCCATATAAGCACGTGTGGGATTGGAAATTGAGAAATTACCAATGATTATTTCAGCAGGCGAAGCACAGCATGCATAAAGTTTGGACAATAGTTTTTTAAAATCATCATCATTGAAATAATCAAACAATCCTCCGGACCATATAAGGTCAAACTTTTCAGCAGTTTCAAATTTGAAAATGTTTCGCCTTGTGAATGTTACTGAATCGATGAACCTTTCCAATAATTTTTTTGCATAATTGATTGCGTCAGTGTCAATATCAACGCAATGCATATGAATATTCATTTTATCGGGTGGTAGTTGCTCAAAAAATTCCAACACATCGCGGCAGGGCCCTGATGCTATGTTTAAAACGCGGAATGCTTTTTTACATTCTGAAACCTTCTTTCTCAAAACACTGATAAAATAATTTTTCCTGTTCCTTACAGCCTGGGCTGCATGTTGTGCCTGGAAATATTTATCCCATTTTTGGAATCGCTTATTATCGTTTATTTTTTGCTGGTATATATAATCAATAACCTGGAAATCGCCTGCATAGCCATGGGGTTTGCGATAACTAAAGCCATGTATGGTTTCGCTTAAGAACTGGTCGCCAAAGAGATGAATAAGCTGTTTAGATGTAAGTACATCAGCGGTTGTGCTTTCCTTCTCTACCTTTAACCCATTCCAGATACTTGTCAATTCCTCATACTCATATTCTTCGGGCCCGTCAGCCTCAATAATGCTGATCAGTTTCTGCACATCAGGTTGATCATGTAATAATTTCATTTTCATATTTGATTCTTTTGTTTTACGGTGAATATTCGTCCCATTAAGGTATTGTCACTTTGCCTGTATAAAGAGCTTGTAATAGACAAATTATTGTCATCTAATTGATTGATATTATTTAGCTGAAAAATAATACTGTCATTTGAATTGCAGTTTGCAAAATAGAAAATGTCTCTAAAAACAGTATGATAAACGCTTTCGAAGTTTTCAGTATATTGGGTTGTGTTGAAAAAGTCATATAAGCATTTATCAGCTATGGTTGGATAGCTTGCAAAATAAAGAAGTCCTACGCCATTTATGTCATAATAAGGATTTATTGAATATTTACTGGTAGCGATAACGTCTTTTGTAATTTTAAAATTGAAATTGTTTGATATGATTTCATATAAAAGCCCCTTTTTCAATAATCTGTATTCATTCAAAAATTCAGGAGTGTTTTTTAATTGGTCAATGTAATTGACTTTATCTTGAGGATTTGTTTTTGAAATTTTTGAGTTATCATTTAATTTTCTGTGGGAGAACGTCGTCATTAAATTTGCCCTAATAAATTTCTCATTGCATTCACCATTTAGTGAGCTATAATATGTGCTATTGCCAGATCTTTTAATTTCCGCTCTTAAGTGGAGAATTTCATTTTCTTGAAAAAAATTTAAAGGACTTGATACATAATTAATTCTAACAAAAGTCGCATAGAGACGATTACCAGCATGATCTTCAAACTTTGCAGATTTTTGCTCCAGGCCAATGCTCAGTAGTTCCCAATGAATATCTCCAATTTCTTTCAGAAGCCAATTTTCAGATAATGCTGAATTCGCCATTTGTGGCATTCTGATTTCTTGCTTCCGATATAAAGCAATCTTCTTTGTATCAAATTCTTTTCTTTCAACTTGATGACTTTGTTCATTAAATGCAAAGGGAGACGCTATAAAAAAATGCGGCTTCATAGAAAATTTTTTTAATTAATAAAGTCGACAAACAACTATTATAGTGGCATTGTTTTAAATAAATACCCGGAGTACTTATTAACTTATTTTATTACGTTAAATACTTCTGTTTCATAATTTATTTTTTAAGAAAAAAATGTAATGAAGACAATGTTGTAACAGTTCAGGATTGCCAGGTTCTGTTCTTTTACGAGGATTTTTGGGTCGTTACGCTTGACTAAGTTTGCATCTGAGGGTGCACTGTTTTATTCACCTTTCGATTTTTTTTGTTTCTAAAAGTATAGCTGCAATTTCGGTGAACAAGTGGAAAAACACTTTCAAATTTGAATCAAAAAATATCAATTTTGAGTTACTGCTCTTGTGGATTATTATTTTATTTTAAAGGGTACCACAACTCCCACAGAAAGATTTGCATTATCTATGTTCAGCTTTGAGTCATTGGGAGCAGAATATGTAAACTGAGCCATTATTTTAAATTGCTTAAAACCACCACGCATCATAATACCCGGTTCCCATAAGAAAAAAGATTTATTGTTTCTTAGAAATTCAATATCTGGAAAATCGGCTGGATTGTTGTCCATTGTAACCGTAGAATTTTTTACGTTAAAATTGGCGAGGCTGAATTTTGAAGAAACGGCTATTTCAAAATTTTTAGTGCTAAAGCCATAAGATGGTTGAAGAAAAAATTTGGTAACAGTCACCTTTGAAGATTCCGATTCCCTGTATTCATTTGTAACCGTTCCTGTTCCAACGCCTGCATAAGTTTCAAAAACCCAATGATTGTTTTGTGAAGGCGCAAAGTAACCAGCCGCGGCTTCAATGTAAGTACCTTTACCGGAACCATATTTTACATCTCCTTCCTTATCCTCACCACTGGCAGAAAAAAAAATTAACTGCAGAGCGGTATGTTTACCAACAGCATAGGCGCTTTGAAATTCAAATCCGTTGTAGTTATTACCGCCGCCGAACTGAAGTTGAATCCGTCCCTCATTTTTTTCTTTTAATAAGGGAACATTATTGGAATTAGGTGCATAATAATGATGAACGCAGGAAGTAAAAAAGCTTGATGTTGCTATGAAAAAAATAATACGTGAAATAAATATAACGTTCATAAGGCAGGTTTAGAAAAATAATGAAGAGTTTTTAGAGATTAATGCCTGAACAGAGGTTTATTAAATTTTGCTTGCAATTTCTTTAAACGATCTGAAAACTACTATCAGATTTGATTCAAAAAATATCAATTTTGAATCATGTTAAATGCAGACAATTACAGTGAAAATGAGGAGACACTAAACTAAAAACTCTAGGTACTTTAGGTTTTTTAACGCATTAAAACTGCCTGCAAAGATATTTTGTGCTGTGTACAACCAAAGAAGCCCATTCATCCAAAATAGCAGTTGCCTTATCAGTACCTCCCGCAATTTCATTGAGCGCATTCATCCATTTAATATCATCTGGTCTTGTTTGCCAATTCATTTCTTCGAGACCTTCCTTCATATCCCATACAAGCATCATATCCCATTCCCCGGTTTCCAATTCCAATATTGTTGAGCGTTGCCGCGATCCGGCTTTCTCTGCTGCTTTTATAAAATAATTCTTGATGATTTCCCGTACCCTATCCATCTTGTCATGCTTAAACTCAACCAGCTCGACGATTTTCCATTGTGGGTTTTCGTACTTCTTAGCTTGCATTTGCTCCTGTGCATTTGCAGAATTAAGGCTGGAGCAAAGAATAATGAGTGAAACCGTTAGAATTGTTGCTTTCATATAAAAGATTTTTTGTTTAAAAAAATATGTCTATCCTTAGCCAGCATAATACATACTTGTATTACTGTCCTTCAAAATTCCATTATCACACCCCCTCAAAAACTATCAATTTTGAAGCACATTATATTATTGAGGGTGGCCAGCTAAATTGGTTCTGGGATATTTCTTCGGTGTGACTTTATAAAATTCCTTAAAACATTGCGTAAAATACGAAGGTGTCTCAAAACCTGTTAAATAAGCCGTCTCAGAAACGTTTTTACCTGATACGAGAAATAATACAGCTTTTTCTAATCGGTATTGTCTTATTAATTCATTGGCAGATAAACCTGTAAGGGTCGATATTTTTCTGTTCAAAGTGCTCTTGCTTACAGCCATATTTCTTGCAAGGAATCCAACTGTCAGCACAGAATTGTCAAAATTATCTTTTATGATTTTTAATAAATTTTGCAAAAAATCATTTGATGGGATATATGATGTTACCCAGGAATTTTGAGTGTATTTCAGCTTCTCGTTTTCAAAGCTGTCAGCGGTTAGTTACTTTTACGGTTACCCCATAAAAAAACGCCCATCTTTAAGCTGATATAATTCATTTTGCTCTCCTGATTATTGAATGTGGTATTATATTCTAATGCCAAACGGAAATGATTCCTTTCCAGGCCCACTCTTGTTTCAAGTCCGAATTTCTTTTCTTTAGTTGTTACTATTGGAAAACCGTTACTACGAATTGTCTGCAGAAATATGCCGGTACCTATGCCGATAAAAGGTCTAAATTTCTTTGCATTGTTAAAAAAGTAATCACTTGTTAAAAGGTAAGATGAAACACTTTTTACTACAAACTCATTACTACTGCCAGCAAAATTGGTATACGGAGCAACCTCCATACGTAAACCCAATGATAATTGATCTGTTAAATTATATTTTGGTTCCATCGCAAATAAAAATCTTTCATCTAAAAATGTATTACCAGTTGGGAATAATAAACCAATTGCCAGATCCAGTTTAAATGGTTTGTAGGTTCTACTTTGTGCAAAAGCGTTAATTAAAGCATGTAATGAAAGGAAGAGAAAAAGAATTTGTTTCATAATTATGTTTTACACTGTTAAATAAATTATATGTACGAAAATTGTTTCTTATGGTTTTCCAATCATCCGATTTTGTTGAAGTAATTAAGTCCATTTTCATTTTTCATAAAAAATTTTAAATGGCAAAGACAAGATAAAACCAATACTTGTTTAAACGAAATATTGATTGATAGATCAAGACTTCACTTAGTAATTAGCATGGGTTTAATATTTTATCCGTTTGTGAAATAAATGAAATTTAGATGCCTGGCCATCAATAAAAAATTTCTTTTTTCCGGTGCTGCCAATGGCGATAGTAACTGCAATTAAAAGATAAAATGGTCTCATAATGTATTTAAGCTTTTTGGTATTAAGAATGATCTTTTTCAGGAATAAAACATCTTAGGCAGAGTTTCATATTAACTGCAAATTCCACATATTGAATCTGTGCTACAATTTCTTTTAATAATTTGGAAATGACTTTCAGATTTGATTCAAAAATCTCAATTTTAGATCACTACGGGAAAGGCTGGCCATTAAGTGGAATAAGTGAATTATTTTTAGAATATTTCTTTCGAGTAACCTTATAAAACTCTTTAAAACATTGCGTAAAATAGGATGGACTTTCAAAGCCTGTTAGATAAGCCGTTTCTGAAACATTTTTTCCCGACACAAGAAATATAGCTCCTTTTTTTAGTCGGTATTGTCTTATCAATTCATTTGGAGTTAAACCTGTAAGCGCTGATAATTTCCTATTCAGGGTGCTCTTACTTATTGCCATATTTGAGGCTAAGAATCTAACAGTTAATGCAGAGTCGAGATTCTCCTCAATAATTTTAAGTAGATTTTTCAAAAAATCATTGTCCCTGCCTTGCGTGAAAAGCAATGCAGTTGCTTCTTCTAATTGCTGCAGGTACAGGTATTGAAATAAAATTTTTTTCATACTTTGTGTCGCTTTAATTAATAATAAAGTTCATTATGCTGATTATCCTGCTCATCTTTTATCGAGCACTTCAATGCATTAATTCTATCAACTGAAATTTTTTTACACTTGCCTGCTTCGATTTTATGTTTGAACTTTTCAAAATTATATAGCAATTTCATTTGTTACAATACACATTTAATAGTTAAAGCACTTCAATGAATAGATAACCTGTTATAGCTGATAAGCTAAAATGCAGCAGTGCAGGATGTTGATAATTATTCAACTATTAAGTGAAATAGTGCAATTGCCAATTTAAAGATGACAGTTAAGAAATTAGTTATTAAATTAGAAGAAAGAAAAGGTTTTGAAATATGATATACCCGCACTATTGTGTTTTATAAAAAAAGTTAATAGATATTTTTAGGGGACAAACTGAATTACTCCTGCTTTACTTGCGTCGCACTTTTGGACATTTTTTCATTATTGAGCTAAAATGAATGCGCATTATCAAAAATCACTAATTTATTTCTTGCAAAGTATAAGTGAAATTCATTTTACATTATATGTCAATTTAACAGGCAACGGCTTATAATCAAGATGTAATTATTTTTTGTGACCTGTAATTTCTAAACGAAATGATACTATTGGCTCACTTAACAGCAAACTATACATGACCTAAATAAAGAGGATATGAATTATTTCATGAGTATAAATTTTAGCACAGAGTTTACAAATTTAATTATCGGAGCGGTAGTAATATGTGTGATGCGTTTTATCTCCAAGATAAGAAAGAAATACAGTGCTTGCAACATTCAGAATGGTACCGGGAACAAATTTGTCCTGGGAATAATTGTATGGGAAGAAAGGGATTGAAATTTTATGGATTGGAATTGCCCCTGTATGAAAAGCCAGGTAATAACCATGTGGCATAACAGATGTATTTGCCAGCGGCATTTTAATTTGTGAAATAATACCGGTATCTGCTACTGTGCTTTTATTTACAGTATCCACCTGTGCCATGGCATGATATCCAACTATTAAAAAAAGGATGCAGCTACTTACGTGGTTCATATAATTTTTTTTGAACATAATTTTTCGCTTGTGGAAGTCAAGTTAGTTCATGCCTCTGTACGCGCAAATACTCACTTGGCAGATAACGCTTGTGACTAAATAATTTACAGGTTTGAATTGATAAATGATAATTGCATATTCCGGTTATTAACTCATTCGCAGGAATTATTAAATCATATTCACTATTCGCCATACGGCATGCTGAAATGGTGAAAAGAGTTTTTAATTTTAGAAGATGAAAGTCAGAATATTTTATTCCTGTTTCATTTTTGCTGTAGTGCAAATCTTTTTTCTTTTTGGTCCTGTATTGGGACAGGAGGAAAATGCTTTATTTCAAAAATCCCCTCTTGACAGTTTTGGAATTAAATGTTATAAGATGATCTGTACAAAAAGCGGTTATGTTAGGATAATTTCATCAATAGGACTTCTCATGTTAAAAGGCAGACACTTTGACCTTGGAGGCATTGTTACTGATAATTCTCTTGGCATCAGAAACTTCAGAAGTTATCTCGCAGAAGATGAAATAAGAGCAGTTGCAGAGGGGCCTGATAGCCTTTGCTATTATGCTACGCGTGATAACCTTATTTTTTTCACTATGTATAATGCAAATGGTTATGGATGGCCTCCATTTTATTTTCCGCCTAAAGGACAACCGAATATTAATGTTTCATCTCTTTGGATTGACAGCGATGGCAATATATACATTGGCACCGATGACAATTTTTATTTTGTTCCCGAAGCAGGCAAGAAATCCAAATACGAATCGAAAGTAAGGGACAGCACGATTGTTATAATCAAAGGAGAAAAACCAGTAAAAAAAATTATTCTTGCAAAGAATACGAATGTTTATTCGTTCGCCGAAGATAGCACTGATAAAAATATTATCTGGATTGGTACAGACAAAGGCTTATTCTCGTACAATAAAGTATCTATAGAAACCAGGAATGTTTTTGCAGACACTATCCAAAATATCACTATCACACATTTACAATCAACAAGGGATGGCAATATATGGTTTAGTAGTTTGGAAAGAGGCATGGGATATTATTATCGTCCTGGCAATTCTGTTCGATTTTATCCATACAGCAAAAAAGAAAAGACATTCAATACATTGTATCCAGTCAAAACTTTTTGTAGCAAAACACCCTATGAATTTTTTGTAGCAGTGGCGGATTCACTTCCCGCAATTTTTAATACAAAAAGCAGAACTTATACTTTTATTGATGATTCATCATTATATAATTCAGCGAATAAAACAGATGATATCGCTGTTGACAAAAGCGGGAATCTCTTCCTGATTAAGGACGGTATACTTTATTATTGCAAAACAATAGGTAACCAATTGTTGGCCACTGCTTTCAAAAATGATAGTTTGGCAATGGCACCCTTTATCACTGGAATAAGCTTTCTGAACGGAGGGGAAATTGCAAGTGAAGATCATCACCCGGAATACCTGAAAGAAGTTACCCTGAAACATAATCAGAACAATATTGTTGTTTATTATGGTGTAAATGATTATAGTAATAAAATACAATTTGCGTGGAAAATTGATGGAGTTACTTATGGATGGATATTAATGCCTGTACTGAACATAGATAATGGAAACTTTGCTACTGTCCAGGATTTAAAACCAGGTAAATATATTCTGCAAGTAAAAGTAAAAACAGGAAACGAAGACTGGCGAAAACAGCAGGCTCAATTAGTAATAATTATCACTCCACCCTTTTGGCAAACATGGTGGTTTTGGATATCTGTAATTGCGGTTGTAACACTAATTGTTTTTGCTGTTGTTAAATGGAGAGAGAATGCCGTAAGAAAACAGGAACGCATTAAAGCGAAATATGAAAAGGAAGCTTTGGAACTGGAAGCCAAGGCCCTTCGTGCACAAATGAATCCTCATTTTATTTTCAATTGCATGAATTCCATTAAATCTCTGATACAGCAAAATGATCAGGATAAAGCCGTTACTTACCTTACTACTTTTTCAAAATTGCTTCGTACCGTTTTGCATAATTGCGATAAACGTGAAATAACTTTATTTGACGAACTGGAAACATCGCGTTTATATGCACAATTAGAAAGCATGCGTTTTGGTGAGAAATTATGTTATTCTTTTAAAGTGGATGAAACAATAGATTTAAAATCAATTATGGTTCCTGCTTTAATTGTTCAACCCTTTATTGAAAATGCAATATGGCATGGCATCATGCCAAAAGAAGAAGGTGGAAGATTAAATGTAATTATAGAAAAAAAGAATGATGTTATCTGCTGTATAATAGATGATGATGGCATTGGAAGAGAGATGTCAAAGCAAAATAAATTCAAAGGAGAGCCACCATCACATCAATCAAAAGGTGTGCGTTTAACCCAGTCCCGTCTCGACCTTGATAATTTATTGAATGAACGAAGCGGAACTGTAGAGATAATTGATAAAACAGATGAGGATGGCAAGGCATCAGGTACAAAGGTTGTACTAACTTTCAAAGAATTCTAATGATAAAAGCAATAATTATAGATGATGAACAGCATTGCATTGATGCACTTAAAACAGACCTTTCAAAGCATTGTGGCAATGTGGAAATTTGCACTACCTGTATGTCTGGCAAAGAAGGAATTCTCGCCATAAAAAAATACAAGCCGCGGCTTATTTTTCTCGACGTGGAAATGCCGTGGATGAATGGATTTGAAATGCTTGAAATGCTGGACCATATTGACTTTTGTATCATCTTCACAACAGCATATGATAAATTTGCAGCAAGAGCGTTTCGCATCAGCGCTGTTGATTATTTATTAAAACCGATTGATGCCAACGATTTAAAAATTGCTGTACAAAAAGCTGAGGAAAAAATTCTTGCATCGGAAGGCTCTGTAAATATCGAAAATTTATTACACAATATAAGGCAACCTGCACAGCAACAAAAAATTGCTTTACCTAACCGGGATGGTTATGAATTTGCACCGGCAAATTCCATCCTGTACTGTGCCGCTGAAGGTGCATATACAAAAGTTATTTTCAACGATAAGCATTCATTGCTTATTTCAAGAACTTTAGGTGATATAGAAGAAGTACTACCACCGGAAATTTTCCTTCGTATTCATCATTCAACAATTGTAAACATAAACGCTGTTACTCACTACTCAAGAACCGATGGTGGCTATGTTATTATGAACACGAATGAAAAATTAATGGTTTCGAAAGCGAGGAAAGATACGCTTCTGCAAAGGCTTGGTTTGAAAAAAGATTAAGTCTTAATATGGCCTCATAATGATCGCGATTTCTATATTAAATCTCTGCCACAATTCTTTTAATAAGGAAAGTAAATAGCAGGTTTCATTCAAAAAATGTCAATTCTAAATCACCTTCGTCGCTGTTGATAAAAAAGTACAAGAAGAAATATGATCTTCCCACACCAATTCCCATGCTCCTTCGAGTGGAGAAGCATTGCTTTTATTAATTGTGGGTTCTGTTGTTTCGGGCTGCTTTTGAGAACAATCTGCTAAACAAAATGCAAGACAGCAGCCTATACTAATTGAAATAAGCTGTTTCATGGTATTTTATAAATTTATCCCCTCCATCCCGGATTTGTTACATCTCTCGGATCGAAAAAATTTTCCTGTTCTATAATTTTTCCTTCTTCATTAATAATGAACCTGTCAATGATGCGTAATGTGCAGGAGGGATTAAGAATATCACAGTGAAACTCAGCGGTAATGGCTGTGTTGTCATCATTTATATAAGTATCTATAAGCGTTACATTACCTAATAATGAAGGAAGCGGTGCCCACCATTGTTGCCTTAAATTCTCTTTACCTTTTAATGGATTATTTGAACCACCAGGACGTAAAGGTGTACGAAGCGTTACATTATCAGCATAAGGAATGGCGTCAAAGTTTTTCTCCCCAAGACCTTTTAACACGTAAGTATGTGCAATTTCATGCAACAAATCTCTTTTTGTTATTGTATTTGTCATAAGAAATAATTTATCTGTAAAAGAATTATGCTCCAAGCTGGCGCTTGAAATCCTCATGATCCCATTGAATTGTTACATGATCAATTTTATTATCAGGGTTAAGATGGAAAATAAAAATATGATCACTTTCAAAATGAAGTCCCTTACTTTTTATATCAGCAAAATCTTTGGATTGAGTGCCACGAATGACCACCTGGCATCGAACCGTGCTTTCGTCTTCTGCTATGGCAGCGTCTAAAGTATTATCTATATCTGGGAAACATTCTATTAAGCTACCCCAAATCGCTCTTCCCAATTCACCGATCTTTCCTTTTCCAGCTTCACCCAATGGAAGAAATTCTACAGTTCTATTCAGATTACAAAAGGATAACATCTTCTCAAGATTTTTTTGCTGGTAAGCAAACATAAACTGTACGCATGTGTTTTTGAGACTAAGCTCATGCTGTTGTTGTACTAAGGTTTCCATAATGTGAGGTTTTAAATGTTTGATAAAATTATTTTAAACGTACCCATGTTTCTTTATACCCATTATTATCTGATTGCATAAATTTTTTACCGGCAATCTTTACAATATCCAATTCATAAGGCTTATTTAAAGGCATGTCATAAGTGGTGTAATCAAGATTTTCTGTTAGCCTCTTGCCATCAAACTGGTAAGTGCCACCACCTGCCCCTATAAATTGTTTTGTAGCAGGATTATACTGCGCCCAGGCAAAACGTGGATAGGCATAAATTTTTATTCTTACGACGCCTACCCATTTTCCTTCATTACTTTTTTCATTGCCCCATTCACCTTTTTGCAACTGCCAGACGCCTTCGAGAGATGCGTCTTTTACAGGAACAGAAGAAGTAATCTTTTCATATTGCTCTTTTATAACAAAGTCTTTGTATTTATCACTATTTATCACACCTTCCTGCATATAGTTATTACCTTGTACCTTATAATTGAAAGTGTATGTTTTGCCGGCGGCTGTACTATCCCATGAAAAAAAATTCAGGGTTTCAATATATTGGTTCCCATTTGTAATATAAGTGCCTCCGCCGCTTCCGTCAAAAGGCTTCGCGGGATCTCCAAAGAATGCACTTATCCAATAGCCATCCCTGAATATTTTAATTATTGTTGTTTGTTTATGCTTATCGCCGGAAGTTTGATCAGGACCATATTGTCCAGATACTATTTTGTAAGGTCCGTCTAATTTGGTTTGCTCAAATAAAAAGATGTTAGTAAATAAAACTGGCAGCATTAACAAATACGTTTTCATGCAAGGGGCTTTTAAAGCGCAAAGCTATAAGGCCTATAAAAAAAACATTGTAAAAGTGCGGCAAATTGATTGTAAAAATGCGGCAACTGTTACTGGATGTTTTGTGTTTTTGGCTTTTCAACTATATTGGCAAGCTCAGTGTTTTCTTTAATATATTGTTCAGGTGTGCGACCAGTAAATTCAATAAAATCTTTAATGAAATGCGATTGATCATAAAATTCACACTGTGAAAACAGATCGGTCCAATCTACGTTTTTCTTACCTGCGATCTCATTCATCAGATAACTAATCCTGCGGATGCGTGCATAATATTTTGGACTGAGTCCAACCTTCTTAAAAAATTTTCTTTCAAAATTTCTTCTTGACATAAAAACCTCTTTCAGAAGGTCTGCAACATTTATCATTCCATTTTTTTCTACTATAATGTTAGCAGCATAATCTATGTAATCGGGTTTCGGTTTATTTTGGCTATAATATATCAATACAAACTCTTCAAGAAGTTTTGCTCTTTCATTGGCATCTTCTGTGTTTTGTATTTTCTCAATGAATGTGTTAATAAACTGTCTTTTGAAAACAGTGCATAAAGAAATTCTCTCTTCTGTATATTCATAAGTTGGTAAACCAAACAATGTGGCCAATGCTGCCGGTTTAAATACAATACCTGTAATAGAAATATTACCATTCAAAAAAAGTTTATAGCTGTAAATAGATTGTCCTGATATAAACTGTTTTGGTACCGCTAATCTTTCATACTTTTTATTTTGAAGAAAATAATCATCACCACAATTAAAGACAATAGAACAAAACCCACTGGGAGGAGATTCTACAATTAAATTGCGAACAGATTTTTTCGATTGCCATATAAAGTAACACTCTACAAAAGGTTCAAGAACAAGTGATGGTTTAAATTTCTGGTAAAGCATTTACTAATTGTTCTATAGTTTAAAACATCTTTAATTTGAACATATAAGAAATCAAAGAGTAATAGAGTAAAAAGGTTTTTATAAAGGGTGGTAGCATAAAAAAGGTAGCAAATATTTCTGATTTTATATAAAAAAGTTGTTTAATTATTTAACGCAGGCAATTTCACAGGATGTGCTTAACTATTATCATTGCCCCGGCTCAAAAGATTTGGATCAGGTAGAGGTATTGAAATTATTTTTAGAATATTCTTTGGTATTATCTTATAAGATTCTTTAAAACATTAAGTAAAATGAGAAGAGGTCTCAAACCCCTGTGAAGTAATTCAATACAACGAAAATGGTAGATTGTGCGTACGATGTATTCCCAAAATCCAGTTTAAACTTTCGATCTCTTTTTTGCTGCGCTCTTACTGTGCAACACTACCCTTAAAACTGCGAGGATATCCGGCTTAGTTATACCTGTATAATTCATTTAAACTAATAAAAACGTACCGAAAGAAATATTGTAACGTGAATCCCAATTAAGTTGTTTCATTGCTCTTTGAAATTGAATTACAAGAAAAGAAGCATTTTCCGGAGTGAAGCAGCATTTATTAAAATCATTAAACCAAAAAACAATTTTTTCAGGAAATATTTCAATATCACCTTTATATAAACTGGCATGAAAAATTTTGCCATTGCTTGTGTCTAAACGGTAGATTGCATCCTTATCTTTTCTGTATACTGTAGCTATTAAAGAGTGCATAAGGTACTTTCATTTACTATTTATAGATTAGAAAGCAGTCAGCAGGGATACGGAGATTACTCGGATAATTTTATAATGCAAAACTGCTGCCATAAGTACAATCCATTGAAGTCCAATATTTTTCCGCAATTTCTTTTATCGTGTAGAAAAATTTTTCAGATTTGATTCAAAATGCATCAATTTGAAACACGGCCGTAAGTGCGGTTATATAAAAAATGTGTTCTGTTTTAAAACCTGTGAGCCTTTAAAAGCCCACAGGCTTTTATAAAACACTGCATACATCCAAATTTAGTTAGCCATTTGTTCTTCATTTCGGTAATAGAGGTTTTTCAAATTAATAATTGGAGGTATTTTTCCGGTACTATTTGAAGTGCAATATCATCCGTGATTTAAAAAAGCTCTATCAGATTTAATTCAAAAACTATCAATTTTGAATCATCAACTTCTATTCATAACTTTTTATTGTCTAAACCTATTTTAAGTGTTATTTCTTCTCTTTGTTTTTTACTCTAAACCCGATTTAATGTGTGACTCAAAAATAATTTTGCAAATTGCCTTTGTCAAGAGAGAAAGTACGCAATTGTAATTTGACGCATTTATACTTATTAAGCGTATTTATACTCCCGGAATCAATGCTTATGCAATATGGGCAAGTAAATTATTTTTAGAATACTCTTTTGGCGTTACCTTATAAAATTCTTTGAAACATTGAGTAAAATAAGAAGGCGTTTCAAAGCCTGTTAAGTAAGCAGTTTCTGAAACATTTTTGCCTGAGATAAGAAATATAGCTGCCTTTTGCAGCCGGTATTGTCTTATTAATTCATTAGCAGATAAACCTGTAATGGTTGACAACTTTCTGTTCAATGTACTTTTGCTTACAGCCATATTTGTAGCAAGAAATCCAACACTTAAAAGAGAATCATCAAGATTATCTTCGAGAATTTTAAATATGCTTCGCAGAAAATCATTTGGGTGATTATTTACTGTCACCGATAGGCTTTTAGAATTTGATTGCTGCAGATTTTGGTAATAAAATAAATCCGTTTTCATAATTTATTTTTTGAATACTCAAACCTATTTCAACAATAAGCGTTTCCCTAATTGCTTTCTATTGAAGGCTTTTTAAAAATGGCAGAATTTAGTACGGGTAAGTAGCTTCTATAAAAAATAAAATTGAAATAATGGAAAAATGCAAAACTGTTTTACGGCAAAAGTAAATTCTGCAAAAGAAATTGTAAGATGTGGGAATAATTACTAAACAATAATGAAGCAACGATATTAATATTTCATCCGTAACCTGCTGAATTGAGTTACAAGCCTTGAAGTGTGCGACGCAAGCAAAGCTCAATAGAATTTCTAAGCTAAGTACAAAATAAAAAACCCCGCTAAAAAACGAGGTTTCAAAATTATGTAACAGTTAATAACTCTCTTTAATAATGGGCTACACTTCCAATATAATATTACTTTTTTTCTCTCCCTGCATCAGCTCAACACTCCTGTTGATAAAGCTTGTAAGATCATTTCCTTTTAGCAATCCTTGTGAGAGCAGGGCAAGATCAGCCAATGTTCTTACCTGCTTTTCCTGTTTCTCCTTATTGTTTTCTTTCAACAATGTTTGATAGATGGGATGATTACCATTTACCGTTAACGTTACTTCATCAGGCATTTGTGCGTAAAAGGAAGTCATGCCACCACCCATTGCCGACATATCTTTCATACGCCGCATAAACTCTGGTCTTGTAGCAATTACAGGAGGCACTTCCGGGTTCAAGCCTTTTACTTCTACAGTCACATGCAGTTCGGGAATTTGAAAGCCGAATAATTCTTTCAGCTTTGCTTCTTCATCTTTGTTCAATACACTTTCGGTGTGCTCCTGCTTGTCAATAATATTGTCGGCAATATCTGCGTCCACTCTTGTGAAATGAATATTCTCCCATTTCATTTCCATTTGATTGATGAAAGCCGCATCAATCAATGTTTCCATCTTCACTACTTTATATCCTTTCGCAGTGCATGCCTGAATGTATGCATCCTGCTGTACAGGATCAGTTGTATAAAGAATTACATGCTTTCCATCTTTATTTTTTTGTAATGCTTCAGTATCTGTTTTATATTCTTCAAATGTTTGAAACTTATTATCTGCGGCATTCTGCATTATCAAAAACTTATTTGCCTTGTCAAGAAATTTATCATCGGTCATCATTCCATACTTTACAAACAGACCAAGGCTTTCCCATTTTTCTTCAAACTCCTGCCTGTTGTTTCTGAAAATTTCATCAAGCTTATCCGCAACTTTCTTTGTAATGTGCGCATTTATTTTTCGCACATTCGGATCACCCTGCAAATAACTTCTGCTTACATTCAAAGGAATATCAGGACTGTCAATTACACCATGGAGCAACATCAAAAATTCAGGAACAATATCTTTTACTTCATCTGTAACAAATACCTGGTTGCTGTATAATTGTATTTTATCTTTTTGAATTTC
>WNFY01001315.1_pt1 | contig 26432 bp, 26 predicted proteins | sample 5400091 | NCBI WGS metagenome assembly WNFY01 (sample SAMN13153364, study PRJNA577476) | soil metagenome | isolation source: 60 cm soil or saprolite under grassland replicate 1 | place: USA:California | collected 2016-06-15 | reverse complement strand
AGCGCCGTCTCCACGAACACGCGCACCGGCGCGACCAGCGCGGCGCGCGCGTCGTCGAGCAGCGCCGGCACGTCTTCCAGCCGGCCCGCGAGCGCCCGCGCCCGCTCGACGGGCGGACGGTCCCGCCGGCCCAGCAGGAAATGCAGCCCGCCGAGCAGGTGCGACAGCCAGAACGCAGGGTTCTTGGTCTGGGGCCGCTCGCGCTCGAACCGCCGCAGCAGCACCCGCACATCGTTCAGCAGCGCCGTGCGGTCGATCTCGTCCTCGAGCTCGGGCGTGCTGGTCTCTTCGAGGGCGGCGCCGATCGACTTGAGCGCGGCGAGGTGCGGCGCCAGCGCGACCGGGCTGAACCGCCCGTAGCGATCGTCGTGGGTCCTTACCCCCGCCTGGGTCGCAGCGACGGGGTCCAGGTGCCAGCGCAAATCGAAGTAGGCCCGCTCGATTCCCCGGAAGGTGCCTACCGCCATACCGCCTGCTTCAGGAGCCGGTGGCACTCCTCGTCCGACAGGACGCGGTCGGTCCGCTTCGCGGCTTCGAACAGCACCCGGCACTGGGCCTCGTCCTCCGCGTCGTAGCCGTGCGTCTCGAGCCAGTACTTGACGTTGGAGAGTCCCGAGACGGGAGAGATCTCGATCTTCTGCTCCAGGCCGAACTCCTGTGCCGGGACGGAGCTGTAGACGCGATCGGCGAGCCAGGCGTGGCCCTTTTTCTTGGCCTTGATGATCGCCGCCGCGTGCACACCGGTGCCGGTGCGGAACGCGTCTCCGCCCATCACCGGGTAATTCACCGGGATCGGCATGCCCACCGCGTCGGCCACCAGCCGGCAGTACTCGGGCAGCTTCGCGATGTCGTGCCGGTGGGCGCCCAGCAGCCGGAGATTCACGATCAGCAGATCCATTTCGGCGTTGCCCACGCGCTCCCCCACCCCGAGCGCCGTGCCGTGCACACGGTCCACGCCGGCCTCGATCGCGGCGAGGCAATTGATCAATCCCATGCCGCGGTCGCGGTGCCCGTGCCAGTCGACCTTAACGCCGCTCTGCTTGACGATTTCCCGCTTGACGAAGTCGACCAGCGCCCTGACCCCGTCCGGCGTCGCATGGCCTACGGTGTCGGCCAGACAAATCCGCATCGCGCCGCAGGCGATCGCCGTCCCATACAGAGCCTTGAGCGCGTCGGGCTTGGCCCGGGTGGTGTCTTCGGTCACGTACATCACCGGCAAGCCATGTTTTACGGCGTACGTGACGGCTTCCTCGCTCGACCGGAGAATCCGGTCCAGGGTCCAGTCTTCGGCGTACTGCCGGATGGGGGACGATCCGATGAAGGTCGCGGCCTCGATCGTGATCCCGACCTCATCCGTCACCCGCACGATCGGCTCGACGTCCGCGATCACGGTGCGCGCCGCGCAGTTCGGGGCGAGCGGCAGCCGGGCGTCCCTGATCTCCGTGGCGAGCGCCCGCACCTGCTCCAACACGCGCGGGCCGGCCCCCGGCAACCCGATGTCGGCAGCTACGATACCCAGGTCGGCCATGAGGTGGAGCAGGCGCTTCTTGACGTCGAGCGCGGGGTCGCGGACGGAGGGGGATTGCAGGCCGTCGCGCAGCGTCTCGTCGTTCAGGTCGACACGGGCGCGCGTCCAGTCGAACGCCGGCGCGTCACCCGCCCGGTTCCAGTCGTAGATCAGCTCGCGCTCATCCATGAACTAGTGTCACCCTCTCGCCCCCCACCGTCAAGCGGGTTAGTGTGAAGACCGTGGAGCACACCCTCTCGCGCCTGCTCGCGCACGAGCGCATCCGCGCCGCCCGACGTCACGTCGAGCGCGCCGACGAGCTGACCCTGGCGCGCCAGGCCGCGCTCTCCGCCACACCGGCGCCGACCGGCGCCGAGGCAGCGCGCGGCGCGCGGGTCGCGGAATTGTTTCGCGAGATCGGACTGTCGCACGTGGGGGTCGATCAGGCGGGCAACGTGCGCGGCTGGTTCGGGAACGGCGACGGATCGGCGCCGGTGGTACTGGCGGCACACCTCGACACGGTGTTCGGTCCCGAGGTGGACGTGCGCGTGACGCGCCACGGCCAGCGGCTGGAGGGTCCCGGCATCTCGGACAACGCCCGCGGACTCGCCGCGCTGGTAGCGGTGGCGGAGGCCCTGGTCGCCACCCGCGTCGCGACGACGCGGCCCATCCTGTTCGCCGCCACCGTCGGGGAAGAAGGCTCGGGGGATCTACGCGGGGTGAAATACCTGTTGAACGGGAGGCACGATGTAGGGGCGCAGCGTGCTGCGCCCCTACCGAATGCTGCGCCCCTACCCGTCGCCTTCATCGCCCTGGACGGGGCCGGGCTCGAGCGCGTCATCCACCGCGCGCTCGGCTCCAAGCGCTACCACGTCACGTTCCGGGGACCGGGCGGCCATTCCTGGGCCGCGTTCGGCGTCGCCAACCCCGCCAACGCCGTCGGCCGCGCCGCCGCCCTGCTCGCCGATCTCCCCATCGCCACGGCGCCCCGGACCACCTGCGCCGTGGTGGGATTGGGGGGCGGCACCGGTCTCAACTCGATCCCGCAGGACGCCTGGCTCGACCTGGACTTGCGAAGCGAGGACCCACGCGCCCTGGAGCAGCTCGACGTAACGGTCCGGGCGGCGCTCGAGCGCGCGGCGGACGACGAGAACCGCAGCCGCACGGCGGGCACGCCGCCGCTGCGCCTGGAGCTGCAGCTCGTGGGCGACCGCCCCTGCGGCATCACTCCGCGCGCGCATCCCCTGGTGCAGGCGGCGATCGCCGCCAATCGCGCGCTCGGCCGCGACGCCGAGCTCGCCAGCGCGTCCACCGACGCGAACGCGCCCATCGCGCTCGGCATCCCCGCGATCGCCCTGGGGGCTGGGGGTAAGGCGGGCGACGCGCACCTCACGACCGAGTGGTACGAGAACGTCGAAGGAGCGCTCGGCATCGTCCGAGCGCTCCTCGTCACCGCCGCGATGGCGGAGGTCGGCTAGGCCTGGGCCGGCGCCGCCCGCAGGGCCCGCGCCACCGCGAGCGATTCCCGGCTGTGGCGCGTGGCGCGCAGCTGCGACGAGTAGATGTGCCGCACCACGCCCTCCCGGTCGATCACGTACGTCACCCGGCCGGGGACGAGGCCCAGCGTCTTCTCGACGCCGTACAGCTCGCGCACTGTCCCATCGCGGTCGGAGAGTAGCAGGAACGGCAGCCCCTGGCGCGTGGCGAAGCGCCGATGCGACCTCACCGAGTCGCCACTCACCCCGATCACCTCGGCATCGGCTGCCGTGAACGCGTCGTAGCTGTCTCGGAACGCGCGCGCCTCGACCGTGCACCCGGGCGTCTGGTCCTTCGGATAGAAGTACAGCACCACGGTCTTGCGGCCCACGACATCACGCAGCCGGACCGGCGTGCCGGTCTGATCGGGCAGCGTGAAGTCAGGCGCCGGGTCACCGACATTCACCTTCTGTTGTTTGGTCATCGACTCCCCTTTTTCCTGAAGCTCAATGCGCCGCCGCGGCCCCGCCCGGCATCCCCTTGCTCTTGTGCATCAGCAGGAGCAGCGGCAGGGACAGCACGAAGCACGCCCCGAACAGCAGGAACAGCTGCTCGAACGACAGCATCATCGCCTGGCGCGTCACCTGGCCGTTCAAAATCATCAAGGCCTTCGACTGAGCGAGCGGGGCGGGCGTACCGGTCGCGACGAGCCGCGCCATGATGCCGCCCAGGCGCTCGCGCGTCGCCTCGCTGTACTGCGTCACGTTGGCGATTAGGTCCGCCCGATGGATCGCCGTGAACCGCTGCACCAGCGTCGCCGAGACGGCGATCCCCACGCTGCCGCCGAGCTGCCGCAGCAAGTTGAACAGCCCGGTGCCGTTCGGGATCTTGCTCATCGGCAGGTCGGCGAGGGCGAGATTGGTGAGCGGTACGAAGATCAGCCCCAGTCCCACGCCGCGGAAAATGAGCGGCCAGAAGAAATCGCTCATGCCGCTGTCGGTCGTGAAATGCGCGTGCTTCCACATCGCCAGCCCGAAGATCGCCACGCCCGCGACGATCGACAGGCGCGCGTCGAATTTCCCCGTGGTGCGTCCCATCGTCGCCATGGTGAACGCGCTCGCCAGCGCCCCCGGCAGAATCACGAACCCGGTCTGCTCCGCCGTGAAGTTCTGCAGGTTCTGGAGGTACACGGGCAGCACGAACACGGTGGCGTACAGGCAGATCCCCAGGATACCGCCGAACACCACCCCCACGGCGAGCTGCCGGCTCTTGAGGATCCGCAGATCGACCACCGGATGCTCGGTGGTGAGCTCATGCCACACGAACGCGATCAGCGACCCCGCGCTGATCAGCCCGTACGCGATCACCTCACGCGAGTCGAACCAGTCGAGGCGCTCGCCGCGCTCCAGCATCGTCTGGAGCGTGCCGATGCCCGTGGCGAGCAGCAGCAGGCCCATGTAGTCGACCCGCTCGGCCTTCTGCTGATAGCGCGAGTCGTTGACGAAGCTGAGCGACAGCGCGAGTGCCAGCATGCCGATGGGGATGTTGATGTAGAAAATCCACGGCCAGCCGAACGCATCGGTGATGTAGCCGCCGAGCGTGGGTCCGAGGGTCGGACCGACCATCACGCCCACGCCGAAGATGGCCATCGCCGTGCCGTACTCCTCGCGCGGGAACTCCTCGTACAGGATCGCCTGGGACGTGGACAGCAGCGCCCCGCCCCCCAGTCCCTGGATGATGCGCCAGAACACCAGGGAGGCGAGGGTGTGCGCGTTGCCGCAGAAGAACGACGAGACGATGAAGATCGCGATCGAGCCCGCGAAGTAGCGGCGCCGCCCGAAGTACGCCGACAGCCAGCCCGTGATGGGCAGGATGATCACGTTGGCGACGATGTACCCGGTCGACACCCAGGCGATCTCGTCGAGCGTCGCGCCCAGGTTCCCCATCATGTGGGGAATGGCGACGTTCACGATGCTGGTGTCGAGCAGCTCCAGCACCGAGGCGAGCGACACCGTGACCGCGATGATGTAGCGGTACTTGTAGCGGTCGGCGCTCGCGCCGAGCGCCGCTGCCGGAAGAGCAGCCGTGGCCACTGGTCGCCTACTTCGTCTGAATGGTGACGACGACGCTCAGCCCGGGCCGCAACGGATGCGCCGGATCGACCTTGTCGGGCCGGACGCGGACCGGCACGCGCTGCACCACCTTGGTGAAATTCCCGGTCGCGTTGTCGGGTGGCAGCAGCGAGAACCGCGCCCCCGTGGCCGGCGACAGGCTTTGCACGTGTCCGCGGAAATGCGTGCCGGGATAGGCGTCGACCGTGAAATCCACCGGCTCGCCGGGTTTCACGTCGGCGACCTCCGTCTCCTTGAGATTGGCCGTGATCCACACATCCTCGAGCGGCACCACGCTCATCAACGGCTGACCCGGCTGGACCAGCTGGCCCAGCTCCACGGTCTTCTTGCTCACGACACCGGAGGAGGGGGCGATGACGCGCGTGTACGACAGATTCAGGGCCGCCTGGTCGCGGGCGGCGCGCGCCGCCCCGACCCGGGCGTCCGCCGCCAGGAGCGACGCCTGGGCCGCCGCCAGCGCGGCGTCGGCCGCGCGGGCCGCCGCCTCCACCGCGTCGAGCTGCTGTTTCGAAACGATCTCCTGCAGCGCCAGTGGCCGCACCCGCTCCAGGTCGGCGTGCGCCTTCAAGGCGTTGGCCTGTGCCTGCTCCACCAGGGCCTCCGCCTGACCCACGCGCGCCCGGTTGCTCACGCCCGCGAGCGCCACCGCCAGATCCGCGTCGGCCTGCGCCAGCCGCACCTTGTAATCGCGGTCGTCCAGCACCACGAGGGTATCGCCGGCCTTCACGTTCTGGTTCTCGTCGATCCGGACTTCGGTCACGAAGCCGCCGACCTTGGGTAGGATGGGGACGATATGTCCATCCACCTGCGCGTTGTCGGTGGATACGTGGCTCAGCCCGTAGATCCAGCGTCGCGCACCCAACCCCACGAGGGCCACGAGCACCACGCCCATGATCATGAACACGGTGCGCCGGCCGCCGGGCTTGGGCTCTGCCGGAGCTGGCGCCGGTGGAGCCGGGGGAGCCGGGGGAGCCGCCTTCGCGCTGGATTCACGCCTGACCTCTGGTCCGATCGTCGTAGCCATGAGCTCTTGATCCGTGGTTCGAAGTTAGTGAAGGGTCCGGGCGACGCCGGCCGCCCGTGCCAGAGAGACGCGTGCGCTCGCGGCTGCGAAGCGCGCGTCGATGTCCGTGTCGCGCGCCCGAATCAGGTTCGACTGCGCGTCGATCACTTCGATGTTGCCCGCCACGCCGGCCTTGAAGCGCTCGCGCGACTGCGCCAGCTCGTCCGCCGCGAGCCGCAGCCGCTCCGCTGCCACCGCCTGCTGCGCTTCCGCCGAGTGCAGGTCCAAGAGCGCGCCGTCCACGTCCGCCGCGATCTGCTGGCGCAGGTCGCGCTCGCGCACCTGCGATTCGCGCACCACCGCGTTCTGCTCCGCGAGACGCGCCTCGCGGCGGAACCCGTCGAGGATCGGCACGCTCACCTGGAGCGTCAGGTCGCGCGTCGAGATGGCGCCCGGCACCGTCCGCCCGTTGAGGCCGTAGTCGGCTGCTACCTCGAGCCGCGGCAGGCGTTCCGCACGGATCGCCGCCCCGGTCTGCCGCGCCGCCCCGGCCCGGGCCAGCTCGGCCCGCAGGTCGGGCCGGTTGACGAGGCCCACCGCGACGGCCGAATCGCGCGTCGCCGGGACCTCCGCGGCGCCCAGCGTGGCGGTAAGCGTGTCCGTGAACGCGAGCGGCGTGACGGGGTCGATCCCCAGGGCGCGCGTCAGGTCGATACGCGCGCGGTCCAGCTGGTTGCGCGCGACGAGCAGCAGGCCTTCCGCCGTGACGAGCTGGGTGCGGGCCCGCGTCACGTCGATGGCCGCGCTCACGCCCGCCGCCTTCTGCGCTTCCGCCAGGCCCACGAGCTCGGCCGCGATCGTCGAGTCCGCCCGGCGCGCCGCCACCACCGCCTGCGCCCGCACGCCCCGCAGATACGCCAATGCCGCCGTCAGCGCCGTGGCTTCCACCGTCACGCCGCGCTCGGCGCGACTCCCGTCCGCCTGAGCTCTGGAGGCCCGCACCCGCGCCATGCTCGACCAGTCGAGCAGCGTCTGCGACGCGCTCACGCGGGCGTCGTAGAGATTAAACGGGCCGATCAACTCCGGCAGCGTCGCAGGCGGTTGCCCGGGGGCCGTCGGGAAGCTGAAGTCGATGCCCAGGGACTTCGAGTTGAAAGTCCGATTGAGCCACGAGCCGCCCAGCGACAGGGAAGGCAACAGCGCCGCCCGGACCTGCCGCACGCGCGCGTCCGCCTCGTCCGTTCGCAGCGCGGCCAGCGCCACCGCGGGTGCCTCACTCGACGCGACGCGCACGGCGTCCGCGAACGACAGGCGCAGCGGTGCGCCGGCGGCGGGCGCCTGAGCGGCGAGGACCGCGGGGAGGGAAAGCGCGACGAGCGACGCCAGCATGCCCACTAGACGACTAGTGTTTCGCGATGCCATGGAGATACAGGTCGATGTGAGTGTCCAGATACGTCTGCACGTTGAAACCCTCGGGCATGCACAACGCGAAGGCGCGCTTGGCGACGACGGCGTGCATCAGCGGCGACATCGCGAGCTTGGCGGCGACCTTCACATCCACGGGACGGAACTCGCCGCTCTCGATACCGCGCTCGATCACGCCCGCCATGAGGCGGTGCCCGCGGGTCACGACTTCGTCGTAGTAGAAACGGGTCAGCTCCGGAAAAGTTGCCGCCTCGGCCATCATCAACTTGGGAATGCCCGCGAGCGACGTCTCGCCTACCAGCCGCCAGTACTCCCGCACCAGCCGCTCGAGCAGCTCGCGCGCGCTGCCGGTGAACGACCGCGCCAGCGCCTCGCCCTGAGCGATGACCGGGACGATCGTCTCGCGCACGACCGCCTTGAACAGCGCTTCCTTGCTGTCGAAGTAGAGGTAGAGCGTCCCCTTGGTCACGCCGGCGCGGCGCGCCACGTCGGCCAGCTTGGCGGCGGCGAACCCGCGCTCCACGAACACCTCGAGCGCGGCGGCCACGATCTCAGCCGGGCGCGCTTCCTTGCGCCGCTGCCAGCGCGGCGGTCGCGCGCCTTTCGATCGAGTGACGGCGTTGCTCACGATGACCCTCCGGGTTTAGTAACTGAACGGTCAGTAAGTAAATCCGGTTCCCCAAGGTCGTCAAGGGGCCGAGTAAGTTACTCGGCGGTTGGTACCAAACTGATACAATTCAACGAATTAGCGGCGATAGAAGAGAATCAGCCCGGTGGAGGGCGGCGTGAGCCCCAGCTGGCGCAGCAGTGTCACCAGCTGGCCGCGATGATAGGTAGAGTGGTCCACGACGTGGCGAAACATCTGGTGGAACGTGTGCACGTACTCGCCGCCGCTCGAGGGTCGCACCGCCAGCGTCGCCGCCAGGCGGGGCTCGTCGAACCCCGCCAGGAACGCGAGGCGCTCCGCTTCGATAGCCTCCCACCGGGCGCGCGCCGCGGCGAGGGTGGTCAAGTCTTTGCCCTGGGGGACCGCGGGATTCGGCCTGCCGAGCCAGCGGTTGAGCCACAGTTCTTCCGCCCAGACGATGTGGCACACCGTGCCGTGCAGCCCGCCATGACTGCTCTTCAGGTCGCGAGCGTACGCCTCGGCGGACGCCCGCTCGAGCGCCGCGAAGCATGCGCGATTGGCCCAGGCGTTGTACGCGAACAGCTCCCGCACCTCGGCCAGATGCATCGTCCCTCCGCCGCTACTTGGCGGGTGCCAGCTCCCCGGCGTCGAGCACGCTCGCCGTCACTGTCTTGCCCTCGATCACCTGATCGTCCCCGATCACCGAATCGCGCACCGTGCTCCGCACCACGCGCACATTCTTCCCGACGATGCTGTTGGCGATGGTGCTGTCCGTCACGCGAGTCCCCGCCTCGAGCGAGACGTTCGGCCCCACCGTCGAGTCGCGGATCTCCACGCCGTCCTCGATGTACACCGGCGGCACGATCGTGCCGCGCGGGCCCGCGCCTTTGGGGACCCGGGCCCGCCCGTTGTCGAGCAGGTGCCGGTTGGTCTCGAGCAGCGTGTCCACCTTGCCGCAGTCGTACCAGCCGCCGACCGACGCCGTGAACAGCCGCCGGCCGCGGTCCACCATGTGCTGGAACGCGTCGGTGAGATAGTACTCGCCGCCCTTGCCCGGCGGCTCGGTCAACACGTGCGCGATGCCGTCGAACAGCGCCTGCCAATCCCGCACGTACTGCAGCCCGATGTTCGCGAGCCGCGAGACGGGCGTGCTCGGCTTCTCCACGATGCGCTTCATGTAGCCCTGCTCGTCGGTCACGATCACGCCGAACCGCTGGTAGTCCTCGACCTCCTTCGCCCAGATGATCCCGTCCGCGTCCACCCGCTTGACGAGCGACAGGTCGGCCTCGAACAGCGTGTCCACGAAGATGATGAGCACCGGCCCGTCCACGTAGGGCCGAGCGAGATTGATCGCGCCGGCGGTTCCGTCCAGGGTTTTCTGCTCGACGAATTTCGCCGGCACGTCGTAATGCGACACGATGTAGCGCTCGACGACGTCTTTCAGGTGACCCGTGATGACGATGATCTCCTCGACGTCGAGCGGCTGCACGGCGTCCATCACGTAGTCCATCACCGGTCGGCCTGCGACGCGCACCAGCGGCTTGGGGACGCGCTTGGTGAGCGGCAACAGCCGAGTGCCTTTGCCGGCGAGCGGCACGATCACTTTCACGGCACCCTCCCGTAGCGGTCTTTCAGGCGGACCACGTCGTCGAGCTCGGGCGTGGATGCCTCGAGCAGATCGGCGGCCGTGACGGCCTCGAATTGATGGATCAGCTTGGGCTCGATGTGGAACGCCGCCCCCTGCGCCATGCGCCGCTCGATCAGCGCGCCGTCGCGCTGGAGCCGCAGGACGATCTCTCCCGCCAGCACGTAGATCGACTCGTCCTTCTTATTGTGGTACTGCAGCGACAGCACGTGCCCGGGCTCGATGTGCAGGATCTTGCCGACGTAGCGGTCGGTGCGCGCCCAGATCAGCTCGTGGCCCCAGGGCTTCTCCACGCGATAGGGGAGGTCGGTCACGGGAGAACCGAAACGCGGAACGCGGAACGCGGAACGCGGAACAGCAACCCGGGCCTCATGGCGCGCGAACTCGCCCTCCTGTTCCGCGTTCCGACTTCCGCGTTCCGCGTTCTCATGAGATGAGGCTCAGCCTGAGCGACGACGGGCTCGTCACACACGCCGTCACACACACCCCGCACCCGACGCATCCCTCGGGCCGGATCACCGGCCGGCCGCCCGTGTCGAGCGCGAGCGCCTTCTCGCCCACGGGGCAGGCCCGGGCGCACACCCCGCACGACACGCCCTGGAACGTGATGCAGCGCTCGGGATCGAGCTCGAGCACGCCCATGTGCACCTCGTCCCAGCCTCCCGGCGGCGGCACCAGCGCCCCCGTCTCGCACGCCCGGGCACAGGGCATCTCCGCGCACACCACGCACGCCTGGATGCCGGGGTCGATCATCGGCGTGCCGGCGGCGAGGCCCGCCGCCGGGGGCGCCTTGATGATCGCCTGCACCGGGCACACCGTGACGCAGTCGCCGCAGCGCGTGCACGAGGCCAGAAAGCTGATCTCGTCCGCCGCGCCGGGGGGCCGGAAGTAGCGCCGCGGCGCCACCCGGCGCTCGGTGCGCACGGTCACCTCGTGCAGCAGCCGGCCGAATGCGTCCCGGAAGAACCCGCGACGGTCGTGCGCGCGCGTGTCCATCAGAAGCTCGGGGACAGGCTCACCTGCCACCGGAACGCGAACCGTCCCTTTCCCGAGACGCTGTCGGCGGCGAACTGGAAGGGAGCCACCACGAGCGGCACCTCGAAGCGCAGCGTCCAGTCGAGATCGCCCAACTGATGGCTCGTCACGAGGCCGAGCCCGCTTTCATAGAGGAATGTGGACCCGCGACCCGGCTTGGTCGCCGGCACGGCGAGCGTGTCCACCACGCCGGCGTCCGCGAAGCCCATGAGGGATGCCTCCCGCAGGAATCCGTGGTCGCGTCGCCCCAGGGAGCGGGTCAGCTCGCCGTTCACGCTCACCGCCCAGCGCCCCCCGAGGTCGCGCCGGAACGCCCGCAGATTGGCGTTCCCTGGCGCATGGTAGTAGAAGTCGGGCCGCAGGAACAGGGCGCCCCGGCTGCGCAGCAACGGGTCGGTGAACGTCTCGTACGGATCCGCCCCCGCGACGGGAATGCGGCGTTGCCGCACCGGCTCCGATGCCCCGGTGTAGCCGCCCGCGAACAGCCGCAGCCCCAGCGTCGTCCTCCCCCACAACGGGGTCCGCACGCTCGCCTCCCCGGTGAAGCGACCGAAGCCCTCGAAGTCGTAGCGGGTGGGCGAAACGATGCCCTTCCCCGGGTTCGAGTACACGACGCCGCCCCGCGCGCCGAGGCGGGCGCGGAGCACGGTCGCGCCATGGCGCGTCGTGATCGACCACCACGGACCCGCCTCGACGCTGCCGGCGTCGTCCCATAACCCCCGATCGAGGTAGCCCAGCTCGGTAGTCGCCATCCACAGGGCGTCGAACCCGACGTGCGGGTCGGCGCCGAAGTCCAGATGCTGGCGCAGCGAGCGATCCATGGAGAGCTTCGCGCCGGCGCGTCCCTCCGCCGACCATGCGGACATACTCGTCTCGGTGCGCGGCTCCGGATGCCCGATGGGATTGCCCCAGCGGCCGTAGAAGTCGAAGCGGTTCGTGGCGCCGGGCCCGGTGGCGAGCGCGGCCACGAGCAGGCCCCGGTCGTAGCGACCGAGATAGTTGGTGCGCTCGCGCAGCCCGACCGTGAAGCCGCCGAAGCTGTTCGACCACGCGACGGGGAGCCAGGCGCGCACCAGCCGGTCGCGCCGGGCGGTCTCGCGCGTGGGATCGTCCAGCCGGAAGGTCCAGGCGCCACGTCCCACCAGCACCCGAGGCTCGCGGTTGTTCAGCAGGTTGTAATCGTGTGTGCGGCCCCGCGGGTCGAGCACGAGACGCCCGGGCCGGGCAGCGGTCACGAACTCGACCCGCTCCTCCGCGGGCTCGCCCGTCGCCCGGGCGTAGATCGTGTCGCCGTCGCCGATTTCCACCGGCAGCCGGCCGTCGCCGCGCCGCTCGATCGTGACCACCATGCGCCACCGGCCGTCGGCCAGGTGGTGCCGCTCGACGCGCTTCAGGCGGTAATCGAACAGCGGCGTGTCGTGCAGCCATTGGGCGAACAGCCATTTCAGGTCCCGCCCCGATACGTCCTCGGCGACCTCGCGCAGCGCGTCCTCGTCCACATGCTTCAGCCTCCAGCGGGCGAAGTAGGCCCGCAGGATGCGGCGCATCGTCTCGTCTCCGACCACGTAGCGCAGCTCCTCGTAGAACAGCTGCGCCTTCGAGTAGACCATCGCGTTGTAGGTCGTGAAGTCGCGGTATCGCTCGCCCGGAAAGGACACCGGTTCGCTCCAGCGCTCCAGATCGAGCCACAGGACCTCGGGCTCGAGCCCGTCGTATGCCGGCGGCCCACCGTGCGACTCGAAGAACCAGCCCGTCTGGAAGCTCGTGAACCCTTCGTCGAGCCAGCCCTCGCGCCATTCGTTGTTCGCGAGCTGTCCCATCGTGTACTGGTGACCGGTCTCGTGCACGATCAGGCCGATCCCCGCGCTGCCGTCCATGATCATCATGGGGAACTCGGTGCCGCCCCCCTCGATGCGGTGCACGTTGGTGAGCTGCGGCCATTGATACGTGCCGTACAGTGAGTCGAGCCAGGCGAGGGCCGTGACCGTGTTGCGGACCGCGATGCCGTTCCCCCACGTGGCACGGTCCTCGGGCAGATACAGCACCCGCACCACCGCGTCGCCGAAGCGGCCCTGCTCGTAGCGGTACTGCGGGTTGAGCGAGAACGCGAAGTGATGCACGCGCTCGGCCCGGAAGCGGACGCATTTGCGCCCCGCGCCGACCCGCAGCGCCGCGCACCCGGGAGCGGGGAGCGGGGAGCGGTACCAGAGACGCTGATAATCGATCTGCTGCGCGGGATCGACCTTCGCTTTCTCCCAGCCGGGGTCGCCCTCCACCGGAACGCCGGTGGCGCCGATCACCTGATCGTCGGGGAGATCGAGCGCCACGTCGTAGGTGGCGAACTCGCCGTAGAACTCTCCCCCCGGATAGAGCGGATGGTCTTCCCAGCCGTACTTGTCGTACACCACCACCTTCGGATACCACTGCGCGAAGTCGAAGCGCCGGCCGCGACGCCCCTGGCGGCGCGGCAGGGTCGAAAGACGCGCCTGCCACTCGACCTCGACGACGAGCGAATCGCCGGGCACGAGCGGCCGGGCGAGCGTCCAGTGCGCGATGGTCGAGTCGGGCGCGTACGGGTAGTCCGGTCGGACCTCCCGGCCGCCGAGCGTGGCGGCGGTGATCCGCTCGAACGCGTAGTCCGGATCGCCGAGATGCTGGAAGCGGTCGCGCCCCTCGGCCGAGTCGGCCGCGGCCCAGCGCGACCCCGGCCGGAACGCGTTCAGGTACTGATGCGCGTAGAAGTCGCGGAGCGTGGCCGACGAGCGGTTGACGTAGCTGATGCGTTCCCGCCCCGACAACACGCCGGTCGGCTCGTCGAGGGACGCGGTGATGCGGTAGCTGACTTGCTGCTGCCAGTAGCCCGTCGTGTCGCGGGCCAGGAGAAGAAGAAAGAGCGAGGCGAGCGATGGCATAAGGATCGGGAAGCTACACAGCAAGGAGCGCGCCGGGGAGGTCGCGCGCGATTGCGATGTCGAGCGCGCGATTCGGGCGCCGGTCGGGCGAGCGACGCGGGGCATGTTGGCCCGCCGTCGCAAACCTCGACCAAGGAGCTGCCATGCCTTCCCATACCTCACGCTGCGCCGCGCCCGCCGCCCTCGCCTTGCTCGTAGGCGCGCTCGCCTGTTCCGATCGCACACCGGGGACGGGACCGGCGCCCGGACCGGCGACCGGAAGGAACGCCGGAGCGCCCGCAGGCGCCTCCGCGCGCCTCGTTGCCCTCGAGCAGCTGGCGCGCGAGCTCGCCCTCGCGCTCGGCGATCCCGCCTTCCGCGCTCGCGTCCACGCCGAGCTCGACCGCTCGCCGTACCGCGAGCACAAGCTGCCGTTCCAGCGCTTTCTCGCGGCCGACGGCGGGGTCGCGCTCGCGGCGCTGGCGCGCGGCACCGGACGACCCGCGAGCGATCTGGCGCGCGAGGCCGACGCCGCCATCCCGCTCGAGATGTACCTGCCGGTGCCGGCCCATCGCCGCGCCTGGACCGGAGGCGCCGACGTGCTCGTCGCCACAGCGATCGCCGACCACGATGTGCCCGTCGCGTTCGACGTGCACGGCAACCGCCGGCTGCTCGACCCCGAGCATCCGCCCGCAACTCCGGTGATCGCGGTGGTTCCGGTCGAGACCGATTTCTCGCCCAAGCCCTCCGCCCTCATCGCGTGTCTCGAGTACTGCGGTGGCGGGGGGGGCGGCGGGGGCGGCGGCGTTTCACCTCCACCGCCGTCGCCCGGCCTGTACATGACCAAAGCCCATTTCGTGGACAATTTTGAGGGCTGGTTGAAAGGCAGTCCCGAATTTGAGGTGCACATCCTCGGCCAGAAGGGGCCGAGCGACTCGCTGACCGACTACCAGTGCGCGGGCGAGAAGCAGCCCGCACCGTACTACTTCGACCAGAACGACCTCGACTGGAGCGGCAGCGTGATGCTGTTCAGCAAGAGCCAGCTCGACGCCTACCACGCCGCCCATCCGGGCCAGAACGTCCGCGTGTTCGTGATCGAGGACGACGACACGGCGTGTCAGATCAAGACGAGCACCGACCTGTGGAAGAAGGCGCTCGATGCCGTGGACGCGGCGAACCAGGTGCGCACGGCCGGGAAGGACACCACGTCCAGCACGGGGGAGAAGACGTGGAAGTACGCGCAGGCGTTCCAAAAGCTCTTGAGCGCGCTCGCGTCGCTCATCAACACCAACGACGAGCTCGTCGGAAACGCGGTCGAGGACGCCGTTGTGGGAGCGACGTACCCCGGCTACAACTGGATCGTGAAGGGTGAGAACAACGCGACCAACGGGTGGATCAACCTGGAGATGAAGTAATCCCACAACGCGGGAGGAACGATGCGGACGCTCGCCGCAGTATGTCTCGTAGCCGGTTTGGTCGTTCCGGGCACGGTATCGGCGCAGTGGGGGATCGCGGCCGAGATCGGGGTCGCTCGCTTTGGGGGCTCCTCCCGGGACACCTCCGGCACCACCGTGGGGCCGTACCGACCCACGACGGTCGAGCTACGCCTGGACCGCAGAGTGGGGTCCGCACGCGTAGCGCTCGCCCTGTTGTACGCCAAGACGGGGATCGCCGGCGAGCAGCCGGGCCTGGCGGTCGTGCAGTACGACCTCGCATCGCTCTGGGAGGTTGCACCGCAGGTCTCCTTCCGCCTGGCGCGCTTCGGGGCTGGCGTCGACGTGCGGCTCGAGGCGGGGCCCGCCGTCCAGCTGTGGACCGTGGATGGCGACAGCCGCACGCGCGTGGCCGCCCAAACAGTTGCCGCCCTGGAATGGCCCCTCGCCCGATCGCTCACCGGCTCGCTGCGAGTCAGCGGCGTGCTGAGCGGCTCGATATTCAACGCGGACGAACCGCCCCCGGAAGTCGAGCGGCGTCCGACGCGACGATTCGGGGTCGCGGTGGGTGTGCGGTATCGGCTGTAGGTGGGAACGGCGCCCTGCGGCTGTGTAGGGGCGCAGCATGCTGCGCCCCTACTAGTCCCCCGTCAGCATCTTGCGCCGCAGCACCGTCAGCTTGCGCTTGAGTGAGCCGTCGTACACCCGGTCGCCCACCCGGACCACCACCCCTCCGATGATGCCGCGCTCCGCCCGGAAGTGCGCCCGCACGTCCTTGCCGAGCGCCGCCGTGAGGCGCTCCACGATCTGTTTTTCGAGCCGGGCGTCCGGCTCCTCGACCAGCACCACGCCGGCGTGCACCCGGTCGAGCTTCAAGTCGACCAGCGCCTGGTACTCCTGCGCGATCTCTCCCAGGAGCCCCTGCCGGCCGCGCCGCACCACCGCCTGGAGAAACCGCACGAACTCGAGGGGCGCGACATCTCCCAGGGCGCGCTCCAACAGCGCTGCCTTCGTCGCCTTGGCCACGCGCGGCGAGTCGAGCGCCACCGCGATCCGCTCGTCCGCCTGAACCGCCCCCGCCACGGCGTCCAACAGCCGGCCGTACAGCTCGACCGCGCCCCCGTCCCCCGCCTCGGCCGCGAGCAGCAGCGCCTCGGCGTAGTTGCGGGCGATGATCGTGTTTTTCACCGCGCTCGCTCCGCCTCGAGCTGCGCCAGGTACCCCATCACCAGATTGCGGTTGGTCTCGCTGTCGAGCTGCGCCTGCAGCAGCTTGGAGGCCGCGGCGATCGAGAGATCTACCGCTTCACGCCGCAGCTCGACGATGGCCTTCTCCTTCTCGGCGTCGATCTCGTGGCGCGCCCGCTCGAGCAGCTGCTCGTACTCCTGGCGCGCCCTGGCGAGCAGGGTCTCCCGCTCCTTGTCGGCGACCGCCTTCGCCCTGGCCACGATCTCCTGCGCTTCGGCCTTGGCGGTGGCGATGGTGCGCTTGTGCTCCTCCAGTAGCCGGGCGGCCTCGGTCTGGGCACGCTCCGCCTCCTCGAGCTGCTGCTGGATGCGGCGCTCCCGCTCCTCCACCGTCTTCAAGAGCGCCGGCCAGCCGAACCGCCACAGCAGCGCCAGCAGAATCGCGAAGACGACGATGGTCCAGAAGATCAGCCCCGTGTTGATCGAAAAGGGCGTGAACTCGCCCTCCTGGACGAGCAGCAGCGCGAGCATCTAGAGCAGCTTGAAGAGCAGCGCGAACACCAGCGACGCGAGCCCCACACCTTCGATCAGCGCCGCCGTCAGGATCATGGCGCCGCGGATGTCACCCGACGCCTCGGGTTGGCGCGCGATCGCCTCCACCGCCTGGCCGCCGATGCGGCCGATGCCGATCCCGACTCCGATCACCGCCAGTCCGAGCCCGAGGCCGGCGCCGAGCAGCGCGTTGGCGTTCTTGGCCGCGGCGGCGAGATCCGCCCCTGTGGGCTGCTGCATCAACGTCACGAGATCTACCATGGTCCCCTCATTCGAGGTGTGTTGCGTCCGGTTTTAATGCGCGTGCTGCATCATGCCGATGAACACCGACGTGAGCAGCGCAAAGATATAGGCCTGCAGGAACGCCACCAGCAGCTCGAGCAGCATCATGAACGTCACGAACGCGACCGACCCGGCGGCCACGAGCCAGCTGCCGAAAATGAAGATCAGGCCGAGCAGCGCCAGGATCACGAAGTGCCCGGCGGTCATGTTGGCGAACAACCGCAGGGTGAGGGCGAACGGTTTGACGAGCTTGCCGATGATCTCGATCGGCGTCATGATCGCGGCCATCGCCACCGCGCCGATCCCGTGCATGCCGGGCGGCACGAACACGATGGTCTTGAGATAGCCTTTGGGGCCGAGCGCCCGGAACCCCGAGACCTCGATGGTGACGAACGCGGTGAGCGCGAGCGCGCCCGTGACGGCGAGGTTGCCGGTGGGCGTCGCACCCCACGGCAACAGGCCGAGCAGGTTGCAGTAGAGAATGAAGAAGAAGAGTGTCAGGATGTAGGGCGCGAACTTCTCGCCGCCGTGCCCGATGTTGGCGATCGCCACGTCGTTGCGCACGAACAGCACGACGGCCTCGACCGCCGCGCCGAAGCCGTGCGGCGCCTTGCCCTCGCGGTGGCGCCGCTCCACCTGGCGGCCGGCGTACCAGATCGTGAGAAACACCAGCAGCGCCGCGACGATCATGAACACCACGTGCTTCGTGGGGGAGAGGTCGATGCCGAGCAGCCGCCAGCCCGTCGGGAGGTGCCATTCGCCCAGCCCGAACGGCAGCTCGACCACGTGGCTGTCCGACGTGTGCTCGAAGATCGCCTTGCCGATGTCGGGCCCTTGCATCATCGCAGGAATCTGATCTCCAGAAAGAGCAGCGGCAGCAGCACGCCCAGGAAGCCGAGCGACGCCGGCAGCGGACCCAAGGCGGCGCGGTGGGTGGCGGCGATGGCCAGGACCAGGCCGAGCGCCAGGGCGCGCACGCCCATGCCGCCGAGCCAGCGCGCCATGAACACCGGCTGCGCGGCGCGCATCGCCGGCCGGAGCAGCGCCACGGCGCCGAGCTGCGCCCCGAGCGCCACGGCTCCCCCGATCCCCGCTGGCCGGCCTCCCAACCACGTCACCACCACCACCAGCATTCCACCCATCACGAGAAGCAGGAGATACGGCCTCACGCCTACCGTTTCCCCTTTCCCGGTTCCCCTTTCCCGGTCTCTGTGTCGCGCTTCACGCGGTAGTAAATGCTCATGAACCCGCCGAACCCGCCCACCCCCGCGCCCACCAGCGCGAACAGCGGCCGCGTCCCGAGCCAGCCATCGACCACCCAGCCGAGCGCGCCAAACGCGAGGATGGCGAACGCGAAGCTGAAGCCCAGCGCGACGTAGGAGTAGCCTTCGCCGAAGCTCTGGCCGAAGCGATTTCGCTCGTCGTCTGGCATGATGCGGACGGGAACATACGCGCTTGTGAAAAATTTCGCAAGCAAAGTCACAAGCGCGCAACTTTATGTGGCGCTTAGGAGTATGATGTGCTAACCTGAGAACAACCATGCCACCCAACCCGGCCCCCCTCCCCCATCCCGCCTCCCGCCCTCAGGGCGATGTCGAGCTGCTCGAGCGGCTCGCCCGCGCCCGCGCCGACCTGCTCACCCAGGTCGGCCGCCGTATCGTGGGCCAGCGCGACGTGCTCGACGGCATCCTCACCGCCGTGTTCTCCGGGGGGCACGCGCTGCTCTTAGGCGTGCCGGGGCTCGCCAAGACCCTGATGGTGCAGACGGTGGCGCAGACGCTCGACCTCAAGTTCTCGCGCATCCAGTTCACCCCCGATCTCATGCCCTCGGACATCACCGGCACCGAGATCATCGAGGAAGACCAGAGCACCGGCAAGCGTAGCTTCCGCTTCGTGCGCGGCCCCGTGTTCGCGAACATCGTGCTGGCGGACGAGGTGAACCGCACCCCGCCCAAGACCCAGGCCGCCCTACTCCAGGCGATGCAGGAGCACCAGGTGACCGCCGCCGGCCAGACGCACGCGCTGCCGTCGCCGTTCTTCGTGCTCGCCACGCAGAATCCCATCGAGCAGGAGGGGACCTATCCGCTGCCCGAGGCGCAGCTCGACCGCTTCATGTTCGAGCTCCGGGTGGGCTATCCGTCGAAGGACGAAGAAGAGCGCATCGTGGAATCGACCACGGGCGACGTGGGGGCGTCGATCACGTCGGTGCTCACGGCCGAAGACGTCCTGGCGTTGCAGCATCTGGTGCGGCGCATCCCCGTGCCGCAGCCGCTGGTGCGCGCGGCGGTGACGCTGGTGCGGATGACACGGCCGCCCGACGCCGAGGCGCCGCCTTTCATCAAGCAGTACGTGTCATGGGGGGCGGGCCCGCGCGCGTCGCAGTACTTGATCCTCGGCGCCAAGGCACGCGCGGCACTGGACGGCCGGCCCATGCCGGACGAAGACGATCTCCGCGCCGTGGCAGCGACGGTGCTCACGCACCGGCTGGTGATCAATTTCGCGGCCGAGGCGGCGGGGCGGAGCGCGCCGGACCTGGTCGAGGAGCTGCTTGTGACGAAGACGTGGCTGCAGGGGTAGACGGTACGGAGGGACTCCCATGAGCAAGCTCATCCTGGCCAGCCTCGCCCTCACGGTGCTCCGCACCTGCGATGTCGGGGGCCCGCACGCCTCCGGGCCGATCCACGGAACTTGGGGCGGCGACAATGCGGGACTGATCGCGTTCGACACCACCGCCCACGTGCACATCGGCTGCAGCGCCGGCGACACCAAGCAGGGGATCGTCGCTGATGAGCAGGGGCGGTTCGACGTCCCCGGGCTCTACAACATCACGCTCTATCCCGTGGCCCGCGGTCCCGACCATCCGGCACGGTTCTTCGGCCGGACGGACGGGAACGTGATGACTCTCACTGTCGCGCTCACGGACACCGCCGTGACGCTCGGCCCGGTGCAGCTCCAGTTCGGGAAAGAGCCTCGTATGGGGCCGTGCCCGATCTGCCGCAAGCCGGGCCGGACCGCGGCCGCGCACTAAGGCAGTAGACGCACCTCCGTTGGATCAATGACGACCGGAGTCCGGTCGGGACCGAGCGCCCACTCCGCCAGCGTCCCGGTCACGACAACGCGGCGGCCCGTCAGGCGGCGCACCTCCTGCGACGTCGATGCGGTTCGGCGCACCTGAACCGTGTCTTGCCGCTGAAAGGCGTCGTTGTTGGGGCTGTCCCCCTTGTAGTCAGCGATCGTGCAGATCGGGGCGTCGAGGATGAGGAAATCCACTATCTCCGGGCGATCGCCCCGAGCAAAGCTGTCGTAGTGGGGTGGACCCGGCATCCTGCGCTGCAGCAGGCGTCCGGTGAGCGAGACCGAAGCGGGCCGATAGTGATAGCAGGAGTCGCTGGCAGCGGGTGTAGCCGCCGCGCCGGTGGTGATCAGGATGACGAACGAGGCGTGCAGCAGCATCTGCCTGTTATCTCAGGTACTGTCCCACAAAGTCCAGCACGTTTTTCCGGTCGAGGCGGAACACGCCCCCCGTGCCACCGCACGTGCCGTTCAGCCCGAACGAGGTCACGCCGCCGATCACGTTGCTCGACCCGACGAAGTTGGGCCCGCCCGAATCACCGAAGCACGTGCCACCGGTGGATGCGTTGTTCGAGAGCAGCAGCGAGAAATCCCCCACGATGCCGCCGTCGATCTGCACCAGATGCGGCTCGGCGAACATGCGGATCTTCTCGGCTTCGATCTTTACCGGGTTGATCTGCTGCAGTCCGTAGCCCACGGCGGTGAACGTGGTCGAGCTGCTCGGCTTCAGCGCGTCGAGCCGATCCGTCGTGGGCAGCTTGCCGTACTGGTCCGCGGGCAGCTTGAACGCCTTGGTCAAGAGCACCACCCCTACGTCGTGCAGGAAGAACGCGCTCTCGGTGAACAGCGGATGGGCGTGCCACTCGGCGGCTTCGATGGTGTTGGGGCCGGCGAACGGGTAGTTGTTGTTCCCGTCCTGGACGTCGGACTCGGTGAAAATGCGCATGCCGCTGAACTCGCCCGGCTCGCCGGCGCAGTGGCCGGCGGTGAGCACCACCTTCGGCGCGAGCAGCGTGGCGGAGCAGCGGAACGCCGGCGTGCCGTTCACGTCCATCACGAGCAGCACGACGCCGGGATGGGCCGCGCCGTCCACGGTGCCGTTAGTAATGAAGGAAGGGCGGCCCGGCTGTGGTGTGGTGGGGACTCGGTCGCAGCCCTGCAGGGCCAGCGCAGCGGCAGCGAGGATCGGGGTAAGGAGACGTGCTCTCATGGTTGCTCCTGGCAGGCGGGTCGAAGGCGATTGTAACACAGGGAGAGCCGGTTGACCACCGGCGCCGGCCTGTTGACGAGGGCCCAGACCGGGCTCCCGGCTGTGGTTTAAGGTTCTGCGAATCAACGTGTTGACATCGCGTTGATACGGCTGCCTAATAGTACCATTCCGAAACGCCGCGAGCCGTCCGTTGGCGCCGCACCTGCATCTCCTGAGTCTGGGCGTGCCGTTGCTGCTCACCGATGCGGGTGAGCAGATCCGCTTCCGCACGCGCAAACACTTCGCCCTGCTGATCCGCCTCGCGGTGGAAGGGGGGCGCAAGTTCACGCGCGACTACCTGATGGATCTCTTCTGGCCGGACGTGCCGGCCGCCCGCGCCCGCCACTCGCTGGCGCAAGCCCTCACGGTGGTGAAGGAGAAGGTGGGACGCGAGCATCTCGTGGTGCAGCGAACGTCGATCGCCCTCGTGCCGGGTGTGGTGGACGCGGACGTGCGCCGCCTCGACAGCTGCGAAGCCGAGATCCGTGGTCCGTTCCTCGACGGCTTCGAGGTGCCCGGCGCCGTGCAGTTCGAGCAGTGGAAGGACGAATGGCGCGCCAGGCTGATGCCCAGGATCCGCGACTGTCTGGTGAAGCAGATGGACGCGGGTCGTCGCACGGGCGACTTCGCGACCGTGGAGCGCCACGCGCAGGTGCTGCTCGACCTCGATCCCCTGTCGGAGGACGCGGTGCGCGGGTTGATCGAGGCACGGGCGTGGGTAGGGGATCGCACCAACGCGCTCAAGGCGTTCGGACGGTTCGAGGCGCGGCTGGCCGAAGAGCTCGGGGCCAAGCCGAGCGCCGACCTGGTGCGGATCGCGGACCTGCTGCGGGAGGGGCGGCGGCGGGCCCCGCAACCGGCCGGGCAGGTGTCGGAGCGGTGCGAGCGGCGCTTCGAGGCGGAGACGCTGATCGGCCGCGAGCGGGAGTTCTCGCAGCTGTACGACGCGTGGCTCGATGTACGGCGCGGGGCGCCGCGCATCGTGGTGCTGGTGGGCGACCCCGGCGTCGGGAAGACGACGCTCACCAACGCGTTCGTATCGACGTGTCAAATGGAAGGCGCCGCCATCGCGCGTGCCCAAGCGTACGACGCGGAGCGCGAGCTGCCGTTCGCGGTCCTGGCCGAGCTCATCAAGCAGCTGACGCTGCAGCGGGCCATCGGCGGGACCGATCCGGAGGCGCTGAGCGAGCTGACGCGGGTCTCGCCCGAGATCTTCAGTGCGTTTCCCGGTGTGCCGAAGCCCGTCGAGTGGGCGGCGGAAGTCATCCCGCTGCGGCTGGCCGACGGCTTCCTCAAGGCGGTGGAAGCGGGGACGGAGGAGAGCCCGCTGGTGCTGGTGGTGGACGACATTCACGCCGCCGACAACGCCAGCGCCGCCATCCTGCACATCATCGCGCGCAAGCTTCCCCATACGCGCCTGCTGTTGATCCTGACGGCGCGATCGAACGAGCTGCGCACGGTCGCGGCGCCGAGTGCGCTCGCCTCCGATTCGAGCATCGAGGCGATGCGGACGCTCGAGCTGGAGCCGTGTTCGACCGGCAGATCCGGCGGCTCGACGCGGCGACACGGGCGGCGCTCGATCTCGCTGCCGTGCTCGGGCGTCGTCTGGCGGATCTGCCGTTGTACGAAGTGGTGGAGCTTTCCCCGGCGGCGGCGGGAGAGGCCTTGTCGCGGCTCAAGGAGGAGGGCATTCTCCGCGAGGTGCACGGCGGGCTCGAGTTCCGGAATGAGCTGATCCGGGCGCAGGCATACTACGCGGTGGCGGGGCCGGCGCGGCAGCACCTGCATCGGAGCGTGGGGGAGGTGCTGGAGGGACGGGAGCCCAGCGAGGCTCAACCGCCCGCTCTGGAGATCGCGTGGCACTTCTTGCGTGGAGGCGCCCCTGATCGTGCTGGAACGAGTGCAATTAAGGGTGCTGAACGTGCGATCGACACCGGGGCCCTTATCGAGGCGCAGCAGATTCTGGAAGTCGTGCTTCGAGAGCAAGGTACCGAGCACGCAACCCAGCCGCTCCTGCTCTTGCTTGCCAAGGCTCTCGTAGGTCAATCCCGAGCCGAATCAGCCGCCTCCGTTCTCACGCGGCTGTCTCGTGAAGCTCACCTGTCCAAGCCGGCACGCGCACTGACCACACGGATGCAGGCCACAGTGGAATACCTCATGAACCAGGAACCGGGGTCCGGGTACTGTGAGGCCGCAGATAGAGCTCTTGAAGCAGCGCGCGACACAGGCGATCTGGAGCTAATCGGTAGCGCGCTCTTCGAATGCGCTCGATCCGGTGTAAACGCGGGTAACGAAGCAAGAGTGATTACTGTTAGCAGCCAGACCGAGCATGCGATCAGTCAACTTGGAGTGGACGTTCCACCAATCCTGTGGTATACCAAAGCATACTGCGACTTCTTTTTTTTCGAACTCGCTTCCGCTGCAACAGAGCTCGAGAGTGCCATCAACGGCCTCAACGCCCGGCAAGACCCAGTTGGTCTGTCGCTCGCCTACACAGGCTATGGAACCTGCAAGTCCGGACTCTGTGAGTTCGACGCGGCGTGCGATGCCTATGACAGAGCCTTGCGGTTAAGCACCAGAATCGGCGACGATCTCAAGTCCGCCATCATTACCTCAAACCTATGTGTTGCAAAGCTTCATCAGGGCGACTTCGCGTCAGCAGTGACGCTGGGTGAGCGCGCCGTCGCGATCGCATCGAACGCGTTGGCCCCACGGTCGGTCGCGATTCACCTCAACCTTGCCTCCGCACGCCTAATGAGTGGGGATCGCGAAGGGGCGCAACGAGCCGTCGCTGGGGCAGAGCGCGCGATTAAGACTGAACGAAGTTGGACGACGAATATGGAATTCCTGTTAGGGTATTCGTGCTTCGCACTCGAAACCGGTGATGTGACCCTAGCCTTGCAGTTGACCGAGTCCGCCGAGCGACTCGCGTGGGGGAAGGAGAGAGCGGTGCCAAACGCCGGACTCTTCGACAAGTTGAGAGTGCACCGATTGGTACACACCAGCGGACCGGACTCCGCTCGATCTCTGGTGATCGAGTGCCAACAGAAGTACCGAAGCCGTCATCCCTTCTACTACCTAGACTTGCTCGCGTGTGACGCGTGGCTTGACCGCTTGTTGTTGGGGCGTTACACGACCGAGAATGAAAGCGCACTCGCTCTCTTTGAGACGCTCGGAGCCAGAGGCCTAAGGGCTATACTCATCGCTCAAGGAATCCTGGTGTGAACGGAATCGCGACGAGGGGTTCCATGCCCGACTCAGCGCGTCATGCGAGGAGCTGGGTAGTTGACGCCCCTGCTCGATGACGCGTCAGTGGGCGATTCGTTGCGCCCAGGCTGGTTTCGGCCGAGAAGGTTCGACGCCAGACTCGGCGATGCGTCGATCCAACCCGAGTAGCCTGCGAATACCAGCGGATTGGGCGACTAATCTCACAAGGTCTGGGTCGAACTGCCGTCCCGCGTACTTCTCAAGCTCCTCAATGGCACGCGCGAGACTCATCGCCCTCCGGTACGGCCGATCAGTAGTCATCGCGTCGATGGTGTCGGCGACCATGATGATACGTGCGCCAACAGGGATCTCGTCCCCCGCCAGCCCGTCCGGGTAGCCCGTACCGTCGAAGTTCTCGTGATGGTGACGAATCATCGCTTCCACGTCACCACGCAGTCGTGTGGCCGTGGCGACAAGCTGCGCGCTTCGTGTCACATGCGTTTGCATAGTCATCATCTCCTCAGCAGTCAGCTTTCCTTCCTTGCGAAGCAGAGGAGCGAACTCTTCATAGATCTTTCCAACGTCATGCAACAATGCGGCACGTTTGATACCATCGAGGTGTCTCGCCGGTAATCTCAACTCTCTTGCGATGGCGAGCGCATATTCCGAAACACGGCGTGAGTGGCCGGACGTATAGGGATCGCGCGCCTCCATTGCCTTGACCATCAGCTCAAGTTTCTCTTCAAGCTCCTCTTGTAACTGTTGGTTCATTTGGTAGAGCTGACGCACCAGGAACAGCGGCAGTATTAGGATCGCTATCCCGAGTAGCTGCAGCTTTGCGTAAAGAAACACCAGGAGTATAGCGAGGGTGCTGGACACGATATCGGTTGCTATCGCGTCCTTGCCAATCCTGTCCCACGCCTCACCCAGAGAGACGTCGCTACTTATCGAGACTGCGAGAGCAACACTTCCGTGATTGACCGCGAAAAACGTGAAGACTAGTGCCGCGAATGGGATCAAGGCGAAACCAAAGACGCCTAAGCTGACTTCTCCTCCGAGGGACACGTAGACTAGGGTGCCCAGACCCGTAGCCAACATGTATTGGGCGGTGTTGAACCAGACCTTAACTGCGGGTTTATGACGAACGAGAGATTCGACAACGAAGCCAGTCACGCCCGCGACGATCATCGGCCAAGGACGACTGAACAGCGCCACAGATGCGATGAATGGAACGAATCCTACCGACGTGCTGACCTTTGCGAATGGGAGACGAGAAGAGAAGGAGTCACATACAATGCCAAGGATTGCGAACGCAGCAAGCGCATTCCAAAACTTGGACGGAAATGGCCCCGGCGCCTCCCATCCCGGAAGAACTAGGAGGCCGACGGCGGCGAGGGTAACGACGCCGACCAGAGCGTAGATTTTGACGGCCTGAAACCTATGACGCATGGCCTCGCTCTTGGTCGGAACGGCGCGAATACAACTGAAAAAGGGAAGGGCCCCTATACCGAATCACCACGCCACCAGCCCACTTGACAGCAACTTCGCAAAAAGTGCTCCGAGCACAGTCAACATTGAGCGTCACCCCCTCCGAAATACTGCGAGTCTCTAAGGACCGCTAGGAGTGGCACGCCTCGCTATGGCGTACCCGACGCTCCGCTCGTCGTCTTTTCGCTCAGCTCCGCTCTAGGTAGCGGTGACCAGGGGC
>WNFY01000995.1_pt1 | contig 26433 bp, 26 predicted proteins | sample 5400091 | NCBI WGS metagenome assembly WNFY01 (sample SAMN13153364, study PRJNA577476) | soil metagenome | isolation source: 60 cm soil or saprolite under grassland replicate 1 | place: USA:California | collected 2016-06-15 | reverse complement strand
GCCCGTACCTCCACGGCGGCGTCGTTGACGCGAGCATTTCGCGCCGCCGCCTCGAGCGCGGCCGAGTCATGGTCGATCGCAATGACCGGCGAGAACCCGAGCCGAGCTGCCGCGATCGCGAGGACGCCCGAGCCGCAGCCGACGTCGAGCAGGCTTCCGCGCTCGAGCTCGAGCAGAAGTTGCAGGCAGAGACGGGTCGTCGGATGACCGCCTGTCCCGAACGCGCGGCCGGGGTCGATCACGATCGCGTTCGCCGACGCGGCCGGCCGCTCCCACGGCGGCCCCACCCAGAGCGGCCCGACCTGGACCGGACGGTGGAACGCGCGCCACCGTTCCTCCCAGCCGTCCGGCACCGCGCCCGCCCTGACCGATCCAAACGCAGCCCAGAGACGTTCCTCGCCCGCTGCGTCTGTGTAGGCGACGAGCTCGACCCCGTCGCTCGCGTCGCGTTCCTCGAACCCCTCGGGGAAGAGCTCGAGCATGAGCGCTCGAGCGGCCTCGGCGCGCTCCACGGGAACGACGGCGGCGACGCGTCGGAGCGGCCTCAGCGGAACGCGCTCTTCAGCTTCTCGAAGAACCCCTCGTCGCGGCGGTAGGTGTCCTCGCCCGCGCTGCGCTCGAACTCCTCCAGCAGGGCGCGCTGCTGCTCGGTCAGCCGCCGCGGGACCTGGACGTTGACGAGCACGCGCTGGTCCCCGCGTCCGAAGCCCTGCAAGACGGGCATGCCGCGCCCGCGCAGGACCCGGATCTCCCCCGCCTGCGTGCCCGGCTCGAACTCGAGCTCAGTCTCGCCGTCGAGCGTCGGCACCCGCACGGTCGTGCCCAGCGCAGCGTCCGTCATCGTCAGGTCGACCGTCGTGAAGATGTCGTTTCCCTCGCGCACGAAGCGAGGGTCGGGGCGGATCCGCACCTGGACGTAGAGGTCCCCTGCCCTTCCGCCGAGCGAGCCCGCATGGCCCTCGCCCGAAAGCCGGATCTGCTGGCCGTCGTGGATTCCGGGCGGGATCTCGACGTCGAGCGTTCGTTCCTCGACGATCCGGCCGGTGCCTTCGCACTGGTGGCAGGGGTGCTCGATGACGCGGCCGGCACCGCGACAGCGGGCGCACGTCTGGGTACGGATGAATTCTCCGAATGCGGTACGGGAGACGTGCTCCAGCCGGCCGGCCCCGCCGCAGGCCGGACAGGTCGCGGGCTCGGTGCCGGGCTCTGCTCCGCTGCCGCGGCACGTCTTGCACGGGACGGAGACCGGGAACGGAACCTCGCGCTTCGTCCCGGTGGCCGCCTCGGCGAGCTCGATCTCGATCTGAGCCGCCACGTCGGCGCCCCGGGCGCGGCGGGACCGCGACGAGACGCCGAAGAGATCGTCACCGAAGAAGGCCGCGAAGAGATCCGAGAGACTGCCGAGGTCGAAGCTCGTCGGCGTGAAGCCGCCGCCACGCAGGCCCGCGTGGCCGTACCGGTCGTAGAGCTCCCGCGCCTCGGGCTTCGACAGCACCTCGTAGGCCTCGACGACCTCGCGAAACCGCGCCTCGGCATCGGGCTCCGCCGAGACGTCCGGATGCAGCGAGCGCGCGAGCCCGCGGAAGGCCTTCTTGATCTCCGCTTCGCCGGCCGTGCGCTCGATGCCGAGCACTTCGTAGTAGTCGCGCTGCGTGGTCGACATCAGCCACTTAGCGTAGCTCTGCGACTAGTTGTCCTCGTAGATCTCCTCGAGGAAGCGCGACAGCTCATGCGCGGCGGCCCGCACCGAGCGCAGGGCCTTGTCGTAGTCCATTCGGACCGGGCCGAGCAAGGTGACAGCGCCGAGCGTTCGGTCGGTCAGCCCGTAGGAGGCGCCGACGAGCGAGAGCTCGCGCATGGCCGGGTGCTCGAGCTCGGGCCCGACCCGCACGAAGGGCTTCCGCGGATCGAGCGCCTGGCTCACGACCTCCAGGAGCGCGGCCCGCTTCTCCAGAACCTCCAGCAGCTGCTGGTAGACGTCCAGCTCCTCGACGCGAAGGTCTTCGAGCAGCCCGACTGTTCCCCCGACGTAGAGGCTCTGGCCCTCCGCGGCGAGCGCCTCCCGGAAGAGCGCCTCGATCGGCTGCAGGAACGCCCGCTCGGTCGGGCCGAGGCTGGGGTCGTCGAGCCGCCGAAGGAGCAGGTGACTCCCGAGCTCGAGCCCCGAGACCCGTTCGTTGAGGTACTGCGCCGCCCAGTTGGCGAGGCCCGGATCGACGGGCTCGGCGAAGCGGTAGAGGCGCTTCGTGACGCTCCCCGTCGAGGTGATGACGACCACCATCGCGAGCTGCGGCTGCAGGAGCAGGACTTCGACGTGGCGAACGGTCGCCGTGCCAAGCGGTGGGGCAGACACCAGCGCGAGCAGCCTCGTCAGGTCGGAGAGCGCTTCGGTCGTCGCCTGGAGTGCGACGTCGACCTCGGTCTTCGCAGAGCTCAGGTCCAGAGGGAAGCCATCCGGCTGCGGCTCGAGCCGCTCGAGCAGCCGGTCGGCGTAATGGCGGTAGCCACGCTCGGTGGGGATCCGGCCCGCGGAGGTGTGGGGATGCGTCAAGAGGCCGCGCGCCTCCAGCTCCGCGAACTCGCTGCGCACCGTGGAGGACGAGACGTCCAGACCCGTCTGCTCGACGAGCGTGCGGGAGCCGACCGGCTGACCGGTCGCTACGTACGCCTCGACGACCCCGAGCAGGATTCGGCGCTGGCGGTCGGTGAGCTCGGAGTCGATCATCTGGTTCATGTGCCTTTGCAGGGATTTTACGCGAGGATATCCGCCGTCACGCCGCCGCCCAAAAAACGTCCGCGAGGTGTCAGCGCGAGCACCCCTGCATCGCCGCCCTTCAACAGGCCGAGCCGTTCGAGCCGGTCCACTGCTCGCCAGTCGAGCGCACTCTCCAGCCCTGCGAGCTCGAGAGGCTCGTCCAGCCGCAGGCCGAGCAGCACGCGCTCGCTGCTGAGCACGTCCCGCGACAGCTCCTCCAGCTCCCGCGGTGGCTTCTCGCCGGCCGCGAGCGCCGCGAGGTACGCGCCGAGGCGAGGCGTCGTCCGCCAGCGTCGTCCGTCGATTGTCGAGACCGCGCCGATGCCGAGGCCCAGGTAGTCCCGTCCCCGCCAGTACGCGAGGTTGTGCCGCGAGCGCAGGTCGCGGCCGTCCGCGAGCCCGGCGGGTCGGCAGAAGTTCGCCGTCTCGTACCAGCGGTAGCCGGCCGCACTCAGGCGCGCGACGACGCGCTCGAAGTAGGTCTCCATCGCCTCGGCTTGACGCGCGAGCTCCGCGCCGTGCGCATGCGTGAAGCGCGTTCCCGGCTTTGCCTCCAGCTCGTAACAGGAGACGTGCTCGGGCTCCAGCGCCAGCGCGTCGCTCAGGTCGGCGTCGAGATCGGCGGCGCTCTGGCCGGGGATTCCGTAGATGAGATCCAGCGAGATGTTGTCAAACTTGGCATCGCGAAGAGCGTAGACGGCGCGTCGGACGTCGTCGGGCCCGGCCTGCCGGTCGAGCACCTCGAGCAGCCGCGGCCGGAAGCTCTGCGCGCCGAGTGAGACCCGATTCACGCCACACTCCTGCAGGAGGTCCGCAAGCTCCGGCGTCACCGTCTCCGGATTCGCCTCGACGGTCACCTCGAGCGCCGGCGGAAGCGCGCGCAACAACCGCTCGAGCTCCTTCGGCTCGGTGAACGTCGGCGTCCCGCCGCCCAGGAAGATGCTCTCGAGGCGAGGTTCGAGCACCTCCCGTTCCAGCTCGAGCTCTGCCAGCAGCCCGTCCACGTAGGCGCGGTGCTGGCCGCGCCGCCCGACGACCGTGACGAAGTCGCAGTACCCGCAGCGCGAGGCGCAGAACGGCAGATGCACGTAGAGGTGCCGGACCGACCCGGGGCTCACTTCTTGCTCCCGTCCAGGTTCAGCACCGCGAGGAACGCTTCCTGGGGGACCTCCACCGCGCCGACCTGCTTCATCCGCCGCTTGCCCGCCTTCTGCCGCTCCAGCAGCTTCCGCTTCCGTGTGATGTCGCCGCCGTAGCACTTCGCGAGCACGTCCTTGCGCTTGGCCTTGATCGTCTCGCGGGCGATCACGCGCGAGCCGATCGCCGCCTGGACGGGCACGTCGAAGAACTGGCGCGGGATCTCCTCGCGCAGCCGGTCGACCAGGGCGCGCCCCCGCGAGTACGCCGCGTCGCGGTGGACAATCAGCGAGAGCGCGTCGACGGGCTCCCCCGCGATCAGCACGTCGACGCGAGCGAGGTCGCCCTCGCGGAAGTCGATCACGTCGTAGTCGAAGCTGGCGTACCCGCGCGTGCGTGACTTCAGCTGGTCGTAGTAGTCGAGCACGATCTCGGCGAGCGGCAGCTCGTAGACGAGCAGGACACGCTCCTCGGAGAGGTACTCCATGTGGTCGAACCGCCCGCGCCGCTCGGTGTTCAGCTCCATCACCGGGCCGACGTAGTCCTTCGGGACGATGATCGACGCCTTGATGTAGGGCTCCTCGACGCGCTCGATCTCGCGCGGCATCTCGGCCGGGTTGTGCACCTCGACCTCCTCGCCTGTCTGGGTGACGACGCGGTAGGCGACATTCGGCGCCGTTACGATCAGGTCGAGGTCGAACTCGCGCTCGAGCCGCTCCCGGACGATCTCCATATGCAGGAGGCCGAGGAAGCCGCAGCGGAAGCCGAAGCCGAGCGCGTTCGAGGTCTCCGGCTCGTAGAAGAGCGCCGCGTCGTTGAGCTTTAGCCTCTCGAGCGCGTCGCGGAGGTCCGGGTAGTCGTCCGAGTCGGTCGGGAAGAGACCCGCGAAGACCATCGGCTTGACATCCTTGTAGCCGGGCAGCGGCTCGTCGGCGGGGCGGCGTTCCGAGGTCAGCGTGTCGCCGACGCGCAGGCGGCTGACGTCCTTCAGCCCGGTGATGACGTAGCCGACCTCGCCCGCCCCGAGCGACTCGGCGGCGCGCATCGTCGGCGAGAAGAAGCCGACCTCCTCGGCCTCGAAGCGCGTTCCGGCAGCCATCGCGCGCAACCGCTCGCGCGCGGTGAACGAGCCGTCGACCATGCGGACGAAGGCGACGACGCCGCGGTACTGGTCGTAGGACGAATCGAAGACGAGTGCGCGGGCGGGAGCTTCAGGTGAAACATCACCGCTAGGTGGGGGGATTCGCTCGACGATCGCGTCGAGCACCGCCTCGACGCCCTCGCCCGTCTTTGCGGAGATCCGGAGGACTCGAGCCGGGTCCTCGCCGACGAGCTCGGCGATCTCCGCGGCGGCGGCGTCGGGGTCGGCCTGCGGAAGGTCGATCTTGTTCACGGCCGGGATGATCTCGAGATCGTTCTCGATCGCGAGGTAGGCGTTGGCGACCGTCTGCGCCTCGATTCCCTGGGCCGCGTCGACGACGAGCAGCGCGCCCTCGCAGGCCTGCAGCGACCGCGAAACCTCGTAGGTGAAGTCGACGTGGCCGGGCGTGTCGATCAGGTTCAGCTCGTGGCCCTTCCAGCTGACGCGCACCGCCTGGGCCTTGATGGTGATCCCGCGCTCGCGCTCGAGCTCCATCGTGTCGAGCACCTGCTCGCGCATCTCCCGGCCGGTGACCGTCTCGGTCAGCTCGAGGATGCGGTCGGCAAGCGTCGACTTGCCGTGGTCGATGTGCGCGATGATCGAGAAGTTGCGGATCCGCTCTTGCTCCATGGACTACGGAGCGTAGCGGCGGTCGAGCCGCATCAAGCGGTGCGGAAGGCCGTCCTCGACCACGTCGCGCACGTGCCGGAACCCCGCCTTCTCGAAGGCTCGCCAGGAGCGGCGATTTGCCTCCTCGACGGTTGCGACGCACGCGTTCGTCCCAGCGCGCGCAAAGACGATCTCGCGGACGAATGCCTCGAGCAGCTGCGGGCCGAGGCCGCGTCCGGTGGCCTCCTCTTCGCCAATCAGCAGGTCCACCCCGGCGAGGCCGGGCTCGGCGCCGACGATCTGCTCCCATTCCGGGCTGTCGGCGACGAGGTATGTCTGGATCATCCCGATGGGCCGGCCCTCGACGACGATTAGGTACTGCTCGGTCCGGTCGCCCTCGATTCCGTCGAGCCGCTTGGCGATCGCCTCGTCGATCGGGTCGCGCCACCAGCGGCGGACGTGGTCGCGCGCGAGCCAGGCGCGGACGAGCTGGAGGTCATCTCTCCGGAGCGGCTGGAACTCGATCACGCCGTGCGGCGGCGGCGCAGGGAAAGGAGCGTCTCGAGCTCGCGAACACCGAGGAGGCGGCACGCGACCAGGTACGCCCCGAGCCCGCCCGCGAGCGCGAGCAGCAACGCGGCCAGCGCAGCGCCGAACGAGCCACCGAGCGCGTGATGCAGGCCCGTCCAGATCCCGTAGCAGACACCGGCAAGCAGCGCGGACGCGATCGTCACCAGCAGCACCGTGCGGGTGGTCTCGACCAGCTCGATCCGTTCGAGCTTGCGACGCAGGAGATAGAGCAGCGCGCCGGTGCCGGCGATGTTGACGAGCGAGGTCGAGAGCGGCAGACCCCAGATGCCGACCCGGTAGAGGGCGCCGTCGAGCGCAGCGTTCAGGCCGAGATTTCCGAGCGCCACCCACGTCGGGATCCAGGGCGACTGCAGAGAGAAGAAGGCGCGGTTCAGCATCAGCATGAAGCCGTTGAAGGAGAGGCCGAGGGAGAAGGCGGCGAGCGCCGCTGCGGTCGCGGGCGTCTGGCTCGCGGTGAAGTGGCCGTGCTGATAGACGACGCGGACGATCGGGTCGGCGAGGACAGCGCAGATCACGCTTGCGGGGAGGAGCAGGAAGGCGATCTGGCGGATCCCGTTCGAGACGGTGCGGCGAAAGCCGTCCAGGTCCCCGCGGGAGGCGAGCCGCGCGAGCGTCGGGAAGAGCACGGTCGCAACCGCGACGGAGAACATGCCCTGCGGGAGCATGTACAGGCGGAAGGCGGCGTTGATCGCGGACGGGGCGTGGTTCTTGTCGATCAGCCGCGCGGCGAAAAATGTGTCGACGACGGCGTTGAAGTTGATCAGCCCGAGCCCGATCGTGATCGGGACCATCAAGACGAGCGTTCGCCGCACAGCGGGATCGCGCCAATCGATCACGATCTGCAGCCGCCCGTCGCGGCCGCGAAGCCACGGGATCGGGAGCAGGAACTGGATCACCGTCGCGACCAGGATCGAGAAGGCGTAGACGTAGAGCTCGTGGTCGGTGCCGTTGACGTGTGGAATCCCGATCAGCAGGCCGGCGATGATCGCGAGGTTCCAGAAGACGGGCGTCAGCGCGGGGACGCTGAAGTGCTCGTAGCTGTTCAGGATCCCGACGACGATCCCTGAGAGGCCGAGCAGGACGACGATCGGGAAGAGGACGCGCGAGAGGCCGACCGAGAGGCTCCCGTAGCCGAAGGCGCGCATGATCCACGGTGAGATCAGGATGAACAGCGCGGTCAGGCCGCCGAGACCGAGCAAGACGAGCCAGAACAGGCTGGAGGCGACGCGCCACGCGCGCTTGCGCTCGCCTTTCTCGAGCAGGTCGGAGAAGACGGGGACGAACGCGGACGAGAGCGCGGCGTCGGCCACGAGCGCGCGGAGCGTGTTCGGGATCAGGAACGCGACCTCGAACGCGTTGATCGGGCCGACGGTGCCGAAGTAGTTGCGCGCCACGATCTCGCGGACGAGGCCGAGGATGCGCGAGAGGCCGGTGGCGAGCGAGAAGATCGCCGTCGACCGCGCGAGCCGTCGGCCGCGGGTCGGCCCTTGCTCGTCCACGGGGCGAGTATAGGAAGGGCCTCTGCCGGTGCTTGCTACCATCGCCGGGCCCGCGCTGCGGGCACTTTCAACGTCATGCCGAACATCAAGCAACAGAAGAAGCGCGTCCGCATCGCAGCCGAGGAGCGGCTCGAGAACCTCCGCTACGCGTCGACCGTGAAGACGTTCACGCGCCGGTTGCGGGCGGCCGTCAGCGACGGGGATCGCGACCGCATCTCCGCCGAGCACAGCGAGCTCGTTCGGCAGATCGACAAGGCCGTCGCGAAGGGCGCCCTGCACCGGAACACCGCCGCGCGGAAGAAGGCGCAGGCCGCGAAGCTCGTTTCCGGCTCCTAGCTCGGGCTTCTGACCGGCTCGGGGCGGCGGGTGACGTCGATGAGTGCCCGCGTGAACTCGAGCTCTCCCGGCAATTTGCTGCCGCCCTTCAGTGCGAGGTCGAGTTTCGCGAGCCGGACGATCGCCTCGTCGAGCTCCTCCTCGCTGAAGTTGCCCGACTGCTCGTAGAGCTTCTGGACGTAGTAGCGGTTCCGCTTCAGGCGGTCCGCGGCCGCCGCGGGTGGAATGCCCTCGGCATCGAGCCTTCGGCAGTCGCGAACGCGGCTGACATGGGACGTGAGGAGGCCGGTCACGCGCAGAAGGACGTCGCGCGTGGCGTCGCCCGAGCGCTCGACGATGCGCTCGCTCGCCGCCAAGGTCGCGGCAACGTCGCGTCTCCCCCACGCATCCGTCAGATCGAACGGCGGCGCCTCCGCGCGCGCGGGAACGAGATCGACTACCTCTCGTTCGCCGATCCGTTCCCCGTTCGCCCAGGTTGCGAGCTTTTCGACCTCGCCCGCCAGCTCGTGGGCGTCCTCCCCGACGAGATCGACGAGTGAGCGCGCGGCGTCCGGGTCGATCACGACGCCGCGTTCCTTCAGCTGGGCTTGGACCCAGCGGGGGAGATCTGCCTTGCGGCCGCGCTTCGGGAGGTCGTAGACGAGGACCTCACCGGCCCTGGCGACCACCTTGGCGAGCGCCGAGTCGCGCTTGACGTCCTCACCGACCAGCGTCAGGACCGTCGTCGGCGCAGGCCCTTTGAGGTAACCCTCGAGCGCCTTGACGTCGGCCGCCTTCCAGCGCTCGACGTTCTCGACCACGACGAGACGCCGCTCGACCGTGAACAGCCCCATCGCGTTGCAGGCCGCGACGACGTCATCGCCGCCGGCTTCGTGCGCGGAGAGGATCTCCGTTGCGGCCTCGCCGACACGGTCACGCAAGCGGCGCAGGGCACGCGTCACCTTCGGGCGATCCGTGCCCGTGATCAGGTAGGCCGCGGCGAGCTCTGCCACCGGCGCCAAGCATAGGCGCCGACGGCGGCCGCAAGAACGAGCACCGCGAGGAGGGCGCGGCCCGATCGGATCTGCGCTCCGGGCAGGCTGCCGAAGAGGCGGGCGCAGCCGGCGAGGTAGGCGGCGCACCAGCCGTTGAGCCAGGCGATCGCGGTCGCGGCGGGCGGGAACAGCAGAGACGTGAGCCCCGCTGCGAAGGCCAGGTACAGGAGCGGGGCAACGGCAGGCTCGGCGAGGGCGTTGGCGGGCACCGTCAACAGCGGGACGGCGTGAAACTGAAGCCACAGGATCGGCGTGGTTGCCACGCCGCAGGCCATGGAAACAGCCACTGCGGCCGCGAGCTTGGCCGGCAAGGGGTAACCCTCCAGGGTCGCCGCGATGCGAGGCACGAGCACGAAGATGGCGCAGACCGCGACGAACGAGAGCTGGAAGCCGGCGTCGAGGATGTCGTAGGGATTCCAGGCGAGCAGGACGAGCGCTCCAAGGCAGAGGAAGTACCAGCGGTCGGCCGGGCGTGCGGCGAGCCAGGCGAGCGAGCCCAGGACGCCCGCGACCCCGGCCCGGACCACGGACGGCTGGGCGCCCACGGCGAGGACGTAGCTCGCGATCGCGCCGATCGCACCGGCCTGGCCGACCCGGCGCGGCAGCCCCAGGAGCCAGGCGAGCGCGAGGGCGCCCGCGGCGACGAGGGCCACGTTCTGGCCCGAGACGGCGAGTAAGTGATAGAGGCCCGAGGCGCGAAAGCGATTTCGGATGCCCTCGGAGAGTGCTTGCTCGTCTCCGAGCACGACGCCTTCGACGACTCCTCGCCGCGGCCCGTGAAGGCCGCGCGCGATCGAGTGCGCGAGCGCGGAGCGAAGCCGGTCTCCGAGGCCCGCGAGACCGCCACGTCGGCCCACGACCCTCCAGCGATCGGCGCGAAGGACGACGTGGATGCCCTGGTGTCGCAGCCAGGTCCGCTCGTCGAATCCATCTTTCGCCGGGCGCGGCAGACGAACCGTCGTGACCGCCTCGAGCAGGCTGCCCTGCGGCGGCGCACGACCGAGCGGAAGCTCGAGCAAGACGGACTCGCGGAAGCGAAGACGGCCGAAGCGCCGCACTTGCGCCGGAACTCGGATCTGGAAACGGCTCGTGCGGGCGGGCCCGGTGGTCACGAGGAGCGAGCGCTCGGCCGTGTCGACTCGCGAGAGCAGCACGCTCCGGTCGAGCGCATCGAGGCGGGCGCTCCCCCACCACCAGCCCGCGAGGAGCAGGCTTGCGGCCAAGAGCGACGGCCGAATCGCCTCGGCGGCAGTGGCGGCGGCGACGAGGAGCAGGGCCGCCCCGACGGCCGCGCCCACGAGCGGGAGACGAGCCAGGTTGGCGCTCGCCATTCCCAGGCAGAGCGCGGCGACGAAGACGTGAGGCGAGTGTCGGGCGCGGCTCACGGGACGACGAGGTCGCGAAGCTGGTCGAGCCGCTTCGGCCCGATCCCGGGCACGGCGTCGAGCTCGTCGACCGAGCTGAACGCTCCGTGCTTCGTGCGGTAGTCGAGGATCTTCTGGGCCGTCGCCGGGCCGACTCCGGGCAGCGAATCGAGTTGCTCGAGCGTCGCCGTGCTCAGCTGGACCGGTGCGGTCGGCGTTCCCGCGCTGGAGGGCGAGCCGGCCGTGCCCGCAACGGCAGCGCCGCGCTTGGGGACGATGACCTGCTCGCCGTCGGCGAGCGGCGCGGCGAGATTGACCTGCGCGAGCTCGGCCTTCGGCGTCGCTCCGCCTGCACGGGAAACGGCGTCCGCGATCCGCGACCCTTGCTCGAGCCGGTAGAGGCCGGGCCGACGCACGGCGCCGACCACGTCGACCACTACCCGCGCGCGCGGAGCTCCGGTCGCGCTCGCGCCGAGACCCGGTGACGGGGGGAGAGGCGCCGCCGGAGTCGTGGTGCCCGCGGGCAGGAGGAGGCGGGCTGCGAGCAACAGCAGCGCGAGCGCGACCGCGGCGGCAAGGAGGTGCCGCCGGTACTGGAGGAGGAGCTCCGGCATGTCCCGAGCGTGCCGGAGAATGTGTCACGCGTGTGTGACCGCTCTGTGCCGAAAGTGCGCCGGAATTGGCACGAAATCGGCACAGAGTCGTCACGGTTTCGTGCGCCTTGCGGCGGTACCGTCCCAATCCCCCTCCCACCCGGGGGGACCCGCGCGCGCGTGAACTAGAAGTCGGTCACACGACGAGATTCACGAGCCGGCCTGGCACGACGATCGTCTGTCGCACCTGCTTACTGTCCACGTGAGCCTGCACCCGCGGCGACGCCATTGCCCGCTCGACCAGCTCCGCCTCGGACTCGCCAACCGAGGCCTCGACGCGGTCGCGCACTCTCCCGTTCACCTGGATCACGAGCTCGAAGGTCCGCCGCACGAGCTGCGACTCGTCCGCCACGGGCCAGGCCTGCTCCCACAGCCGCTCATGGCCGAGCGCCGACCAGAGCTCCTCCGCGACGTGCGGCGCATACGGCTGGATCAGCGAGACCGCGGTCTCGGCGGCGAAGCGCGCGCCCGCCGCCGACGGATCGCGTCCCAGTTCGTTCACGAGCTCCATCACGGCCGCGATCGGCGTGTTGAAGACGAAGCGCCGGCCGATGTCGTCCGTCACCTTGGCGATCGTCTCGTGCGCCTTTCGGGCCAGCGGGCCCTCGGCTGCCGAATCCCCGCTCGCCGCAGCCTCGTGCACGATTCGCCACAGCCGCCGCAGGAAGCGCGCAATGCCCTCCACGCCCTCCTCGGTCCAGTCCATGTCCTGGTCGGCAGGCCCGACGAAGAGGATGTAGAGCCGCACTGCATCGGCGCCGTACATGTCGGCCAGCTGGTCGGGCGCGGTCACGTTCCCGCGCGACTTCGACATCTTCGTGCCCCCCTGGCGCACCCACCCTTGGTGGAACAGCCGAGCGAACGGCTCGCGGAACCCCACGAGCCCGAGCTCGTTCAGGACTTTCACCCAAAACCGCGAGTAGAGCAGGTGCCCGGTCGCGTGGTCGATTCCGCCCACGTACTGGTCGACCGGCATCCAGAAGTCGACCAGCTCGCGCGAGAACGGCGCGTCGTCGTTGCGCGGATCGCAGTAGCGCAGGAAGTACCAGGAAGAGTCGACGAAGGTGTCCATCGTGTCGGCCTCGCGCAGGCCAGGGCCACCGCAGGAGGGACACGGCACGTTGAGCCACTCCTCGTTCGAGGCGAGCGGCGGCTTGCCCTTCGGCCGGTAGTCCTCGACCTCCGGAAGCAGCACCGGCAGCTGGTCGTCTGGCACCGGAACGATCCCGCAGCTCCCGCAGTAGACGATCGGGATCGGGCAGCCCCAGTAGCGCTGCCGCGAGAAGCCCCAGTCACGCAGCCGGAAGCTGACCGCCGGACGGCCGCGACCCAGCGAGGCGAGCCAGTCGACGACGGCGCGCTTCGCCTCGTCGACCGGACGCTCCGAGAAGTCGCCGGAGTCGATCAGCACCCCCCGCTCCTCGTCGACCACCTGCCGCACTTCCAGGCCGAAGCGCTCGGCGAACTCCCGGTCGCGCTCGTCGTGCCCGGGAACGGCCATGATCGCCCCCGTCCCGTACTCCATCAGCACGTAGTCGGCGACCCAGACCGGGATCTCCTCGCCGGTCGCCGGGTTCGTCGCCGTCAGCCCGGTGAAGACGCCCGTCTTCTCCTCGGCCGCGGCGCGCTCCTCGCCGCGCCTGGCCATCGCGATGCGCACGTAGTCGCGGATCTCGTCGCCGTGCGGCGAGCGTTCGATCATCGTGTCGACGAGCGGATGCTCCGGCGCAAGCACGAAAAACGTGGCGCCGAACACCGTGTCGGCGCGCGTCGTGAAGACCGCGACGTCGACGTCCAGCTCCTCGATCCGGAACAGCAGCTCGGCGCCCTCCGAGCGCCCGATCCAGTTTCGCTGGATCGTGATTGTGCGCTCGGGCCAGTCGAGCAGCTTGTGATCCTCCAGCAGCGCGTCCGCGTAGGCGGTGATCCGGAAGAACCACTGCTCCATCTTCCGGGCCTCGACCACCGCGCCGCAGCGCTCGCAGCGCCCGTTGATCACCTGCTCGTTGGCGAGAACCGTCTGGTCGTTCGGGCACCAGTTGACGGGCGCTTCCTTCCGATAAGCGAGCCCCTTCTCGAAGAAGCGCAGGAACAGCGACTGCGTCCACCGGTAGTAAGCCGGGTCGTGGGCAGCGATGACGCGGTCCCAGTCGATCGCCCAGCCGAGGCGGTGCATCTGCCGCTCGATGTTCGCGATGTTGCGGTCGGTGATCTGGCGCGGGTGGCCACCCTCGCGGATCGCCGCGTTCTCCGCCGGCAGGCCAAAGGAGTCCCAGCCCATCGGCCGCAGGACGCGCAGACCGTGGCGGCGGCGAAAGTGCGTGAGGACGTCGCCCAGCGTGTAGTTGAGGACGTGGCCCATGTGCAGGTCCCCGGACGGATAGGGCAGCATCTCGAGCATGTAAAACTTCTCGCGCTCCTCGCCGGGCGCAGGATCGTCCGTGTAGAAGGCGCGCTCGTCCTCCCAGACGCGCTGCCATTTCGCCTCGATCGCCTGTGGGTCGTACGTCTCCATCGTCTGCCTCCAGATACAAAAAGACCTCTCGTTGCGAGAGGCCGTCGGGGAGCCGGAGCGGCCTTCGCCGCGTTCGTCTCCTGCGCTACTCGAGAAGCTGCTGCATCCCCGCGGACTTTAGCATCCGGCCGTCGACGACAGGAGGTGCGAGATGGCCGGATACACGAAGCTGAACCTGCGCGAGGACGTCGAGGACCAGGGCCCGAACTTCGGGTACGAGGGCAAGATGGAGGCTCGCATGGCGCGCGTCCCGTTGGAGCTCGAGCACTCGGGCGTCAGCTTGCTGGGGCTCGCGCCGAACTTTCGAATCCCCTTCGCGCACCGGCACAAGACGCAGGAGGAGATCTACGTCCTGATCACCGGCAGCGTGCGGGTGAAGCTCGAGGACGAGATCGTCGAGCTGAAGCCCTACGACGCGCTGCGCGTGCACAAGGACACCACGCGGGGCTTCGAGGCGGGGCCCGAGGGCGCCGAGATGATCGCGGTCGGCGCGCCGCACACGGGCCCGGGGGATGCCGACATGGTCAACGACTGGTGGACTGACTGAGCCTGCTTCGTCTCTTCCCGGAAAGCGCCGCCGTCGAGCGGGGAGAACTGGCGCTGGGCGGGCGCCCGGCAGGCGCGCTCGCCGAGGAGTTCGGGACGCCGCTCGTCGCCTACTGCGAGCGGACGGTCCTCGCAGCGGCCCACGCCTACCTCGGGGCTGCGCCCGGCGCGCTCGTCCTGTACGGGGTCAAGGCGTTCGCCAACGTGGCGCTGCTGCGGCTGCTCGCGGGCGAAGGTCTCGGCGCCGACGTATCGACCCTCGGGGAGCTCGAGTACGGCCTGCGCGCAGGCGTCCCGGGCGAGCGTCTAGTGGTGCACGGGAACAACAAGAGCGACGACGAGCTCCGCGCGGCCGTGGAGGCAGGAGTGCGGTTCGTCGTGCTCGACGCGTTGGACGAAGTCGAGCGGGCGGCCGCGGCCGGGGTCGAGCGCGTGCTCGTGCGCGTGACTCCCGGAATCGAGGCCGACACGCATCCCGCGATCCGGACCGCACACCACGGCTCCAAGTTCGGCCTCCCGCCCGACCAGGCCCTCGAGGCGATCGCCGCGGCGCGGAACGCCGGCTTCGAGGTCGCGGGACTGCATCTCCACATCGGCTCGCAGCTCCTCGACACGCAGGCGGCGCGGACGAGCGTCGACTGGCTCGGCGGATTTGCGGCCGAATGCTCCCAGGAGCTCGGCTGGGCGCCCGAGGTCGTCGATCTTGGCGGCGGGCTGGGGATCGATTACGCCGAGGGCGACCACGCGCCGGCGATCGCCGATTTCGTCACGACGCTCCTGCAGCGGCTCGAACAGGCGTGGACGCTCCACGGGCTCACACGCCCGCAGGTGATCCTCGAGCCGGGCCGCTCGCTCGTCGGCCGGGCGGGTGTGACGCTCTACCGCGTTGGAGTCGTCAAGCGCGCTTCCGAGACTACGACCTACGTCGCGATCGACGGCGGCATGTCCGACAACCCGCGCCCGCAGCTCTACGGCGCCCGCTACAGCGCCCTCCTCGCAAACCGCGCAGACGAGGAGGCGACGAGCAGCTACACCGTCTGCGGCAAGCACTGCGAGTCCGGCGACGTCCTGATCGAGAGCGTTTCGCTACCCGAGCCGCGGCGCGGCGATCTGCTGGCCGTTCCCGGAACCGGCGCCTACACCCTCGGGATGGGCTCGAACTACAACGCCGTCCCGCGGCCCGCGGCAGTGCTGGTCGCCGACGGCCAGGCCCGCCTGATCCGCCGACGCGAGAGCATCGACGACGTTCTTCGCCACGAAGAGACAAGCGGCTAGTGTCCCTTCGGGTAATGCTGTCTAGCTTCTGGGTCGCGAGCACCAAGCCAGGGGCCGCACTCGTCCGCGGCCGAGGCTGGTTGCCTTGGCAAGGACGAGGGTGGTTCCTGGCGCCGCGTGATCGCGGGCCAGAAGCGGGCATGTATTGCCCGGAGGGACACTGAGCTCAATCGATGGCGCGCCGCCTCGACCGGATCCCGGGAGTCGTCCTCGTCAGCGTCGCCGCGATCATGTGGGGCCTCGACGGGCTGATCCGGAAACCGCTCTCGTCGTCGACCACGGCCTACACGATCGTTTTCGGCGAGCACGTCGTGCTCGTCCTGATAGCGCTGCCGCTGCTCGTCCCGGCGCTGCTCGCGCTCTGGCGCGCCGGGCCCGCCTACGTCGCGGCCGGGATCGCCATTGGCGCAGGGGCGTCGGCGATCGCGACGATCCTGTTCACGAAGGCGCTCTTCCACGGCGACTTCCTCAGCGTCGTGCTCCTGCAGAAGGTGCAGCCGCTGATCGTCGTGGTCGGCGCGTGGTTCGTGCTCGGCGAGGAGCCGAGGCCCGGATTCGCCTGGTTCCTCCTCCCAGCGCTCGCCGGGATTTGGCTCGTCGTCCTGCCGCATCCCCTCGAGCCGCACGCTCCAGACTTCGTCGCGATCCTCGAGACGCTCGCCGCGGCCGCGCTGTGGGGCTTCGGCACCGTATTCGGGCGATTCCTCGCACGCAGGCTCGCGTTCGAGCACGTGACGACGGTGCGCTTCGCCTTCGGCCTCGTCGCGAGCGCGTGCGCGCTACCGATCGCCGGTGCGGCCGCTTACTCGAACTCCCACGACAGCTTCTGGATCGCCGTGCTCGCGCTCGTGACCGGGCTCTTCGCGCTCGGCCTCTACTACTACGGCCTGCGGCGAACGCCCGCCCTGCTCGCGGCCCTCGGCGAGCTCGCGTTCCCCGTGACTGCGGCGCTGGTCGGGATCTACGTGTTCAACTCGTCGCTGCGCTGGACGCAGTGGGTCGGTGTCGCTGCCACCGTCGCGGTGATCAGCCTGCTCCCGGTCCGCCGCCGACAGCTGGTGAAAGTGCCGGAACCGGCGATCTCGCCCGCCTAGCTAGCGAACCCTGAACAGGCCACCGAAAGACCGCCAGCGGCCGTTGTGGTACCGCTCGAGTCGCGACTGGTCGAGCGGGAAGCGGTCGCTCACCGTCGTCCGCACGACGATCCCGGGCAGCAGGAACGGGTCGTTGTGGATGTTGAGGTGCGTGGCCGCGCGCATGATGCTGTCGCGCGTCGGGTTCTTGCCTGCCTTCTCCAGCGCCTCGACGAACGTGTGCGCCACCGACATCCCGTAGACGTTGTAGACGTCGCTCGGGTTCGTCCCCTTGAAGTGCTTCATGATCGTCCGGTAGAGCTTGATCCCGCGGTCATTCGCCCAGCGCGGGTCGGTCGGATCCTTGAGGAACACGATCGAGATCGTGCCGTCCGTCTGCTTCTTGCTCGTTCCCACGGTGGCGAGGCCCATGATGTTCGAGGCGCTCGAGACCGCGTTCACGTACACCTTCGGCCGCCACCCGAGCTGACGGGCGTACGCGTATGCCTGGATCGTGAACTTCGGCGTCGAGAAGAGCATCAGCGTGTTCACCTTCGCCGACTTGAGCTTCGCGATCTGCGACTGGTCGTTCGGGTCGTCGACGTTATAGCCCTGGGTCGAGACGATCAGCTTGCCCTTCTTGCCGAGGCCGTTGCGCAGCCCCGCGAGGAGGTCCTTGCCGTAGTCGTCGTTCTGGTAGAGCACGCCGATGCGCGACTTCGGCGCCGTCTTGGCGGCGTAGCGGCCGTAGATCGTTCCCTCGGCGCGGTAGTTCGGCTGGTAGCCGATCGTCCACGGCCACTGCTTGTAGTCCTTGCCCCACGTCGTCGCGCCGCTGGCGACGAAGAGCTGCGGGACCTTGATCGCGTTGAGGTATGGCCGCGTAGCGAGATTGTGCTCGGTGCCGAGGCTGTTGAAGATCGCGAAGACGTGATCCTGCTCGACGAGCTCCCGGGTCTTGCCCATGGTCTGCCCGGGGTCGTACTGGTCGTCCTTGATGATGTAGCGGATCTTCCGGTGGTTGACGCCGCCGTGCGCGTTGACGTAGCGGAAGTAGGCCGCCGCGCCGAGGCCGACGGTGCGGTATGCAGACGCGACGCCGGTGACCGGGATCGTCCCGCCGATCACGACCTCCGTCGCGGTGACCCCGGGCGTCGCGGTTCGCGCTCCGGTCGCGACCGTGGCGAGGGCGAGCGCGCACGCGACTGCTGCTGCTGTGTAGAGGATCCTCTCCATGCCCCGGACTACCTAGGGACGAGTGTACAACCAGGTTGTTAGCGGCCTTGCGACGCGGCGGAGCAGGCCGCCGACCCCGGTCGGCAACAGGATCATCACGAGGATGATCGCCGCCCCGTAGACGAAATCGGGCACCCCGGGACGCGCGGAGACGTGCGTCGAGATCGTCGGCAGGTACTGGACGAAGAGCGCGCCGAGGACGAGACCGGGCAGCGAGCCGAGCCCGCCGACGACCGCGCCGACGAGCACGAGGATCGAGAGCAGGAACGTGAAGCTGAGCGGGTTCACGATTTCGTCCTGAATCGCGAGCAGCGCTCCCGCGACCCCCGCGTAGACGCCGCTCAGGGCGAACGCCAGCGTCTTCGTGGCGGCGAGGTTGACGCCGCTCGAGACCGCCGCGATCTCGCTGTCGCGGACGGAGCGGAAGACGCGCCCGAGCCGCCCGCGCACGATCAGCCACGCGAGCGCGAGGCCGACGATCCCGATCGACCACGTCAGGTAGTAGAGGAAGTGGTTCTGCGTCATCGTGTGGCCGAAGATCGTCACCTTGCCGGTGAGGCCCGTGACCTGGAGCGGCGCCGACTCCAGAAAGCGCAGCCCCTGGGTGCCGCCGGTCAGGCCGGAGAACTTCTTCAGCAGCGACGGGATCGCGACCGCGAAACCGAAGGTCGCCAGCGCGAGGTAGAGGCCGGAGAGACGCAGGGCCGGGATTCCGATGATGAACCCGACGATCCCGGCCGCGATTCCGGCGAGCGGGATCGTCCAGACGTCGCGCCAGTGCTCGTGCACCACAAGGGCCGCTGTCGTGTAGCCGCCGATCGCCATCAGCGCCCCGTGGCCGAGCGAGATCTGGCCGGTGTAGCCCGTGAGCATGTTGAGGCCGACGATCGCGATGAAGAAGACGCCCGCGCGCGCGAGGTCGCGCGAATGGAAGTCGCTGACGAGGTGCGGGAGCAGGAGGAAGATGCCGAGCCCCGCCGCGACGGCGAGGACCCACGCCCCGATGCCGAGGGCGCGCCGCATCACACGCGCCTCGCCGTGGCTCGGCCGAAGAGCCCGGCAGGGCGAACGAGCAGCACGCCGAGGATCACGGCGAGCGCTACGGGGAGCCGCAGGTCGGTGCCGATCCAGTCGACGTACGTTCCGATCAGGTTGACGAAGACGCCGAGCAGGAGCGCGCCGACGACCGCGCCGAACGGGCTTGCGATCCCGCCGAGGACAGCCCCGGCGAAGGCGTAGAGCAGGACTGGTTGCATCAGGTTCTGGTCGAAGCTTGCGAGCGCGGGCGCGGTCAGCATCCCGGAGACGGCGCCCATCGCCGCGGCGAGGCCCCAGCCGAGCGCGAGCATCCAGCTGACGCGGATCCCGACCAGGCGGCTCTCGTCCGGGTTGCTCGCAGTCGCACGCAGCGCGAGCCCGAGCTTCGTGAACTGGAAGAGCACGAACAGGAGCGCGACGACGCCGAGCGAGACCGCGATGTTGCCGAGGTCCTGGATCGAGAACGCAACCCCTGCGACCGTGATCGGCCGGGTGGAGAACGCGTTCGGCAGCGTGCGCGTCTCGGAGCTCCAGAACCAGCGCGCCGTGCCGTCGACGAGGAAGAAGAGCCCCAGGGTCACGATCACGACCGTCAGCACGGGCGCGCGCTCGACCGGACGGATCACCAGGCGCTCGAGCGCGACCCCGCCGGCGAACGAGATCGCGAGAGTCAGGAAGAACGCTTGCCAGTACGAGAGCCCGTGGTGGATCAGCGACCACGCGATGAAGGTCGAGAACATCGCCATCTCGCCCTGCGCGAAGTTGACGACGCCCGTCGAGCGGTAGATCAAGACGAGCGCGAGGGCGAGCAGCGCCCAGAGCCCGCCGGCGGAGAGGCCGATCACGGTCTGCTGGGCGAGCTGGGTCCAGTCGAATGCGAGCAGCATCAGTAGCCCAGGTACGACCGTCTAACCGACTCGTTGCGGCGGAGGGTCTCGCTGCCGCCCTCGAGCGCGACGCGGCCGACCTCGAGCACATATGCGCGCGACGCGGCCTCGAGCGCGAGGATCGCGTTCTGCTCGACGACGAGCACGGTCAGCCCTTCGCGCTCGTTCAGCTCGCCGACGATCCGGAAGATCTCGGCCACGATCCGCGGCGCGAGCCCGAGCGACGGCTCGTCGAGCAGGACGAGCCGAGGCCGGAGCATGAGCGCGCGGGCGAGCGCGAGCATCTGCTGCTCACCGCCGCTGAGCGTTCCCGCGCGCTGGTTGCGGCGGTCGCCCAGCCAGGGGAAGTGCGCGAGCACACGCTGCTCGTCCTCCTGGATCGAGGCGCGGCCGCGGCGAACGTAGGCGCCGAGCCGCAGGTTCTCGGCGACCGAGAGCTCCGAGAGCGTCCCCCGGCCCTCAGGGACGTGCGCGATCCCGAGCCGCGCGACAGCCTCCGGCGAGCGGCCCGCGATGCTCTTCCCAGCGAAGCGGATCGCCCCGCTGCGCCTGACCGTCCCCGAGATCGCTCGCAACGTCGTCGTCTTGCCCGCGCCGTTGGCGCCCAGGACGGCGACGATCTCGCCCTCGGCGACCGTGAGCGAGACTCCGTGCAGCGCTTTGACCGGCCCGTAGCGCGCCTCGACCTCTTCGAGCTGCAGGAGCGGCTCAGGCATTTGTTGTCCCCAGGTATGCCTCGATCACTGCGGGGTTGTTCTGCACCTCGGCGGGCGTCCCGCTCGCGATCCGGCGGCCGAAGTCGAGCACGTGGACGCGCTCGGCGGCGCCCATCACGAGACCCATGTGGTGCTCGACGAGCAAAATCGTCAGGTCGAAGTCGTCGCGGAGGCGGCGGATCAGGCCGCCGAGCTCCTCCACCTCCTCGTGGTTGAGCCCGCCGGCCGGCTCGTCGAGCAGCAGCAGGCGCGGGCCCGAGGCAAGGGCGCGGGCGAGCTCGACGCGCTTCTGCAGCCCGTAGGGCAGCTCGCGCGCAAGCCGGTGGGCGTGCGCCGCGACACCGACGTAGCCCAGGATCTCGCGGGCGCGCCGGCCGCGCCGCGCGTGGCGTCCCATCAGGACGTGCTCGAGGACCGTCATCGAGCCGAACAGCTCGACGTTCTGGAAGGTGCGCGCGATCCCGCGCCTGACCACGCCGTGCGGCGGCGTGCGCAGCAGCGACTCGCCGGCGAAGGCAATCTCGCCCGACTCCGGCCTGTAGAGGCGCGTGATCAGGTTGAAGACGGTCGTCTTGCCCGCGCCGTTCGGGCCGATCAAGCCGACGATCTCGCCCTCGTCCACGCCGAGCGAGACGTCGTCGACGGCGACGATCCCGCCGAACCTCCGCGTTACGCCGTCGACCGAGAGCAGCGCCACGCGCCTACCCTAAGCCGTCCTTAGATGAGGACCACCACTGTTCCACTCTTCGCGCTCTCCGTCCCGCGCCAGATCCCCGCGGCCGGCGTGACGGTGTACTTCCAGCTCCCGGTCGGTACGGCATGCTCGACGCAATTCGTCCCTCCGACGTTGCCGCTGCAGGCCGAGAGCGTCGTCTGCAGCGCGTTCGTGAGCGAGTCGTACCGCTTCACGATGTAGCTGGGAACGTTGGTGCCGTCCGCGAAGTGGCTCGCGGTCCAGGTGACCGTGACGTCGTGGCTGGACACCGCACCGGCGGGGGCGGCTGGGGCGGCGCTGGAAATCGTCTTCGAGCCGATCGCGCCGGAGCCGGTGGGGCCGACCGACCAGGCCGCGTCGCCGTGCCCGGGCAAGAGCAACGCGGCACCAACAGCGAGGAGGAGGCAGAGACCCTTCACGCCCGACGCCCCGCGACCGTGAACCCGAGCGGGAAGGTCGCGCGCTTGCAGGCATCGGGCGCGCTCGGAAGCATCGTCACCGGGAGGTCGACCGTCCTGAACCCGTGCGGCGGCACGACCAGCCGCCGCCGAAACCGTCCGACTCTCAGGTACCCGCGGCCGCAGCCTCGCCTCGCGTTTCCGACCCGGACCGTCAACGAGACGACCCGGATGCGAAAGCCGCGGTTGCTCCACACGACGAGCGGTAGCCGTCTCCGGGCGCCCGGATAGAGCGACCGCAATCCACCGGTCACCCTTAGCGGCGGCCGCACACGCGGCCCTGCCTTGCCGGGAACGCGTGACTGGGCAAGCGCAACGACGAGCAGGGCCGCGAGCGCGAGAGCGGCGACGGCCGACAACAGGCGCATGTGGGGCCTAGGCGTTGCTGACGGCGGTGACGCTGACGGGAACCGTGAAGACGGCGCCCTGGCACGAGTTGTCGGAGGCGTTGGTCATCGAGACCGCGTTCACCACGGTGAGCGTGGCGGTCTGGCCGGCCGTGAGATCGAGCGTCAGCCCGCTCTGGTTCGCCAGACTGACCCCGGTCGCGGCGTCGCAGGCGGCGCCCTTGTCCGAGGTGATCGTGCCGTTGCCGGAGACGGCCGTGATCCGAACGGGGAACAGGTTCGGGTTGGTCGCCCGCAGCTTCAGGTTGCCCGTGGCGCCGGGATAGAGATCGGCGCTCGTGAACGCGGTCGCGTCGGCGAGGGTGATCGAGGAGGCGGTCGTCGCCTTGGCGGCACCGTTACCGGTTCCGCTGATGCTCCACGCCCCGACCCCGACTCCAACGGCGGCGACGCCCATCACGAGGACGAGCGCGCTGACGACTATTGTTCGCTTTCTCCTGGGAACCCGCATGATCTTGTACCTCTCAGGGATGTCAGATGTCAAGCGGGTTATCGGTTCGGAGTGAGAAAGCTTGAGGGCTCCGTGACGGGCTGCCGGCAGGCGAAGCGTTCGCAAACGTAAACCGTGGGCTGTCCGTCGACGGCTTTCTTGCCGTCGAGCAGCGGAACGTCGTCTGCGGGGCCGAACGCGACGACGGCGTTCGGGTCGAACGGTTCCAGCGCCGCACGCGCCACCGGGGCCTCTGGCGGGCCGACGATCGCGATCTCCTTCGGCGTGGCCAGGTAGAGGTCGAGCGCGTTCAGCGACCAGGCGAACTCCGTGGGGCCGCGGCCGAGGCTCTCGCCGAGGAGGCGCAGGACGCCGACGGCGCGCCGCTCGAGCTCGTCGTCGCCGTAGATCCGGGCCAACCGCACGAGGACGTAGGCGAGCATCGAGTTGCCGGAGGGCACCGGATGGTCGAAGAGGTCCTTCTTGCGCGCGACGAGCTGTTCGCCGTCTGCGGGGGCGAGGAAGAAGCCGCCGCGCTCCTCGTCCGCGAAGAGCTCGATCGCCAGCAGCGCCAGACGGCGGGACTCCTCGAGCCAGCGCAGCTCTCCGCTTGCAACGTGCAGCTCGTAGAGCCCGTGCGCGACGTTGGCGTAGTCGTCCAGGTAGCCCGTGCCGCTCGAGCGGCCGGCGCGGCGGCTGCGATGGAGCCGCTCGCCGTCCGAGAGCGCACCGAGCAGGAACCCGGCCAGCGCGCGCCCGTCCTCCACGAGATCGGGCCGGTCGAGCCGCCGCGCGGCCTCGGCCAGGGCCGCCAGCACAAGGCCGTTCCACGACGCGATCGCCTTGTCGTCCAGGCCCGGTTGCGGCCGGTGGGAGCGGATCTCGAGGAGTCGCGCGCGCGTCTCGTGGTCCAGCTCGCCGCGTAGGACGAAGCGCCCGTCCTCGAACGGCTCGAAGAGCTCCTCGGGCGCACCCTCGCCCGGAGCCCACGTGTACGTGAGGCCCTCGACGCCGTCGGTGTCCGCGTCCTGCGAGGAGGCGAACCCGCCCTCCGGCAGCCGCAGCTCCCGCAGCATGTAGTCCAGCGTGTCCTCGGCGACCCGGCGGTAGCGCTCGTTGCCGGTCACGAGCCAGCCGTGCAGGTAGGCCGGGACGAGCAGCGCGTTGTCGTAGAGCATCTTCTCGAAGTGCGGGACGAGCCACCGCTCGTCGACCGAGTAGCGGTGGAAGCCACCGCCGACGAGGTCGTACATCCCGCCCGCAGCCATCGCGTCCAGGGTCTTGGTCGCCGGCTCCGTCTCGCCGCGCCGCAAGAGCAGCTCGAGCGCCGAGGCGGGCGGGAACTTCGGTGCGCCGCCGAACCCACCCCACTCCGGGTCGAAGAGCTCGCCCAGCCGCCGTACGGCCGCGAACAGGAGCGACTCGGTGAGCGGCTCCGCCGAAGGCGCAGGCGAGGCGGCCTGCTCGAGGGCGTCGACGAGCACCTCGGTCCGCCGAGTCACGTCCTCGCGGCGCTCCCGGTAGAGATCCGAGACCGCGACGAGCACCTGCTGGAACGACGGCAGGCCGTGCCGCGGCTCGGGCGGGTAGTACGTCCCGCCGAGGAACGGCTCGCCGGCCGGCGTCAGGAAGACGGTCAGCGGCCAGCCGCCGTGACCAGTCATCGCGCTCACCGCGTCCATGTAGATCCCGTCAAGGTCCGGGCGCTCCTCGCGGTCGACCTTGATGCAGACGAAGCGCTCGTTCATCAGTGCCGCCGTGACGTCGTCCTCGAAGGACTCGTGCTCCATCACGTGGCACCAGTGGCAGGCCGCGTAGCCGATCGAGAGCAGGATCGGCTTGTCATCTTCACGCGCGCGCGCGAGCGCCTCCTCGCCCCACGGGTACCACTCGACGGGGTTGTCTGCATGTTGGAGCAGGTACGGGCTCGTCTCGCCCGCCAGGCGATTCACGCTTGTACGGTAACGGCGTGGCATTTCCCGGCGGCACCATCACCTTTCTGTTCACCGACATCGAGGGCTCGACGCGGCTTTTGCAGGAGCTCGGCGACGACTACGGCCAGGTCGTGTCCGACCACCGGCGGCTCCTGCGCGAGGTCTTTCAGAAGGCGGGCGGGCACGAGGTCGACACCCAGGGTGACGCGTTCTTCTACTCGTTCACGCGCGCGCGTGAGGCCGTGCTCGCCGCGGTCGACGGCCAGCGTGCCCTGGCGCGGCACACGTGGCCCCACGGGGCAGAGGTCCGCGTGCGGATGGGCCTGCACACGGGCGAGCCGACCGTCGGCGAGGAGGGCTACGTGGGCCTGGACGTCGTCCGAGCGGCACGCATCTGCTCGGCCGGCCACGGCGGCCAGATCCTCGCCTCCGAGACGACCCGTGCGCTCGTCGGCAACGATCTCCCCGAGGGCGTCAGCGTGCGCGACCTCGGCCAGCAGCACCTGAAGGACGTCCAGTACGAGCACGTCTACGAGCTCTCGCTGGACGAAGAGGACAGATCTTTCCCCCCGCCCAAGGCCGAGCCGAAGAAGAGCCGGGCCGACGCCATGGCGAGGGATTTCGGCCGGCGGATCGAGGATTACGTCGAGCAGCAGCTCGAAGCAGCGTTCAGCCGCTCGCTCCCTTCGGAGAAGACGAGCGACCCGCCCGGCCCGGGGACGAAGACGCTCGAGACGGAACGCCTCGTCCTCCGTCCGCCGGTGCCGGAGGATGCCGAGCCGCTCGCCCCGATGTACTCCGACCCCGAGGTGATGCGGTACCTCGGCGACGGGCGCACGCTGACGCCCGAGGAAACCGAGCGCTCCGTCCAGCGGATGATCGAAGGGTGGAAGGCCGACGGCTTCGGTCTCTACACGACGGTCCGCAAGGAGGATGACCTGGTGATCGGCCGCGTCGGCCTGATCCTCTGGGATCCCGAGACCTGGCAGACGACGCGGGCGGATGCCGAAGGGCCGAAGGAGCTCGAGGTCGGCTACACGATCGGGCGGCCCTACTGGGGCAACGGCTACGCGACCGAGGCGGCCGGGGCGGCCCGCGACTTCGCGCTCGGAGAGCTCGGCGCGCGCCGGCTGATTGCGATGATCATCTATGGCAACGACGCCTCCGAGAACGTGGCCCGGAAGCTCGGCTTCGAATACGAACGCGACATCCGCTTCGGCAGCCGGGACGCGAAGCTCTTCGCCCTCGAGACGTGAGGCTGGAAACCGAGCGCCTCGTCCTGCGGCTTCCCGACCGGGACGATCTCGACGGCTACGCCGAGGTCTTCGGCGACCCGAAGGTGATGAAGTCGCTCGGGTCGGAGCCGAAGACGCGTGAAGAGACCATGACCTGGATCGAGCGGAAGCGCTGGCACTGGGAGCGCTACGGGATGGGGCTCTTCAGCCTGATCCGCAAGTCGGACGAGCGGCTCCTCGGGCGCGCCGGCTTCCTCATGTGGGATCCCGAACGCTGGATCAGCGCGATGCGTGCCGACCTCGAGGGCGAGCTCGAAACAGAGATCGGGTGGACGCTCGGCAGCGAGCACTGGGGCCACGGTTACGCGACGGAGGCGGCTGTCGCGTGCCGAGACTGGGCGCTCGGCGAGCTGGGCTTGACGCGGCTCGTCTCGGTCATCGCTCCCGGCAACATCGCTTCGATCCGCGTCGCGGAGAAGATCGGCGAAACGCTCGAGCGCGAGGATCTCCCGGCACCGTTCCCGCAGCGCGTCGACCTCTATTCGATAGGGAAGCTCCCCGCGCGGTAGACCTGGCCCTCGAGCCTTCGGCCGAGGACGGCCTCGAGCCACTCCGAGATCCGGATCAGCGCGTCGAGGTCGACCCCGGTCTCGATGCCCTCGTGCTCGAGCAGGTAGACGAGGTCCTCGGTGGCGACGTTGCCGCTCGCGCGCGGCGCGTACGGACAGCCGCCCAGCCCGCCGACGGAGGCGTCGAGCACCTGCGCGCCCCCCTCGAGCGCGGCGAGCGCGTTGGCGTAGCCGGTGTTGCGCGTGTTGTGGCCGTGGAAGCCCGCGGCCTTCGTGCGCT
>WNFY01003475.1_pt1 | contig 26441 bp, 29 predicted proteins | sample 5400091 | NCBI WGS metagenome assembly WNFY01 (sample SAMN13153364, study PRJNA577476) | soil metagenome | isolation source: 60 cm soil or saprolite under grassland replicate 1 | place: USA:California | collected 2016-06-15 | reverse complement strand
GATGAAGAACTGAATGCATTGAAGCGGCTGGGCATTCTCGTCGATCGTGATGATGAAGGTTATTTGCTGCAAATATTTACCAAGCCGGTAGAAGATCGGCCTACGCTCTTTTTCGAAATTATTCAGCGCAAAGGCGCGAAGAGCTTTGGCAAAGGCAATTTCAAAGCGCTCTTCGAAGCCATCGAACGCGAACAGGAAGCGCGAGGTAATCTGTAATTTGTCATGTTGAGCGAAGCGAAACATCTCAGATTTGTTTACTTCTGTCGTGGCGTATCTGAAACAGTGCCGACCGATCAGAGATTCTTCACTGCGCTCAGAATGACAGAATAGAAGGAGGAGCGACTATGCCGTATTATCAAAGACTGGGCGAAATTCCGAGGAAGCATCACATCTGGTTTCACCGCAACGGGTCGGCGCCGACGTATAAGAACGAAGGCATTGCCTATGAGCATGTCTTCACAACGCAAGGATTCGATGAGGCGTACTCGATCATGTATCACCTGCGTCCGCCTACGCGCGTGCGCAACGTCGAGTTAATCAAACATTGGGAACCAAAGAAGGTAACCGATAGTCCGCTGCGACATCATCATCTAAAGACGGCCAATATCCCCCGTCGCGGCGATCTGTACACCGGACGCGTTCCGATGCTGTTTAATCGGGATGTGATTGCCTATCGCGCGCGTCCGGCGAAAGCGTACGATAAATTTGAATATTACAAAAACGGCGGCGCCGATGAGATCATCTTCGTGTTTCACGGCAGCGGCGTGATGGAATCTGTTTTCGGAAAACTGCCTTACCGCGCCGAGGATTACATTGTGATTCCGCGTGGAATCACCTACCGGCTCGTGCCGGACAAGATTGAAGAGGAGGATTATCTCATTCTCGAATCAGTCGGCCCCGTTCGAATTCCGCAACGTTACCTGAATCACGAGGGGCAAATCAAAATGGGCGCGCCGTATTCCGAGCGCGATCTTCACGCGCCGCGCGAGATAATCACGATCGACAAGGAGGAAGACGTTGATGTTCTTGTAAAAGATGGATCGCGACTTACGCGGGTGACGCTGGCACAGCATCCCTTCGATGCGGTCGGATGGGACGGCTATCTCTACCCATTCACATTCAACGCGCAGGATTTCGAGCCGATCACCGGCACGGTTCATCAACCGCCACCGATCCATCAGACCTTCGAGATTCGCGGATATGTAGTATGCACTTTCGCGCCGCGCCTGCTCGACACGCATCCGGAAGCCGTAAAAATCCCGTGGGTGCACGACAATGTCGAGGCGGACGAAGTTCTGTTTTACGTGCGGGGGAATTTTGGTTCACGGCGTGGGATCGAAAGTGGTTCGATCACATTGCATCCGCGTGGAATTCCACATGGGCCGCATCCGGGCACGATCATGGCAAGCCGAAACGCGACACGCACGGAAGAATTGGCTGTGATGTTCGACACGCAACACACGCTCGAAATGACTGAGGAATCGCTGGCATTAGACGACCCGAAATACCCGCAAAGCTGGCTCGATTGAGGCGGATTCCGCGCCTTTGGTGCTAAATACAGCGCGAGGCGGCGGACTGGAGAGCGCCGCTCCTCGATGCTACCCTAACTCAAAAGACCACTTATGATTCAGGGCCGTCATACCGATCTTGATATTGAGGAACGTTTCACGCGCGAGAGCAATCGCCTGCTGGAGAGAGACCTCGACAGAATTGCGAACGCGTACCGCGAACTACTCCAAAGCATTGGGGAAGATGTTGATCGAGAAGGTCTCCAACGAACCCCAGGTCGTGCGGCGCGCGCGCTGGAGTTTCTCACACAAGGTTATAGACAGAATCTCGATGAGATCATCAACGGGGCCGTTTTCGAGTCCAGTGCGAGTGAGATCATCCTAGTCAAAGACATTGAGCTTTATTCGCTGTGTGAGCACCATTTGCTTCCTTTCATCGGTCGCGCGCATGTGGCTTACCTTCCAAACGGGAAGGTGATTGGTCTTTCCAAGGTGGCACGCATTGTCGATGTATTCGCGCGGCGTTTACAGATCCAGGAAAATCTTACAACCCAAATCGCCGAGTCGCTCATGAATTGCCTGCAACCCTCGGGCGTGGCCGTGGTAGTAGAAGCGAAGCATCTTTGCATGATGATGCGGGGCGTTGAGAAACAGAACTCGGTCATGAAGACCTCCTGTCTTCTGGGCACTTTTAAAGAAGACGCCCGTACACGTTCCGAATTTCTCTCGCTGCTGAAAGATTAATTGTAGGGCGTCTGTGTCAGCTCCGAAGGCTTTCGGAGTTCACAGAATGGAGCCGCGGGGACGCGAGCGACATGGACGGGCAGCTCGTTAGAGCGAGAGAGCGGGGGCGAGCGAGTCAAACGCCCTACAATCATCCGTGGAATTAGCGCAGTCTCGTACAGACGGCTACAACTAACGTTGACATCCTTTTGTTCCTATTGGCTCTGTCCGGTACCCAGTGGGTTACCCGCGCGCGAATTGCTGGCTCAACCGAGCCAATGCAAGAGCGGCAAGAAATAGCCCGAAGTCACGCAGCGCCACATCGAAGTACCCCGGAATCAGCAATAGGTTAATTATGATCACCGCCAGCCAGGCGGCGACTACGTAAGCAAAAATTCGAGGTTTAAGCGCGACGCCAATTCCAGCCACAATCTCAATTACACCGACAGCGAGCATCACCGTGTGCGGTGGTATGGGTGAAATTCTCGTCACAACTCCGGGGAGATACTGATCCCAGTTGACCAGCAGATGGAAGAACTTGTCCAAGCCAGCGAGGATAGGAGCAACTGTGAATCCGAAATGAAGGATACGGTATGCTTGGTAAGCCGGCGAACTCGCAGCCGTGCTGGTTGCGGCTTGTGATTGATCAATGGTTGTGTTCATAACAAGCAATTTTTCGATTTGTCATAATAAGTCAATACGTTATTTGACTATTTATGCGACGAAACTCCTCTTATACGAAACTGGCGCGATTACTGGATGCCTTTTCCCGCAGATCCAGGTGCCGGAGCGTCCGGCCCACAAGGTTGGCAGCGAATTATAGCGTGCGCTCGAGTCGGTGCGGAAGCAGCGACGTAGGTTATTTCACCTCAAAGCGGCAGGAAGGTGCCGGCCCCCGGACGCAACATTCTTTCACGCGTGCGCCAATGACGCTGGTGAGCAGTGATTCCGCCAGCAAACACGCCTCAGGATGATTCGCCGTGGCAGCAGCGATTGGACAGCCGTTGCCATGGATGAAGTGCTTGCCATCTTCTTCACGAAACGTGGCCGCGCCGCCCAGGTCTTTGAGAATGCGCAGTGCAGCGTCAATTCTTTGCTGGCGGGTTTTGCCCTTAAAGTCGGACAGATGTTCCCGGGCTACGGCTCGCCCAGCGGCGCGCATTCCGGCGCGTAAATCTTGCGGCCTAACCCGGCGCGAGAATATCGACATCAGCAGCGAGACCAGTCGCCCGTATGCCTTCGGAAACAATTGTTCGGCTTCGGGCCCGAGAGCGTACGTAGTGTGCGGTTTGCGAACGCCCGGTTTCATGCCTGACTGGGACACGAGTCTGTCGCGCTCGAGGCTGGCAAGGTGTGCTCGCACGGCGTTATCGGTCAGGCGCAGCTCCGCCGCGAGTTCGTTCACTGTCCGTTCTCTTGTTCGCAGGAGGTCGAGGATTTTTCCCCTGGTGCTTTTGAATAACCGCTCTCGCCAGCCTATATGTTTCATTGATTTAAAGATCATGAGGATCCCGAGTAAGTCCAAAGAATATTTGACTAATTCTTCGGTTGATAGTGTGCGTAGGAGGGGGATGACGTTATGCTTCTGACCGTCAGCAAGCGACTGGAATTTTCGGCTTCCCGTCGCTTACATGTTGCCAAATGGAGCGACAACGAAAATCTGGCCGTCTTTGGTCCCGAGACGAAAGCGCGCCACGGAAGCGGTCGCAATTACGCCGCCTATTTCGTTTTCACCGGTCCCGTCGATCCTGCTACCGGAATGCTGATTAATATCAGCGAAATCAAGGAGCGCTCGAGCAGGATTGTGCGACAGCGGTTTGATCACAAGTTTCTGAACGCGGACAATCCTTCCCTCCGTGATGTTCTACCGACGGCCGAAAATATTGCGAGGCAACTCTATGTCGATGTAGCGCCACTGTTTTCTAACGACAGTGCAACACTTGTCGCCTGTCATCTGACTGAGTCGCCCGAGCGAAGCGCGACTTTTTACTCCAATGGGGCCTGTGAGGCGAACTACTGGTTCGAATTTTCAGCTGCTCGCAAAACCATGTCGCCTCAGTTAAGCGCTGAGGAAAATGCGCGTTTGTTTGGACCGGCCACTTCGATTCACGGGCATAATTATCGTGTTCGACTGACGTACCGATCCACGAAACCGTTCAGCGCCCAGGATCTGCCGCTGGTTCGTTACGATGCGATCGATGCCTGTTTGCACGCTTTGCGGGACGAACTCGATCACCGCTATCTCAATGAAGACATTGCGGGTTTGGCCAATCGTCCCGTCACAACGGAGAGTCTGTGCGGTTACATCTTTCGACGGGCGAGCTCGATGACTCCGCTGGATCGTGTAAGCCTGCACGAGCGTTCGGATTTTTTCGCCGAGGTGTGGAAGAACCGAGCCGTCTTTCTTGGGATGCGAATGGCATTTTATGCAGCACACCGTTTGTGCGCTGCTACTCTTTCCGATGCCGAAAACGCAAAACTCTACGGCAAGTGCAACAATCCGCTGGGGCATGGCCATGGCTATCTGACGGAAGCTACAATCGGCGGCGACTACGATGAGCGCAGCGGAACGCTCTGCGATTTTGTTGCGTTTAGGAAAGCCATTCAGGAATCGCTGGAACCGTGGCGGGATCGGCATCTCGATTTGGAAACAGAGGATTTTCGGAATGCGCCTTCAACGGGAGAAAATATTGTGCGCGCCCTCTGGCCGAAAATCGATAGTCGCCTTAATCAGCAACTCGTCAGGCTGCGTTTATGGGAAACGGCGAATAACCGGTTCACACTACGAAGAACGTAGCATGTTGGTAGAGATCCTGCTGTTTGCGGGAAGCCGTCTTTTGGTTCCACGCCACGGCGCGCGCCCGGCGGTCGCGCCCTACTAGTCTTCAATTCGGCGTTGGACGTTGAGCGTTGCGCATTGAACGTTTCAGCCACAGAGATGAAGCGTTATCTCATCACAGGTGCGAGCCGCGGAATTGGGCGTGCGATTGCCGAGAAACTGGCAGGTCCGGATGTTGAGTTGCTTCTCCACGGGCGCGATACCGTCGCGCTAGCAGAAGTGTGCAAGGCAGTGAAGCACCATTGTGCGCATGTGGTCCGCTTGATTCATGACCTTGCCGTGCCATCTGGTGTTTCCGATCTTGTCGATCAAGTTGGAAAGAAACCGATTGATCTGCTCGTGAACAATGCGGGCATTGCCATCGTAAAACCCTTTTGCGAAATCACACCGATTGAATGGGAGCAAACTCTCGGGGTCAATCTCACCGCGCCGTTTATGTTGATGCAGCACTTTGCCCCCGAGATGCCGCCCGGATCCAGCATCGTCAACATTCTTTCCATCGCAGCGAAGACTGGGTTCCCGAACTGGAGCGCTTATTGCATGAGCAAGTTCGCGCTCGAAGGTCTCTCGCAATGCGTGCGCGAAGAATTGCGCGACCGTAAGATCCGGGTAATCAACGTTTATCCCACCGCTACAGACACCAATATCTGGACTCACATCGAGGGCGAGTGGCCGCGCCACAAAATGATCTCGCCAGAGGATGTCGCCAGCGCGGTGGCGTACGCGCTCTCTCGGCCGGCGGACGTCACTCTGGAGAATATTAGTATTTCCAGCTTGGCTGGAAATCTCTGATTCGCTAGTCTTGGCGTCAGTAGTACGTTGTAGCCACGGCTCTGTGAGCGGCTTTCCCAAGGGCGGCGTTCCCGACGGGCATCGGCTGCAGGCCGGTGGGCTAGGCGGTAGGGAAGATGTTTGTCCTATGACTAAAGCTCTGCAGAGCGAGCTCAGCGTTAATGTTATCGCGTCGATCCTCGTTTCGCTGCTCTTTCTCGTAACGGGGTTTCTTTGGGGCAAATACAAGGAACAACGCCGCAAGTTTGGGAAAAACCTGGAGGAGTATGATTTCTATCCATTCACGGTCACCCGCGAAAATTTCGGCGAGTTCGATTTAAAGGATTTTCGCCTGGGTATCCATTATTTTCTCAAAAACGAAGACCACATAGCGGCGCGGCAACTGATTTTCATCGGTGAGCAAAATAATGTGCGCGCCCAACTCGAACCCGCTGAGCAAAAGGCTTACGCGCAGCTATTCGAGAAGTATGACGGCAAGACAATCGCCGACGACACGCACGAATTCCTCGAAAACTACGAGCGGATTGTGCGCCTGATCGGAAAATCGTTTCCGAATACTGGAATCGAGATCCTGCTGCACAATTTAGCCGATCCCGCGCACTCGCTCATCACTCTCGAAAACAATGTTACGGGCCGGCATTTGCGGGACGGCACAACGAATCTGTTGATTGATCTCAAACGCCGGCAACTCCTCAACGAAGAGAAATTGAATTACGAGCTGAACATCGGCGCGCGAAAATTCAAATGCACAACGATCCCAATCAAACGAAAGGAATTTGGAATCGTTGGCGCGATCTGCATCAACATCGACGCTAATTACATCACCGAGGGGGTACTGCGCGACCGACAACGTATTGAAACGTGGTTCCAAAATTTTCTTCGTACTGACATGCAGCTCGACGAAAATATTCTGAGCAAGGATGAATACGCGAAGGCGTTAAAGGGCAAACGCCACTTCAAGGACGAAACTGTCTGACGCGTAGTCTGTCATTCGGAGCGAAGTCGAGAATGAAGCGGCTGGGGAAGCCGCGACATAGACGGGAAGACCGAAGGTTGAGCGAACGGGAAGTGAGCGAATCAAATCTCTAAGAAATATTCAGAGACGTCTCGACTTCGCTCGACATGACACGAATGACGAGTTGGACGCTATATGCCCGATGCGTTCGTAGAAGAAATTTCGAATCCAAATTAGCGACGAATTGCATCACAAGCAGAGATGTCGTGTTTTAAAATTTATTCGCTGTCGTGCCGACTGATCGTCTGCGCCCTATCAGCAACTTTCCTTGCTGTCGTGGTTGCCGACGAACCGAAAACCGGTACGGCTGGAGATTGCCAAATCGGAGCCTATCGCTTTTCGGATGGAGAGATCGTCGATATCGCGCGATCCGAAGGCGACACGTTTCGCTGGCGCAAGTTCGATGGCACAACCGGGGTTTTGCATAAGAAGAGCGACGGTTCGTGGACAAGCACATTGGGATGGACAGATCGTCCAGACGGACACACGGCGTCATTCACTCGTTGCGCGACGGGTGAAAGCGAATTCGACGGTAAGAAAGCTCATCGGATCCCCTTGGATGTGACTGACACGGTATTCGAAGGCCGTGGCGGAGTTAAGCTCGCGGGTAGATTAGTAATGCCGAAGAGCAATGATCCGGTCCCGATCGTGGTTCTCATTCACGGGGCGGAACGAGATTCTGCGCGCGACTCGTATGCGCTTCAACGACTGTTGCCGGCCGAGAACGTTGGCGCATTCGTTTATGACAAACGCGGAACCGGCGGATCGGACGGCAAATATACGCAGGATTTCGATACACTCGCGGATGACGCCGTCGCTGCCATGCGGGAGGCGAAGCGAATTGCTGGCACCCATTGTGCCCGGATCGGATATCAGGGCGGTAGTCAGGGCGGCTGGGTCGCGCCGCTCGCCGCAACGCACGCGCCTGTCGATTTCGTTATTGTCAGTTTTGGACTGGCTGTTTCTGTCATTGACGAAGACCAGGAGGAGGTTGCGCTTGAGATGCGCCTCAAGGGTCATAGTCAGGAGGAGATCTCGAAGGCGCTCGAGGTGGCTTCTGCAGCCGAAGCCGTATTCGAAAGCGGTTTCACCAAAGGTTTCGAGCGTTTCGATGCGATAAGGGCCAAGTACCGCAATGAGCCTTGGTACAAAGATCTGCATGGCAACTACACACATTTCATTTTGCCGTACACAGCGGCCGAAGCCCGCGAGAAATTTAAGGATTCTCTCCCCGGCACGCCATTCCGCTATGACCCGATGCCTACGCTTCGCGCCGTCGAGGCGCCACAGTTGTGGGTTCTCGGAGAAGACGACTTCGAAGCGCCGAGCGCTGAGACGAGTCGCCGCATCAAGATACTAATTGCCGAAGGTAAACCGATTACGCTGGCCCTATTTCCTCATGCTGAGCACGGGATGACTGAGTACGAAGTCGCTTCAAATGGCGAACGCGTCTCGACCCGATACGCGCCGGGCTACTTTGCCATGATGCGTGATTTTGCGCGAAATGGCGAGCTATCGGGCTCCTATGGGTCGAGCGTAGTCGTCAAACCGAAGATGGATTCGCGCGCCGACTATCGGGGATCGATATTGAAACCAACCTCAGGCAGGCATGCAGGTCGATGAGAATATTCTGAGCGAAAAGGAGCAATGAGATCCTCGGCCTGCGCAAAACTCAGCTTATGGTAATGCACGCTGCGAAACGCGCTCGATAGTCTGCTGGCGTGACACCGAGGTAACGAGTAAAGAGCCTCCACAGTGTGCTCGCATCGCCAAGGCGAGTTCGCGCGGCAATGTCCTTGAGCGGCAATGACGTCTGCTCGAGCAATCGTTGAGCCTCTTCGATGCGCGCGCGTCGGACGAGAGCGGCTGGAGATTCCCCGAACTCCTGCCGACACCATCGAGTTAACGTTCGCACACTCATTCCCACATTCCGCGCGAGCCGTTCGAGCGAGAGAGGCTGGTTGAGATGTTCAAAAATGAACGCTGACAGATCGCGTAATCGCGCCGGCTCGCCTTCCTGTCGTTTCAGGATCTGGCTAAATTGTGCCTGACGCCCCGATCGTCGCAGAAACAGAACGAGGGCCTTTGCGACGGCCATCGCTACGGCGTGACCATGGTCCTCTTCTACAAGCGCCAGCATCAGGTCGATGCCCGCTGTGATTCCCGCTGAAGTCCACACGCGACCGTCGCGCAGAAAAATGTCATCGTCGACGACCCGAGCTTTGGGGAATCGTTTTCGCAGCGCATCAACATATTGCCAATGAGTCGTCGCACGGCGTCCGTTCAACAGGCCGACCTCACCAAGCACAAATGCCCCGGTACAAATTGAGACCAGGGTTGGGATGCTTCGATGGCGTTGCCGAAGCCAACGTACGACGCGGGCTTCGGAAGGCGGCAGCTTGCTGGCGGTCGCGCCGCCAGCCACGACCACCATATCCGGTGCGCTAATGTCCGCCACGTCGCCGAGCGACCGCGCACCTCTCAACACAAGCCCATGGCGAGTCCGGATCTCTCGGCCGAGCGGCGCAATGAGATGGGACGTGTAGGCCTCGCGTCCCATTACCTCGTTCGCATAACCGAGCACCGCCCACGGGCCACTGAGGTCCAGCATCTCGGAGCCCGGAAACGAGAAGAACCAAACGTTACGCGGTCGGCGTTTCATGATCCGAATGATCGGTCGGGTGGCCTGGAATGCAATCACATTGTCCTATGAGCCACAGACAATTCGGCCTACCATTAGGTCATGAGAACTGGATTCATCATCGCTGTTGTCGCAGTCGCATTCTCGACCGATCTCGCGCACTCCACGGACGCGCCAGACGCTCCCGTTGTTCAGAACGCCGTTCCTCGGACGTCTGGTGTGCTTAACATCAATGGAACGCCGCATCCCTATCTCGTCGAAGGCACAGGTCCGGCCTGCATTGTCGTCGGCCCGGCACCCATGTATCCGTCGCTGTTGTCCGACCAGTTGAAGAAGCGGATTCGCTTCGTCTATGTGGACTTCAAGAACAGTTGGGGCGCTGACTCGCCGAACCGTGTCGAAAACGTCACCTTGGACTCGCTGGTCGAGGAAGTCGATCGGGTCCGGAGCGGTCTGGGATTGGAGAAGGTCTGTCTTTTCGGCCATTCCGCGCCCGGTCTGGTGGCGGTAGAGTACACGTTAAGACACCCGGACCGCGTCTCTCAGTTGATCCTGGTCAGCGTCGAGCCGTACTTTACCCCCGGGTGGCTCAAAGCGCGGAAGGCATTCTGGGAGACCGAGGCGCCAGCGGACCGGAAGACCGCCTTGAAACGGAACATCGAACGTTTCCCTGACGATCTGTTGAAGAGACTTTCGCCATGTGACGCCTTTGCGTTGAGCTACGTTCGCAACGGTCCACGGTATTTCTACGACGCCTCATACGACTTTTACTGGGCGTTTGCGGGGAAGCATCTCTCGGCGGAGATGATCGAGTACTTCCTCAATACAATTGTTGCGGACTACGATCCACGGCCGCGGCTCGAGAGCAACGACGTTCCGAAGTTCCTCGCGCTGGGCCGCTATGATTACAACATCCCCTACCGCGAGTGGGACAGCGCGCTGAAGACCACGCCGAACCTGACATCCCACATCTTCGAACGGAGCGGGCACTTCCCCATGATCGAGGAGAGCACCCTCTTCTACGACCGCCTGATCGAGTGGTTAAGGCGGACCAGTGAGGGTGTGCCTAAACGGCTCTCGTCCACATCCAAGAAGCCATGAGTCGGTAAACCGAAAAATTAACGCAAGCATGTCCCGAACCGACTCCGTTGTTCGTCTTTGAAATGAGTTAAAAAGTCAAAAGAACAAATCACAAACCAACATGAGCACAACAAAAGACAATCGATTCATCCAATCATACCTCTTCTTCAACGGCAGTTGCGAACAAGCCATTGAGTTTTACCGCAAGGCCCTTGGCGCCGAAGTCGAGATGATGATGCGCTTCAAAGAGAGTCCTGAGCCGCCTCCGCCCGGAGCAGTTCCGGCCGGTTTCGAGAACAAAATCATGCACGCCAACTTCCGCGTCGGCCAGACGACAGTGTTGGCATCCGACGGCTGCTCCGCCGACAAGCTCGGTTTTCAAGGGTTTTCCCTCTCGCTCTCCGTGCCGACCGAAGCGGAAGCCGATCGCGCTTTCCATGCATTGGCCGATGGCGGGCAGGTAAAGGTCCCGCTCACGAAAACATTCTTCTCACCGCGCTTCGGCATGCTCGAAGACCGGTTTGGAATCGGATGGATGATTAGCGTCGCGCGTTCACGACAAAAGTGAACCGGTCCGCACGAACGCATCCGCTACACAGACAAATTCGATGACCCAAACTTGCCCGGAGAAATGCAGACGACGATAGCCCTCAAGAAAGTCTCTTGGGGGACGGAATTGAACATCGTGCAAGAAGGTGTGACCGGCGCGATTCCTGCCGAATCTTGCTATCTTGGCTGGCAAGAATCGCTTACCCTTCTATCGAAGCTCGTTGAGGCCGAGATTCCAGATTACGCATCGGGCAGGAGTTATGGAAACGTCTCACGTTGTTAAGGTCTTTCTCCAAGCTCCCTGCGAAGCGCTGCGTCCATTTGTTAAGCGATTCCTTGTCGTCGAATTTCCTATCGCACAGGAAGATTCACATTTGCCCGACACGGGCTTGGTGGCCGGCTTTTGTTTTAAGGGCCACTGCATTCTGCATGGCAAAACAAAGGCGCCACAAGCAGCCGTGACGGGTCTTTGGGACCGCGCGCGAAACCACGAGCACAGCGCGAACAGCGGAGTTGTGTTGGCCGTGTTCACAGCGACAGGAGCCGCCGCGCTTCTGCGCCAGCCAGTGGATGAATTATTCAACTGCACCGTCGCCTTGGAGGACATTCTTGGCAGTTCCACGGAGCTGAATCGTGTCCACGAACAGGTTGTCAAAGCCTCGAACCACGCGCGCCGCATTCAGGTCGTGGAGAATTTTCTGCTTGCGCGCACAGCAAACGCTCGACCGGATATTTTTGTTTCCTCTGCCGTGTCGAAAATTGAAGAAGCACACGGTATGGTGCGCATCAAGAACCTCGCTCGGCGCGTGGGGCTTAGCCAAAGCGCATTGGAGCGGCGTTTTCGCAAGGTGGCAGGCACATCGCCCAAGAAATTCGCGTCTACCGTACGGATACGGCATGTCCTGCGTCTGCGCGCGACTGGGCCCGATTTCACATCAATTGCCGCTGCGACAGGTTACTTCGACCAATCTCATTTCATTAACGACTTCAAGCGAATCACCGGTCTTGCCCCGGAGTCCTTCTTCCAGCGCGAATCGTCGCCGTGGTTTGACGACGTCGCCCATACAACTCTCGCCTAAAAAACGCCGAGTTTTTACAAGTCGGCCAGTCCTGGTGGTTGTACCGTGAAGGCCAAGAGTCTCGCGAAGATGTCCTAGGTGGCGTTCTTCGCTAATCGTAGAAAATCAAGTCAAACAGCTGCAACAAAGCAACCAAAACTATGAGTACAAATGCGAATAAACGAACTGTTCAACCGTATCTTTCGTTCGAGGACCGCTGCGAGGAGGCGTTCTATTTCTACCGCAAGGCGACTGGGGTGGTGATGCATTCGAACGAACAAATCGGCGAAACAACAATCGCAGCTTTGGATGGGCGGCGTGGAGGGTAATTGAAATGAATTCGTCTGATGCCTCAAGCGAAGTGGCCTTTACGAGGCGAACCGATGTCGTGGGGTCGGTTGCACGTTTCAGCTTGGTAGTTGGGCTCTGTCTGCAGACTAGCTGGCTCGTCTGGATTGTAGTCGGTCATCGCGCCCCTTGGTCCCTCCTGATCTATCCAATTATTATCACGGCACTTTTCGCAGGTCTGGCGTGTACCAATGGCCGCTTGCGCCGCTTGAATGCGATCGTACGCATCGTCCTTGGACTGGCGTTTCTTCTGTCAGTTGCCGATCGGTTCGGATTGATGGGTGCATACGGAAGCCCGGGTGTGTCATTTGGCGATTATGCACACTTTGTTACTTATACGCGTCAAGTGAACAGCTTTCTGCCTGAATCATGGGCGCCAGCACTGGCCGTGTCCGCTACATTGTGCGAGACCGGCATTGGCTCGGCACTTATCTTAGGCGTTAGCGCGCGTAATTCCGTACTTGCGGCCTTGGGTCTGCTGTTGATTTTCGGGACTGCGATGTCGATCTCGTTGGGATTTGGCTCGCACTTTCCATACGCGGTCGTCGTCCTAGCCAGCGGCGCCTGGTTTCTTAGCACGTTGGACTGCACCGCTTGGAGCATCGATGGCGGGCGGCGGCGAGCGAAACAATCTCTACAATCTTGAAGATAGAAATTACTATTATGTCGTTGCTCCTCAGCGTCGGACGCTTCGCCGTTTTCGCGAACGCGCTAAGAAGCGACGAGACTTGGCTGTGTTTCCGCAAACTGCCATGTCGCACCAACGCCGACGGCCCGCTTTCGAGCTGTCAATAAAGACCCACGAACAGTTCGTCCCATGACAAATTCGCAGTCGATCCATCGGCAACAAAAAGACCTGTTGGACCATCCGGTACGCGATCACCGATGCGATCAGGTCGAAGTTGAGCGCATCGCGGCGGAGACCGACGAGCACGCGCCCATCGCGGAAGCGTAGCTCATGGGCTTTGATGCCGGTGATCCAATGCTCGCGTAGAAGTGCTAGGGCGCTTTTCGGCGGCGCGCGTCTCAAAATGATACGGGTGACCAACTCAAACAGCGCCTCGCGCCAAACCTTTGCGCGCGCCAGCGCGGCTGCAGCTGCCGCGGGCTCCTTCTGCGCCTTCTTAGCCAATGCGCGCAGTGCGCTTTTCGGCAGGAGTTGCACAAATGCCGCCCATTCAAGCAAACGTGCATAGCTGTCGAGCCAGTCGCGAGGCGATTGATCGCGGCCAGTGACAGTATTGACGAAATCGAGCGCTGCATCGCCGGCGATAGTGTCACGGCTACGAAATTGGTGCGGCTCAATTTTAACCAGTAAAATAGATTTCATCGGTTGACATTCTTAATAACCCAATATAGTAGCAACCACAAAGATAAATGCGCAGTACAACACAAACTAAAATCTGATGAGCACAAAAGAAGCTAATCATTCAAGCAGTACCTAAAGGGCAAAAATGAACCCGGTATGAGCGCGTCCAAACAAATCGACAAACAAATTGCGGGCCTCACCGGATGGCGCGGTCGAACAATGGCCTACTTGCGGAATGTCATCAGTGATACGGATTCAAAATTGACCGAAGAATTCAAATGGAATACCGCCGTGTGGAGCGCGAAGGGCAACGTGTGCGCCCTTGGGGCATTCAAGGACCACATCAAGATTAACTTTTTCAAAGGGGCGTTACTGCCGGATCCTCACCATCTGTTCAATAGCGGACTTGAGGCAAAAGCGTCGCGGTCAATCGATCTCTACGAGGGTGAGGCTCTAAATGAGTCGCATCTAAAAGCGCTCGTGCGTGCTGCTGTTACGCACAATAACGCCAGCAAATAACAAACAAACTCAATAAATGAAAAGCAATACCAACGCTCCGCCGGGTGAAGCAGATAACCAAGGCCTTCGCATTTCGAGAAAGACACTTTGGACCGGCCGTATCCTGAGCGCGCTCCCAGTGCTGTTCCTGCTGATGGATGGCATCATGAAACTAGTGAAACCGGAGCCTGTCGTGAAAGCAACGATCCAGCTCGGATATCCCGAGAGCGTTATTATCGTCCTCGGGATCATCCTACTGGTCTTGTTCAGTCACATTCTATTCCCGGTCTATCTGGCTCTGCTTATCTGGGGCGGCCTTTTCCTCCGCGATTCACGCCTGCGTGCACTCATGCCGCTGCGAAACTAACAAGCGTTCCATGACGCGACGAAAATTCGCCACGATGGCCGGCGCGACGGTACTCGCCGGTTGGCAAGCGGGCCGGTCGCAAGCGAAGTCTAGCAGCGTTGGCATCGTACTCGCGCCGAGCAATCTTGGACTAAGGCCGACGGAAAGCGGCGGTCAACCCGGCACGTGGCGCGCGCCGCAAGTGCTGATGGATGCGGGCCTGGCTCGCGCACTGGATGCGGAGGAAATCATCTTACTCGACCGACCGACCTATGAGTTCGAGGCGCAGGCAGGGACGAGAATACGCAATGGTCTGTCGATTCGTGCGTTCTCATTGCACTTGTCGGAGAAAGTACATGACATCCTAAAGAGGCATCGATTTCCGTTAGTCATCGGCGGCGATTGCAGCATTCTCCTCGGTAGCTTGCATGGTATGCGGCGCGCCGGTGGGCGAGGACTCGTGCACATCGACGGACACAGCGATTTCTTCCATCCCGGGAACTACAACACTGCAAAGCGTCTGGGCTCGGCAGCGGGAATGGACCTGGCTCTTGCGAGTGGCCGAGGTGAGCTGCTGCTGACCGATTGGCCGGAGATTGGCAAGCCTCTCGCCAGCGATGCTGACGTCATTCAGTTGGGGGAGCGTAACGCCGAAAGCCCGAGCTTCAAAGATTACTATGGCGATATCCTTCGGACTGAGATTACACAGTTCACGATTCAGCGTGTGCTTTCTGATGGCATCGACGCCACGGCGCGCCGGGTGATCGCGAAACTCGAGGCGCGTGGATTGGACGAAGTCTGGTTGCATGTCGATCTCGACGTCCTCGATCAGTCCGTAATGCCAGCGGTAGACTCACCAGGAAGTCCGGGACTCGACTATCTGCAATTGACCGAGCTGGTCGGCGCTTTGTGTGCTTCTGGACGCATCGTCGGGACCAACTTCACCATCTATGATCCCGAAAGAGATCCTGAGGCGCGCTATGCGAGTCCATTGGTACGTTGCATTGCAAACGGGGTCCGTGGGCGATCTCGTGCTGAAGAGCCGCGAGGAAGAATCTGATTCGGCTATGTCTTGGGTGCGTCATCAAGATCGGTACCGCAGTCGCGCACTATTGTTCGTGTTGGCGCTGCTGTTTGCGACTGTTTCTGCCCGCGGGCAGACAAAAATCCGTTCGATTACTAATGTTATTGAAGGTCACGCCGTCGGAGGTGTGACGGTCGATCTTGTAGGCAATATCTACGTGGCCGACTTTGGCGAGTTTGTCTGGAAGATCACGCCGGAGGGCCAGCGTGACGTATTTGCGTCAGGGCTTTATGGCGCGTCCGGCAACGCGATCGACAATGAAGGCAATCTCTTGCAATCGAATTTCTACGGCGATTCAATCACCAAAATTGATCGAAAAGGTCAAATGCAGCCGTTCGTCACCAGCGGCCTAAGCGGCCCTGTAGGCATAGCCATCAACAAGCAAACAGGCGATGTCTATGTCGCAAACTGCCGCGGTAATTCGATCACAAAGATTGCGACAGATGGCACTGTTTCATCATTCGTAAAAAGCGATCTGTTCAATTGCCCAAACGGCATTTCCTTCGATCGCGAGGGAAATCTTTATGTCGTCAACTTCAGAGACAACAAGATGTTGAAGGTCGATCCGAAAGGCATCGTCACGCCCTTTGCGACAATATCCGAAAAGGGCTTAGGGCATTTATGCTTTAAAGAGGATCGATTTTACGTAACCGCGTTTCACTCGCACGAAATTTACGAGGTAACGTTGGATGGAACCGTCAAACGCATCCTCGGCAATGGCAAGCGCGGGATCGTGGATGGAGCGAGCGCAAACGCGCGGCTGTCTTTCCCAAACGGAATCGCTTGTGACCCGTGGTCACGACGGCTTTATATCAATGAGTACGTTAACGACTCAGAAGCGTCGTTGCCGCGCCGTACGATCGTTCGCGAAATTGTTCTTGAGGCAGCCAAGTAGCTCTTCTTCTCGAGAAATTGCTGTCCGAGAGGAAATGCTTCGGAGCCGTCACAGCTTTTGACCCTGGACTCTTTTAACGGCCGACGCCCGTCCAGAAATGCGCCGTCGCAAAGTTCAGGATTGCGCGCCCACCTACCTACTTTGGCGACGACTGTAGCGTCGCCTGATATTCCGGCTTTTTGTGATATTCGACGAGCCGAAATCCCCAACTGATCAATGTCGAGAGGTCCTTGGTTTTTGCTTTTCTCTCGTTCAGGAATTTCTCAATCCTGGCTTTCAACTCTCGCTGTTGGTCGGTTGTATCGAGAATTTCGAAAATTTCCATCGACAACAGCCAATCCTCCTGATGTTCGGCCTGTTGTGTTTCCCAAATTTCGCCGAGCCGCTCGTAACCGGTTTTGCTCTCGCGAATCTTGCGCACCTGCGCGTAAAGATTCTCGAGTCGCTTGCGCTTTGCGTCCGAGGGAACTTTGATGGTGCGCTCCTTTGGAATCAGCGCCACCTGATTGTAGGCATCTTTGTCTGACGCCCCGTTAAAGACTGAGTTGATTCGTTCGCCAACGGCCATGTCGTAGACACCCCACTCAGGGTCGAACAGGGCTCGGTCGTGGTATTTCGCGTTGCAGTTTGAGAATGTGATCAACAACAGTTTCCCGTCGCGGTGCAGAATTTTCTGAACTTTCCCTGAGACAACGACACCGCCGACAAACTCGATCTTCGCTTTCTTACCCTCAACAATTCCAAGCGCGTGCAGTTGATCGTTGGTCAGCAACTCGGGCGCCGTTGGTGTTTGTTTCCATTTGCCAACCGGCGAACCAAACCCGTCCTTATGATAATCGATTCCGTGGCCTTCGAGTTCTTTGCCCTGGAATGCGAGCGCGGTCTTGCCGGATGTTCGCAGGTAAATCGGGGAATCGTCTTCGTCTGTGATGACCTCAGTGAAAGTCCCGCTGACTTGAAGACCGGACGAATAGTCACAAGTCGCAGTATTATTACATTCGATGGCTTTATTGATGCCCTCGAGTCCGCCGACCCTAAACGCCATCTTACTGGCAAATTCTTCAAGCACTTCTCTCAGGTGCTGAAAATCGCGACAGACAAAGAGCTGCGGTTGCTTCGTCGTGATGTCGAACGGGTAGTTCTGAGCATCGATGGAGTAAGTGATCTTCTCTACCTCAGGCTCGAGGCATGACACCGATTCACCGATCGATGAAAGCAAACCTGCGCCGTAAATTTTCGGATTTTCGAGTGTGCCAATGAGTCCATATTCGACCGTCCACCAATGCAAACGTGAGAGCAGCGCCATTTCGGAGGGCGCGCCGAGATTTTTCTGCCGATGTTCGACCAGTTTGGTTGCTTCCTCGACTTCTTTCGGATCAGCATTCGGCCGCTCCTTCAAAATCGATAAATGCCGAATTGCTTGATATAACTCGAAGTCTTTTTTCGACGACATTGCTTTTGCACCGACCTCACCGAAACGCTGCAAATAATTTGAGTATTCGCGATCGACAATGATCGGTGCATGGCCAGCGGCCTCGTGCACGATGTCAGGCGCCGGCGTGTATTCAATGTGCTGGATTTGCCGCATGTCGCAGGCGATCACCAGCACCTTATAGGCTTGAAATTCCATGAACGCCGCTGGCGGAATGAAACCGTCGACTGCCACCGCGCCCCACTCGATCTTGGCCAGAATGTCATTCATCTCTTCAATACGCGGGATGCGTTCAAACGAGATGCCGGTGTCAAGCAGACCCTGGAAATAAACTTTGTGCGCGTATTCTTTTAGAAAAAAGATGTTCTGGCGCATGATGAACCGCCAGACCGCGTGATCGACCGATGTGTAATCGTCGTACCGCTGATCGACCGCGAATTGGAGTAAATGTTTCGGACAAGCGGCGACCGCCGTGTTGCTATAGCTGATACCGCCTTGAGCTTTCATCACCAATCTCCGATATGAGCAACCTATGACTCGTTTCGACAAGGGGCAAGAATGATTACTGTGCGCTCTCGCGCAAAAATGCGTGTCATCCCGAGCGAAGCGAGGGACCGCGCACAAGCTAGTTGATCACATGAAGTAGGTTTGCGTGCCGTCGGAAATAGGTGAGGTCCTTCGCCGTCTTCGCGGCTCAGGATGAACAGGGGAAAACGCGCGCGGTTTAGGGCTTGGATTGGCGCGCGCGAATTACGCGTCGCGCGATCCAAATGACGCCGACAATTGCAATCGCCCATGGCGCGAGAAAAGCGATAGCCACACCAATCATGCGCAAGCTCCACATGATTGCGCCCGCGCTTTGAGCCAGTGTGCGCCGCAGTGTGGCAAGCAAGCCGCTCTCCTCGGTAACGATATTACCCTGGCTGTAAACCTGAATCGAAACGTCCGCCGGTGCGTTTGCTTCATCGATCTGCGCATCCGTACGGTCCTGACGTTGCACGCTCACGTTCTCAACTTTGCCTAACGAGTCGAGCGATTGCATGATCGCCAGGTAATTTTTCATCGGTACGCGTAGCGAAACATTTGCCACGGATCGGCCATCCGGATCGCGACTGAAAGTAGAACTGCGAACGCGTCCCCCTTGTTTCTCTGCAAGAGCGCGAAGCTCTTTTGCCTTTTCGTCCACTGACGAAGTACGAATGCGCAGGCTCGTTTGCTGAAAAGCCTGCTCCTGTTCCTCGCGTGAGATGGCGATGTTGAGTTCCACCTTGTCACGTTTGGTTCTGGCATTTTCCGATCCCGCGGCCTCGGCATTGCCGCCCTGCGCGATGCGTTGGGTCTGCGTTTGGAAATTTTCCACGCGCCCAAAAGCTTTGACACGGCCTATTACACCATCGCTTTCTTCCGGCGCGATCAACATGCTCACCTGCGCTGAAACACGTCCGGAGTAATCGCGGTTTAGTTGTGCGTTTGTGATCTGCACTTTTGGTGAGGCGAGGCCCTTGATCTCGTTGTAAGTCTTCTCTACATCGGGCGCGTAGAGTGCCAGCTGAGCGCGCTCCCGTATCAGGAAGGCCGCTGGCTCTTCCATGTCCTTTTCCGCCAGCGAAATAGTCACCGTGGCGAATTGCACCTGCGAATCCCAATATTTTAACTCGCCCTGCATCTTCTCGATCTCTTCGCGGACGCGGCCCAGTTCTTTCTCCACCTGAAGCAAATCCGAAACTTTGCCGGTCTTGGTCTTCAACATGTCGATCAGGCGTTGCTCCATCACGTGGGCATTCTTCAGGCGCGCATCCGTATCGAAATACGTCTTGGTCACGTCTTCAGTGCCCAGTGTCTGGTTTTTTAATTCGCCAAGGCTCCGGATCTTTTGCAGAAAGCGATCGAGGTTTTCCGGCAGGACCTTGACGACGACTTGACCGCGTAGCTTCCCATTTGCCTGTTTCTCAGAATCTGCTGTAGCGACGTAACCGTGTTCTTCGTTCGCAAACGCAGTGATCTTCTGGACAGCATTATCAAAGCTGACGATCTCCAGTTCGACAGTCGCGTTTCGAATGAGTTTCCGGTTGGCCAATTCCGGAGCGGGCGTTTCAACCGAGGATTTTCCAGCTTCCTCGGCGTTCGCAGAACTTTCTGAGCTTGCGACGGACGCTTCACTCTCAGTAGTCTCCGCCTGTGCGGTTTTGGCTGGCGCAACCGTTGTTGCGCCCACTTCGCCCTCTCGTTGAGATTTTGATCTGGCTGCCGGCGGTGCTGGCGGTGCCTCGATCGCGAAGTCTTGTGGTCGTCCAGCGGCGATTCCGCCTGATCTACCCAGAGCGTCGGCTTGACTTGGGCGTGATTCAGGCGGCTGCGGTGCGGCTACTTCCGCCTCTGCGTAACGTTCGTGCCGCGAGGTCGCATTTTCGCCAGTGATCATCCGCCCGATCTGCACAAGCCCAAGCAACGCGGCAGCGACTGCTGTAATTTGAACGGCGCGCAAACGCATCAGATCGACGAGCAGTTTTACGAGTCCCGCTCGTTGCGGGGCGCGTCTACGAAAGCCCGCGAGCATTCGCTGTTCGAACGCTGGATCTGGTTTTTGGTGTGCAAGAGTTTCTTCCAAAACTTTGTTCATAGTTTTGATTTCCTGGTGAGTTTTTCGGCACCCGGCGCAATCGAGCAGATGCGCGTGAAGCACGCTCTGTTCGCTGTCGGAAAGCTCGCCGTGCAGATCGGCGGCCAGCCAGCTGTCAATTTCGTCGTGGATCGTTGCCATACGTTTAGTCCATTGGAGCGAGAGCTGGGCGAAGTTGTTTGCGCATTGAAGTCAGAGCACGGCCGAGTATGCCGCGCAGCGCGCCATTGGTCAGACCCAGGCTGTTTTCGATAGTGCGATAATCCATCTCTTCGAAATAGCGCAACGTGAGCGCTGCCCGATGGAGTTCCGGCAACGCTGCGAGGGCAGAATGCAATTTTTGATCTAGAGCACTCGTGTTCGCTGGCTCTGGCTCGATCGGTTCCGTCACTTGCTCCGACAAAGGAACGGTGCGGCGTTTGCGAAAAACGTCGTGCGCCTTGTGTCGCGCAATGGTTGCGATCCAGGCAGGAAATTTCTCCGGATCGCGCACGCGCCAGCGTGTTTTCCATGCTTTGACCAGCGAATCTTGTACGACATCCTCTGCCTCCTCGCGGCTTTGCAAAACCCCGTAAGCAATGGCGAAAAGCGTCCGGCTATGGGTGCGAATAATCATTTCGAATGCCTCGCGATCGCCATGAATGGCTGCCTGATATTTTTCGCGTTCACTAGGATCCATTGGGTCGATCTAAAGCCTAGACGTTCGACGGCGCGATTCCGCGCGAACTTTTTTCGAGAAATTTGGTAGGGCGCGCTCGCCGAGCGCGCCGGAACGGCCCTGCGGTCCGTCCCTACCTAGAAATGAGGAGGGTATTGCCTACGCCCGCGTGTCATCCCGAGCGCGAGCGAGGGACCTCACATTTGGAGCTGGCGCATTCTTCGTAACTTGTGTGATCGATCATCTTTTGCGAGGTCCCTCACTTCGTTCGGGATGACAAAGGGAGGATCAGAAAATGAGAACAGTGTTCCCTACACTTACGAGGTCTTTCACGCGCGCAGCATCCCAGTTTGCCAGGCGAACGCAGCCGTGACTGGCGGCGCGGCCGATGGTTTCGGGATTGTTCGTGCCGTGAATCCCGATGCCGGGCTTGTTCAAACCCATCCAAAGGACGCCCACGAGATTGTTCGGACCTGGTGGAAGGTTGTAATAGTTTTCCGTGCGCACGCCGTGGTTGAGCATGCCTTCATCGTAACGGAACCAAGGCCAGACATTCGTGCCGAGAATCTTCCAGGTGCCCACCGGCGCCGGCAATGTTTTCGATCCCGGTGTAATTGGAAAAACACAGACGAGTTGATCCTGGTCGAACACCTCCAGAAGATGTTCGTAGGTGTCGACAAAAATCTTACGAGAAGCGAACGCCGGATTTTCAGGGACTTTTCCCTCGGTGAATTTCTCAACCTCAAAGGGCAATACATTTGGCACCTTTAAAGTTTCGCCCGGCTGAAGGTGCTCCCAGTTTTTTCCGGGATTGAGTTTCTGAATGTAAGACTCGGCCGAATGATAACGTTCAGCGACGAACTCAAGCAGGGACGTATAAGGCAGCCATTTTAATTTGGCCTGCTCTGCACGGCTGCCCGGCACATTACCCACGAACTTCAGATCCTCATCCCTGATCGTATAAGTGGTGTAAGTCACCGGCACTTGATCGAGCATCCATTGGTCGACCGCACCAGTCTTTGGCATGGCGTGCGCATGCTTATAGGAGATTAGCGCTTTGCGGAAGAATTCGCCCATCCTTCCGTCAATTTTCCCAGGTCCGAAATCGCTGTTGTCCAAAAAAATCTGCAACCGCGTGGCCGTTTCCTCATCGTAATTCGGCAATGCGACGGGATACACCCGGGGTGGCGGCGTGGTTTCTTCTTCTGCGAGAACGAACATCGAGATTGCGCTGATTGTGAAAACGAAAAAAACAAACCTCATCGGCGAAAGTTATCAGCTCTGAGCCCAAGTCATGCAAACGCGATCTGACTTTCGTCTTCATGGCGCGCCGGCTGCCTGGTCAAACACTGTTTCGGGCTTGTCCCGATAACCCATTCGTCCTCGCGTAGCCGCAATAAGCACCAGCGTTAACGCGGATCCGGCTATCGCGAGATTCGCGTAGCTTCCGAGTACGATTGGAGAGTGAAACAATCGAATCAGGGCGGCGGAATAAAAAGTATTCCAGGAAGCATGAACCAATATTGCCATAAAGACGCTGTTCCGCGTGTTATTGACGACCCAAACGATGATCAGGCGCAGACCGATTAGGGCAAGGGCGAACACGACGAATTCGAGGATCGTGCCCCTCGGAGGTATATCCGTTACGTCCTGGGAGGGGATTAAAAATCCAGGCAAATGCCACAGAGCCCACAGACTGCCGAGAATCAGGCCTCCGATCAAAGGACCACAAAATTGCTGCAAGCGAGGCTGCGCGAAGCCGGTCCAGCCTGGTTCCTCGAAAAGCGGTCCTCCTAAGAGAACCATCGAGATGAAGGCACGCAGGTAGTCCAAAAAGAATGGCCGCGCGGAGATCTCGAAGGACTCCGCGGCACCGGGCCGGATGAAAGTAGCAAGCACCATCGTTGCCGGGAGCCCAACGAGAGCGAACACGTACCATCGAATCCCAACGCGCCAGCACACCATTCGGCGGAGCAAGCGCGCTATACCGGGCCACCCTTCGGTAACCGCAGTCAGGATGAATCCCGATAAGATTGGTCCGAGCAGTCCGCCAATGGCCAATAAGCGGATCGCGTCGTCGCTCAGATTTATAACGCCGTAGTACACGAGCGGACCCGGCAGGAACATGAGCCAGGAGAAACCGAAGGCGATGAGGAAATAAGAGACAAAAGGATGACGGGCAGGCCAGCTGCCAAGAACCGCGGGCGGCTGTGCGGGTGCGGTACTCAACGTCGTAATCTCTCCTTGAAGGAATCAGTCCGTTCATAGGAAGGCGTGCAAATGCTCGACTTTGATGATGCGCCGTCGTTTGTCATGCGAGGACAGATTTCCTACGAAACGGGAAGATCTTATCAACAATTGCAATACCGAAGCGATCCAACATTGATTCACTTCAGGGGTGTAGTCGAGTGACCACGCTCAGGTCGTATCATTTGAATCGGATTGCTTGCCATTTGGTATGCGAGTTCTAGTTTTGGCGCGGTGAAAAAGATCGAGGCAATCATCAAGCCTTTTAAAACAGAGCCGGTGAAGGAGGCCCTGATGGCAGCAGGTGTAGAAGGAATGTCTCTTAGTGAGGTAAAAGGATTTGGTCGACAGAAGGGCCACAGCGAGATTTATCGCGGCACCGAGTACACCGTTGATTTCCTTCCGAAAATAAAATTCGAAATGGTTCTTCCCGACGACCGCGCACAACGGGCTGTCGAGGCAATCTTGGGAGCAGCCAAAACGGGGAAGATCGGCGATGGGAAAATCTTTGTGACCGAGGTCGAAGAAGCGGTGCGCATTCGGACAGGCGAACGCGGAACGGAGGCACTGTGAGCGCGAGCTCACGCTGTTGGAAGGTTAAAAGAGTTAAAAGTTGAGAAGTTACAAACCTACAGAGTCCCCGGGGAGGAGCACCCCTTTAACGTCTTAACCTATTAACTATTCAACGATTCAACTCATGCACGAATATCTGCTGTCAGTCTTTCTAGGAATCGTCGAAGGGCTGACTGAATTTCTCCCAGTAAGCTCAACTGCGCATTTGCGCATCTGCGAAGCGTTGCTGCATATCGATCTTCACGATGGCTTTTGGAAAATGTACACGATCGTTATCCAGCTCGGCGCCATTCTAGCGTTGCCGGTTTATTTTTGGCACCGCATCCTGGAGTTTGTTCGCACGTTCCCTAGAGGCGAGCGCGGCGATCGCACCATTTTGACAAATCCTCTAAGTCTTACCTTAATAGCGTTTGTTGTAACCGCAGTTCCAGCGTGGGCACTTACGAAACAAATCGGCAAAAACCTGGAAAATCTCTGGGTGATGGCCTTCGCCCTTCTCGTCGGCGGAATCGTGATGTGGATCGTTGACGCCGTCTTCACACGGCCACGCACGATGCACATGGAAGAAATGACCATGCCGCAGGCGATATGGATCGGTGCAGCGCAAATTCTTTCTGCTGTTTTCCCCGGTACTTCGCGTTCGATGTCCACCATCGCTGCCGGGCAAGTCGCCGGCCTGTCCCGTCCAGCGGCGCTGGAGTTTTCATTTTTCTTATCGATGCCGACGATGGTAGTGGCTACGGGATTTGACTTTTTGAAGACAGTGATGCCGCATCATCATGAAGCGGATATTGCCCCGCTAGCGATGAATTTTCATGAATGGATCGTGCTCGGAATCGGATTTGTCATTTCGTTTTTCGTAGCACTGGTCGTGGTCGCATGGTTTATGAATTGGGTGCGCGCGCGCGGGTTTGTCCCGTTTGCCATTTATCGGATTGTGCTCGGGATCGGATTATTGACGCTGCTAATTCGCGGGATCATGTAAATCAAATACCGATGGGGACCGACGTTATTTTTCCGGATCTGCAAAGCGCTGTTCTTTGCGAGGACGTACGCTGCGAAATCAATGGAATGCAAACACTCGTTGGCGTGCTGAGTGTAATTCCTGCGCCTGCTCTGCCAATCAATTACATCCGGCTCTGCATCTGGACGCGTTGGTGCAGCGGCTCGGGCAAATTTCGACAAAAATCTCGCATTGTTGGCGTAGATGAGCAGCAGGTCATCGCGCAAGCGGAGGTTGAGTTCAACCTGAAGGAGATGGAAGGCCACGCGACCAACGTCCATTATTTTGGCGGAGTGCAGTTTCAGCAATACGGATTACATCATGTTGAGATTTTTCTGGAAAACGAATTGAAGATGCGTTTTCCGTTGCCTGTAATTCAGGTCACGCGGCCATCTGGTTAAGATCGGAACGTTTTGTGAATGGGGGCTTGCGAATGGGTTGGAGTCGTTTATCACGACGATTTATGCTGAGGGGGCTTTTCAGCGTGCTGCTTTGCAGCTTTATCCTCGCCGGCCAGACGCACGCGCAGGAAGTAATCGTCGCTCGCGAAACGAAACCGGAAGCTCCCAAGCAAGCAGCTCCGCCCCCAGAGCAAACTCCCTCGGAATCCCCAACCCCGGAGCGAACCAAGCCTAAATCGCGGGGCAAGAGATCTACATCCGCAGAACCCACGCTTGAGCAAATGCGAATGGCAGGAGCGCTGGCCGCCGAGCGGCTGAACAATCCGAGTTCGTCACAAACGAGGAGATCTGGCCAATCAGAATCCGCGGCTGCTCCGACGGCAACCCCGGCAGCCCCGGAAACTCCCAGACCGGCGAAAACGGAACCTCGTTCTGAACAAACGAGCACATCACGTCGGCGAAGTTCACGAACTGCGAAGCCAGAGCCGGGTGGCGCTGTGCGGCCAACGTTGATGGAATCTGGAAGGGAGCAACCAAGTGCCTCTCCTTCGCCTAAAGCGCAAACGCCCGTACCCTGATCGGAGGCTTCGCTCTTACTCTTTCTCATGCTCATGCTCTTTTGAGTACTGATTCTAAGAGTAAGAGAATCTCTCAAGACGCAAAATCTGTTGCGTCCAGCGTTGGCCAACATATTATTCGTAGGCAGTCCCGACTGTGTCCTGCCGGATGCATCGGGAAAATTTTTTGCCCATTTCTGATTGCAATGGCCAATACGATTTTAATTGGAGCGCAGTGGGGCGACGAAGGTAAGGGCAAGATTAT